>Ga0335082_10004054_pt1 | contig 15935 bp, 14 predicted proteins | sample Lox_Sample_41_FD_206718 | JGI IMG/M metagenome (GOLD analysis project Ga0335082, IMG submission 206718) | Soil microbial communities from Loxahatchee National Wildlife Refuge, Florida, United States - Lox_Sample_4.1 | ecosystem: Environmental > Terrestrial > Soil > Wetlands | place: USA...
TCGGTGGCCGTGTCCGTCGCGGCGGCGTGGATGTCCTTCGCCTCGGTGTGCTCGCTCAGCATGCTGTCCCACCACGTACGTGCCTCCATCTCGCGTTTCGTCGCCGTGGGGACGAAGTCGTTGCCTTCGCGCATCTCCCAGCCCCCGCCCAGGGCCTTGTAGAGCGCGATGACGCTCGCCGTCACCGCCCCGCGCCGATCGGTGAGCCGCCGGTCGGCGGTGATCTTGGCCTGGTCCGCCGTCAGCACGCGCGTGTAATCCGCGGCCCCGCCGGTGTACTGGATCAGCGACAGCTCGGCGGCCCGGTTGGCGGCCTCGACGCTGCGCTCGAGGTGCGCGACCTCGTCGACCCCGCGGACGTAGCCGATCACCGCGTCCTCCACGTCGCGTTGCGCGCCCAACACGGTGTCGGCGTAGTGCGCGGCGAGCTCCTGGAAGGTGGCGTCCTCGACCCGTACGGCGTTGATGATCCGCCCGTAGTTGAACACCGGCCAGTCCACCTCCGGTCCGGCGATGCCGCCGAAGGAGCGGCCGGTGAACAGGTCGGCGGCCCTCTCCGCGGTCAGCCCGACGTTGCCGACGAGCTGGAAACGCGGCAGCAGATCGGCGGTGGCGACGCCGATGCGCGCGCTCTGCGCGGCGACCTGGCGCTCGGCGCGGCGGATGTCGGGGCGCCGCCGCAGCAGCTCGGCGGGGATCCCGACGGCGACGTTGGGCGGCGGCGCCGGAATGCCGGTCGATTGCGCCAGCGTCTCCGTGAGGTTGCTGGGCGGCATGCCGAGCAGGACGCTGAGCGAGTCGAGCGTCTGTCGGAGCTGGATCTCGAGCGCCGGGATGTCGGCCTCGGTGTCCTCGAGCAGGGTGGTCGCCTGCTGCACGTCGAGATCCGACGTGCCTCCGGCTTCGTATCGGATGCGGGCGATCTCGAGGCTGTTGCGCTGCAGGCGGGCGTTCTCGTGGGCGAGGGCGAGCAGCTCCTCGATGACGCGCAGCTGCACGTAGGTGACGCCGACCTCGGCGACCAGGCTCACCAACACGTCGTCGTAGTCGGCCACCGAGGCGAGCAGCTCGGCATCCGAGGCCTCGATGCCGCGCCGGAAGCGCCCCCACAGGTCGATCTCCCAGGCGGCGTCGAACCCGACCCGGAAGGTATTGAAGTCGGGCCCGCCCAGCAGGAGCGGCTGATTCTTGCTCGACCACGTACGCACGTAGCCGGCGTTGACGTCCTGCGTCTGTGGGAACAGCTCGCCGATGGCGATGCCGCGCCGCGCCTGCGCCGCGATCACGCGCAGCCCGGCGGCGCGCAGGGTCAGGTTCTGCTGGTAGGCCGCCTCCACCAGCGCGTCGAGCGCCGGATCGCCGAACACCGACCACCATTGATCCGGGGCGCGCCCGGCGGTGTCGACCCGCGGCGCATCGGTGACCAGCCATTGCTCGGCGAGCGGTGCGGGCGGCACGCGATAGTCCGGCCCCACCATACAGCCCGCCGCAGACGCGGCGAGCGCGAGCAGGACGGCCGCGGTGGCGACCCGCGGCGAGTGGAGCATCGACATGGCAGACAAAGCGGGTGAATCCTGTCCGGATGCGACGAGCGCTTCAAGTGACCCCGACCGACGCGGCGGGCCGAGATCGCGGTGCGGTCGCGCCGCGCCGCGTCCACGACCCTGACGACGGGCGCGGCGTCGTGGTGGTCCGCGATGTGCGCGCGGCACGATCTTGACTCCGGCGCCGCCTCTGATAACTAACCAATTAGTTAACTCGATGGATCGAACCGAGGCACACGAGGGCGGGCGCCGCCGGGCGCGCAGCACCGACACCCGTGCGACCATCCTCGAGGCGGCCGAGCAGATCTTCGCCAAGGCCGGCCTGGCCGGCGCGCGCACCGACGACATCGCCGCCGCCGCCGGCGTGAACAAGGCGCTGCTCTACTACTACTTCAAGAGCAAGGGCGGCCTGTACGAGGCGGTCGTCGAGGACCACTTCCGCGAGTTCAACCGCCGTGCGCTGGAGGTGCTCGCCGCGCCCGACGCGGCGCGCACCGTCGTGCTGCGCTACGTCAGCCTGTACTTCGATTTCATCAGCGCGCGGCAGCGCTATGCGTCGCTGTACCAGCAGCTCATGACGGCGCGCGGGCAGCCGCTCGAGCGCCTGGTGCGCAAGTACTTCCTCCCCCGCACCACCGCCTTCAACAAGCTGCTCGAGCGCGGCATCCGGGCCGGGGAGTTCCGCCGCATCGATGCCCGCCACGCGGCCATCTCCATCGTCGGGCTCATCGTCTTCTATTTTTCTGCCGCCCAGGTCCTGCACGTGCTCGGCCACACCGACGCCTACACGGCGGCGAACCTCAAGCGGCGCAAGCAGGAGGTGCTCGACTTCATCCGCTTCGGGCTCTTCCGCGAGCCGCGGGCGCCGCTGCCATGAGAACGCGGCTGGTGCTGGTGATCGCCGCCGTCGCCGCGCTGGGCGGCGGCACCTACTACGTCTGGGCGCGGAGCGCCGGGGAGGTGGTGCTCACCGGCATCGTCACGACCGACGACGTCATCGTCAGCTCCGAGGTGCAGGGCCGGCTGCAAGAGCTGCTCGCCAAGGAGGGCGATGCGGTCAAGCAGGGGCAGCTGCTCGGGGTCATCCAGCCGCAGGAATGGAAGGCGGACATGGCCTTCTATGCCGACAGCGAGCAGCAGTCGGCCGCGCAGGTGGCCGAGGCCACCGCCAACCTGCGCTACCAGGAGGAGCAGACCGACAACCAGACGCGGCAGGCCGAGGCCAATCTGGCCGCCGCGCAGGCGCAGGTCGCGCAGGGGCAGGCCGATCTCGAGAACGCCCGGCTCAACTTCCAGCGCGAGGAGACGCTCTACCGCGACGGGATCGAGTCGAAGCAGGTCTACGACCAGGCGCGGACGACGTACAACGGGGTGCAGGCGCGGGTCGACGCGTTGCGCAAGCAGCAGCAGGCGGCCGAGGCGGCGGTCGCGTTGGCCAAGGGCAACGCCGCGCAGATCGCCGCCAGCCGCGCCGCCCTGGACGCCAATCGGCACCAGCTGGCGGCCGTCGGCGACCAGAAGGAGAAGGCGCGCGTGCACCTCGACTTCACCGAGATCCGCGCGCCGATCGACGGGATCGTCGACGTGCGCGCTGCGCGTCAGGGCGAGGTGGTGGGTCCCGGCAAGGGCATCGTCACCCTGATCGACCCCGACAACCTGTGGGTGCGGGCCGATGTGGAGGAGAGCTACATCGACCGCATCCGTCTCGGCGATACCTTGACGGTGCGCCTGCCGTCCGGCGTCGAGCGCGAATGCCCCGTATTCTACCGGCGCGCCGACGCCGACTACGCCACGCAGCGCGACGTCAGCCGCACCAAGCGCGACATCAAGACGTTCGAGATCCGCCTGCGCTGCGACAACGCGGACCGGCGGCTCGCGGTCGGCATGACGGCCTACGTCATCTTGCCGCTGGGGTCGGTCGATCACGCGCCGGCGGCGTGACGGGCCATGAGCGGCGTCGAAGTCGAGCAGCTGACCAAGTACTTCGGCGACTTCTGCGCCGTGAACGGGCTGAGCTTCAACGTCGATCACGGCGAGGTGTTCGGGTTGCTCGGGCCGAACGGCGCCGGCAAGTCGACGCTCATCCGCATGCTGACGACGCTGGTGACGCCGAGCAGCGGCACGGCGCGGGTGGACGGCCATGACATCGTCCACGCCGCCAACGCGGTGCGCGCCTGCATCGGCGTCATCCCCCAGGCGATGACCTCGGACCTCGACCTCAGCGCCGAGGAGAACATGAGCATCTTCGCCAAGCTCTACGGCATCCCGCGCGACCGCCGCCGGCGGACCATCGACGAGCTGCTCGATGCGGTCGACCTCAGCCAGTGGGCGGACAAGCCGGTCAAGATGTTCTCCGGCGGCATGCGGCGGCGGCTCGAGATCGCCCGCGGCCTGGTGCACGAGCCCAAGGTCTTCTTTCTCGACGAGCCGACCACCGGTCTCGATCCGGTGTCGCGCGTCGCCGTGTGGGAGATGCTCTCGCGCCTGAAGCGCGAGCGCGACCTGACGATCCTGGTGACCACGCATTACATGGACGAGGCCGACAAGCTCTGCGACCGCATCGCGATCGTCGACCACGGCAAGCTGGTCGCCCTCGATTCGCCTCTCAAGCTGAAGGCCTCGATCCCCGGCAAGAACATCCTCGAGGTCAGCTTCTCCGCCCAGCCGCCCGGCTGGGAGGAGACGCTGCGGGCATTGCCCGACGTCGCCGACGTGCGCGCCGACGACCATGTCTACCGTATCTCGTCCAACAACGGTCCGCGCACGACGGTGGAGCTGATGGAGGCGGCGCGGCAGGCGGGGATCGCGGTCAGCTCGCTGTCGGTGCAGAGCACCACCCTCGACGACGTGTTCGTCCACTACACCGGCCACCAGCTGCGCGACGCGCTGCAGAGCGCCGCGAAGTACAACACCGACTTCATGTACAACCGGCAGTGAGCGGAGGGGCAATGCATCGCGTCTGGGCCATCATCGAGCGGGACATGCGGCGCTTCCGGCGCAGCCCGACCCTGGTGGTCGTGTCGATGATCATGCCGGTGGTCCAGCTCGTGATCCTCGGGCACGCCTTCGGCGGCAAGATTCGGAATCTGGAGGTCGGCGTCGTCGACCAGGACCACGGCGTGCCGGCGGTGAAGCTGAAGGAGCTCTTCCAGGCGGTGGCCGCCAACGCGCGCACGTTCGAGACCGTCGCCTACAGCGACCAGGCGAGCGCGCTGGCCGATCTGCACAATGGCAAGATCAGCGGCGTGTTGAACATTCCGCCGCATTTCTCGCGCCGGCTCCTGTCGGGAAGCAACCCGCGCCTCGCCCTCATCGAGGACAACACCGATCAGTTCGCCGCCGCGGCGCTCGAGGGCACGCTGCGGGGACTGCTCGAGCCCTACAATCAGCCGGCGCCGCCACCGCGGCTGTCGGGCGCCGCCACGCTCTCGGTGGTCGAGATCTATCCCTACGTGCCGTACGTCCAGTACCTGCTGCCCGGCAGCATCGTGCTGGCGATCTTTGTCTCGGCGATGATCGGCGGCGGCATCATCTTCATCGACGACAAGGCGCGCGGCCTGCACGAGGGCTATCTGGTGACGCCGATCCGCAAGTTCGAGCTCATCCTCGGCTTCACGCTCGCCGGCGCCGCCAAGGCGATCATCGCCGGCACCGTGCTGGTCGTCTTGGGCTCGCTCCTCGCGGGCATTCCCGACCCGCTCAACCCGCTCCGGCTGCTGCGCATGTTCCTGATGGTGGTGACGACGTCGCTCGCCCTGATCAGCATGATGTTCCTGCTCATGGTCCGGGTGAGCGACCCGCTCATCCCGCGGGCGATCTACGGCGTACTCAGCACCGTCCTCTTCTACCCGAGCGGCGCGGTGTACCCGGTCAACGCGTTTCCCCGCTGGATGCAGATCCTCGCCGTGGTCGATCCGTTCACCTACGCCGTGCACGGCTTCAAGGAGCTGGTGCTGAAGAGCACCGGGCTGGCGGCGATCGGCACCGACCTCGCCGTGCTGATCAGCTTCACCATCCTCGCCATGGTCGCGGCCACGGTGTTGTTCCGCCGCACATTGTGACCGATCCCCCGCGCGCGCCCATGTCCAGTCCGTGCGCGAGGGGCTGCTGGCGCCCGCGTGCTCTTCCCAGCGCTACGCGCGGCCGAAGGGGCCGATTCCCAGTCCTGGGATAGGTCGGAGTGGCTTTCTTGCGAAACCCCCTTCCCCCCGTCTGGCAAGCGTCTTGCCACCTTGGACCAACCAGAGATGTCGCGTTCGCGCTTCGCCCTGGTCGTTGCCATCGGCCTGGTTGCGGTGGGAGGGGTCGGGTACGTCGTCGTCGCGCTGCTTCCCGAGCGATCCCCCGCTGGCGTGTTGCTGCTGTCGGGCAACATCGAGGCCCACGAGAGCGTGGTGGGGTTCAAATCGGTGCAGTCGCGGATCGTGAAGCTGCCGTTCGACGAGGGGCAATGGGTCGAGGCGGGCACGGTGTTGGCGCGGCTCGACGCGTCGGACTACCGACAGCAGGTGGCGATCGACCGGGCGGCGCTGCACATGCGCCGCGCCGCGCTCGCCTCGGCCAGGCAGGGGCTCGATGCGGCGCGCGGAACGGTTCGCGCCGACCAGGCCGACCAGGCGCAGCGGACCCTCGACACGAACCGCATCGCCACGCTCTGGCGCGAGGGCATCGTCTCGCGCGACGAGTTCGATCGGGTCGAGACCGCCCTCAAAGAATCCGATGCGATCGTCGAGCGTGACCGCGCGCTCGAAGCCGCCCGCGCCCACGACGTCGACGTCGCCCGTGCCAACTGGCGGGCCGCGTGCGAGCAGCTGCGGCTGGCGCGCATTCTCCTCGGCGACACGATCTTGCGGGCCCCGTTCGCCGGAGTGATTCTCGTTCGGCACGCCGAGCTCGGCGAGGTCATGCTGCCGGGCACTCCGGTCGTGACGCTCGCGGACCTCAATCATGTCTGGCTCCGCGCCTACGTGCGGGAGCCCGACCTGGGCCGCATCCACTGGGGACAGCCGGCGCGCATTCGCGTGGATACCTATCCCAATCGCAGCTATCCGGGCCGCATCTCGTTCATCTCGTCGAAGGCGGAGTTCACTCCGAAGAGCGTCGAGACACACGCCGAGCGCGTCACGCTGGTCTACCGGATCCGGATCGACGTGGAGAACCCCGCGCACGCGCTGAAGCCCGGGATGCCGGCCGACGCGACGATCGACCTCGCGCCGCCGGACGGCCATGGTTGAGCCGGGCCCCGCCATCGCCGCCGCCGGCCTCACCAAACGGTTTGGCGACGTCACGGCCGTCGATCGACTGCACTTCGCTGTGGCGCCCGGGGAGATCTTCTGCCTGGTCGGTCCCGACGGCGCGGGCAAGACCACCACGATGCGCATGCTCGCCGGCGTCATGGCTCCCGACGCGGGATCGGCGACCGTCGCTGGCTGCGACGTGGTACGCGACCCCGAGGGCGTCAAGCACCACATCAGCTACATGCCGCAGCGCTTCGGCCTCTATGAAGAGTTGACGGTGGACGAGAACATCCGCTTCTACGCCGATCTGTTCGGCATCGGCCGGCGCGCGCGCGAGGACCGGGCAGCGGAGCTCCTTGCCGCCGCCGCCATGACACGCTTCCGCGACCGGCTGGCAGGCCAACTGTCGGGCGGGATGAAGCAGAAGCTCGGCTTGAGCTGCGCGTTGATCCACAAGCCGCAGGTGCTCATTTTGGACGAGCCGACGACCGGCGTGGATCCGGTTTCTCGGCGCGATTTCTGGCGCATCCTGTACGGGCTCGCCGCCGAGGGCGTCACGGTGCTGGCCTCGACCGCCTACCTGGACGAGGCCGAGCGCTGCAACCGCCTCGCGCTGCTCCACCAGGGGCGCCTGCTGCTCTGCGACGCTCCCGCCCGCCTGAAGGCCGCCATGCCGGGGATTGTCATCGCCGTCACCGCCCCGGCGCCGGCGGCGGTGCGCGACGCGATCCAGGGCATGTCGGGCGTCTCCAGTATCCTCGTGGTCGGCGACGGTGTGCATCTCGTCGGCGACGACGCCGGCCGCCTCCTCCCGGCGATCCGTGAGCGTCTGCGCGCCGCGGCGATCCCATTCGGCGAGGTCGCCCAGGTGCCCCCGACGATCGAGGATCTCTTCGTGGCGTCGGTCGGCGGCGAGCACAAAGGGGAAGGGTGAACGATCCAGCGGCCACCGTCGTGGTCCGGGAGCTGGTGAAGCGCTTCGGGGCCTTCACCGCCGTCGACCACGTCACCTTCGCCGCGCACCGCGGCGAGGTTCTGGGCTTCCTCGGTCCCAACGGAGCAGGGAAGTCCACGATCATCCGCATCCTGTGCGGATTGCTCCACCCGACGTCAGGCGACGTGTACGTCGCCGGGCTCGATGTGGCGCGGCGGCCCGAGGCGGTGCGGGCACAGATCGGCTACATGTCGCAGCGCTTCTCGCTGTACGACGACCTCACCGCGATCGAGAACCTTCGTTTCTTCGGCGGCCTCTACGGCGTCAGCGCGGCGGAGGTGGGCCCTCGCCTCCAGTGGGCGATCGAGATGTCGGGCCTCGCCGGGCGGGAGACGGCGCGGGTCGCAACGCTGGCCGGCGGCTGGAAGCAGCGCCTCGCCCTGGGCTGCGCCGTCCTCCACCGGCCGAGCATCCTCTTTCTCGACGAGCCGACGTCCGGGGTCGACCCCATTTCACGGCGGCAGTTCTGGGAGTTGATCCACCGCATGGCAGGAAGCGGCGTGACCGTCTTCGTGTCGACCCACTACATGGACGAAGCCGAGTACTGCAATCGATTGGCCCTCGTCGACCGCGGCCGCCTGGTGGCGCTGGGCACGCCGAGCGAGCTGAAGCACACCGCCATGGCCGGCGGGCTGCTGCGCGTGGAGTGCGAGCCGCTCGGCGCAGCGCTCGTCGCGCTCGAGCAGGCACCCGGCGTCCTCGAGGCGGCGATCTTCGGCGACGCGTTCCACGTGACCGTTCTGGCCGTGGAGCCCGCGCTGCACGAGCTGCCCCGCTTCCTTGCCTCACGTGGCCTCCGCTGCGGGCGCATCACGCCCATCCCGCTCTCGCTCGAGGACGTCTTCGTTCAGCGGGTGGGCAGAGAGGCCGCCGGGGAGCGTGCGGCGTCATGAACCTGACCCGGGTGGGCGCCATCAGCCGCAAGGAGTTCCTGCAGGTGCGGCGCGACCCGCGCAGCCTGCTGATCGCGCTCTTCATGCCGATCATGCTGCTCGGTCTGCTCGGCTACGGCGTGCGGCTCGACGCCAAGCACGTGCCGGTCTACGTGTTCGACCGCGACGGCAGCCAGGACAGCCAGGCGCTCCTCAAGCGCTTCCAGGCCTCCGAGTACTTCGACATCGCACGCGTCGTCGACGACTACGCGGCGATCACCGAGGCGGTCGACGCCGGCCGCTGCAAGCTCGCGCTCGTCGTCCCGCCCGACTTCGGGCGGCGGCTGCGCGACGGCGGCCGCGTGTCTGTGCAGGCGATCGTCGACGCGACCGACGACAACACCGCCAACCTCGCCATCGGCTACGCCACGGCGGTGGTCAGTGGTTTTTCCCAGGACGTGCAGCTCGAGTGGATGAGGCGCCACGGGCTTCCCGACCGCTCGGCCGCGCCGCCGCTCTCGATCGAATTCCGCACCTGGTACAACGAGGAGCTCGAGAGCCGGAACTTCATCATCCCCGGCGTTGTCGCCTTGGTCATCACGCTGGTCGGCGCGCTGCTCTCGTCGCTGACCATCGCACGCGAGTGGGAGCGCGGGACGATGGAGCAGCTCGTCTCGACCCCCGTGACCGCACGCGAGATCATGGTCGGCAAGCTCATTCCGTACTTCGGGATCCTGCTCGTCGACGCCGCGATCTGCGTCGCGGTGGGTATCGCCTGGTTCGCGGTTCCGTTCCGCGGCACGGTGGGGACCTTGTTCGTCGCGACGGCGCTCTTCCTGACCGTCGTCCTGGGAATCGGCTTCATGATCTCGGTGGCGATCCCCAACCAGCTCGGTGCCAGCTCGATCGCCATCCTGGTCACCCTGCTGCCCACGAACCTGCTGTCGGGGTTCGCCTTCCCGATCGACCAGATGCCGGCGCCGATTCGCGCTCTCACGTATCTCGTCTGGAGCCGCTACTACGTGACGATTCTCAAGGCGCTGTTCCTGAAGGGCAGCGGCCTGCGGGATCTCGCCGAGCCGCTGCTCGCGCTGGTCGTGTATGCGGCCGTCGTGGGGGCCTGCGCGACACGCGTCTTCCGCAAGACGCTGCGGTGAGGAGCTGCCGTGCTGGGCCGTATCTTCCACATGATCGTCAAGGAGTTCCTCCAGCTCCGCCGAGATCGCTACGCGCGCATCCGCCTGGTGGCGCCTCCGCTCATCCAAATGGTGATGTTCGGCTACGCCGCGACGTTCGAGGTGCACCACGTCGCGACCGCGGTGATCGACCGCGACAATAGCCAGGAGAGCCGGGATCTCGTGTCGCGGTTCACGGCCAGCGGCCGCTTCACGGTGATCGCCCGTCCGCGCGACGAGGGGGAGCTCAACGAGCTCGTCGAGCGCGGCCGGGCGACCATCGCGATCGAGATCCGCTCCGGGTTCGCCGAACAGCTGCGCAAAGGGGTGACCGCACCGGTGCAGCTCATCGTCGATGGGACGAACTCCAACACCGCGCTGATCGCGCTCGGCTACGTGAACCGCATCGCGGCGGTGTTCGCGAGCGACTACGGGAGCGATGCGATCGCGCGGCTCGCGCCGGCGCGTCTGCGGGTGCTTCCGCGTATCGAGCTCGAGGAGCGCCCCTGGTACAACCCGAGCTTCGAGAGCCGCTGGTTCTTCGTGCCGGGCGTGATCGGCAGCCTGATGCTCGTCATCACCGTCAACCTGACGGCCTTCGCGGTCGTGCGCGAGCGCGAGATCGGCACGCTCGAGCAGGTCATGGTGAGCCCGATCCGGCCGGTGGAGTTCATTCTCGGCAAGACCCTGCCCTCCTTTCTGGTCGGGCTTGCGGTGGCGGCGCTGATCACCCTGGTCGGCATCCTGTGGTTCCGCGTCCCGTTTCGCGGCAACCCTCTGGTGCTGCTGCTCGGTCTCTCCTTGTTCCTCATCTGCACGCTGGGCATGGGCTTGCTCATCTCGACCCTCTGCAAGACCCAGCAGCAGGCCTTCGCGTCGAGCTTTTTCATCCTCACCCCGGGTTTCACGCTCTCCGGGTTCAGCTTCCCGATCGCCAGCATGCCGCCGGTCATGCAGTGGCTCACGTACGTGAACCCGCTGCGCTACCTCCTGGTCGTGCTGCGAGGCACGTTCCTGAAGGGCGTCGGTCTCGCGGTGCTCTGGCCGCAGATGCTGGCGATGGCGGCGATCGGCGCGATCGTGCTCAGCGTGAGCGTGTTCCGCTTTCGGAAGTCGCTCGACTGAGGGGCGACGGCTCCGTGCTCGCTCGACCTCACTCCTCGGCGGTGCGGATCGCGGCGCCGATGTAGACGGTCGCGAGCACGGCAAAGATGTACGCCTGCAGCAACCCGATCAACACGTCGAGCGCCATCATCGGCATCGGCACCAGCAGGCCGGTGAGCGAGACCAGCAAGGCGACGATGAGGTAGCCCGACATCATGTTGCCGAACAACCGCACCGAGAGCGCCACCGTTCGCGAGATCTCCGACAGCAGATGGAGCGGCAGGAGCAGCGGGTTCGGGCGCAGATAGTGCATCAGGTAGCCCCCGAGGCCACGCGCGGCGATGCCGGCGACCGGCACGGCGCAGAAGACGATGAGGGCGAGCGCCGAGGTGGTCGCGAGGCTGGCGGTCGGGGCGCGCACCCCGGGAAGCTGACCCGCCAGCGTGCATCCGGCGATGAAGAGGAAGAGGCTGCCGGCCAGGGTCACCAGATGCGGCGCGGGCCGGCCGACGATCTCGCGCACGGCCTGATCGATCGCCTCGACGACGAGGAAGGCAACGGCGGTGAGCGTAGCGTCCGGGCGCCGTCCGACGGCGCGACGCAGTAGGCACGCCGCGCCGAGCAGCGCCACCGACATGCTCAACGAGGCGACCATGGTCGCGGTGACCGGAAACGGCCCGATCCGGCCCACCACGACCTCTTCGAACACGCGTACGTCCATGCCCGTCACCCGTGTCGGTGCAGCGCTTGCCAGGCGAGGGCCGCGCCGAGGCAGACGCCGGCGAAGAGCAGCCCCAGCGTGCAGTGCACGCCGGTGGCATAGCGCTGATCCAGCCAGTGGCCGAGGACGGCGCCGCCCGCCGCGGGCAGCGAGATCGACCAGCCGACGGTGCCGAGAGCCGACAAGGAGCGCCAGAAGGTCCCGCCCGATCCCTCGCGGCGGGCGAGCCGGCGCACGTCTCGCTCGAGCGCGCCGCGCATGTCCGAGCGCTCCGACTCATCCGGTTCGGCCATGTGGTCCCTCTCCCGTCCGGTCCGCGCGTCGAAGCTCGGTCAGGATGCCCGCCTGCAGCCGCTCGATGGCCAGGCGCAGATCGCGTTCCGGATCCGGCATCGCCAGGGCGGCCGCGAGCGCCTCGAGCACGCTGCCGCCGTCGTCGCCCAGCACCGCCAGCGGCGTCAGCAGCACCGCATCGCGCCCATCGGTGCGCAACAGTCCGCCGGCCGTGCCGATGAAGCAGAGCGCCGGCCCGGTACGGGCGAGGGCGAGACCGGGCTCGACCGCCAGCACCGCTGCCTCGGCGCGCGGCCGCAGGCCGACCTGCCCGGTGTCGACAGGCACGCGCAGCGAATCGATCTCGCGCTCGGCCACGAGAGCGTGGGGGGTGAGGACGACGAGGTGGAGCCGAGCGGATGACATGGCTCACTGTCCCATCACGTCGGCAAGCGAACCGATCATGAACAGCCGCTGCTCGGGAAGGTCGTCGCAGCGGCCGGCGAGGATCGCGCCCACGTCCTCGACGGCGCGCGCGGGCGCGACGCGCGTGCCGGGCCGCCCGCTGAAGGTCTCGGTGACGAAGAATGGCTGCGTGAGATAGCTCCGCAGCCGCAGCGCGCGACCGACGATGGCGCGATCCTCGGCCGAGAATTCCTCCATCCCGAGCATCGAGATGACGTCGCGCAGCTCCTGGTAGCGTGCCAGGACCTGGCGCGCGTGTTGGGCGACGTCGTAGTGCCGCCGCCCGACGACGCTCGGGTCGAGCGCCTTCGACCAGGAGGCGAGCGGGTCCAGCGCTGGGTAGAGACCCTCCGCGGCGATGTCCCGCGAGAGCACCATGGCGCTGTCGAGATGCCAGAACGCGTGCGTCACCGCCGGATCCGAATAGTCGTCGGCCGGCACGTAGATCGCCTGCAGCGATACCATGTCGGCGCGCTCGGTCGCGGTGATGCGCTCTTCCAGGGCCGCGAGGTCGGCGGCCAGGGTGGGCTGATAGCCGACCCGCGACGGCAGCCGGCCGAGCAGGCCCGACACCTCCATCCCGGCCTGCACGTGCCGGTAGACGTTGTCGATCACGAACAGCACGTCGCGGCCGAGATCGTCGCGGAAGTACTCTGCTACCGCCAGCGCGGCGATGCCGACCAGGAATCGCGCCCCCGGCGGCTCCTTCATCTGCCCGAAAACGAGCACCGCGCGCGACATTACGCCGCGCCGTTCGAGCTCGTGCCAGAGCTCGAGCCCCTCGCGCGAGCGCTCGCCGATGCCGGCGAAGACGGCCACGCCAGCCAGCGTCTCGACCGCGTTGTGGATGAACTCGCTCAACACCACCGTCTTGCCCACTCCGGCGCCCCCGAAAACGGCGGCGCGGCCGCCGTGGACCAGCGGACAGAAGAGGTCGACCGCTTTGATGCCGGTCGCGTAGATGCCCCCCGCGTTGCGGCGCCGCGTTGCCGTCGGCGGCGGCCGCCGGATCGGGCGCCGCACGGTGACCGCCGGCGGTGGGCCGCCGTCGAGCGGGCGGCCGTGCAGATCGACCACCCGCCCGAGCAATTCCGGACCGATGCCGATCGAGATCGGCTGCCCATCCGACTCGACGAGATCGCCGCGGCCAAGGCCGCGCGTCGAGCCGATCGCGATGGCGCGTACCGTCGCGGCGTCGCGGTGCGCGTACACCTCGGCGGCGATCGGATCGAGATGCGCCGGGCGGCAGACGAGCTCCGCGCCAATGCTGGGCAGCGCGCCGGCGAAGGCGACGTCGACGACCGTACCGCGCACCGCCACGACCTGCCCGCGCGCCAGCCCCGCGCCCGTCATGCCGGCCCCGCCGCGGCCTCGCGCACCAGGCGTGCGCCAGCCGTTACTTCGAGGATCTCCTGCGTGGTCATCTCCCGGCGCACCGCCGCGCGCAGCCGCGTCGTCGTTGCCATGCGCTCTTCCAGCCAGGCCCGCGCCGACTCCGCCGTCACGAGCCGCTTGCCGTGCTCCGCCGCCAGCCCGTCGAGCAGGCTCGCATGCAGCGCGACGTAGAGGAACTCGCGGACCAGGACGGCGGCGAGGTGGGCGGGGCGCGAGTAGGGCGACAGGCGCACGCGGGTGCCCACCGCCGGCGGCGTCAGCGGCAGCAGCCGCACGCGCACAGGGGTGAAGTGGCCGGCGCCCTCGAATCGGGCCGCCACTAGATCGAGGCTGCCGAGGCGCCCGGCCCGGCGATCGTGGACGATGGCGTCGACCAGCGGCAGGAGGAGGAGCGGCAGCGCCGCCGTGCTCGCCGGCGCGGTGTCGACGCGATCGGGGACGATTCCGGCACGCGCCAGCGGTCGCAGGGCGCGCCGGCCGACGCAGTAGAACGGTCCGGCGCCGAGCTCGGTGCGTGCCGCGGCGGCGGCGGCGGCGAGCTGCGTCGAGTAGTCGCCGCACAGACCGAGATCCGCGGCCGCCAGCAGGATGCCGGCCGGCGCGGTTGGCGACGCCGGCGCCTCGCCGAGCAGCGCCGCCCCCGCAGCGATCGTCCGCTCGACCTCGGCGCGATAGCGGCGTGCCGGGCCGAGCGCCTGCCGCGCGGCGCGAAAGTGGTGCGCCGAGAGCGCCCGGAGCGCGCCGACGGCCTCGTGCAAGGTGCCGAGGACGCGCAAACGATGGGTCAAGGTGCGCTCCCGGCTCATGCGCGCTCCCGGCCGGGGACGGCGATGGCGGCGAGCGCTTCGCGCCACGCCCCGTCGGGCACCCGCCACGCGTCGAGCGCCGCGGCGAGGGCCGGCGCCTGGGCGCGGACATGGCCGACGAGCGCGGCGGCGGAGTCGCGCACCGTGTCGAGCGGCACGTCGTCCAAGGTCCCGGCGGTCAACGCGGACAGCGCGATCACCTGCTCGGTGACGCCGCGCGGCGAGGTGCGCTCCTGCTGCAGGAGCTCGCGCAGGCGGCGGCCGCGCGCGATCTCTTTCTCGACCTCCGCGCCCACCTCCAGGCCGACCCGCGCCAGCGTCTCGAGCTGCTCGAAGCGGGCGTGCAGAACGCGCAGATCGCTCGCCACGGCCCGCATCGGAGCTGGCTGCGCGGTGCCGCCGATGCGCGACACGCTGCGACCGACGTCGACCGCCGGGCGCCGGCCGCGCTCGAAGCGCGTCGTATCGAGAAAGATCTGCCCGTCGGTGATGGAGATGACGTTGGTCGGGATGTACGCCGCGATGTCGCCTCCGGTGGTCTCCACGATGGGCACGGCGGTCACCGAACCGCCGCCCGCTTCCGGGCGGCGAGCGGCGGCGCGCTCGAGCAGCTCGGCGTGGATGTAGAAGACGTCGCCGGGGAATGCCTCGCGACCCGGCGGCCGATCCATCAGCAGGGCGAGCTCGCGATAGGCGTCGGCGTGCTTGGTGAGGTCGTCGTAGATGACCAGCGCGTCCCCCCCGACGTCGCGGAACGACTCGGCGACCGTCGCGCCGGCATAGGGCGCGAGATAGCGCATGCCGGGCGGCGCTGCCGCGTCGGCGGCAACGATGGCGGCGTTGTCGAGACAGCCGGCCTGGGCGAGCACGTCGCGCAGCGCCAGGACGCGCGACATCGGCTGGGCGATCACCACGTACACGCAGGTGACGTCGCCGCGGCGTTGCGCGGCCAGGAAATCGACCGCCAACGCCGTCTTGCCGACGTTGTGGTCGCCGATGATGAGCTCGCGCTGGCCGCGACCGATCGGGATGGCGGCGTCGACGACCGAGACGCCGGTCCACAGCGGCCGGTCGACGTGGCGGCGGTCGATCAGCTCCGGCGGCGCACGAAAGAGCGGCAGGCGCGGCCCCGCGATCGGATCGCCGCCGTCCAACGGCCGTCCCAGCGGATCGATGATGCGCCCCAGCGTCGCCGGCCCGACCACGACCTCCGGCAGGTGGCCGAGCCCGCGTACGCCGTCGCCGCAGGCGACGCGCTCGGCGGCCGCGAGGAGCAGGATGCCGGTGGTGTCGGCGCGCAGATCGTAGGCCATGCCGAGCGCGCCGCAGTCGAAGGCGAGCAGCTCCTC
>Ga0335082_10004055_pt1 | contig 15934 bp, 12 predicted proteins | sample Lox_Sample_41_FD_206718 | JGI IMG/M metagenome (GOLD analysis project Ga0335082, IMG submission 206718) | Soil microbial communities from Loxahatchee National Wildlife Refuge, Florida, United States - Lox_Sample_4.1 | ecosystem: Environmental > Terrestrial > Soil > Wetlands | place: USA...
CCGAGCGTAAGCGCCTACTCCTGAGCGTCGAGGCGGTGGCCCCGGTGGCCCTTTCCGGGGACCCTGGGTAGAGACGGCTCGCGGAAACGCCCTGTTCACGCGGGGTTCGTCTTCTCCCGTCCCCCCGCGTCCCTGTTTCGGGCTTTCGGAGGGCATGACGCGTGTCTCGGCAAGAACTGAACCTCGGCATCCTGGCGCACGTCGACGCCGGTAAGACGACTCTCACCGAACGGCTGCTCTTCGAGGCCGGGGTGATCCACGAGCTCGGGAGCGTCGACGCCGGCACGACGCAGACCGACTCGCTCGCACTCGAGCGGCAGCGGGGGATCACGATCCGGTCCGCCGTGACGTCGTTCACTCTCGGCGACGTCCACGTCAACCTGATCGACACCCCCGGGCACCCCGACTTCATCGCCGAGGTGGAGCGCGTGCTCAGCGTTCTCGACGGTGCGGTCCTCGTGATCTCCGCGGTCGAGGGCGTGCAACCCCAGACGCGCATCCTGATGCGCGCCCTCCAGCGGCTGCGCATCCCAACGCTCTTCTTCGTCAACAAGATCGACCGCGCGGGCGCCGACGACGCGCGGGTGCTCGAGGCGGTCTCGGAGAAGCTGACGACGCAGATCGTCCCGATGGGAGCCGCACGCGGGCTCGGGACCCGCACCGCGGGCTTCACCCCGTTCTCCGTCGACGACGTCGTGTTCCGCGGCCGGCTCGCCGAGGTGCTGGCCGAGCACGACGACGACATCCTGACGGCGTTCGTCGAGAGCGAGCTCGAGCTACCGGATCGCCGGCTGCTCGATGCTCTCGCTGCGCAGTCACGGCGCGCACTCGTGCATCCGGCCTTCTCGGGCTCGGCGATCACCGGGGCGGGAGTCCAGCCCCTTATGACCGCGATCCCCGAGCTCCTGCCGGGCGCAGCCGGCGACCCGGGCGAACCCGTCTCGGCGACCGTGTTCAAGATCGAACGCGGGCCGAGCGGCGAGAAGATCGCGTACGTCCGGACGTTCACCGGGACGATCAGCGTCCGCGACCGGCTCCACTTCGAGCACGGTCTCGAGGACAAGGTGACCGCCCTCGCCGTCTTCGAGCGTGGGCCGGCCGGCCGCCGGCAGTCGGTCGCGGCGGGCGGGGTCGCGAAGGTCTGGGGCCTCGCCGGGGCCCGCGTCGGCGACACGATCGGCGCACGGGCGTCGGCCCGGGTCGGCCACCGGTTTCCGCCGCCGACGCTCGAGTCGGTCGTCGCTCCGCGGAGCCCCGACCAAGGCGCGCAGCTGCGGGTTGCCCTCACCCAGCTCGCCGAGCAGGACCCGCTGATCAACGTGCGGCAGGACGACGACCGGCGCGAGATCTCCGTGTCGCTGTACGGCGAGGTGCAAAAGGAGGTGATCGAGGCGACGCTCGCCGGCGACTTCGGCATCGACGTCGTGTTCTCCGACACGACTCCGCTCTACGTCGAGCGTCCCGGCGGCGCCGGCGAGGCAGTCGAGCTGCTCCATGCAGAGACGAATCCGTACAACGCGACGATCGGCCTCCGGGTCGAACCGGGGCCCGCGGATTCAGGGGTCGACTTCCGGCTCGAGGTCGACCACAGCGGGATCCCGCTGTACGTCTACAAGCGGCGCGAGCACTTCGCCGAGGCGATGTCGAGCTACGTCCACGAGGCGCTCGCAGCGGGGCTCTCGGGGTGGCGCGTCACCGACTGCGTGGTGACGATGCACCGCTCGGGCTACAGCGTGCCCGACGGCCCTCCGTCGCGGCGGGGGCCGCCGAGCACGGCGGCGGACTTCCGGAAGCTCACCCCGCTCGTCCTGATGCAGGCTCTCGAACGCGCCGGCACGGCGGTCTGCGAGCCGGTCGTGCGCGCGAGCCTGGAGGTGCCCGCCGGCACGATCGGCGGCGTCACGGCCGCGCTGATGCGACTCGGAGCCTCGGTCGAGGGACCGTCGCAGCACGGCGAGCTGGCGCTGATCGAGGCGCTCCTCCCCGCACTCGCCGCACAGGAGCTCCACCGTCGGCTCCCGGAGCTGACCGGCGGAGAAGGCGTGCTCGACTCGACGTTCGCAGGGCACCAGCCGGTGAGCGGCGATCCGCCGACCCGGCGGCGGACTGGCGTCACAATCGGCGAACGATGACGAGCGTCGACTTCGACGACCGGCTCTGGAAGGGCTACCGCGCGGGACGCGCCCTGCCGCCGCAGGCGATGGACGCGTGGATGGACGCTGTCGAGCGACACGCCGGCCGGCGACGGCCGCTCACCGTGCTCGACCTCGGCTCGGGAACAGGCCGCTTCACGCCGAGCCTGGCCGCGCGCTTCGGCGGACCCGTGTACGGCGTCGAGCCTGCAGCGAGGATGCGCGAGATAGCCGTCACATCGAGCGCGCACCCGGGGGTCATGTACCTCGAGGGGCGGGCCGAGCGGCTCCCACTCCCGGACGAGAGCTGCGACTTGGCGTTCCTCTTCTTCGTCTTCCACCACATCCGGGATCGCGACGCCGCCGCCTCCGAGCTGGCACGCGTGCTGCGCGCGGGCGGTGTCGTCTGCATGCGAACGCAGTTCGGCGACCGGCTGCGCGACGTCCCCTGGCGACGCCACTTCCCTCGCGCTCTCGAGATCGAGCGGTCGACGTTCCCGACGTACGACAACTCGACTGCACCGTTCCTGCGGCACGGCTTCGAGCTCGTCGCGCTAGACGCGGTCGAGTTCGAGGTGGCGTCCAGCATCGCAGCCCACCTCGAGCGGCTGCGCTGCCGCGCGATCTCGACGCTCGAGCTCCTGACCGAGGCCGAAATCGAAGACGGCTTCGCCGCAATGGAGCGCGCGGCTGCCGCGGACACCAGCGGAGAGCCGGTTCGCGAGACCGGCGATCTCCTCGTCCTCCGCCGGGCGGATCAGCTCACGGCGTCCGGGGCGTGAACGTGCGCAGCTCGTCCTGGCCCTCCCGGATCATGCTCCAGCTCGACTCGGGCACCTCGTTCCAGACGCCGGGCAGGTCGCGCAGCGGCTCGGAGACGATCAGCCGCGACTCGTCCGACAGCTCCTTCAGCACGTCGAGCTCGGGGTGCAGCAGACGGACCGTCGCGACGTCGGTCGAGTAGAAGAGCGAGCGCGACTTGTGCTCGCTCGAGTAGCGGAAGGCCCACACGTTCTCGCCGTCGCTCGTCGCGACCGTCATCTGAATCGGATGCTCGACGCCGTGACGGCGGCCCGTCTCCTCGATCAGACCGACGGCCTTCTCGACCGCGGTCGGAGGATCGTCCTCGAGGCCGAGCGTCAATGCGAGGTAGAAGAACACCTCGGAGTCGGTCGAGCCCTCGATCGATGGATACAGCGACGGATCGACAGCAAGCGCGAGGTCGCGCTTCACCGTGTGGAAGTCGGCGATCACGCCGTTGTGCATCCAGAGCCAACGCCCATGACGGAACGGATGGCAGTTGCTCTGCTGGACGGGCGACCCCGACGAGGCACGGATGTGCGCGAAGACCAGCGGTGACCTGATGTGCGCCGAGATCTCGTGCAGGTTCCGGTCGTTCCACGCAGGCTCGATGCTGTGGAACACGCCCGGCGTGTCGCCCACTCCGTACCAGCCGACACCGAAGCCGTCGCCGTTCGTCGTCTCTGCTCCGAGCTGCGAGTGGAGGCTCTGGTCGATCAGCGAGTGTTGCGGTTTGTAGAGCAGCGTCTCGATCAGGACTGGCGAGCCCGAGTACGCAAGCCAACGGCACATCTCAGCTCCTTCCGGTGGTGTTCGAGTCGGGTGGATGTCTCAGGTCGTGCATCTCCTTCTCCTCCCGCCCGTCCTGGATCGCGCCCCAGACGTGCAGCCCGATGACGACGATCACGACGAGCGCGGTCATGACGACGACGATGACGATTGCGGGAAGATCGGAGGAGACCACGTGCTGTCGATCTAGTGGCGGAAGCTCGAGGCCGTCGTACTGTCGTGAACGGGCGCCGATTGTGCGTGCAGGCGCGGAAGTTGACGCTCGAGATCTGCGACGAGCATGTCGGCCATGTCGTGCGAGAAGCCCTGCTTGACGACGACGCGCAGGGCAGCGAGATCCGTGCGGTTGGCAGGGAACGTGTAGGCAGGGACGAGCCAACCCCGCTCGCGCAGCGCGGTCGAGACATCGAAGACCGTGAAGTTGTCGATGCCGTCCGCGACCTTGAACGCGAAGACGGGCAGCTCGTCACCTTTCGTGAGCAGCTCGAACGAACCGAGGTCGGCGATTCGCGTCGCGAGGCGCATCGCAACGTCGCGCGAATACGCCTGCACCCTGCGGTAGCCGGCGAAACCGAGACGGATGAAGTTGTAGTACTGCGCGACGATCTGAGCGCCCGGACGAGAGAAGTTGAGCGCAAATGTCGGCATGTTGTCGCCGAGGTAGTTAACCCAGAAGATCAGATCCTCCGGAAGCGAAGCAGCATCGCGCCACACGATCCAGCCGACGCCCGGATAGACGAGCCCGTACTTGTGGCCCGATGTGTTGATGGACGCCACGCGAGGCAGCCGGAAGTCCCACACGAGCTCCTCGTCGATGAACGGGGCGACGAACGCGCCAGATGCGCCGTCGACGTGCACCGGGATGTCGAGGCCCGTGCGCTCCTGGAGATCGTCGAGCGCCGCGCAGATCTCCGCGACGGGCTCGTAGGAGCCGTCGAATGTCGAGCCGAGGATCGCGATCACGCCGATCGTGTTCTCGTCGCAGAGAGCTACAGCCTCTTCGGCGGACAGGTGGAACCGGTTGCCCTCCATCGGGACGAGCCGCATCTCGACGTCCCAGTAGTTGGCGAGCTTCTCCCAGCAGACCTGAACGTTGATCCCCATGACGAGGTTCGGCTTGTCGGCCGGCTTCCCCTCCGCAATGCGCCTCGCCCGCCAGCGGCGCTTGAGAGCTAGACCGCCGAGCATCGCGGCCTCGCTCGAGCCCGTCGTCGAGCACCCGGTCACGACTTCGGGGTCGGGTGCGTGCCAGAGCTTGCTGAGGATGTTGACGCAGCGCACCTCGAGATCCGCGGTCTGCGGATACTCGTCCTTGTCGATCATGTTCTTGTCGAAGCACTCGGCCATCAGCCGCTCGACCTGCGGCTCCATCCAGGTGCTCACGAACGTCGCGAGGTTGAGACGAGCATTGCCGTCGAGCATCAACTCGTCGTGGATGATCTGATAGGCGACTTCGGGCGGCAGCTCGTCCACCGGAAGCTCGTGGCGCGGAAGTCGGTGACTTTCGAGAGTGAAGACGGGCGCAATCGAGATCTCCTCCGACCGCGAGTTGTGTGTGCTCGGATGCTTGAGAGGCATGAGCGAACTCTATGCCGTTCGACTTCGGCTCAAGCGGGCTTCGATGCGCACCTCGTGTCGCCCGCATGCAATGTGTCAAAGAAGTGAACGGCGATCCCGGGCACGCAGTCGCGGCGCCAGCCAATCGTCGGATGAGCGGCGCCGGCGACGCTCACGAAGGTGGCGTGCGGGAACACCTTCAGCAGCCGCCGCGTGATCTCGCTGGAGACGACGGCGTCGACGTCGCCGGAGAAGATGATCGCCGGGACCCTGGAGAGGTTCGCACCGGGCGGAACTGCAGGAACGAAACGCTGCGGCGCCGGCCAGTCCAGACAGAGGTCGGTCCCGTTGAAAGCGTTCCATCCGGAGATCGAGAATGGCGCCGCGGCATCCTTCGGCAGCGCGGCGACGGCGGCGTCGTACTTCAGCCTGCGGATCTCGACCGCATCCGAACGGTTCCAGACGAAGTCCATGTCGTTGCAGAACGCAGCGACGTTGTCACCTTGCGACGACTCGTCCACGCTCCCCTGGTCGTCACAGCAGGGAGGATGCGCGAGCGCGAGGTTGCGGAGCAGATCGGTTCCGCCCTGGGCGAGCGCCCCGGCTGCTCCGACGATCGTCTGCGGATCCAGCATCAGGAACTGGTTCCCGCCGAATCGGAGGATGTTGATCAACTCGGGCTCGTCGATCACGACCCGGGTCGCACCGAGCTGGGCGGCGAGCGGGTGCGCCCGAACCTGGGCAGCGAGATAGGAGATCGCCGCCGGAACGTCGCCGCTGCAGTGCGTCCGCCGGCAGAGCAGCGCGCCGATCCGGGGCAGTGCGCGCGCGACGTCGAACGACCACGTCCACGCGTGCCCGGCATCGGTCGCCGGCATCCCGGCGTCGATCGCGAGCGCGTGCAGATGCTCGGGGAAGCGCGCAGCGTACGCCTGCTGGGTGACGCTCCCGTACGACCAAGCGTAGTAGTCGATGGTGTCGTAGCCGAGCGCCTGGCGCACGGCGTCGACGTCCATTGCCACGTCGCCCGATCCGTACCGGTCCGCGGATGCGCCGAGCTGCCTTCCGCACGCGGCCACCGCCGTCTGGTACTGGGCGTCGCCGTGCCAGCCGTTCTGGAGGTCGGGGCAGACGATCGCCTGTGACCGCCCCGAGCCGCGCGGGTCGATCAGCACGAGGTCGCGGCTGGCGGCGAGAGCGGTTCCCTCGAAGAACTCGCTCATCTCGAAGCCGCTGCCGCCCGGGCCGCCCGGCGTCGCGAACATCGGGCGGGGCGCCGCCTTGCCCGACCGGTGCCGGTGCACGTAGAACGCGACCGGGATCGTGCCGCGGTTCGGGTGCACGCGGTCGAGCGGTACCCGCACGTACCCGCACAGCCAGGCCGAGTCGAACGAGCACGGCACGAGCCTCGCCCGCGACGAGGCCGAGCCGGCTCCGACGGCGGAGAGCAGGGCGATCGCGGCAGCGACCGAAGCCAGACACGCCCGCGCGAACCTCGACGACATCCGAACGGAGATGATACGAGCAGCCTCTAGACTCATTTCCGTGGACGGGCGCGGGCTTCTCGAGGAGGCGGCTGCGCTCGGCATTCGCTACGTCGAGTCGGTGCCGGAACGCGCCGTCGCGCCGTCCGCGACGATCGAGGAGCTGCGTGCGACGCTCGACGTCCCGCTCACCGACGGGCCGGTCGACGCGGCGCAGGTGATCGCCGAGCTCGCGCGCGACGCCGAGCCGGGCCTCGCCCAGATGGGTAGCGGACGCTACTTCGGTTTCGTGATCGGCGGCTCGCTCCCGGTCGCGCTCGCCGCGGACTGGCTGACGTCCGCGTGGGATCAGAACGCAGGGCTCGCTCTGCCCACTCCCGCCGCGACCGTGATCGAGGAGGTCGCCGGGCGCTGGCTGAAGGAGCTGCTCGGGATCCCGGTGGGCGCGTCGTTCGCCCTCGTCACCGGCTGCCAGGTCGCGCACTCGACCGCGCTCGCCGCGGCCCGCAACCACGTCCTCGCACAGGTCGGCTACGACGTCGAGCGCGATGGGCTCGTCGGCGCGCCGCCGATCCGCGTGCTCGCCGGCGCCAAGCGACACGGCACGCTCGATCGGGCACTCCGGTTCCTCGGGCTCGGCACGGGCTGCGTCCGCGTGATCCCCGCAGACGGCCAGGGCCGGATGCAGGTCGGGGCGCTGCGCGAGGAGCTCGCGCGCGAGCACGGGCCGACGATCGTCTCGGCTCAGCTCGGCGAGGTGAACACCGGCGCGTGCGACGACCTCAATGCGATCGCCGATGCGAGCTCCGAAGCCGGCGCCTGGCTCCACGTCGACGGCGCCTTCGGACTGTGGGCTGGTGCATCTCCCTCGTACCGCCACCTCGCTGCTGGAGTCGAGCGAGCCGACTCGTGGGCGACCGACGCTCACAAGTGGCTGAACGTCCCCTATGACAACGGCATCGCGTTCTGCGCGCATCCGTCGGCACATCGCGAGGCGCTCGGGATCCGCTCGGCGTACCTCATCCACGCCGATCCCGACGCGGCACGCGATCCCGTGGACTGGAATCCCGAGCACTCCCGGCGCGCGCGCGCGATCACGGTCTACGCCGCCCTGCGCGCGCTCGGCCGAAGCGGTGTCGCCGACCTGGTCGACCGCTGCTGCCGGAACGCGCAGGCGCTTGCCGCCGGACTGGCCGAGCTCCCCGGCTGCGAGGTTCTCAACGAGGTCGTCCTCAACCAGGTGCTGCTCCGCTTCGAGAACGACGACGAGACCGACCGCGTCGTCGCGGCCGTCCAGGCGAGCGGCGAAGCCTGGATGGGCGGCACCGTCTGGGAGGATCGCCGCGCCATTCGCATCTCCGTCTCGAACTGGCAGACGAACGAGACCGACGTGAAGCGGACGATCGCCGCGTTCGCCGCGGCACGAACCGATCGCTGACTCCTCCGTGCGGACGGACCTCCCCACCGGGACGGTGACCTTCGTGTTCACGGACGTCGAGGGCTCGACCCGGTTGCTCGAACAGCTGGGCGCCCAGGCGTATGCAGATCTCCTTGCCGAGCACCACCGCGTCGTGGTCGAGGCGTGCAAGGCGGGCGGAGGGGTGGTCGTCGACACCGAAGGAGATGCCTTCTTCGTCGCCTTCGCGTCGGCGCCCGGCGCGTTGAGCGCCGCGCGTGCGATCCAGGACGCGCTGGACGACGGGCCGCTCCGGGTCCGGATCGGCGTGCACACCGGAACGCCGTTCCTGACCGAGACCGGCTACGTCGGGCTCGACGTGCATCGCGCCGCGCGCATAGCGGCTGCAGCTCACGGCGGACAGATCGTGCTCTCGGCGACCACGCACTCACTCGCGGAGGCGGACGGGCTCGCAGTCCGCGATGTCGGCGAGCACCGCCTGAAGGACCTCGCCGCGGCCGAGCATCTCTACCAGTTGGGCGACGCCGAGTTCCCGCCGCTCCGGAGCCTCGGCAACACGAACCTTCCGGTCCCGTCGACCTCGTTCCTCGGTCGGACGGACGAGCTCGCAGAGGTTGTCGGCCTGCTGCGTAGCGGGGAGTCACGCCTGTTGACGCTGACCGGCCCGGCGGGAACGGGGAAGAGCAGGCTCGCGTTGCAGGCGGCGGCCGAGTCGGCGGACGCATTCCGAGACGGCGTGTGGTGGGTCTCACTCGCTTCGATCCGCGATGCAGCACTGGTGCTGCCGTCGGTCGCCCACACGCTCGGCGTGACGGCCGAGCAGGATCGCGCGCTCGTCGACACGCTCGCCGTTCGGCTCGCCGGCCGCCGGCTCCTGGTGGTGATCGACAACGCCGAGCACCTGCTCCCGGGCATCGCCGGCGAGCTCGCAGCGCTGCTCGCCGTCTGCCCGGCTCTGACGCTGCTGGCGACGAGCAGGGAGCGCATCCAGATCGCAGCCGAGACCGCCTGGCCGGTCCCGCCGCTGACCGCGGACGACGCCGGGCTGATGTTCCGTGAGCGGGCGCGCTCGGTGGGTGTGACCCTCTCCGCCGACGGAGCGGTTGCCGAGCTCTGCGCGCGCCTCGACGACCTGCCGCTCGCGATCGAGCTCGCCGCCGCTCGAACCGTGCTCTTCTCACCGGCACAGCTGCTCGAGCGGCTGACGCAGCGCCTCGACCTGCTCAAAGGAGGGCGTGATGCCGACCCGCGCCAGCAGACGCTTCGCGCCGCCATCGACTGGTCGTACGAGCTGCTGACGCCCGAGGAGCAGCGGGTCTTCAGCGCGCTCAGCGTGTTTGCCGGCGGCTGCACGTTCGAGGCAGCGGAAGCGGTCGTCGGCGCGAGCCCGGACGTGCTGCAGTCGCTTCTAGACAAGAGCCTCGTCCGGCGCCGCGACACCGCGCTCGGGCCACGCTACTGGATGCTCGAGACGATCGGAAGCTACGCAGCCGAACGACTTGCGGGGCAGAAGGACGCGCAAGACTACCACCGCAACCATGCGGAATGGGTTCGCGCACTGGCGGTCGACCGGCTGGGTCGCCTCAGGTCAGGCGTGGAACGTGCTGCGACCCCGGCCGAGCTCGCGACCGTCCGTGACGACCACGACAACGCGCGCGCAGCACTCATGTGGGCCTGGGCAGCCCGCGAGCACGGGCTCGGCGTCGGCCTGGGCGTCGCCTGGTTTCGCTTCTGGTTCGGCGAAGGCCTCTTCCGGGATGCGGACGCGTGGCTCCGAGAGGCGACTCCATGGATCGACGGCGAGTCGGCCGAGGCGCGCCTCCAGGCACTCATGGCCGCCGGACTGATTGCGTTCTTCGTTCTCGACGACGCCGACGGGGCCGAGGGCTTCTGGGCACGGGCGCTGTCGCTGGCCTACGAGCTCGAGCGCGAAGACGATGCAGCGTGGATCGACCACCGTCTCGTGGGCGTTGCCTGGACGCGCGGGGATTTCGACGCCGCGATTGCCGGGCATCGCCGGCTGCTCCAGCACCACCGGGCGAGCGGGGACGGTCTAGCCCAGGCAGCCACACTGCACAACCTCGGCGAGGTGCTTCGCGACGTGGGACGCTTCGAGGAGGGCGAGCAGGCCCTTCGGGAAGCACAGGCCGTCTACACCTCGCTCGGCTCGCAGAGCGCGCTTGCGAACAATACGCACAGCCTCGCCGACCTGGCGCTCGATCGCAGAGACTTCGGCACGGCTATCGGCCTCTACCGCGCTTCGATGGAGACGACGGCGACCGACCGCGCTCGCTTGGGCGCTTACTGCCTGGCTGGAATCGCCAGTGCGCTCGCCGGGTCGGGAAGCGACGAGCAAGCGGCCCGCCTCTGGGGAGCGGTCTGCGCCGCCGAACAGTCGTCCGGGTTCCGCATGCTCGCCGCCGAGCGCCGGCGGTACGAGGCGCACCTGAGCCGGCTCGAACAGACGGTCGCGTGGGACGAGGGACGGGAGCTGTCGCTGGAGGAGGCCGCCGCGCTCCTCGACTGAGGCGTCAGCCCGCGGCCGACCAGCTCTTTCCGCTGTCGGCCGACGTCCACGTGACCGTGTGGGACGGCTGCGCGACCGCGTCCACCGCTGTGACGACGAGGCGGCCGCCGGACGCCCTGATCGTCTGCACGAGCGGGTCGCCCGGGCGACTCGGCAGCGTGACGGTCTTTGCGGCGGCACCGTGGACGATGATCACCCGCGGAGCGTTGTCCCAGCCGGCACCGCCGACACGGTTCGACACGAGCGCGGCGAGACCGCCCTGCAACGGGACCGCCGACACGATCGTGCCGTCGGGCACAGATGCGACCGTCCGCGCCCCGAGCCGGGCGCCGGTCGGGTGCGCCGGCAGCGGCGCGAGCAGGCGCAGGCTGCCCTTCTGCCAGAAGTAGATGCGTCCGCCGGCGGCGGTGAAGGCGCCGCTGAGCGTCCTCGTGTCGTGCCAGCTCCTTCCCGCGTCCGTCGTCCACAACTGGCGCGTCGCGCACATGCACACACCCGGAGCGAAGCCGGTCGAGACGACGCCGCTCGTGTCCGAGACGCGGAGGACGGCGAGCGCGGGCTGCGAGAGGATCTCCTTCCAGCGGCTGCCACCGTCGTCGGTCGCGTAGACGCCGTCCGGGCGGCTCTGCCAGCCGTGCTTCGCATCGGCCCAGCTCGTCGGGCCTCGCCGGCCGGACGCGGACGCGCGAAGCGGCTCGCGGGCGGTCGCCAGACCCTCGACGATCCCGCTGAACGTCCCGACGATCACGCGCCCGCCGACGATCGTCGGTGCTGCGAGCGTGATCCCCCCGAGCGGCATCGCGAGCAGCCGTTTGCCGCTGGTCGCGTCATAGGCGGCGAGCGTGTTCTGCTTCCCGTTGACGGCGAGCCAGACGACATTGCTGGCGACGGTCGGCGAGCCGTTCTCCGTTCTGGTGCCGAGCTTCCGCCGCCAGATGACCGAGGGCTTGCACCCGGCGCCGATCCTGATGCGAACGAGCTCGGTGCCGGTGGCCGCGTAGACCGAGGAGGTGGCTGCCGACCAGGCGAGCTGCGCGACGAACGGATCGTCGATCGCGTACGGCTCGACCGCCACCTTCCACGCCCAGCCCTGGGTCAGGTTGTCCCGCTGCCAGCCGTAGACGGTGTCGTTCTTCGTCGCCGCGATCACGAGCGGGCCGCACGAGGTGCCGGGCACGAGCAGCGGCGATCCGACGAAGTCGAGGTCCTGGCGGTCGGGAAGCCCAACGGGATGGCTCGAGTCACGGACCTGCAGGTCGGGCCCGAATTCGATCAACCGGTCGCCGTAGCCGGCCGTCTCGGTGTAGGACGCACCGGCGTTCGATCCGCCGGCGAACGCGCCGGACGTGCCGGCGAACAGGCTTCCGGAGGCCGGGTCGTAGGCGAGGCCGCCCCAGCCCCACGGCCCTCCGCCGCCGCCCTGGTCGAGCGGGACGGCCAGCCAGTGCGTGACCACCCGTGTGGCGAGGTTCACGCGGTAGACCCCACCGGGGGTTCCCGCCGTGTCGCAGTAGGCGGCGGTCGGCACGTAGACCGATCCGGCTGCGAGCGTCAGCGCCCCCCAGTTCAGCTGCCGGCCGGCGTCGGTGAAGACACGCACCGGCCAGCCCGGCCGCTCGACTCCGTTCGTGAGTGCGATTGCATGCAGCCGGCCGAACGCGTCGGCGACGTAGAACGTCGCGGACGACGGATCGATCACTCCGGTGCCGACGACGCCGTAGCCGTTGAGCTGCGGGCAGCTGTTGGCGAGCTGGCCGATCTGATCGCGCCACAGCACGTAGCCGTTCCGGTCGAACCCGACGACGTCGCCGCCGGTGCTGGCCGCGACGAAGACACCGCCGGAGCTCAGCACCTGCGCGGTGATCCGACCTGCGAGCGGCAGGACGAAGCGCCTCGCGGCCCGCGCCGGCGGCGCCGGTGCCGGGGCCTCGCCGAGGCGTGCCGTGCTCGCGCCGAACGTCACCCAGGCCGACGGGGGCGCCACCGCCCCGGATGCAGCAAGGCAGCACGACGCGAACAGCGCAAGCGCCGTCCACCCGAGAACGACCCCGACCCGCAGCTTCCCTCGCAAGACCGGAGCGAAAGGTAGACGACGACGTCCGCTAACGGTGCCTGGCACGGAAGTGCCTGGCACGGAAGTGCCTGGCACCGTCAGAGGTCGTCCGGCTCGTGCTCGGCGAGCCACGCCCTGGCGACCCGCTTCTGTGCGCGCGTGAGCCAGGCGTCGACGACCAGGTCGCGCAGCTCGCCCCGGTCGAGGAGGTCGAGCCGCGGGATCCGCACCAGCACCGCGGGGTAGCCGTTGAAGTGCGGAGTGGTGAAGAAGACGTCCGGCCGTCCGCCGAGCAGGAGCTCCTTCTCGTCCTGGTCGGCGACGCGGAACATCAGCACGTCGTCGAGGCGCTCCCCCGTCGCTTCGTCGATCGCGTCCGGTCGGCGGCTCCGGTGAAAGCAGAAGACCTTGCCGTGCATCTGGTACGACGGCCGTCCGTCGTCCGAGATCTCCTTCGTCACGAGCGGCATCGCCATCGCCAGCTCGTCGAGGTCGGCCATCGTCGCCACCCCGTCACTCTGCCACCTTCGGGGGCGCCGGCGACCGGCGCCCCCGAAGTGCGTTGCTCACCAGGGAGCGAGCCCCCCGAACGCGTGGCTGAGGTCGTAGTCTGCGATCTGCCTGCCGAGCGTGACTCCGGCTTCGCCGGAGAACCGGTAGTGAAGGCCGCCCCAGACACGTGCGTTCACGATCTCCGTCCGCAGATCGGCGGTGGTCGCGAAGTGATGCACGGCGTTCAGATTGCCGGGCGGTCCCGTCGGATCAAAGCCGTGGATGTCCACGTTGATGTTGTTGGTGCCCAGGACGTCCGCGAGCACCTCGGATACGGCCGACGTGTACGTGGCGTGCGCCGACGGGTACTCCGGATGGTTCGGCACCGCCAGCAACGGCTTCCATCCGGCCTGCTCCATGGTTGCCGGGTTCCCGTCCGTGAACCCCGGCGCCGGGCCGAACCCGTCGTTCGTCACCGACGTCGGATCGATCGCCGTGATCGGCCGCCAGAACAGATAGTGGTACTTCGCGTTCATGAACGAGATGCCGCAGTCGCCGGCGATCACGTTGATCATCGCCATCAGGCGGGCGGTCTGGGTGTCGCCGAAGCCCTGCGAGGTCGCGACGTCCCGCGCGAGCTCGTTGTACTGACGGATGACGTTCGCCGTCCAGAACTTCGCGGTCGTCGTCTCCGTCGTGTTCGGATTCGTGCTCGAGCCGTACTGCTTGACCTCGTTGAAGGCCGCAACCCACTGCGGGCTCGACAGTGACGGCGGGGGCGGCGGCTGGAACTGGTCCGCACTTTGCAGGATGAACGGTCTCACCGATCCGACCCACGGCGTCTGCGGCGCTGCGTACGGCGGTGTCAGCCGGTAGACCCCAGGACCGGGCGGGAGCGTCGGGAACGACGACGTCGAACCGATAGGCGTCACCCGCCCGTCGTTCATCCGAGCCACGATCTCGCGACTCGCCGCCACCGATCCGTAGAACGTCCCGATGTACTTCGACAGGCTGTCCGGGATGGCGGCCATCGCCTCCTGGCGCAGCGAGGCGAGCGTCGCCGCCTGCGTCGGGAAGTAGTACGACAGCGTCTGGTACGCCGCCTGGACGACCGCCGCGTCGTCGTAGCCGCCGCCGAAGCTCGGGCCCGGATACAGGGCGTTGTACATGGCCTGCGTCGCGTAGGCCATGTAGATGAACCCCTCGCTCTGGAACGTCCCGGAAGCGACCACTGTGTCCTCGGCGATCTTGTCCCACTGCTGAACCGCATTGCCGGGCGGGAGCACCGCGCCTGCTTTGCGCGCCGTCGCCCCTGCCAGCCCGGCGAGGGCGGCGGTGAGGGCGACCGCAAGCAGCATCCTCCTCATGGAATGCTCCTTTCGCTTGTCGGAGTCGCTCGATAGCGACCAGCCTCGAGGCTAAGAGCCCTTCGCCGGCGCGCCTAGCGTGGCGGCTTCTCTCCTGCGGGGTGCTGGCATCCCGATTCGAGGTGAGGCTGGCTCGTTACCTGCCCGCCTCCGACACGACACGCGTCCCGGTCGCCTTGAACACCGCGAACGCGACGCTTCCCGAGTGCAACGCGAGCCGCTCGAGCGACTCGGCGGTGATCTCCGCCGTGACCGGCCCGATCGCGACGCGCACACGGTTGCCGAACTCGGCGATGCTGCGAACGTTTCCGCCGATCACGTTCATCGCCGAGTCGGCCGGCGGCACCGGCGCGACCGTGATGTCCCAGGGATAGACGGCGAGGATCACCGCTCCGGCGGCGGTGTCGGCGGTGACGACCGTGGTGCCGTCCTCGAGCCGGACTCGCGCCGATCCAGACGCGGACGGCTCGGCCGTCCCGTGCAGGAGGTTCGCGCCGGTGAACGACGCGACGAACGCATCGGCCGGACGCGCGACGAGCTCGGCCGGCGTTCCGGACTGACGCAGTCGACCGTCGACGATCACGCTCACCTCGTCCGCCAGCGCGGCGGCGTCCTCGAAGTCGTGCGTGACGAGGAGCGCCGGGATCTCGAGGCCGCCGAGCAGCTCGTGCAGCTCGGCCCGGACCGACGCCTTCGTGTGCGCGTCGAGGGCCGAGATCGGCTCGTCCAGCAACAGGACACGCGGATCGCGTGCAAGCGCACGTGCGAGCGCGACTCGCTGCCGCTCGCCTCCCGAGAGGGTCGACGGCTTCACATCCGCGAGCGCGGTGATCCGGAAGCGCTCGAGGTACTCGTCGGCGCGTTTCTTGCGCGCGTACTCGATGTTCTGGCGCACCGTCATGTGCGGGAACAGCGCGTAGTCCTGAAACACGAGCCCGACCTCCCGCTCGTCCGGCGCCAGGCAGACCTCCCTGGCAGCGTCGAACCAGACGCGCTCACCTGCCGCGATGCTTCCGGCCTCCGGCCTCACGAGGCCCGCGATCGCGCGCAGCAGCGTCGTCTTCCCGGCCCCGGAGGGACCGACCACCGCGATCGTCGACTCGACCTCGAGCGTCAGTTCGAGGTCGAAAGCCCGAAGAGGGACGCGGATCTGGTCGACGGTGAGCGCTGCCACGACAATGCGAGACGGAGAGCGAAGAGCAGGACGACACTTATCAGCACCAGGACGCCGCCCATTGCAAGTGTCGCATCGAAGTTCTGGTCGAACTCCGCGTAGATCGCCAGCGGTAGGGTCTGGGTCACCTTCTGGAGGCTT
>Ga0335082_10004057_pt1 | contig 15931 bp, 16 predicted proteins | sample Lox_Sample_41_FD_206718 | JGI IMG/M metagenome (GOLD analysis project Ga0335082, IMG submission 206718) | Soil microbial communities from Loxahatchee National Wildlife Refuge, Florida, United States - Lox_Sample_4.1 | ecosystem: Environmental > Terrestrial > Soil > Wetlands | place: USA...
GAGGACGCGGGCGATGGTGCGCACCGTCTTCATCGCCTCGGTCGTCGCGATGGCGACGTCGAAGTCGAGCCAGCCCTCCTGCACCTTCTGGATCATCTCCTGCAGGCCCGCGTGGTCGGCGCCGGCGTCCAGCGCCGCCTTCGGGTTGTCGGTGAACACCAGCACGCGCACCTTCTTGCCCGAGCCGTGCGGCAGCGGCGTGGTGCCGCGCACCATCTGCTCGCCCTGCGACGGGTCCACCCCGAGGTGGAACGACAGCTCGACGGTCTCGTCGAACTTGGCCTTGGGAAACTTCGCCAGGATCTCCACCGCGTCCTTCAGCGGGTGCTCCTTGGCGAGATCAGCGACCTGCTGGGCGCTGCGGTAGCGTTTGCTCTTTTTTTCCATCGGTGACTCCTTGCGGTGCGAACGTCCCGGGCGGGACTCCCGCGGTGAGGGGGGATAGGCGGCGGGGCTCCGGGGGTTCAGTCGACGACCTCGATGCCCATGTTGCGGGCGGTGCCGGCGATGATGCGGATGCCTGCCTCCTCGGTCTTGGCGTTCAGGTCCTTGGCCTTGAGCCGGTAGATCTCGGCGAGCTGCTTGCGCGTGACCTTGCCCACCTTGTCCTGGTTGGGCTTGGCCGAGCCGCTGGCGATGTTGGCCGCCTTCTTCAGCAGCACGGAGGCCGGCGGGGACTTGAGGACGTAGGTAAAGCTCTTGTCGGCGAAAACCGTGATGATCACCGGCAGGATCATGCCCGCCTGGTCCTTGGTCTTGGCGTTGAAATCCTTGCAGAACGCCATGATGTTGACGCCTTGCGCCCCGAGCGCCGGCCCGACGGGCGGCGCCGGATTGGCCGCGCCGGCGGGCAGCTGCAAGCGGATGTAACCCTGGATCTTTTTGGCCATGTTGGTCGATTGCGATGAAAGGCGGCGGCGGGTCAGTCGGTGATGCGCTGCACCTGCCAGTACTCGAGCTCGACCGGCGTGAACCGGCCGAAAATGGAAACGGAAATCTTGAGCTTGCCGCGGGTGGGATCGATCTCGTCGATGCGGCCGTTGAGATTCATGAAGGGCCCGTCGGTGATCTTGACCTCCTCGCCGACCTCGTACTGCACCTTCGGCACCTCCTTGCCGGTGGCCGCCTCGACCCGCGACTTGATCTCGTCGATCTCGGTCTGGCGCAGCGCGGCGGGATGGTCGCCGCCGACGAAGCCGATCACGCCGGCCGCCTCCTTCACGAAGTACCACGGCTTGTTCAGCAGGCGGTTGCTCTCGTCGTAAAGCCGCATCTGGATGAACACGTAGCCCGGATAGAGCTTGCGCACCTTGCTGCTCTTCTTGCCGCCCTTGACCTCCGACACCGTCTCGGTCGGCAGCATGACCTCGAAGATGAAGTCGTCGAGCTCCTCGGCCGCCTTGAACTTCTCGATGTAGGCCTTCACCTTCGGTTCCTGCCCCGACAGGGTGTGCAGGGCGAACCACTGGGCGCCGGCCGGTGCGGAGGTCTGGGTGGACATGGGAACGGACTCAGCTGACCAGCTTCGTGAAGAGCGACACGAACCAGTACAGGGAGAAGTCGGTGATGCTGGTGAACAACCCGAGCAGCACCGCGGCCACGATCACGACCAGCGTCGAGTCCCACAGCTCATGGCGGGTCGGCCAGGAGGCCTTCAGCAGCTCGGCGTACATCTCGCCGACGAAGATGCGGACGGCGCGGAACGGGTTTTTCATGCGAAAATGGGTGGCGTGGCAGGGCAGAAGGGACTCGAACCCCTAACCGACGGTTTTGGAGACCGTTGCTCTACCAATTGAGCTACTGCCCTCCGTGATGATTCATCCGAGACGACACAGCCGAGGCTCCCTCCGCGAAGCCCCGGCGGACGCCGCAAAAGCGCGGGTGCGTGGTTATTCGAGGATCTCCGTGATGCGGCCCGAACCAATGGTCCGGCCGCCCTCGCGAATCGCGAAGTTCTGCGTCCGTTCCATGGCGATGGGGGCGATCAGCTGGATCGTAAGGTTGATGTTGTCGCCCGGCATGATCATCTCCACGCCCTGCGGGAGCTGGATGACGCCGGTGACGTCCGTGGTGCGAAAGTAGAACTGCGGGCGGTAGCCGTTGAAGAACGGCGTGTGCCGGCCGCCCTCCTCCTTGCTCAGCACGTAGACCTCGGCCTTCGCCTTGGTGTGCGGGGTGATCGACTTCGGGGCCGCGATGACCTGGCCGCGCTCGATGCCGTCCTTCTCCACGCCGCGCAGGAGCACGCCGACGTTGTCGCCCGCCTCGCCGCGGTCGAGCATCTTGCGGAACATCTCGACGCCGGTGACGACGGTCGTGGCGGTGTCGCGCAGGCCGACGATCTCGACGGTGTCGCCGACCTTGCACTGGCCGCGCTCGATGCGCCCGGTGGCCACGGTGCCGCGGCCCGTGATCGAGAACACGTCCTCGACCGACATGAGGAAGGGCTTGTCGATCTCGCGCATCGGCTGGGGAATCTCGCTGTCGATCGCCTTCATCAGCGCGTCGATCGCCGCGACGCCCTCGGGCTTGCCCTCGAGGGCGGCGGTGGCGGAGCCGCGCACGATCACGGCCTTGTCGCCATCAAACTGGTACTTGGTCATCAGCTCGCGGATCTCCATCTCGACGAGGTCGAGGAGCTCCTTGTCGTCGATGAGGTCGACCTTGTTCAGGAAGACGACGAGCTTCGGCACGCCGACCTGGCGGGCCAGGAGAATGTGCTCGCGGGTCTGCGGCATCGGTCCGTCGGCCGCGCTCACGACCAGGATCGCGCCGTCCATCTGGGCCGCGCCCGTGATCATGTTCTTCACGAAGTCGGCGTGGCCCGGGCAGTCGACGTGCGCATAGTGGCGTTTCTCCGTCTGGTACTCCACGTGGGCCACCGCGATCGTCACCGTCTTGGTGGCGTCGCGCACCGTGCCGCCTTTGGCGATTTCCGCATAAGGCTTGAACTCGGCCAGCCCCTTCTTCGCTTGCACGGCCAGAATCGCAGCCGTCAGCGTCGTCTTGCCGTGATCGATGTGGCCAATCGTGCCAACATTCACGTGCGGTTTTGTGCGTTCGAATGTTCCTTTAGCCATGTGGGAGAAACGTTTGGGTTAGATTGTCGACCTCTGGATTAGCGTCGGAGAAGCCGCCGACGTTGGCCTGGAGCCCAGAATCGGATTTGAACCGACGACCCCGTCCTTACCAAGGACGTGCTCTGCCGACTGAGCTATCTGGGCAGACCAAGGCTAGGCCAGCAACTGCGTGAAAGGTTGAACGTGATCAACGGGTTTTTAACCGTCAACTGTAATCTTTACGATCCTCGGCCGCCCCGCGCGCCGCTCCGTTTGTGCGCCCTGACTTGTCGACTGGATTTGCTGGGGCCCCGCGTCAGGGCCCGACCACCACCCGGTACACGCCGGGTGACAGACGTTCCCCAAGGTGAAGGACTTCCGTAAGATAGTCACGCAAAAACAGGTCCACTTCCTCGATGTCCGAACTGGCGGTGATTGCCGGGCGGCCCAGCAAACCCGTCGGCGTCACGTCCACCAGAAACTCGGCCGGCTGCCAATCCAGTCGGCCCGCGGGCAGGACCACCGCGCGTTCGAGTTTTTGCGCGAGCTCGATCTGCCCGTCGGACACGCGACTCACCTCCACATATCCCAGCCGCGCCGGGAGCGGAGCGAGCGGCTCATCGCGGCGGTCGAAACCCACGAACGGGTCGCGCGGCGCTTGCTTCAGCAGATCCTGTGGCCCCTGGGGCAGGGGCTGCACCGGACCGGCGGGCAGTTTCAGCGTGGACTCGTCAAAAAAGGGCACCCACGGGAAATTCCCGAAGACCTGCTCGGGTTGACGGCGCACCTCGGTCGGCAGGGGCTGCTGGCTGGCATTCCAGTCGGTCGGGAGAAAAAGCGGCGTGGGATCCAGCAGGGTCGCCTGCTCGCGCAGCAGCGTCTCCGCGGGCCGCTCGTTCTTGAGCTCGTCGGACGTCGGCAGCTGGGCGACGTTGACTTTGGGCGGCGGGGCCGGATTCGAGACGGCGGGGTTCCGGCCCAACGGCCGGAACAACACGGCGGCCGCGGCGATCACGAACACGACCGTCAGGCCCGCCACGCCCCACCCCGCCCCGCGCCGTTTCGATGGCTTCGTCACGCCGCCGCTCCTCGCCCGGTCCTCAGGGCTGGCCGCGCCCGTTGGGCGGCGGCGCTTCCATCGCCCATTGGATGCCGGCAAACCCGGCCTGTCCCGCCATCGCCGCGATCTTGCCCATGTCCTCGGTCGGCACGTTCCGGTCGGCGCGCACCAGCAGGACCGGCGATTTCTCCTGCCGGGCGCGTGCCTGCAACCACTCGCGCAGCTGCGCGTAGTTGAGCATCCCGTCGTCCACGAGCACCATGTCGGAGTGCCGCACGCTGATGACCACGGTCGTCACCGCCGCGCCCTGGGTCGCGCCCGGCATCTCCGGGAGCTGGAAGCCCACGCCGAGGCCGGGCGCAAGCACGAACCGCGAGCCGAAGAGGAAGAAGTACAGCACGATCAGCCCGCCGTTCACCAGGAACAGCGCGTCGAAGTTCCGCGGCGGCGGGCGCAGGCGCGAGGCCAGATCCAGCGGGCGCGTGATCACGGCCGGCCCTCCGCGACCGGCGGGACCCCGGCGCCGTTGGCCGCCAGGTTGCGATACTCCACCAGCAGGTACTTCATGATCTCGTTGCCCGACCACTCCACGTCGCGGACGATCGCGCGCACCCGCCCGCTGAGAAAATGATAGGCCAGGTGGCCGGGGATGGCGACCACCAGGCTGCCGGCCGTGCTGATCAGCGCCTGCCACATGCCGGTCGCCAGCGCGTTCGCCGTCGCGTAGTGGCCGCCCAGCATGAAGGCGTGGAACGTCGCGATCATCCCCAGGATTGTGCCCAGGAGCCCCACCAGCGGCGCCACCTGGGCGATGGCGGCGAGGGAGCCGAGCCGCCGTTCCAGCACCGGGATCTCGACCAGCGCGGCCTCCTGCACGGCCAGGCGCATCGTCTGCTCGTCGGCGTCGGCATTCAGCAGCGCCGATTTCACCACCGCGGCCACCGGGCCGGGCGTCTCCTCGCAGACCGTGAGCGCCTCCATCAGCCGGCGCTTGGCGAGGATGTTCTTGATCCCCCCCACGAAGGCCGTCGACCGGATCTGCCCCCGGTGCAGGAACAGCAGCCGCTCGATGAAGAGCAGCGTCCCGACCAGGCTCATGGCGAGCAGCACCCACATCATCGGCCCGCCCGCGCTGAAGAGACTGAAGTCCAGACCTGTCATGGCGCCCGTGGTTATGCCGGGTTTTCACCCGGACCGTAAATGGCAAAGCGGCGCGTCCTCCGCGGGCGCGGGGTCGGTCGGGGCTGGCGGCCGGGGGGGTTCATGGTCGCTCAGGGTTTGGCCGCGCCGCCCGCGGCCGGGGTGAACCGGGCGAGCCGCTGCTGGGCCAGCGCCCTGCCGGGCAACCCCTGCTGCAGGATCAGCTGGTAGGCGTTGCGCGCCTGGTCCAGTTTCGCCTGCTTCTCGTAAAGGTCCCCGAGTTCGAGCAGCGTGCGCGCCATCCAGTAGCGACCCTTCGCGCCCAGCTCGGCCGCCCGGCTGGAATCGAGCAGGAAGGTGTTCGTCACCAGCCACCAGGTCGCCTCCGCCCGCGCGGCGCTGCCGCGCTTGAGCTGGGTGTAGCCGTGCTTGAAGCCCGCCTCCACCCGCAGGTCCGCCGGCGCCTTCGGATAGTCCTGCAGCCGCTCGTAAATCGTCTCCGCGCTCTCCCAGTGCGAGGGATCGCTCGCCGCCTGCGCGTAATGGCAGTCGGCCAGGGCCAGCTGGGCCAGCATCACATCCCGGTGCTGGGCGTAGTTGTTGACCAGCCATTCGTAGGTCTGCTGCGCGTTGGCGAACCGGTTCACCTTGCGGAAGAGGTCGCCTTCCTTCAGCCGCGCGTAGAACACCAGATCGCTGTCCCGGTAGGTGGTGACGAGCCGCTCGATCAGCCGCAGGGCGTCCTCGTAGTAGGCGTCCTGGCCGCGGCGCTCGGCGTTCAGCGCCGCCTCGTACAGCGCGAACGGCGCGATCTTGCTGTCCGGATAGGCGTCGGCGAGGTGGGTGAACAGGCGCTGGGCCTCGGCGATCTCATAGCGCGCGGAGTAATAATCCGCCTCGGCCACGTACGAGTAGATGGCCGCGTCGGTCTTGGGATAGTCGGTGCGCAGTTTCTTCAGCAGCTCGAGCCCCTCCGCCGCCGCGCCGGCCCGCGGGTTGCTCGCGGCCAGCAGCGCCTGGGCCTTCAGCAGCACGCTGGTGCTGGCCACCTCCGTCTTGAGCGCGGCCGGCAGCGCGGCCATCGCCGGCGTCTCCAGCCGGGCCAGCAGCGCATCCACCAGCCGGATGGTCTCGGCCGGCGCGCCGGCCTGGATCTCCAGGTGCGCCTGCAGCCAGAGCATGCGCACCACGAGCTCCGGCGGCAGCGCCGCGGCGCCGGTCTCGGCCACGAGGCGCGTCACGCGTTTCAGGGCCTGGGCGGTCTGGTCGCGGACCTGCAGGGCTCGCGCGAGGTTCCATTCGGCCTGCCAGCGGCTCACCGCCGCCACGTCCGTCATCCCCGCCGCCTGGTCGAGCAGTGTCTGCGCCTCCGCCAGCTGGTCGGAGTTGATCTCCGCCAGCACCCGCTGGAACAGCAGCATGCCCGGCGCAATCCCGGCGGGCGGCTCCCGCTGGGCCGAGCCGTAGGCGTCGGCCGCGTTGCGGAAGTCTCCGGCGCGGAAATCCGCCTCCGCCACGAGCACGCCCAGGCGGGACCGCGCGTCTCCGGGCGGCAGCTCGGCGCGCAACTGGGCGGCGTAGTCGGCTGCCGTGCGGTAGCGCGCCTGCTCCCAGGCCACGCTGGTCAGCACGCCCAGCGCCTCGGTCTTGAGGCGCGAGCCAGGGTAGTTGTCGAGCAGCCATTTGGCGTCGTCGTTCGCCTGGTCGTAGTTCTTTTCCGCCAGGGCCACCTGGGCCCGGAACACGCGCAGATCCTCGATGATGGGATGCCGCACCGGCGCGGCGATCAGCTGGTCAAGCCGGGCGCGGAACTGGGCGCGGGCCGCCTCGTCGCCGCTGGCCCGCGCCAGCAGCTGCAGGGCGATGCGCTGCGACTCCGGGCTCACCGCCCGCTCCAGCAGGCCGAAGAGCGCGTTGCGCCCCACCCCGCTGGCCCCGCCGGCGATCAATCCCAGAAGCAGCCGCATGTCGTCGAGCTCCTGCCGCTCCTCCGGCGGCAGCGACTGCAGCTGCCGCTGGAGCAGGTCCACCGCCTCCGCCTTGCGGCCAAGGGCGTTGAGGGCCGCGGCGTAGTAGCGGACGTACGCGTAGCCCGGCTTCTGGCCCTGCAGCCGTTCCATGTTCTGCCGCAGCCGCGCGGCCTCCTGCTCCGTCACCGGGCCGGACAGCAGGTTCACGCGCAGCTGCTCCAGCTGGAAGCGCGCCCGCTGGATCTCGGACACGGCCGCTTTCACGGCCTCGTCGTAGGCCTGGTTGCGCCGCCCCAGATCCCCGGCCAGATCCGCGATCATGCCCTCGAGAAAATGGAACCAGCCGCGCTCCGCCGGCGCCAGTTCGTCGAGCTTCACCTGCGCCGCCTCCCCGCGCGCCGCGTCCAGCTGGCGGCGGTAGGCCGCGATCAGGCCGGCCCGCAGATGATAGGCGGAATTGTGCGCTCCCGTCAGCTGGCCGAGCGCCTGTTCGGCCTCGTCCAGCCGCCCCTCGTCGAGCAGCGCACCCACGAGGTCCAGGGTGAGGCGGTTGCGCTGGGCCCCCGGCGTGTCCGGCGACGCCAGCAGTTCCCGCAACAGCGCCTCGGCCGCGGGCGAAAAACCCAGTTCCAGCGCCCGTTCCGCCGCCGCCGCGCGCGCAATCCACTCGCCCGGCGCCGCCGGCAGCTCCCCCGAAAGCACCAGCGGCGAAGCCGGCGCGGCCGCCGGCGCCACGGCGGGAGCCGGGGCCTTCACCCCCGGCAGGGTCACCGTCAGGTCCTGCCCGCGTGCCCCGCCCGCCAGCAGCGCACAGGCCGCGAGGACGACAAGCGGTGGATTCAACGTCAAGCGGGGCATGCGCTTTGCGACAGGTTGCGACGCGCCGGGCGGCGTGGCAAGCCCGCCCGAGTCTACAATTAAGGTGGGGAGGTGTAACGGGTTAAGGCTCGCGTCAGCGGCACTGTTGGACCTTAATCCGCCGCGATTGTTCAGCCTTGTCCCCCTCCCCGCCATGACCCTCGTCCTTGTCATCCTGCTCATCCTCCTCGGCCTCGTCGTGGTGCTGGCGCTCTTCGTGGCCGGCATCTACAACCGCCTCGTCGCCCTCCGCAACCGGTTCAAGAACGCCTTCGCCCAGATCGACGTCCAGCTCAAGCGCCGCTATGACCTGATCCCCAACCTGGTCGAGACGGCCAAGGGCTACCTCAAGCACGAGCACAGCACGCTCGAGGACGTGATCAAGGCCCGCAACATCGCGTTCGCCGCCTCGCAGGCCGCCGCCGCCAATCCCGCCGATGCCAGCGCGGTCAAGAGCCTGGTCGGCGCCGAATCCGGCCTCGCCGGCGCGATGTCCCGCCTGATGGTCGTCGCCGAGCAGTATCCCGATCTCAAGGCCAACCAGAACATGATGCAGCTCTCCGAGGAGCTCACCTCGACCGAGAACCGCGTCTCCTTCGCGCGTCAGGCGTACAACGACGCCGTCATGGTCTACAACACCACCCGCGAGACCTTCCCCAACGTCGTCTTCGCCGGCATGTTCGGCTTCAGCGACGCGCAGCTCTTCCAGCTTGACGACGCCGCCGAGCGCGCCGCCCCGAAGGTCAGCTTCAGCTGAGTCGCGCCCTGGCCGCGGGACCGGCGGCCCGCCGTCCGTCCCGCCGGTTTCCCGTCCAGCTTAGCCGGTCAAACACCATGGACTTCTTCGAGGCCCAGGAACACGCGCGCAAACGCACCAGCCGGCTGGTCGTCCTCTTCGGCCTCGCCGTCCTCGGCACGATCATCCTCACCTACTTTGCGGTGATGCTCATCCTCAACTGGGCGCGCGCGGGGCGGGTCTACGATCTCTCGGAGCTTTCGTGGTTCGACGTCCAGGCGCTGGCCGGCGTCGCCGCCGGCACCCTCGCCGTCATCGGCTTCGCCTCGCTCTACAAATGGTCCCAGTACCGCGGCGGCGGCGCGGCCGTGGCGGAGGGCGTGGGCGCCCGGCGCGTCGACACCCGCACCACCGACCTGCACGAGCGCCGGCTGCTCGACGTGGTCGAGGAGATGGCCATCGCCTCGGGCGTGCCGGTGCCGGCGGTCTACGTGCTCGACGACGAGCCCGGCATCAACGCCTTTGCCGCCGGCCTTACCACCAGCGACGCCGTGGTGACCGTCACGCGCGGCACGCTGGAGAAGCTCAGTCGCGACGAATTGCAGGGTGTGCTCGCGCACGAGTTCAGCCACATTCTCAACGGCGACATGCGGCTGAACGTGAAGATCGCCGCCACGGTCTTCGGCATCCTCGTCATCGGCCTGATCGGGCGCGGCATCCTGCGGGGCCTGGGCCAGGGGCGGGTGCGCGTCCGGGGCAAGGGTGGCGGGGGCATCGCGGTCATCCTGCTCATCGGGCTGCTGCTGATGATCGTCGGCTACATCGGCTACTTCTTCGGACGGATGATTCAAGCCGCGGTGTCGCGCCAGCGCGAATTCCTCGCCGACGCCTCCGCCGTGCAGTTCACGCGCAACCCGGGCGGGATCGCCGGCGCCCTGCGGAAGATCGGCGGCTACGCGCTCGGCTCGGACCTTGTCACCCACAAGGCCGCCGAGATCGGCCACTTTTTCTTCGCCGAAGGCTCCCCCGTCGCGCTCTTCAGCGGCCTGTGGGCCACGCACCCGCCGCTCGAGCTGCGCATCCGCGCGATCGACCCGCAGTGGGACGGCAAATACTTCCAGCCGCCGGAGGTCGTCGACGTCAAGGACGAGAGTTTTCGCCGCCTGGGCTACGGCGCGCCGCCGATTCTGCCGGCGGAGGCGTTGCGCCGCGCCTACAACCTCCCCGTTGGCGCGGCGGTGCCGGCGCGGGTGGCCGCGGCGGTCGCCCCGCTCGCCGCCGTGGCGCAGATCGGGAGCCTCACGCCGCAGCACGTCGATCACGCCCGCAACCTTCTCGACGCGACGCCGCCGCGCCTGCGCGAGGCCGCGCGCCAGCCGCGCGAGGCCCCGGCCGTGGTCTACGCGATGCTGCTCGGTGGGTCGGGCGCCGCCGGCGACCCGTCGGTCGTCCTCCTCAAGGCGAAGGCCGGCGAGGCGGCCGCCACGCTCGTCGCCGACCTGCGGCCGCTGGTCGCGCCGCTGCCGGTGGAGATCAAGCTGCCGCTCGCGCAACTCACGCTGCCCACGCTTCGCCAGTTGCCGCCCGCCGATTTGGTCGCCTTCACCGCCACCTGCCAGGCCCTCATCGCCGCCGACCAGCAGCTCTCCTATTTTGAGTTCGCCATGCAGAAAGTCTTGCTGCGCCACCTCGCCGTGGCCGGCGCGCCGGCCGCCGCCATCGTCCAGATCTACTCCTTCAACGCGGTGGCGGGTGAGATTGCCGTCGTTCTCTCCGCCCTGGCCTGGGCCGGGGCGATGACGGGCCCCGAGCGGGCCGACGGCACCGCCGAGGCCGATCCCGCCGCCGCCGCCACGGCCTTCCGCGCCGGCGCCGGCCAGCTCGAGCTCATCACCGACCAGCTGGCGCTGCTCCCGCCGGACGCGTGCGAATTTCCCCGGCTCGACACCGCCCTCGACAAGCTCGCCACCGCGTCCTTCCCGATCAAACAGCGGCTCCTGTCCGCCTGCGCGCACACCGCGGGCGCGGACAACCAGATTCAACCCGAGGAGGCCGAACTCCTGCGCGCGACCGCGGACGTTCTCGGCTGCCCCATGCCGCCGCTGCTCGGCGAACCCCCCGCCGGCCCGCCGCCGGCCTCGTAGACGCGGCCGGCCGGCCGCCCCACCCGGCCCGCCTCAAGGGACCTTGCGGTATTTCTCCGGCGGAATCTTGAAACGATGGCCGGAGTCGAGGTCGGTGAAAATGTGCCACTGCTGGTCGTCCGTCTTGTGCACGGCCACCTCCAGCACCTGGCCCTGATCGTAATGATATTCTTCCGATTCAAACAGGTGATCCGCGTGCGGCACGGCCTCACCAATCTCCCCGGTGTGATTGTCCAGAATCTCGATTTTCCAGTGCATGGGAGCAAGGGGGTTCAAGTAACGCCGGTGGCCTGAGCCCCAGGCGCGGGCGTCATGCTGTCCCGCGCGGGTGGGTCGTCAAGCCTGCCGGCGCCCGGCTCCCGGGATTTCCTCCGTCCGAAACAGTTTCGACAGGGTGCGCCCGCCCGCCTATCGGTCGGATTGAACCCCGCCCGCCCATGCTTGTCGTCCATGTCCACGTCCGCGTCCGCCCCGAGCACCTCGAGGCGTTCAAAACCGCCAGCCTCGCCAACGCCCGTGCCAGCGTCCGCGAGCCCGGCGTCGCCCGCTTTGACGTCGTGCAGCAGGCGGACGACCCCACGCGCTTCGTGCTTGTCGAGGTCTACCGCACGCCCGCGGCGCCGGCGGCCCACAAGGAGACCGCCCACTACCAGGCGTGGCGGGACGCGGTGGCGCCGATGATGGCCGAACCGCGCACGAGCGTGAAATTCGCCAACCTGTTCCCGGACGACGCGGGTTGGTGAGGGCGAGAGGGCCCAGAGAATGAGAGAATCGGAGAATGGGATAATGAGGACCCGACCGGCGGGAGCCCGTCCCTTATACTCCCGCCCCATTCTCCCATTCTCTCATTCTCCCATTCTCTTTATTCCGAGGCCATGACCTTCGAATTCGCCACCGCCACCCGCATCGTCTTCGGGGCCGGGGCGCTGCGCGAGGCCGGCCCCGCCGCCCGCGCGTTCGGCCGCCGCGCGTTCGTCGTCACCGGCCGGCAATCGGACCGCGCGGCCCCGCTGCTCGAACGGCTGGAGGCCGCGGGGGTCGCGGCGACGGTTTATGCCCTCGCCGGCGAGCCGACCACCGACGGGATCGCCGCCGCGACCGCACAGGCGCGCGCCGCCGGCTGCGAGCTGGTCGTCGGCTGCGGCGGCGGCAGCGCCCTCGACGCCGCCAAGGCGGTGTCGGCGCTGCTCACGAACCCGGGCGATCTGCTCGACTATCTGGAGGTGGTCGGCCGCGCGCAGCCGCTCACCCGGGCCGCCGCGCCCTGCGTCGCCATCCCCACCACGGCGGGCACCGGCGCCGAGGTCACGCGCAACGCGGTCCTGCTCTCCCCCGCCCATCGCGTGAAGGTCAGCCTGCGCAGCCCGCTGATGCTGCCGTGGCTCGCGCTGATCGATCCCGAGCTGACCCACGGCCTGCCGCCGGCGCTGACGGCGAGCACCGGACTCGATGCGCTCACCCAGCTCATCGAGCCCTATGTTTCCTGCCGCGCGAACCCGCTCACCGACGGCCTCTGCGTCGAGGGCCTGCGCCGCGCGGCGCGCGGCCTGCGGGCCGCATTCCACCGCGGCGACGACGCCGCGGCGCGCGAGGACATGGCGCTGGCGAGCCTGTTCGGCGGGCTCGCGCTGGCCAACGCCGGCCTGGGCGCCGTGCACGGTTTCGCCGCGCCGATCGGCGGGACGTTCGCGGCGCCGCACGGCGCCGTGTGCGCCGCGCTCCTCGGGCCGGTCATGGAGACGAATCTCGCCGCCGCCCGCGCGCGCCAGCCCGGCGTCGAAACGGTCCGGCGCTACACCGAGGTCGCCCGCCTGCTGACCCGGGATCCGGACGCCGATGCCGACGCGGGCGTGCGCTGGGTGCGGACGCTGGTCGCCGAACTGCGGATCCCGCCACTCGGTGCCTATGGCATCGCGGCGGCGCACATTGATGCGATCGTCGGGCAGGCCGCGAAGGCGAGCAGCATGAAGGCGAATCCGCTGCCGCTCACCCCCGCCGAGCTGGCCGGCGCCCTGCGGCAGGCGCTCTGAGCCGCCGGCGCCGCCTCACGCGCACATCAGAAAATCGCGGCCCTCGGCGTAGCCGCGCGCGGCGAGCTCGCCGCGGATCAACTCCCGCGCGCCCACGTTCGCCACGTAGCCGAGCACGAAGGTCCCGCCCGGCGGGGGCAGTTCGCCCGGCGCGATCACCGTCCGGTCCGCCAGCCGGCGCCCGGCTTTGCGTGGGTCGATGTCGACGTAGCCGTCGATGGCGCAGCCCTCGGCCTCCAGGTGCGCCGCGCGCTTCCGGGTCGGCCGGCCCGCGCCCCAGACCAGCAGGCGCCGGCCCCGGCGCTCGCGCGCGAGCCAGCGGGCTAGGTAGTGCGCCTTCACGCGGTAGAACGCATCCGCGGCATAGCGCGGATCGGTGCGGGAGAGGCGCCCGGGCGGATCGTGCCAGGTCAGCAGCACGCGCGGCACCTTGCCCAGCCGCACCCCCGCCTCGGCCCAGCGCAGCCAGAGCTCATAGTCCTCGGGAAAATCGCCGCCGCGGTACCCGCCGTGCCGCGCCACCAGCTCGCGGCGGAACATCACCGACGGATGGGCGAACGGCGACTCGATGAAACGATTGAGCGCGAGCTGCTCCGGCGTGCGCAGCGCGTTGAGCCAGTCGACGTGCCGCGCGTAGCCGGCGTTGGCGGTCCGGTCGCCGCCGTAGGCGACCAGGCTGCCCACGACCCCGAGGTCCCGGTGCGCCGCCAGGAAGCCCACCTGCTCCGCCAGCCGGTCCGGGTGCGCCTCGTCGTCGGCGTCCATGCGGGCGACCAGCCCGCCGCGGGCGGCGGCGAGGCCGGCGTTGAGCGCGGCGACGATCCCGCCATGCTCCCGCCGCAGCACCCGGATCCGCGGGTCGTCGCGCGCCGCCGCCGCGAGCTGCTCGCCGGAGCCGTCCGTCGAGCCGTCGTCCACCGCCACCAACTCCCAGTCCCCGGCCGTCTGCTGCCGGATGCCCGCCACCGCCCGGCCCAGCGTGGCCGCGGCATTGTGGACGGGCAGCAGGACGGAGACCGTGGGGGCGCTGGGGAGCACGCGCCTGTCCTAGCGCGCGAGAACCGCGGCCGACAAGCTCACTTGGTGATCACGCCCTCGGCCTGGAGTTTCCGCACCTTGGGCCGGATGACGAAGGCGCAGTAACCCTCGTCGGGATGCTTGGCGAAATAGTGCTGGTGGTAGTCCTCGGCCGGCCAGAACTTCTTCAGCGGCTCGATCTGGGTGACGATCGGCCGGCTGAGCTCCGCCTGGGCCGCGCGCTCGGAGGCCTCGGCCGCCGCCTTCTGCGCGTCGTCGAGATAGAAGATCGCCGAACGGTACTGCGGGCCCTCGTCCGCGCCCTGCCGGTTGAGGCTCGTCGGGTCGTGGGCGTTCCAGAACACGTCGAGGAGATGCGCGTAACTGACCTGCGCGGGGTCGAACTCGATCTGCACGGCCTCGGCGTGCCCGGTCGTGCTCGTGCAGACCTCCTCGTAGGTGGGATGGTCGACATGGCCGCCGGTGTAGCCGTTGACCACGGCCACGACGCCGGGCACGCGCTCGAACACGGCCTCCATGCACCAGAAGCAGCCGCCGGCGACCACCGCGTATTCGGTCTGTTTGTCCATGGGCTTGTTCTCTCCGGCGGCCGGGAACGCCGGGGCGGCGAATCCCAGGACAGCCAGGAGCAGGGAAAGGGTCTTCATCGTCCGTGAGAGACGGAAACCAGTCCAGGCATTCCCGCAAGGCGCCAGGCGGGGGCGGGGCCGCGGCGCGGCGTCACACCACCGGGTGCAGCCGCGCGCCCCCGTTCAGGATCTCGGCCAGCGCGAGCCGGTACTCGTCGAGATCGTGGTGGGAGAAGCAGACAAACGTCACCTGGCGCGGCAGGGTATGCTGCTCGAGAAAGGCGCGGGTTGTGCGCAGCGCGATCCGGCAGGCCAGCGCGATCGGATAGCCGTAGATGCCGGTGCTGATCGAGGGAAAGGCCACCGAGGCGAGCTCCTTGTCCGCCGCGAGCTCCAGCGAGGCGCGGTAGCAGGAGGCGAGCAGGTCCGGCTCGCCCGCGGCGCCGCCGCGCCAGACCGGGCCGACGGTGTGGATGACGAATTTGGCCGGCAGTCGGTAGCCGCGCGTGAGCTTCGCCTGCCCGGTGGGGCAGCTGCCGAGCTTGCGGCACTCCGCCAGCAGTTCCCGCCCCGCCGCCCGGTGGATCGCGCCGTCGACGCCGCCCCCCCCCAACAGGGACTCGTTGGCCGCGTTCACGATGGCGTCGACGGCGAGCGTGGTGATGTCGCCTTGGACGATGGAGATGCAATCCGGCATGAACCGACACCTTTAGGGCAGGGCCTCCACCGACGCAACGAGCCGCGGCGTTTCTTACAAATGTTTGAGAGATTTCGTCCCCGGCGCGGGAGTCTTGACATTTTTGCCGGGCCCCCGCTTTCTCTCCGCCCGCTCATGGAATCCTCCCGCCCGGCGTCCCTGTCCCGTCTCGGCCTCGTCCTCGTGGTCGTCGTCGTCGTCACGCTCTGCCGCGCGCCGCGAGGGTTCTGATCGCCAAATCGAATTTGCCCCCTCCGGTGCCGCGCACCGGAGGGGGCTTTTTTTGCCCCGCCGGTTCGCCGCCCCGGGGCGGGCTCCAACCCGAACCACCATGAAGATCTCCGGAGCCCAGTTGCTGTGCCGCCTGCTCGAACGTCAGGGCGTGCGGACCGTCGCCGGCATTCCCGGCGGCGCCAACCTGCCGCTGTACGACGCCCTGCATTCGGCCGGCGCCATCCGCCACGTCCTCGCCCGCCACGAACAGGGCGCGGGTTTCATCGCCCAAGGCATGGCCCGCGTCACAGGCCGGGCGGGCGTGTGCCTCGCGACCTCGGGCCCGGGCGCCACCAATCTGCTCACCGCCATCGCCGACGCGCGGCTCGACTCCGTGCCGCTCGTCGCGATCACCGG
>Ga0335082_10004058_pt1 | contig 15927 bp, 15 predicted proteins | sample Lox_Sample_41_FD_206718 | JGI IMG/M metagenome (GOLD analysis project Ga0335082, IMG submission 206718) | Soil microbial communities from Loxahatchee National Wildlife Refuge, Florida, United States - Lox_Sample_4.1 | ecosystem: Environmental > Terrestrial > Soil > Wetlands | place: USA...
ACGACCTCGTCCACGACCAGGTGCTGCCGGTGCTGATCCACGGCGACGCCGCGTTCGCGGGCCAGGGCGTCGTGGCCGAGACGCTGAACCTGTCGGAGCTGCCCGGCTACGACGTCGGCGGAACGGTGCACATCGTCGTGAACAACCAGGTGGGTTTCACGACGACGCCCGGGTTCGCGCGCTCGACGGTATACGCGACCGACATCGCCAAGGCCGTGCAGGCGCCGATCTTCCACGTGAACGGCGACGATCCGGAAGCGGCGGTACGCGTCATCCAGCTCGCGTTCGAGTTCCGCAACGCGTTCAAGAAAGACGTCGTCGTCGACATGGTGTGCTACCGGCGCTACGGGCACAACGAAGGCGACGAGCCCGCGTTCACGCAACCGAAGATGTACGAGGTGATCGGCAACCGGCGCTCGGTACGCAAGCTCTACACCGAGCTGCTCGTGAACCGGGGCGACCTCACGCTGCCGGAGTGCGAGGCGACGCTCGACGAGTTCCGCGCCCGGCTCGAGGACGCGTTCGACGAGACGAAGACGAGCGAACGGCCGGCCGGCACCGTGCGCACCGACGAGCCCGAACCGGTCCCGGCGCACGTCGACACCGGCGTGCCGCGCGAGCGGCTCGACTCGATCGTCACCGCGCTCACCACGTTCCCGAGCGGTTTCGAACCGCACCCCAAGCTCGCACGCATCCTCGCGGCGCGCCGTACGCAGTTCGACGGCGACCACGTCGACTGGGCACTCGGCGAAGCACTCGCGTTCGGCTCGTTGCTGCAAGAAGGCACACCCGTTCGCGTCGCAGGTCAGGACACGCGCCGCGGCACGTTCTCGCAACGTCATGCCGTGGTGGTCGACCACCGCACGGAAGTCGAGTACACGCCGCTCGAGCATCTCGGGCCCGACGCCGCGCCGTTCATGATCTACGACTCCGTGCTCTCGGAGTTCGCGGCGCTCGGCTTCGAGTACGGCTACTCCGTCGCCGACCAGGATGCGCTCGTGTGCTGGGAGGCGCAGTTCGGCGACTTCGCGAACGGCGCGCAAACGATCGTCGACCAATTCATCGTCGCGGCCGAGGACAAGTGGGGCCAGCACAGCGGGCTCACGCTGCTGCTCCCCCACGGCTTCGAGGGCCAGGGCCCCGAGCACTCGTCGGCGCGGCTCGAACGCTTCCTCGTGCTCTGCGCGCAGGACAACATGCGCGTCGTCTACCCCACCACGTCTGCGCAGTACTTCCACGTGCTCCGCCGGCAGGTGCACGATCGGGAGCGCAAGCCGCTCGTCGTCATGACGCCGAAGCGGTATCTACGAATGCCTTCGACCGCGTCGCCGGTCAGCGCGTTCACATCGGGCGGGTTCGAGCCCGTGCTCGACGACCCGACGGCGCCGGCTGATGCCCGCCGTGTGGTCTTCTGCACCGGAAAGTTCGGCCACGAGCTCATCGCTCGCCGCGACGAGGTGAAGGCACCCGTCGCAGTGGTTCGCATCGAGCAGCTGTACCCGTGGCCGCGCGACGAGGTCGCGGCCGCGATCGCGCGCTACCCGAACGCGGCGATCTTCTGGGCCCAGGAGGAGCCGGGCAACATGGGCGCGCGCTACTACGCGCGGCGGCGCATCGAAGAGGTGGCCGTCGGCCGTCCGGTCGACGTCATAGCCCGGGCGGAGAGCCCGAGCCCCGCCAGCGGCAGCTCCACCGTGCACGACGCCGAGCAGCAGGCCCTGCTCGACGCGGCCATGCGCCCCGCCGGCTGACGCTCAGGAGTCGGCGCCGTAGCGCGCGATGAGATTGTCGACGACCGCGTCGATGTACGCGTCGTCGATGCGCTCGTGCAGCACGAGATGCCGGTAGAACAACGGTCCACCGAGCTGGTCGGCGACGAACTCGAAGTCGACGTTGGCGCGCATCTCACCTCGTGCGATCGCGCGCTCGAACGCTTCGAATGTCCCCTGCCGGCGGCCGCGCACGAACTCCGCGTGCATCGCCGCGAGCTCCGGGTAGCGAATCGCGTCGACCACGAGCATCCGCGTGGCCGAGCCGAGCTCGGGATCGTCGAGCATCTTGCGCAGGTTGCGTAGCGAGGCGGTGAGATCGCCGCGCAGCGTTCCCGTGTCGGGTTTCACCGCGACTTCGGCCGCGAGCGTGAACGCGGCCGCCACGACCAGCTCGATCTTCGACGGGTACCGCCGGTAGATCGTGGCCTTGCTCACGCCCGCGCGCGCGGCAACCGCGTCGACGCTCATGCCCTCGAGCCCGTGCTCGGCATATTCGCCGAGCGCGGCCGCGAGGATCGCGTGATCGCACGCAACGCTGCGGGGACGGCCGCGCACAACGGTCATACGTTCTCCGCCGCGAGCGCCGGTGCGGCCGCGACCTCGGCCGCGGCGGCCATGTCTTGCTGCTCGAACACTTCTTCGGCTGCAGCCCGGGCCGGCAGCCAGCGGGCCACCACAGCCGAGCCGATCAACGCGGCAAATCCGGCGACGATCACGCCGTGGTGCATCCCGGTGACGAACGCGTCCTGCGCGGACGTCACGATCGCGCCTTGCACGTTGGCGGGCGCCTTCGCCGCGAGCTGCAATGCGAAGCCCAAGCCTTGCTTGGCCTGCTCGACGTTGGCCGCCGACGTGTGTACGCCCGAATTCGCGAGCGACGACGAGAGTTGCGATCCGTAGGCCGACGTCATCACACTGCCGACCACCGCGACACCGAGCGCACCACCCACCTGCCGGGTCGTGTCGTTCACTGCCGAACCGACCCCGGCCTTCGCACGGGGCAGCGAACCCATGATCGATTCCGTGGCCGGCGCCATGACGAGCGCCATACCGAAGGCCATGAGCACCTCACGCCACAGGATGTCGGCCGGGTAGCTGATGTGTTGCGCGGGGACGAACGCGAACGAGAACAGCGCCATCGAGGTGATGAACAAGCCCGAACCGACGACGATCTTCGTCCCGATGTGCTCGACCATGCGCGCGCTCGCCGGCGCCACGATCAGCATCGTGATCGCCATCGGCAGCAGCCGCACGCCGGTCTGCAGCGCGGAGTAGCCCATCACGAACTGGAAGTACTGCGTGAACAAGAACATCGAGCCGAACATCGCGAAGAACGTCAGCGTGATGCCGGTACTCGCCGCGGTGAACCGCGGGTTCTGGAAGAACCGCACGTCGAGCATGGGGTGGTCGGTGTGGGTCTCCCACCACGCAAAAGTGCCGAGCACCACGGCGGCGAGCGCGAACGCGGTGAGGATCTTGGGCGAGGTCCAACCGTCCTGCGGAGCCTCGATGATGCCGTACACAAGTGAGATCAATCCCACGATCGACAAGATCGCGCCCTGCACGTCGAGCTTCGCGCCCGACGGATCCTTCGACGTGGGAATCAAGAACACGCCCGCGATCAACGCCGCGATCACGATGGGCAGGTTCACCAAGAAGATCGAACCCCAATAGAAGTGCGAGAGGAGCAAGCCGCCGCTGATCGGACCGAGCGCGAACCCGACACCCGCGATCGCGGCCCAGAACGAGATCGCCCGGCCGCGCTCCTCGGGCGGGAACGTGTTGGTGATGATCGACAACGTGGCCGGCATGATGAACGCACCACCCACGCCCATCAGCGCACGCGTGAAGATCAAGTGCGTCGGCGACCCAGCGAACGCCGACAGCAACGACCCGAACCCGAACACGATCATGCCGAACTGCAGCGCACCACGGCGCCCGAACCGGTCGCCGAGCGTGCCCGCCGTGAGCAGCAAGCTCGCGAACACGAGCGTGTACGAGTCGACCATCCACTGCTCTTGGCTGATGGTCGCGTGCAAGCTGTCCTGGAGGTTCGGCAACGCGACGTTGAGGATCGAGTTGTCGACCACGATCACCAGCAGGCTCAAACAGAGCACTGCGAGGATCCACCAGCGGCGTTGGAACGTGCGGCTCGACCGGTCGAACGGTACGAGCGCGGCGGGGGGTGCGCTCATTTGCTGACCTTTCCGGGGCTTCCGGGGCTGACCTTGCCCGGGGCGTGATTACGAAACGATACCGTCTCGTTTCGCCACCGTCAAGGGATCAACCGGCAGCACGGAGGCGCCGCCAGCCCACGTAGCCCGCGGCCAGGCCGAACGCGACCGAGATGACGGCCAACGTCACGTGTACCGCCACGAAGCCGGCCGAGTTGTGCTGGTGGGCGATGATCCACACCCGGGTGATCCAGACGTACAGCGTCCACGCGCACAAGGCCACGAGCATCCAGGCCGCCCGCCGGGAGAGGCGGCGCGGGTCGGCAGTTTCGTGCGGCGCTTCGGGGTCGAGGAGGTCGCGGGCCATGCCCGCAGGCTACGACCGCGCGGCTCGGGTTGCCGCCTCGAGGCACCGCTGCACGGCCGCGTCCGAACCGTTCTCGAGCGGCATACGCACGTCCGGCGTCGCAATGCGACCTTGCGCGTGCAACACGCCCTTGAAGATCGCGGGGTTCGGCTCGGTGTACGCCGCCTTCACCACCGGCAACAGCGCCTCGGCGTGCGCACGGCCGTCGTCGATCTTGCCTGCAAGACCGCACTCGATCATCGCGACGAACCGTTCGGTGCAGAGATGCGCGGCGGCCGAGATCGTGCCCGCCGCACCCATGCACATGAGCGGGAACAGCAATGTGTCCTCGCCGCCGAGCACGCTGAAGCCGGCGGGCGCGCCCGCGAGCACTTCGAGGGTGTCGAGGTCGAGCGTCGGCACCGCCTGCTTGACCCCCGCGACGTTCGGCGACTGCGCGAGCTCGAGGAGCGACGCGGCACCCAGGCCGCGTCCGGTGCGCGCCGGAATGTTGTAGACGACGATCGGTACCGGACTGGTCGCCGCGACGGCACGCATGTGCTCGACGATCGCGTGCTCCGACGGGCGCACGTAATACGGCACGACGACCAGTGCCGCCGCCACCGCGGGCACGCCGGCGAGTGCCTCGGTGGCCGCGATCGTGTTGCGGGTGTTGTTCGTGCCGGTGCCGACGATCACCGAGCTGCCGGCCGCAGCGCAGACGCGCGTGATGGTGTCGATGACGGCGCGCTTCTCGCCGGCGTCGAGTGCGCTCGACTCGCCGGTGGTGCCGAGGGCGACGATGCCGGCGACCCCCGCGCCGAGATAGTCGTGGCACAAACGCTCGATCGCGCCGGTGTCGACCGCGCCGGCGGCGTCGAAGGGGGTGATCAACGGAACCCAGACGCCGCGCAGATCGAGGTCGCTCGTCATGCAACGAGCGTACTGCGTGCGGGACCTGAGATTCCGAGGGACAACCGGGATCGCCGGGTACGGTCCCTGCGTGCCGACGGCTGTGGTGTTCGTGCTCACCGTGTTGGTCGGCGTCGCGACCGGCGTGCTGTCGGGCATGTTCGGCATCGGCGGTGCCGTCGTGTCGACGCCGGCCGTGCGTGTTCTCGGCGCCACCGCGCTGCAGGCGATCGGCTCCACGTTGCCGTCGATCCTGCCCTCGTCGATCTCGGGCTCGTTGCGCTACCGCCGCGAGCAGCTCATCCGCACGCGCATCTTCGTCGTGACGTGCGCGTTCGGCGTGCCGGCGTCGGTGGTCGGCTCGCGCCTGTCGGGCGCGGTGCCGGGCAACGGCCACTTGCTCATGTTGTTGACGGCCGCACTCGTGGGCTACACCGCGTACCGCACCGCATTCCCCAGCGAGCGCGTCCTCGAACGACCTGACGGCGTCTGGCACGACGAGCTGTGGCGACTCGCAGTCATCGGCGTCGCCGCGGGCGGGCTGTCGGGATTGCTCGGTATCGGCGGCGGGATCCTCATGGTTCCGGCGTTCTCGGCATGGGTCGGCCTGCCGCTCAAGGACACGATCGCGACGTCGCTCGCGTGCGTGGGCATCCTCGCGATTCCGGGCACCCTCACGCACTGGTATCTCGGCCATATCGACTGGACGTTCGCGATCGCGCTCGCGATCGGTGCGTTCCCCGGCGCCCGACTGGGCGCGCACTTCACGATTCAGGCCAGCGACCGCGTCTTGCGCCGGCGGGTGGGCCTGTTGCTCGGCGTGATCGCCGTCATCTACTTCGTAGGCGAGATCGTCGCCTGGGTGAGGTGACGAGCGCGCGTGAACACCGCGTCGAGCATCGCGGGGGTGAGCCGTCCCGTAAACGTGTTCTGCTGACTCGGATGGAACGTGGCGACGATCGTGATCCGTCCGCACGACACCTCGAGTCCGTGCGCGAAGCGCGGCCGGCGCGCCGGAAGCTCGACGCCGGAGAGCGCGGCTGCGCGCAACGTCGTCCACGTTGCCTCGTAACCGAACGCGCCGAGCACGACGACGACGCGTAGTCGCGCCAACAGCTGCACTTCACGTACCAAGTACGGCATGCACGCGTCGCGTTCGGCGGGCGTCGGCTTGTTCGCGGGCGGCGCGCACCGCACTGCGGCGGCCACGTACGCGTCACGCAGCTGCAACCCGTCGCCGGCGCGCACCGATTCGGCGCGATTGGCGTAGCCCGCACGGTGTAACGCCCCGAACAGAAAGTCGCCGGAACGATCGCCGGTGAACACGCGTCCCGTACGGTTCCCTCCGTGCGCAGCCGGGGCAAGGCCCACGAGCAGCAGGCGGGCGCGGGGATCGCCGAACCCCGGAACCGGGCGGCCCCAGTACTCCTCGGACCGGAACGCCGCCCGCTTCTCGCGTGCGATCTGCTCCCGCCACGCGACGAGTCGCGGGCATGCACGGCACGCGACGATCTCGGCGGTCAGACGTTCGAGTTCGGCAGGAACGCGCGGCATCGTGCCGAGCCTACGGCCGGCCCGCGACTACATTCCGATGATGCGCGTGTTGCTCCTCGTGAACGCGGTGGCGTCGTCGGTCACCCCGCGCAAGCAGGTGCAGATCCGCAAAGTGCTGTCAGCACACCACGACGTCGAGGTCGCGCAAACATCGCGCCGCGGCCATGCCACCCGGCTCGCGCACGCCGCCGTGCATGATGGCTTCGACGTGGTCGCGGTCTACGGCGGCGACGGCACGCTCAACGAAGCCGCCGAAGGCATGTTGCACAGCGCGACCGCGGTCGTACCGCTGCCGGGTGGATCGACGAACGTCTACGCGCGCACGCTCGGGTATCCCAACGACGCGCTGCGAGCGGCCGAGATGTTGGTCGCGTCGCTCGACCGCGTGGCGACGAAGCGCATCGGCGTCGGCACCGCGAACCGGCGTCCGTTCCTTTTCACCGCCGGCGTCGGCTTCGACGCCGCGGTGATTCGCCGGGTCGAGCGCTACGGCCGGCTCAAGCGTCATCTCTCGCATCCGCTGCACGTCGTCGCGGCATTCGAAGCGTTCTTCCGTCACGACGGCACGCGCACGTCGGTCAACATGGAGCTCGACTCCGGCGAGGTCATCGAGGGAGTGCGCTTCGCGATCGTCTCGAAGGCCGATCCGTACACGTTCCTCGGCCGTATCCCGTTGCGGGTCGCGCCGAGCGCAACCGTCGACAGCCCGCTGTGCCTCACCGCATTCCGCTCGCTCGACGCCGCCACGCTGCTGGGCGGCGCGGTGTCGTCGATGCGCAAGGGCGAGTTCCTTGCCGAGCGCGAAGGCGTCGACCATCGCACCGACGTGCACCGGATCATCGTGCGCAGCGCGGAGCCGTTCTCCTACGAGGTCGACGGCGAGAACGTGGGGAACACCGAGCTCCTCGACTTCGACTTCGTTCCCGACGCGCTCACGATCGTCGTGCCGTAAGCACGGCCAGCACGACGTCGGGCTCGTTCGTGATGATCGCGTCGACGCCGACCGCGGCGAGCAGCTGTGCCTCGGTCGGATCGTCGACGGTCCACACGCTCACGCGCACACCCGCGGCGTGCGCGGCGGCGACCTCGTCGACCGTCGCGTCGAGCGCGGCCCGCCGATCGGGATTGCACCACGCGTGGCCGTGTTCGGATGCGACCTGCGCGGCCGCCGCAACGGATTGACCACTCGTCAGCAACGCGGTGGTGAGCGCGGGCGCGTACGCCCGGCACGCGTCGACCGCCCCCAGATCGAATGACGACACAATCAGCTCGCCGGTGCGGTGCTCCAGTTCGTCGGCCACGGCGCGCACCACCGCGTGATCGGCCGTGTCGGCGTCGGGCTCCCATGGCAAGCATTTGATCTCGACGTTCACGAGCATTCCCGCGCACGCGTCGAGCGCTTCCGCGAGCGTCGGGATATCGGGCGCCGCGGCACGTACCCCCGCGAACGGCTGCGACGCGAGCAGCCCGACACCCGCGCGCGCGGGATCGTGGTGCAGCACGAGCACACCGTCGGCCGTGCGACGCACGTCGAGCTCCACCCCGTCGGCTCCGAGCTCGCGCGCCGCCGTGAACGCCGCGAGCGTGTTCTCCGCCTCGCGGCGCGACGCACCGCGGTGACCGAGAACGAGCGGACGGGTCGCCACGGCTGCCCAGCCTACGGAGCGCGCGAAGGGGAACACGTTCCACAAACCGGCGCGAAACTCCTGCTCAGACCCCTTGCCGTCGGCCCGAGGGTCCCGTTAGCCTGCATTCGCTCGTCAGACGATCCGTGGGGAACGTTTGTGATTTTGGGCGCGCAAGCCAAGGTGTGGGCCGGGCTGCGCGACCCGAGGGGGGAAGACAAGTGGCGTTGACCTGGATCAGGACGCACGACTGGGACGCGGACGAATGGCGCGACCGCGCATCGTGTCGCGACACGAGCCCGGAGCTCTTCTTCCCCATTGGCACCACGGGCATCGCGCTCGACCAGATCGACGCCGCCAAGCGCGTGTGCGAAGCCTGCCCCGTGACGAGCGAATGTCTCGAGTTCGCGCTGGCAACCAACCAGGAGGCCGGAGTGTGGGGCGGTCTCACCGAGGACGAGCGGCGCCGCGTCCGCAAGGGCATCGACGTCACCGCCGAGCCCGCGACGGCCTCCCAGCCGGCCTGACCCAACCCCGGTCATTGACCGGGAAGTGCCCTTCGGCGTCGCGTTCGGGTCATTGACCCGCGGTTTCGGCTCAGAGCTCGACGCGGGGCATTGCCACTGGTACCCGCACGCGCACGGACGTGCCGTGGTCGTCGTGCATCTCGATCGACCCTTGGAGCTCGCTCGTCACCAGCGCCTGGACGATCGACAGCCCGAGCCCGCGCGAGCTGTCGAGACTGAACTGCTCAGGAAGGCCCACGCCGTTGTCGCGGACCTCGACCTCGACATGATCCTCGTCGCGCTCCAGCGTGACCTCGACCCGCGCATCGGGACCGGGCTCGGGGAACGCGTGATCGACCGCGTTCTGCATCAGCTCGTTGAGCACGACGGCGAGCGGAGTGGCGACCTCTCCGGGTAGCTCACCGGCGTCACCCTTCACCCCGAAGCGAATCGGATGATCGAGCGACGACGACGTCTCTTCCACCAGACGGGCGAGCGGCCGCACGATCTCGTTGAACGACACGACATCGCCTGCCTCGCGCGACAGCGTCTCGTGCACGATCGCGATCGAACGGATGCGGCGCTCCGACTCGGCGAGCGCGGCCCGCGCTTCGGGCGAATGCAACCTGCGCCCCTGCAGCCGCAGCAGCGACGCGATCGTCTGCAAGTTGTTCTTCACCCGGTGGTGGATCTCGCGAATCGTCGCGTCCTTCGACAACAGCATTCGGTCGCGGCGGCGTAGGTCGGTGACGTCGCGCATGAGCACGAGCGCGCCCGACGCCATCCGGCGTTCGAGGATCGGCAGCACGCGCACGAGCACCGAAACGTCGTCGCGTTCCATCTCCTCGGTCACGGGAAGATGCAACAGCATCGCGGTACGGGCCGCGGTGTCGTCGAAGCCGACGTCGGCCAGCCGTTGCGATTGCGCATACGCGTGGATACCCATCCGGTGCAGCGTGCTGACCGCGTTCGGGCTCGCGAACTGCACGCGTGTCTCGCCGTCGATCACGATCACGCCGTCGCCGACCTCGGGTGCGCTCTCCATCTCGATCTCGTCGACCTCGAAAGGGAACGAGCCGTCGGCGATCATGTGCGCGAAGCGGTCGAACACGTCGAAGTACGTGCGTTCCAGGTCGCCCGACCGACGAGCGAGCGTCATCGGCTCCTCGCGCGTCACCAGACCGATGAGGTTCCCCGCGCGCTCGATGGGGATGCACTGCACGCGGACCCGATCCTTCGACGAGAGCGCAGTGGTGTCGCCCTTCACGATCTCGCGCGAGCGCCAGCACCGCGCGAGCAACGGGCGTTCGACTTCGTCGACGATCGTCCCGACGAGATCCTGCGGGTAGTTCGTCTGCCCCGTGACGGGGCGCACGTGCGCGAGCACGACGAACCGGTGCCCCTCCTCCCCCGCGATCGGCGCGAACAAGAGCACGTCGGCGAACGAGAGGTCGGAGAGCGGGCGCCACGAGGCTACGAGCCGCTCGACGTGCAAGAGATCGGCGCCGTCGAGAGACGTGCGCGCGAGCGCGAGATCGTCGAGGGTGCTCATGCCGTTGCCTCCTGGCGGCTACGCCGCCGGGTCGACTCCGGCTTCGCCTCGCCTGCAGCCCGTTGCGCCTGCGTCTCGTGCCGCCTACCCGTCTCGCGACGCTCGCTCACCCGCCCGCTCCGTACAGCCACGCGCTGATCTCGGCCAGGCCGGTCACGTCGTCGATATCGGCTTCGAACATCGGTACCCGCGCGACGACGTCGGGAACGCGCGCGAGCTCGGCGCGCAGCTCGGCCTCGCGCATCGCCACGACCGAGAAGTTTCGGTATGACTCGCCGATCGTCCGCAACACCCGCGCGGTCCGGGTCGGATCGCCGAGCGCGCCGTCGGCGGTCTCGGCGAGCGCGGCCGCGAGAGGGGCCGCGTCGTCGATGCACGCGGTTGCAGCGTCGGCCCCGGCGGGGTCGAGCAGCAAGTCGGGCAGCGTCTTGTTGAGCACGAGCGCGCCGAGGTGAAAGTTGCGCGCCACGAGCTCGGCGCAGAACCGCTCCGCCTCGTGCAGCGGCGCCGATTCGAGGGTCGTGACGACCGCGAACGTGGTGCGCTTGTCGTGCATCAGCCGTTCGACCGCCCGCGATCGCTCGACGAATCCCTCGTACATCGATTGGAAGTTCAAGAAGAACTCGGCAATGTCCTGCAGGAACTTGCTGCCGAGAATCCGGTCAGCCATCTGGTAGAAGGGCCGGCTCGCGACGTTGAGCACACGCGTACCGCGCTTGCCGCCGACCCGGTACGGGAGCGTGAGCCAACGGAGCAGCCGTCCGCCGAAGAAGTCGGCCATACGCGCCGGCGCCTCGAGGAAGTCGATTGCGTTGCGGGTCGGCGGTGTGTCGATCACGATGAGGTCGTACTCGCCGCTCGAGTGGATCTCGAACAGTCGCTCCATCGCGATGTAGTCGTGGCTCTGCACGAACCGCGCGGTGAGGTTGTGATACAGCCGGTTCTCGAGAATGCGGTACGCGGTCTCCTCGTCCTTGGCGTGCCGCAGCACGAGCTCGTCCCACGACTGTTTGGTGTCGAGCATCGCCGCCCACAGCTCGCCGCGTCCGTCGATACCCGCGGCCTTCAGCGTCTCGTTCGGGACGCGGTGCGCGAGATTGCCGAGCCCGTCGAGGCCGAGCGCGGTCGCGAGGCGACGCGCGGGATCGATCGTGAGCACGAGCACCTTGGCACCGAGACGCACTGACGCGCCGAGGGCCGCGGCCGCGGCGACGGAGGTCTTGCCGACCCCGCCCGACCCGCAGAACACAACGATCTCCTTCGCCGCGAGCAATTGCTCGAGGGTGGTGGGCGCGTCGTCGGCCCGGCGGCGCGGCTTCACAGCCCGAGCTCCGCGCCCAGCGCGTCGGCGACCATGCGGGTGACGCGCAAGCCGTGCGCGCGCACGAACAGATACGGCAAGTAGAGCAACGGCAGATCGACCGCGGTACGGAGATGGTCGAGGTGCACGGCGCGCGTGCGCCGCAGCGACACCGCGAGGCGCGCACCGTCGAGCACGGCAACGGCACCGTTGCCCGCGCGCTCACGCAGGAGATCGATCGCCGGTGCCACGCGCAGCGCGTCGAAGGTCTCCTCGTCGGCGTGCGTGAAGAGCTCGGGCAGCACGCGATTGACGATCACCGTTCCGAGCGGCACGTCGACTTCGGCGCGGATGCGCTCGACGAGCTCGATGGTCTCCACCACCGGCATCTCTTCAGGTGTCGTCACGACGTTGACCGCAGTGATCGCGGGATCGGCAAGCAGCTCCGACACCCACTGCGTTTGGTTGCGCAAGGGACCGACGTCGACGAGCTCGCGGATCGCGTCGGCCGCGCCGAGCTGGGCGACGATGTGGCCGGTTGCCGCGGCGTCGACGATCACGAGGTCGAAGTCGGCACGGCCCTCGATCGCCTCGCGCACTTCCCAGGCGATCTTGCCGATCGTCAGGATTTCCTTCACCCCCGGCGCCGCGGTTGCCACAAAGTCGAGCACCCGCGCGAGCGGGCCGAGGCGTCCGAGGATCGGAACGCGCAAGTTGAGCTTCAGGTACTCCTGCAGCGACGCTTCGGTGTCCATCGCCATCGCCAGCACGCCGGGGTGGATCTCGCGCGGCGTGAACCCGACCGGTGACCGCTCGAACTGCGCGGGAACGTCGCCCTTGGCGTCGACCTCGACGAGCAGCACGCGCTTTCCGATGTTCGACGCGAGCAACGCGGTGGCCGCCGCTACCGTGCTCTTGCCGACGCCGCCCTTGCCAGTGAAGAACAGCAGGCGCCGGTCGAGCAACGCGGGCGCGGGCACCTCCACCGCGACCTCGCGACTAGCCGGCCCCGAAGCCGACGCGGCGGCCGCCGGCGTCGGCCGCGACCTCGACGTACGCGATCTTGTCGACCGGGACGCCGATGCGCCGGCCCTTGGTGTCGGTGAGCCAGACGATCGAGTCGCCGCCCGACATCGCGTTCTCGATCACCGACGCGACCGCGTCGATGCTCTCGTCGGTCTCGAGGGTGAGCTCGCGGGCGGTATAGACGACGCCGATACGTACTTCCATGGCCGGCACGCTAGTCGGCCCGCGCCGGCGGGCCGGACTCACACGATCTTCAGCTCGGTGCGGTAGATGCGCTTCGGCGCGAGCTCGACGTCGACCCGCTCCGCCATCGCCACGAACACCTGCGCGGCTTCGCTCTGCGGCTCACTGACGACGATGGGCTCGCCCACGTCGCCGCCTTCCCGCAGCGCGGGCACCAGCGGCACCTGGCCGAGCAACGGCACACCGAGCTGGTCGGCAAGCTCCGCGCCACCACCCTCGCCGAAGAGGCGGTACTCGGTGCCGTGATCGCACCGGAACCACGACATGTTCTCGATGACGCCCATCACTTCCAGGTTGACCTTGCGCGCCATGTATGCCGCGCGCTGCGCAACCTTCTGCGCGGCGGGCTGCGGTGTGGTGACGATGACCACTTCGGCGCGGGGCAGGAACTGCGCCATCGAGAGCGCGATGTCGCCGGTGCCCGGAGGCATGTCGACGACGAGATAGTCGGGTTCACCCCAATGCACGTCGGTGAGGAACTGCTCGAGTGCCTTGTGCAACATCGGGCCGCGCCACACGACCGGCTGGTCTTCGCGCGCGAAGAACCCCATCGAGATCAGCGTGACTCCGTTGGCATCGGGCGGCACGATGACGTCGTCGATGACCGTCGGCGGACGATCGATCCCGAGCATGCGCGGCATCGAGAATCCCCACACGTCGGCGTCGACGGCGGCGACCTTGTGGCCGCGTTGCGCGAGCGCGACCGCGAGGTTGGTGGTGACCGACGACTTGCCGACGCCGCCCTTGCCCGACGCGATCGCGAGCACGCGCGTGCGCGCGTCGGTGAACGGGTTGGGCCGGTGCTCGTGACCGTCGCCGTGATCGTGCGCGTGGGCGGCGCCGCCGTGCAGTTGCTGCGCGAGCGCGGCCCGCTCCTCGTCGGTCATGACGGTGAGCTCGACGTCGACGTGGCTGACGCCGGCGAGCGGTGCGACCGCGTTCGTGACCCGATTCGTGATCTCGGCACGCAGCGGGCACCCCGCGACCGTGAGCGCCACGGTGACCCTCACGTTCCCGCCGTCGATCGCGACGCCCCGCACCATGTTGAGCTCGACGATCGATCGGTGGATCTCGGGGTCCTCGACGGGACGAAGCGCCTCCAAGACCTCGGATTCGGTGGGCATAAGGCACGACCTCGGGCTGGTCCGGGGGATTTCCACTACGACGATAGGTACAATACCCGGCATGGCTTCCGCCGATCTCACCGCCGACGAATTCGGAGCGGCCGTCGCGGCCGTCACGAGCGCCTTCGGCGACCCGACCCGGCGCGACATCTACCTGTTCGTGCGGGCCGCGCCCGACGGCGTGAAGGCGGCCGAGATCGCCGAGCACTTCGAGCTCCATCCCAACGTCGCCCGCCACCACCTCGAGAAGCTCGCGGGCGGCGGCTACCTCGACGTCGAGCTCGCGCGTCATTCGAGCGCGGGCCGGCCGTCCAAGCGCTACCGCGCCGCCGCCACCGACACACACCTGTCGTTCCCGCCGCGGCGCGACGACTTGCTCGCCACGCTGCTCGCACGGGCGCTCGAGCGGCTGCCCGTCGACGAGGCGCGCGTCCTCGCCGAGGAGGTCGGCTACGAGTACGGCCGCGCGATCGCCTCGCGCATGGAGCCGACCGAAGGTCACCGTTCGGTCAAGGCCGCGGTTGCGTCGGTCGCCGATGCACTGACCGCACACGGGTTCGCCGCGCACACCGGACGCGAGGGCAAGTCGCTCACGCTCGTCGCCGAGCACTGCCCGTTCGGCGAGGCGGCCCAACGGTGGCCGCACGTGTTGTGCGCGGTCGACACCGGCATGGTGAAGGGGATGCTCGAAGGCCTCTACGGCGAGACGTCGCCGCGCATCACCGAGAGCCGCCCCGACGGTGGTGATCACTGCGTGACGCGGGTCTAGCGTCCCGTTCGTGCGCGCGTATCTCGACCACGCGTCGACATCGGTGCTGCGTCCGGCCGCGCGCGAAGCGATGCTGCCGTTCCTCGAGTCGACGTTCGGCGACCCGGGCCGATTGCACGCCGAGGGCCGCGCGACGCGGGTCGCACTCGAACAGGCGCGCGAGCAAGTCGCCGCGTCCTTCGGGGCGCGGCCGCGTGAGGTGGTGTTCACCGGATCAGGCACCGAGGCGGCGAACGCGGCCGTGTTCGGCACGCTGGCGCGCGCACCGGGCGCGCACGTGGTGACGAGCGCGGTCGAGCATTCGAGCGTGCGCGATGCGATTGCGCGCGCCGCGGGCGCCGTGAGCGTCATCGGCGTCGACGGTGTGGGGCGCGTCGACATCGGCGCAATCTTCGACGCAGTCAACGACCGCACCGCACTCGTCGCGGTACAGCTCGCGAACCACGAGGTCGGAACGATGCAACCGATCGCAGAGCTCGGCGACGCGTTGCGAAGTCGCGACGTGCTCCTGCTCGTCGATGCGTGCGCGGCGGCGGGCTACGCGCCTGTTGACTTCGGCGCGCTCGGCGCCGACCTCGTCGCTGTCACTGCGCACAAGCTCGGCGGTCCGCTCGGCGCGGGCGCGCTGTTGGTGCGCCGGGGTTTGCGCGTACCGCCGTTCCTGGTCGGCGGCGCGCAGGAACGGGCGCGGCGCGCCGGGATCGAGAACCTGCCGGCGTGGATCGGCTTCGGTGCCGCATGCGCGGCCGTCGATCTCGACCGGGAAGCGGCGCAGGAGCGGGCGCTGATCGAGCGGGTGGTGATGGTGACGCAAACGGTGCCGGGCGCGACGCGGTTCGGCGACGGGTCGCTGCCGAACCTCGTCTGCTTCGGCGTCGAGGGCGTCGAGGCCGAGCCGATCCTGCTCGCGCTCGACCAGCACGGCGTCGCGGTCCATTCCGGTTCGGCGTGCTCGTCGGAGACCCTCGAGCCCTCGCCCGTGCTGGCCGCGATGGGCGTCGATGCCGACCACTCGCTGCGGGTC
>Ga0335082_10004059_pt1 | contig 15926 bp, 9 predicted proteins | sample Lox_Sample_41_FD_206718 | JGI IMG/M metagenome (GOLD analysis project Ga0335082, IMG submission 206718) | Soil microbial communities from Loxahatchee National Wildlife Refuge, Florida, United States - Lox_Sample_4.1 | ecosystem: Environmental > Terrestrial > Soil > Wetlands | place: USA: Florida...
TTCACTTTGCCCAGGTATTTGTCCAGCCATGCGAGGACCTCTCGCATCAGGTCAGGCCGCTGCTCGGAGACATCGTGCGCGGTGTCGAACGTCACCACCTTTTTCTCGCTTGCCGGCGCTGAAGGGATTGCCGCATCCCCGCAACGCGTGGCGTCCCGACCGGTGGTTCTATCCGAAACTGCCCGCAAGCAGTCTCAGGGACTGCGGTTCGGCCGATTGGGAGTCAGGCTGACTGCACCGCAATAACCTTCGAAGAGTTCCTCCAAGCCGGAATGCGGGACATTCTTTGGATGCGATGGATCAGACTTGACCCTGCAGCAGGAGTCGCGCTTGCTCTACCCGGATTCCCAAGAATCTTCCTTTCGTAATCCAGTTCCGTTCGTCTACACCTCTCGACGGTTGTTAGCTAAAGCCGTTGGAGGTGAGCCTTGTTCGAAAGCGTCTCCGATCTCAGACCCACACTGCGGAGTCTGTCCCGGAATCCTGGATTCACCATCTTCGTAATCGCCACCCTCGCTTTGGGTATCGGCGCGAATACCGCCGTCTTCACCGTTGCCGACGCATTCCTCTTCAAGCCGATCCCTTTCCCGAAACCCGATCGTTTGGTAATGCTTCATGAACTGGCGCCTGGCAACACCACGTTTCCGTCGCCGGTCGCCCCCGCCGACTTTCTCGATTTCAAGAGCCGCGCTCTCTCGTTTGAGCAAATTGCCGCATACCAGCAGGTGGATTTCAACCTCGCCGAACACGGCGACACGGAGCCAATCTATTCCGGCCTCGTAACGGCAAATTTCTTCGAGGCTCTGGCGATGAAACCGCTGCTCGGTCGTGCGTTCGCAGAAGGTGAGGACCAGCCCGGCAACAACCGGGTCGTGGTGCTGAGCAACGGGTTATGGCAGCGAAATTTCGGAGCCGACCCTAACGTCTGCGGGCGTGAGATCCGGCTCAACGGCAGCGCCTTCACGGTGATCGGCGTCATGGGCAAGGAATTCCGTTTTCCTGTCGCCACTGGCCTCTGGACTCCTTTGGTGTTGTCTGCCAGGGATCAGGCCGATCGGGATAATCACTCGCTCCGGGTCGTGGCGCGTCTTAAGACTGGCGTCTCTGATTTTCGCGCCCGGGCCGAACTGCGGAGCATTTCATTCCAACTGGCAAAGACGTATCCGCGTACGAACCACGGCTGGGGCGTGATCGTTCAGCCGTTGTCCCGTTACATTACAGGAGATTTTAACCGTCAATACACGCTGCTGCTGCTCGGGGCGGTATTGTGCGTGCTGCTGGTCGCTTGCGTGAATGTCATGAATCTGCAATTCGCACGCTTGTCGGGAAGGCAAAAGGAATTTGCAATCCGGGCCGCGCTCGGTGCCGGACGTTGGCGCGCAGTCCGCCAGATCATTGTCGAGAGCACTATTCTCTCGCTCGCCGGAGCGCTCGTCAGTCTTCTGTTCTCGGCGTGGAGCCTGGACCTGATTCTTTCCTATATGCCGGACCAAGTCGCGCGCTATATCGCGGGCTGGGACAATATCCACCTCGACCGCCGAGCTCTCGCTTACACGATCGCCGTCGCGGTCTTTGCGGGGATCTTCTCAGGTTTGGTCCCGGCGATTCGAACCAGCACGGCTATGAATGATGCTCTCAAGGAGAGTGCGCGTGGAACGTCCGCCGGTCGCGGCAGCCAACGGTTGCGAAGCGTCCTGGTGGTGGCCGAAATCGCCGCCGCGCTGGTGCTACTAACTGGGGCGGGTCTCATGGCCAAAGGCTCCCGCTCGCTCCTCGAAGTCAACCAAGGCCTGCGGCCGGAATCCATCCTTACGATGCAGATTGCACTGACGGACAAGCACTACGGTGAGCCGCATCAGCGCGCTTCATTTTACGACCGGATGCTGGAGCGGATCGGCAGTCTTCCTGGCGTTGAGAGCGCCACGCTGGTCTCGAATGTCCCTTATGGCTACAATCCGACGTTCGCGTCATTCGACGTTGAAGGCCAACCTGCCGCGAACGTAGGCGACCGACGGATCGCTCAAGTTGAGGTTGTCAGTCCCAACTATCTCGATATGGTTGGCATTCCCCTGCTGGAAGGCCGCGAGTTTCGGGATTCGGACGGGCTCAGTTCGCAAGCGGTTGCGATCGTCTCGGAGAGCTTCGCCCGACGCTACGCGGACGGCATGAATCCGATTGGGCGCCGCATCCGCGTCCAGAGCGCTGGTGTCCAGACGCCTTGGCGCACCGTAGTGGGCGTCGTGAAAGACGCGCGCTATGATCCATGGGCTGCAGAAATCGCGCCGGTGATCTATGAGCCTTATCGCCAGGCGGCGCTCTACTACACCTATATCGCGATCCGGACGAAAGGAGATCCGCTGGCTGTTTCCACTCCCGTGAGGCGTTCGATTGCCGCGCTCGATATCGATCAGCCACTCTTCGAAATCCAAACTCTCGATCGCGTAATCTCGAACCAGATCATCGGCCTCTCTTATGTCGCCGTTATGTTGACCGTATTGGGCGCGATCGCTCTGGTGCTATCCGCCGTCGGGATCTACGGTCTGATGGCTTATTCGGTGAGCGAAAGGACTCACGAGATCGGCATTCGGCTCGCACTGGGTGCGGCGAGAGCTGATCTCTTTCGAATGCTCGCCAGTCGCGGAATCGTTTTGACTCTCACTGGCCTTGGTTTCGGCTTGTTGATCGCGATTCCGCTTGCTCGCTTGCTCTCGAGTCTCATCTACGGTGTGAAGGCGAACGACGCCGCTACGTTCGGCGGATGTGCGTGTCTGTTAGCTGTCGTGGCGCTTGCTGCATGTTACGTTCCAGCCCGAAAAGCAATGTCAGTCGACCCGATCACCGCCTTGCGCCGTGACTGACAAGCGCATCACTAGCGGCAGTAGTCGATTGCCGTCTCAGCAAGGATCTCGGCTAGCTTGAAAACCGATTCGAGATCGACCCATTCTTCGTTGGCATGGGCGCCCGCGCCGGCAGTGCCACACACTACGGTTTCTACGCCCGCTGCCTGGAGCAGTGCTGAATCCATCCAAGGGGTGTCGCCGAGGTGCGCCGCGGGCTTTCCCCGAACCTTGGCGATAGCGCGATCAAGCGCTTGGACGATCTGGGCGGAAGGGGCTACCTCAAAGGGATCGCGGACGAAGAAGGCGCGCACCGTCGCGTGGAAGTCCGGGTCTTCTGATGCAAGCGTATCGACAATCGATTGAATCTCGGCGACGGCTTGTGCTTCCGTCTCGCCGGGGATAGTGCGGCGCTCGATCCGTAACGTGCAGCGGGGCGCATAAGTGCTCAAGCCCGCGCCACCGTGGAGCGTTGCGGCGTGCAATGATGGCGGCCCCACTAGCGGATGTGGTTTGCGGGATCGGAGGTCGCGCTCCAGGCCGCTCAGCTTCGAGAGGAATTGCCCCATCTTCATGTTCGCGTCGATGCCCAGGTTGAATTTGCTTCCATGAGCCGCGCGGCCGGTTACTTCCACCTCGATCCACAAGTAGCCTTTGTGTGCAAGGCATACGTCCAGTGCCGTGGGTTCGGTTACGATTGCGCCGTCCACTTTGACTCGCTGAATCAAATCGGCGGTTCCCAAGCTCCCGTACTCTTCATCGGCGACCGCGGCGACCAGCACATCGCCGCGGAGTTGAATTTTAGCGTCTGCCAAGGCTTTGGCGGCGCCCATTTGGGCCGCCAGGCTTCCCTTCATGTCGAAAGAGCCTCGCCCGTAGACCCTGCCATCGCGAACCGCTCCGGAAAATGGTTCGGCCATGCCGGCAACATCGACGGTGTCGCAGTGCGCGTTGAACATCAAGCTGCGGCCGCCGCCGGTTCCTCGTCGCCGGCCCAATACCGTCGTACGACCGGGTTCGGGTTCAAAGGTCTCGACCTCCAATCCCAAGGATTTCAGTGACGAGGCGATGAAAGCAGCAATTGCTCCCTCTCCGGGGGCTCCGGGAACAAGCGTCGGGTTGATAGAGTTGCTTTGGACGAGCCGAATGAGGGTTTCTCGAGTGTAGTTCTGGTCGATGTGCATCGTCTTCTATGCGATGGTACTAGACGGGCGAGTTCATTTGCGTTCGAGCAATGGTAATGCTATATATTGAATTACAACATATGGCTACGCAACCGTTGGACCGGGAACTAAAGAAAGGGTCGGCGGAGCTGCTGATCCTCTCGCTCGTCGAAGCGCGGCCTCGTCACGGTTACGAGATCAGCAAATTGATCGAAGAGCGATCTCAAGGAACGCTGCGCTTTCAGCTAGCTTCTCTTTATCCGTTGCTGTACCGTTTGGAGTCGCGCGGCTGGATTCAAGGCCGATGGGTGGAGAAGGCAGGCCAACGGCGCCGTCGCTATTATCGTCTAACAACCGAAGGACGCAAGGTGCTCGCGTTACAGCGTCGCGGCTGGCAGCAGTTCGCCGAGGCGATCCGGCGTATCACCGGCATCGAATATGCCTGACTGGAAACGAACGATTCGGGAGCGGTTGTCCGGGCTCAAGCTTGATAGCGCGCGGGAAGAAGAGATCGTCGATGAACTGGCGCAGCATCTCCAGGACCGCTACGAATTCTCACTAAGCGAAGGCGCTTCTGAGGTCCAAGCACGTCGCCAGGCACTCGATGAGCTTAGCGGCGGCAGACTCGCCGAGGAGTTACGAAGCATCCGCCGGCCGATCGCCCTCGATCCCATTGGAGTCCCGCATCGCAAAGGAGGTCCCTTGTCCGGATTCATACCTGATCTTAAGATCGCCTTCCGCAATATGCGTACGAAACTTGCGTTCAGCGTGATGGTGATCGGCATGCTAGCGCTCGGAGTTGCCGGCAATGCTGCGATTTTCAGTATCTTCGATGGCCTCTTCCTGCGGCCGTTGCCGTTTGCGGATGCTGAGCGGCTGATCGATCTCGACGAGACAGCGCCGAAGTGGAATCTGCACTTTGTGGGCATCTCGAATCCGGACTTTTACCTCTGGCGCAAGAACAACGGATCGTTCGACGGGATGGCATTCTTTACCGGAGGCAGCTTTAACTTTTCAGATCGTGGCACTGCGCAGCGCATTCTCGGCGGTCAGGTCACTTACGATCTGCTCGATGTTCTCGGACTGAAGCCCGTCCTCGGACGAGGATTTCTCCTTGAAGAAGACAAGCCCGGTGGCGCGAAGGTGGCGATGCTCGGCTACGATTTCTGGCAGCGGGTCTTCCAGGGAGATCGTAACGTCCTGGGCCGCGATGTCAAGCTGAACGAGGAACCCTACACGGTAGTAGGGGTCTTGCCGAGAGAAGCCGTGCTTCCGGAGCGGGCGGAGCTGTGGACGCCGCTTGCTGCTGATCCCGATCCCAAGAAAAGCAATGGCTGGTACTTGAATGGCATTGGCCGGTTGAAACACGGCGTTTCAACGCAACAGGCCGAGGCCGACCTTGTGCGTGTCCACAAAGCGGCGATTCAAGACGGCCAAAAAGTGAACGAAATTACATCGCCTATTCTGACGCCGCTGCGCGACCGCTATCTCGGCGACTTTCGTACGGTAAGTCACATTTTGCTTGGCGGCGTCGGTGTGGTTCTGTTGATTGCCTGCGTGAATGTCGCCGCTCTCATGATGGTGCGGGGATCGGCGCGGGCAAGGGAGATCGCCATCCGCACTGCGATTGGAGCCTCGCGCGGCCGCATCATCAGGCAATTGTTTACGGAAAACCTGGTGCTTGCCGCGACTGGAGGAGTGCTAGGCGTGCTGCTCGGAGAGCTATGTTTGCGAGGAATGCTTTCGCTGATGCCCGCCGACAATCTTCCTCGTTGGATTCACTTCAGTCTAGATTGGCGCTTCGCCACTTTTTGTGTCGTGATCACTGGCGCCGCCGCCGTGCTTTCTGGATTGGTGCCGGTGCTGCAGGCATCACGCGTGGATGCTCGAGGATCATTACAGGATGCCGGCGTTCGCAGTTCGCTATCGCGCGGACGGCGCGTGACACTGGGAGCTTTAGTGGTTTGCGAGATCGGATTGGCACTCATCCTTTCGATCGGCGCGGGATTGCTGCTGGAGGCTTTCCGAAAGGTGCTGAACGTCGACCCGGGATTCCGTCCGGAGAATGTAATCTCGTATCGCGTCAACCTTCCGGAGAGCAAGTACAAAAAACCTGAACAGCAGATCGCGTTCTTTGAAACGCTGGTCGAGAAACTGCGATCCGTTCCGGGTGTCAAGTCGGTAGGCGCTACTTCGGCCGCGCCGTTCGGTGGACATTGGGGGAATTTCTGGGAGGCTGAGGGCCATCCGCTCGGCCCGAACGACAAGAATCCTGTGGTTCTGCAGGTGGTCGCGACGCCTGAGTATTTCAGTGCCATCGGCATGACGTTCCTTGAAGGACGCCCGTTCCGGTTGGACGAAGCGGACTTGAAGTTCACGCACACGGTCGTGGTGAACGAGACTTTCGCAAAATATTATTGGCCTGCGAAGAGCCCGATTGGCAAGAGGATCCGCCATCAAGGCAGCAACGGAGAATGGGTTGAAGTGGTTGGCGTGACCCGTGACGAGAAGCACTATGGGCTCGATCAGGAAATGAAGCCCAGCGTATTTCTACCCTTCCGCGGTACGCCGCAAGATTCGATGAGCATTGTCTTGCGCAGCTCGATAGACCCGCAGATGCTGATAGCGCCTTCGCGCGAGATCGTGCGGCAAATGGACGCCGGCTTGCCGATGTTCGACGTTCGCACGATGACAGACCGGGTGAACAAATCGCTGTGGGCGCGTCGCGCCTATTCCTGGCTGTTCGGTGCGTTCGCTCTGATTGCGGTGGTTCTGGCCGCGGCCGGGATCTATGGCGTGGTTTCATACGCCGTGAGTCAACGAACGCAGGAAATCGGCATTCGGATGGCGCTCGGCGCTCAGCCCGGTCAGGTTTTACGGCACACATTAGCCGGCGGCATGCTCTTGGTGTCGGCGGGCGTTGTGCTGGGACTCGCCGGAGCTCTGGGCGCCGTGCGGCTGTTGCAATCGTTGTTGTTCGGCGTGAGTTCGAAGGAACCAACGGTCTATGGTGCGGTGATTCTCGGTGTCGTTCTCATAGGACTGCTGGCCAATGCGATTCCAGCGAGGCGCGCGGCGTCGGTGGACCCTATGCGCGCATTGCGTTTCGAATAGCTACTGAATCGGATCGAGGAGCTTCAGAGGCGCATCGCTCTGGTCATGTCTTTGTAAACCCGGAACTGCGGCGACTGTTAATCAATTGTCGCGCGCAGGGCGCGGGACAGTGCCTCCAGGTCCTGTTCGTTGTTGTAAAAATGCGGTGACACCCGCAGGTGGCCGCGCCGGGCGGCGACCATCACTCGTTGTTCCTTGAGTGCGCGCGCGAGTGCGGAAACATCGTGCTGCTCGAAACGGGCTGCAACAATCGGAGAGGCACAGTCTTGTACGGTCGCGCCCTGGTCGCGCAGCAGCTCGCGCGCCTTCGCCGCCAGATCCATCACGCGCTGTTCAATCGTCTCCGCGCCGATTTCCAGAATCAAGTCTATCGATGCTTCCATTGCGTACAGCAAAGGAAACGAAACCGAACCACCTTCATATTTCTCGGCAGTTTCGGGCAGTTCGGGAACGCCGTGATGCAGGTTGTCGACGTTACGCCAGTCCTTATGGCTTCGCCATCCAAGGACGTTGGGCCGTAGCCGCTCGCGCAGGTCCGGCCGAACGTACATGAAACCCGCGCCATTAGGCGAAATCAGCCACTTGTAGCCATGGACTGCTAGCATGTCCGGCTGAATGACGCTAGCATCGAAACGCAGAGCGCCGAGGCTCTGTGTACCATCGACGAACAGCATCACACCACGCTCGCGCAAGAATTTGGACACTTGGACAAGCGGCGGCGCGAATCCCGTGTTGTAATTCGCTGAGCTGAGTGCGACCAGGCGCGTGCGTGAGTCCACCGACTCGTAAAAGCGCTCCCAAGGGCATTCGGCCAGCTCCACCCCATTGCGTGCCACAAGACCTGGAGCGTAGAGATTATTCGGGAATTCATGTTCCAGCGTGAGAATGCGATCGCCAGGCCGCCAATCGAGACCAGCAAGCAGGATTCCGAGCGCTGTCGACGCATTCGTAACGAAGGCGATGTCCTCGGGCTGGCAGTGAATCAACCGGCCGATCTTGGCGCGAATACGATTAGCATCGTCGAACCAGCTTAGAAAATCTGAGCAAGCAAGCTCATCCCGGCGCGCGAAATGCATTGCCACAGCGTCGGTGGCGCGCCGCGGAAGCTGGCCGTAGGTAGCAGTGTTGAGGTAGGTCCAGTGTGCAAGAGCGGGAAACTCACGCCGCACAGGCTCCCAGTCAACGCTCATTTACGCGTCTTCGCCGACACCAGTGCGGCTGCGTAATCCTTGCCTACATCTTCGGTAATCCTGGAACGGCGCTCCACCACTTCAACGACGCCTTGCGCGACCTTCTTGCCGACAGTGATGCGCCAGGGAATGCCGATCAGATCTGCGTCTTTGAATTTCACGCCCGGCCGCTCGTCGCGATCGTCCAGCAGGACGTCCAGATCCATCTTTTGACACCCTTGATAAATCTCTTCGGCGGCGGCGCGCTGGGCGGCGTCCGCAAAATTGACAGGCGTCACGACGACATCAAACGGAGCAATCGACGCAGGAAGCGCCATGCCGTCCTTATCGTGATAAAGCTCGATGGCAGCGCATAGAATGCGTTCAATACCGATACCATAAGAGCCCATGATCACTTTTACTTCTTCGCCCGCTTCGTTGAGAACGCGCAATCCCATCGTGTCCGAATAGCGATAGCCGAGCTTGAAGATGTGGCCGCCCTCGACGCATTTGATCAATTCGAGGGCGGCGCCGCAGGAGAGGCAGGAATCGCCGGCGGCCGCCGCGCGCAGATCGAAGTATTCGGGCTCGAAGTCCTCGCCGGGGGTGACGTGCCGCAGATGATAATCATCCTGATTCGCCCCTGCGATCATGTTACGCCGGCCTTGCAGAGCTTCATCCGCGATCACTCGCAGGTTCTTTACACCGACCGGACCCAGCGATCCCGCTTCAGCGCCGAACCATTCCTTGATCTCTTCCGGATGCGCAGGCCGGAACTCATTCGCTTTCATCGCTGCCGTGAACTTCGTCTCGCTCAATGTGTGATCGCCGCGCACCAAGGCCAGGACGGGCTTTTCGTCCGCCACCAAGACAAGACTCTTCATCTGCGAAGTCTCCGGCAGGCCGGTGAATTTGGCGATGTCGGCTATGGTCTTCTGTCCCGGTGTGTGGAACGGCTCCGGAGCAAAATCGCCTTCGGGATCGAACGCCGCCGGTGGGGTTGCGCGAGACACCGCCTTTTCGAGATTCGCCGCATAGTCGCATTGCGTACAACGCACGACGTAATCCTCGCCCGCGTCCGACGCCACCATGAATTCGTGCGACTGCGATCCGCCCATCGCGCCCGAATGAGCCTCGACAACGATGTAGTTCAAGCCACAACGATCAAAAATCTTGCAGTAGGCGCTGTAGTGCTTGTCGTAGGAAATGTCCAGGGCGGCCGCGTCGATATCGAAGGAATAGGAGTCCTTCATAATAAACTGGCGCACTCGGAGCAATCCCGACTTCGGCCGCGGCTCGTCGCGGAATTTCGTCTGAATCTGATACCAAAGCTGCGGAAGCTGCTTGTAGCTGCGCAGCTCACCGCGTGCAATCGACGTCATCACTTCTTCGTGCGTCATGCCCAGGCACAAGTCGCGGCCGAAGCGATCCTTCAGGCGAAACAGATTGTCGCCCATCAAATCCCAGCGCCCGGACTCTTGCCAGATTTCTGCCGGATTCAAGGCCGGCAACAACATCTCCTGCGCACCGATGGCGTCCATCTCTTCGCGAACAATTTGGGTGATCTTGAGCAGCGATCGCTGCGCCAGGTATAGGTAGCTGTATATCCCCGCCGCGAGTTGCCGAACGTAACCCGCGCGCAGAAGGAGCTGATGGCTCACCACTTCGGCTTCAGCCGGGTTCTCCCGCAAAGTGGGGATGAAGAGTTTGCTCCAGTGCATGGATTCTACAGTGTAGCGCAGGGTTGGAACGTATCCGGCCGTTTCGCCCGAGAAAATAGACCTCGTGCGGCCACAATCCAAAGTAGGCACAATAGATTTTTGACTCCTGCTCTCGACCTCCGCGAGCCACTGCACCGCTTTTGGGGCTACGACGAGTTTCGTCCTCTTCAGGAACGGGTCATCCGTAGTATTCTTGCTGGACACGACGCGGCCGTCGTTATGCCCACTGGCGGCGGTAAGTCGCTCTGCTACCAATTGCCGGCGCTGGTTTCCGGCGGAACGGCGATCGTGATCTCGCCGCTGATTGCCCTCATGCAAGATCAGGTGGCGCAGCTTGCGGAAATGGATATACCGGCGGCCGTGTTGAACAGCGCGGTCCCCTGGCCGGATCAATCGAATATCATTCTCAAAGCGGCACAGGGAGCGTACCGGCTTCTCTATATCTCACCCGAGCGTTTGGCCAAACCTGAGACCGTCGCGTGGCTATCGCGCGTGCCCATTACGTTTTTTGCCATCGACGAAGCACACTGCATCTCCGAATGGGGGCACGAGTTCAGGCCGGAGTACCGGCAATTAAACACGCTGCGCGCCAATTTCCCCGATAAACCGATCGCCGCGTTTACCGCCAGCGCTACCCAACGCGTGAGACACGATATCCTGACGCAACTCCAACTGCGTGACCCGCATAAATATATCCAGAGTTTCCACCGGTCCAATCTGCGTTACCTAGTCAAGCAGTGCGAGAACGCTCCGGATCAACGCAGGTTGCTTGTGGCTGCACTACGGGCTCATAGCGGCGACAACGTGATCGTCTATGCGCCCACTATTGCCCGGGTCGAAGAGACCGTCGACTACCTGGCGGAAAAGCGCATCGCTGCTGTTCCATACCACGCCAAGATGGAAACCCGTGCGCGGCAGCGCAATCAAGAGCGTTGGATGTCGGATGACGTTCGAGTCCTCGTAGGCACCATCGCCTTCGGCCTTGGCATCAACAAAGCCGCAGTGCGGGCGGTGATTCATCTGTCTCTGCCCAAATCGCTGGAGCAGTATTATCAGGAGGCGGGACGAGCAGGGCGCGACGGACTAGAGTCGGATTGCGCGATGCTGTGGCAGAAGAAGGACGCAGGACTGCTGGCCCACTTCATTGACGCCATCGCAGACGGCGCGGAGAGACAACGCGCGTGGGACCGCTACAAGGTGATCCGGCGCTTCGCCGAGTCCAGCGAGTGCCGGCACCGTCAGATTTGTCTGCACTTCGGCGAAACACCCAAATGGGATCGATGTGAAATGTGCGATGTTTGCGGAGCGTCACCCGAATGGCTGACCGAGAGTCAGGATTCTACGCTCACTGTTCCCAGAAGGCGGGAGCGTAAACGCCCGGCTACGGACAAAGCAACGAAGGAGTCCACTCCCGCGAATTCTGAGCTGATCGAATACCTTCGGGAATGGCGGCGGTCGGTATCCCTACGCGAAAACGTGCCGGCGTTCATGGTGATCAACGACGCCACGCTCGAGGACCTGTGCCGCAAATTGCCCCGCAACTTGTGGGAGCTACGGAACGTAACAGGGATCGGTGAAAAGAAGGCCGCTGCCCACGGTGCGGCGATCTTGTCCGCGCTGGAACAGTATCAGCAAGGGGCCCGCGCGGCTAAGCGGGAGGACGCGAAAGTTTCGCCTGCCGAAGAAACCTTGCGTCTGCTCGCCGAAGGGCGCAGCTTCGAAGAGATCGCGCAAATAAGGGAGCGGCGTCTTGCTACCGTAATCGATCTTGTGGCGGACTTGGTGGAACGTGGCCGCTTATCGTTCGACGATCGCTGGATTGCCGCTGACCGCTATGAGCAAATTAAAGCTGCAATTCAACGGCTGGGGACAGATCGGATGAAATCGATCAAAGACGCGTTGCCGCCTGACATTACGTACGGCGAGATCCGATTGCTAGCCGCGAAGTTCCGTTCCATTCAGCGCCCCCACTGACGGCCCTGCATCGTTGACATCCTTTTCACCATCGTGCATACTTCCCCATAGCTGGCTATAGGAAGACATGCCCAAAACGAATGACCGCTTGCAAGGCACACTTGACCTGCTGGTGTTGAAGACCCTCGCCTCGCGCGGGCGGATGCACGGCTACGGCATTACAGTACACGTCGAGCAGATTTCGAAAGACTTCCTGCACCTGGAAGAAGGCTCGCTCTACCCGGCACTTCATCGGATGACGCAATCGGGCTGGCTCCGTGCTGAGTGGCGGCCGTCAGAGAACAATCGCCGGGCGCGCTACTACTCGCTTACTCCAGCCGGCAGAAAGCGATTGGCGGAAGAGGAAAAGAACTGGGAGCAGCTAACTGAGGCTGTGGCGCGGGTGCTTCGTTTCGCGTAGGAGGCTTCGTATGGCATGGGTCAATCGTTTGGCGAACCTTTTTCGGCGCCGCCGGCTCAACCGCGAGGTGGAAGAAGAGGTCCGTTTTCACCTGGACGCGCGCATCCGCGATAACATCGCCGCCGGGATGACCCCGGTCGAGGCGCGACAGGATGCCGTCCGTCGATTTGGCGGCGCCGTGCAGGCCGAAGAAAGAACGCGCGACGCAGATCTTGTGGTCTGGCTGGATAGTCTGGGAAAAGATGTCACCTTCGCCCTCCGCAATCTAAGGAAGAATCCTGGTGTCACTTCAGTCGCGGTGCTATCGCTCGCGCTCGGAATCGGAGCCAACACCGCCATCTTCAGTTCCATCCAAGCCGTTCTCCTTCGTCCGCTCCCTTATAAGGACCCGTCGCGTCTGGCCATGTTGTGGATGGACAACCGCCGTCTCGCCTTGCACGAGGATTTGACCTCATTTCCGAATTATGAGGATTGGGCAAAAAGCACCAGCTTCGAGGATATGGCGGCATTCACTCCTACCGATAACATTCTGACGGGACTCGAGGAGCCGATGCGGGTCACGGGCACACTCGTGACGGCGAATTTTCTCCGCGTCCTGGGAGTCACGCCGGCTTTCGGGCGTAACTTTACACCGGAAGAAGAGCAGCCGGGCAGAAACCGCGTTGCGATTATCGGCTACGGATTGTGGCAGCATCAGTTCGCGGCCGATCCTCACGTTCTGGGCAAGAACATCGAACTCGATGGCCAGCAATTTCAAATCGCCGGCGTGATGCCAAACGGCTTCGCGTTTCCGTCGCAGCAGACCCAGATCTGGACGCCACTCGCCCTCCAGCCCCGTCAGCGCGCTAGTCGCTCGAGTTATTTTCTGAACGTGATTGGACGCATGAAACCGGACGTACCCTTTGAACAGGCACGCAGCGAGATGACCAGAATCGGTGCGAACCTGGAGCAACAATATCCAGATCAGAATCGCGGCTACGGTGTTTGGGTGGTACCGCTGCTCACTCAGACGGTCGGTCGAATGCGTGAAGCGCTGCTGCTTCTATTGGGATCCGTCGGTTTCGTGCTGTTAATCGCCTGCCTGAATGTAGCCAATCTCTTTCTCGGCAGGGGTGCGGCGCGTGGACGCGAAATCGCCGTGCGTGCCGCGCTCGGCGCAGGCCGCCGCCGATTGATCCGGCAATTGCTCACGGAAAGCACAGTGTTGTCTTTACTCGCCGGCGGATTAGCCGTGGCGATCGCGTTTTGGGCCATTCGCGGCGTGATTCTGCTTGCTCCGAAGGACCTGCCGCGGCTCGACCAGATCGCTATCGACATTCCGGTTCTGGCATTTACGTTGGCCGTTTCTCTGATGGCTGGCGTGCTATTCGGAATCGCTCCGGCTCTCTGGGTATCCCGCGTGGATTTGAACGATGCGTTGCGTGAAGGTGGTCGGAGCATGTCGGGCACGAAGCGGCTCCGTTGGATTCGGTCCGCCTTGACCGTAGCCGAAGTTGCCTTTTCGATGATCCTGCTCACTGGCGCGGGCCTGATGATCCGGACCATGATAAGCCTTCAGTCCGTACAGCCAGGCTTTCGCACCAACAACGTGCTCACGTGGCGCATCGCTCCATCGCGCGTGAAGTACACTACCGGGGCGCAGGTCGCGACATTCTACGGAGATCTGCTGCGGAGCATCCAATCGATTCCTGGCGTCCAGGCGGCAGCAGCCGTCACCGACGTGTTCTTATCGACGACTCCGAACTCCGGAGGTTTTGCCATCGAAGGTCGTCCTTCTCCGCCGCCCGAGCAGCAGATCGAAGCGACCATCGACAGGGTCAGCTCCAATTATTTTGTAACCTTGGGCGTCCCTTTGCTTCACGGCCGATTCTTCGATTCGCATGACGGCCGCGATACACCGCCGGTCATCATTATTAATGAGACGATGGCACACCGTTTCTGGCCGAATGAAGACGCCGTTGGAAAGCGGTTCAAGTTCGGCGATGCTTCATCTCCGGATCCCTGGCTGACTGTAGTTGGCGTTGTCGGTGACATGCGGCGGCAAGGTCAGGACAAGCTGGCTCGTTGCGAGACTTTCATGGCGATGGCACAGCGCCCTGCGCGGGGCATGATCCTGGTAGTCGACACGTCATCGGAGCCGGAGAAAATAGCCGGAATGTTGCGCGACGCCGTTCGAAGACTCGACAAAAGTGCGGTGCTATTCGAACGGTCCACCATTGCCGATCAGATTGGCGAATCCCTCGCCCAGCGGCGGTTTCAAACATTCCTGTTGGGGTTATTCGCGCTGCTGGCTCTTGTGCTTGCAGCGGCGGGAATTTACGGCGTGGTCTATCAATCCGTCTCGCAGCGCACCAGCGAACTTGGAATCCGCGTTGCACTAGGAGCTCAAAAAGCCAACCTTTTGCGGATGATCGTTGGTGAGGCGCTGGGGCTCGTTTTCCTCGGTGCGATCACCGGCGGGCTCGCGGCATTCGCCATTTCGCGCACCTTGTCCAGTTTTCTGTACTCAGTGACTGCAGCCGACCCGTTGACTTATGCCGCCGTACTCTCCCTGCTGGCAGTCGCGGCCATTCTTGCGAGCGTCGTTCCAGCGCGTCGCGCGACCGTGGTCGATCCGATCGAAGCCTTGCGTTACGAATAGTTTCGCCGCAATTCGAAATCGCAAGCTCGCGTTAAACTATAACCAATGACCGACCAAGAGCGAATGGCGCGTCCTCTCTCCGTCGTTGACCCGGAAGTCTGCGAAGCGATTCAGCACGAAGTCGAGCGCCAACACGGCCGTCTGGAATTGATAGCCAGCGAGAATTTCACCTCCGAGGCCATCCTCGAAGCGACCGGGAGCGTCTTCACCAATAAGTACGCCGAAGGTTATCCCGGCAAGCGCTACTATGGCGGCTGCGAATTCACCGACATCGTTGAGAATCTTGCACGCGAGCGGGCAAAGAAGCTGTTCGGCGCCGAGCACGCCAACGTGCAGCCGCACTCCGGGTCGCAAGCGAATCAGGCTGCCTACGCGGCTGTCCTCCAGCCTGGCGACACCATTCTCGGTATGAACCTCGCGCACGGTGGCCACCTCACGCATGGCCATCCGTTGAATTTCTCCGGCAAGACCTATAACGTAATTCCCTACGGGGTGCGCCGCGAAGACGAGCGCATCGATTACGACGAACTTGCCAAGCTCGCTGAAACACACAAACCGAAAATGGTGATTGCTGGAGGCAGCGCGTATCCCCGCATCATCGATTTCAAGCGCTTTCGTGAAGTCGCCGATTCAGTCGGCGCCCTCTTCCTGGTCGACATGGCGCACTTCTCCGGACTTGTGGCCGCGCGGCTGTACCCCAATCCCTGTGAGTTCGCCGATATTGTTACTTCAACGACTCACAAGACTCTTAGGGGCCCGCGTGCCGGAATGATTCTATCTAGGGCGCAGCATGCCGCGGCGATCGACAAAGTCGTTTTCCCTGGCGTTCAAGGCGGCCCGTTAGTGCATGTTATCGCCGCCAAGGCAGTCTGCTTCTTGGAAGCGATGGCGCCAGAATTCGTCGCCT
>Ga0335082_10004060_pt1 | contig 15920 bp, 15 predicted proteins | sample Lox_Sample_41_FD_206718 | JGI IMG/M metagenome (GOLD analysis project Ga0335082, IMG submission 206718) | Soil microbial communities from Loxahatchee National Wildlife Refuge, Florida, United States - Lox_Sample_4.1 | ecosystem: Environmental > Terrestrial > Soil > Wetlands | place: USA...
CATCCCCAGTTCAACGCGAGCCTCGACCCGGCCGCGGGCGAGGTGATCCTCAAGCGCTACTACCACCTCGGGATCGCAGTGGCCACCGAGCGCGGCCTCATCGTGCCGGTGCTGCGCGACGTCGACCGGAAGCCGGTGCTGGAGGTCGCGCGCGAGCTGGGCGCGCTGGCCCAGCGGGTGCGCGAGGGCAAGGCCGCTCTCGAGGACCTGCGCGGGGGCACCTTCACGATCACCAACATCGGCGCGCTCGGCGGCACCGCCGCGATCCCGATCATCAACTATCCCGAGGTGGCCATCCTGGGGGTGGCGCGAGCCCGGCAGGAGCCGGTGGTGCGCCAGGGCCAGATCGTGCCGCGGCTGATCCTGCCGCTCACCCTGACCTTCGACCACCGGATCGCGGACGGGGCGGATGGCGCTCGCTTCGCCACCGAGATCGTGCAGCGGCTCGAGGCGCCCGAGCGCCTGCTCTGGGAGTGGTAGCCGATGGTCATGGGTGATCTCGTCGACGAGGTCGACGTGGCCGTGCTCGGAGGCGGGCCGGGCGGCTACTCGGCCGCATTTCGCTGCACCGAGCTCGGACTCGAGACCGTGGTGGTCGACGCGACCCGGCGGCTCGGGGGCGCCTGCCTCTTCGAGGGCTGCATCCCGAGCAAGGCGCTGCTCCACGTGGCCGCGGTGCTGAACGAGGCTCAGCGCGCGAAGGACTTCGGGATCGACTTCGGCGAGCCGCGGATCTCGCTGGACCCCCTCCGGAAGTGGAAGCAGGAGCGCGTAGTGGGCAAGCTGGCCCGCGGCCTCGCCTCGGTGGCCCGCGCCAAAGGGGTCGAGGTCATCGGCGGCCGCGGCGTCTTCGAGGACGCGACCACGCTGCGGATCGAGGACGGCGACGCGCTCCGGAAGGTCCGCTTCAAGCACGCCATCGTGGCCACCGGATCGCGGCCGAGCGGGCTGCCCGGCGTCACGCTCACGGGAGAGCGCGTGATGGACTCGACGGCCGCGCTCGAGCTGCCCGAGATCCCGGAGCGGCTCCTCGTGATCGGCGGCGGTTACATCGGCCTCGAGCTCGGCACGGTCTACGCCACGCTGGGCAGCCGCGTGACCCTGGTCGAGATGACCGACGGCCTGTTGCCCGGGGTCGACCGCGATCTGGTCCAGCCGCTGCAGCGCCGGGTCGAGAAGCTCTTCGCGGCGATCCACCTGAAGACGAAGGTCACCGCGCTACGCGAGGCCGGAGCCGGCATCGAAGCGGACCTCGAGGGGCAGGGCGGCCAGCGCTTCGATCGCGTGCTGATCGCGGTGGGGCGGCGCGCCCAGAGTGCCGGGCTCGGCCTCGAGGCGACCCGCGTGCGGCTGACCGACCGCAGCGGCTTCATCCAGGTCGACGATCGCTGCCGCACCGAGGATCCGCACATCTACGCCGTCGGCGACGTGACTGGCGAGCCGATGCTCGCTCATCGCGCCATGCGCCAGGGCAAGGTGGCCGCCGAGGCGCTGGCCGGACGGCCGGCGGCGTTCGACAACGTGGCGATCCCCGCGGTGGTCTTCACCGATCCAGAGATCGCCTGGTGCGGAGTGAGCGAAGCTCAGGCGAAGGATCAAGGTATCGAGGCCAAGATATCGAAATTCCAATGGGCAGCTTCCGGTCGTGCTGCGACGATCGGTCGGTCGGACGGGCTCACCAAGCTGGTCGCGGACGCTCGGTCCGGGCGCGTCATCGGCGTCGGCATCGTGGGCCCCGGAGCGGGCGAGCTCATCGCGGAGGCCGCGCTGGCGATCGAGACCGCGGCGCTCGTCGAGGACGTCGCCGCGACGATTCACGCGCACCCGACCCTGTCCGAGACCTTCATGGAAGCCGCCGAGAGCCTTCTCGGCTAGGACCGCCGTGCCCGAGTCGATCCGGGTGGCGGTCGCCGACGCGAGCGTGAGCGCGCTCCTCTACCGCCCGCCGGATCCGGACCGCTCGGATGCCGCCGTGATCCTCGCCCACGGGGCGGGGGCTCCCCAGACGAGCGCCTTCATGGTGGCCCTGGCCGAGGGCCTGGCCCGCCGCGGGTATCACGCGGTCACGTTCAACTTCCTGTACACCGAGCAGGGCCGCCGCCTCCCAGATCGGACCGCGGGGCTCGAGTCCTGCTTCCGGGACGTCGTCGCCGCGATGCGGGCCCGGCCGGAGCTCGCGGCCCGCCGGCTGCTGATCGGCGGTAAGTCGATGGGCGGCCGCATGGCCACGCACCTGGCCGCCCAGGGGCTCGCCGACCTGGCCGGGGTGGTCGTGCTGGGATATCCGCTCCACCCGCCGGGCAAGCCGCAGCAGCTCCGCGCCGAGCACCTGGCTCGCATCCGACAGCCGCTGCTGGTGGTGCAGGGCTCGCGCGATGCCTTCGGCACGCCCGACGAGCTCCGGCCCTTCCTGGCATCACTCGGCGCCGCCGCCAGGATCCACGTCGTCGATGGCGGCGATCACTCGTTCAAGGTGGCGCGGGGCGGTCCGATCCGACAGGAGGAGGTGTTCGAGCGGGTGTACGAGGAGATCGCCCGCTGGATTCGGCGGGCCGCCTGACCCGGCCACGCCGGAGCCGCGCTCAGCGCACGTCGATCTCGACCCCGCCGACCAGCCCGGCCAGCCCGTTGTAGAGCCAGGCCCCGACCAGGGTCGCCAGAAAGCCGGCCATCCCATACGCCATGGGGAACACCACGACCGACGCGAGGCCGAAGATGGGATTGCCTGGCTCACGACCGGGGACGAATCCCAGGGTGGCCGTGAACAGGGAGATGATCGCGCCAATGACCAGGCCTAGGATCGCGTAGAGCAGGCCGACGATCTTCGCGCAGGACAGAGGACCGACCCGGTTGATGACCATGCGGGACCTCCTGCTGGAGTTAGAGACGCTTCAGCAGCCAATCCGGGGTGAGGCTGATGGCCCAGGAGTTCAGCAGCACGTAGTAGTTCGTCGCGACCAGAATCCCCACCACCACCAGCAGGACGCCCGCCGCGCGCTCCACGGTGGGGATGAACGGCCGGTAGCGCTTGAAGAAGCGGAGGAAGGCGCCGAGCGCCACCGAGGAGAGCAGAAACGGCAGCCCGAGCCCGGCGGAATAGGAGAGGAGCAGCGTGATCCCCTCTCCTATGGTCTTGTCGTTGCTGGCCAGGGTCAGGATGGAGCCGAGGATCGGCCCCACGCACGGCGTCCAGCCGATCGCGAAGGTGAGGCCGACCAGGAAGGAGCCGATCAGGCCGGCCGGCTTGTTGCGGATCTGCAGCTGCTGGGTCCGGCCGAACGCCCCGATCCGCAGGACGCCCGCGATGTACAGCCCGAACACGACGATCAGCGCGCCGCCGCCGATCCGGATCCAGTCCCGGTAGTCGAGCAGGAACTGGCCGGCCGCGCTGAAGGACGCGCCCAGGCTCACGAAGACCACGCTGAAGCCGACGATGAAGGCGAGCGAGTGCACGATCACGCGGGTGCGGGCCCCCGCGCTGACCTCGTGGCTGAGCCGATCCACCGACATGCCGGTGATGAACGAGAGGTACGACGGGAACAGCGGCAGCACGCACGGGGAGAGGAACGAGAAGAGGCCGGCCGAGAAGGCCACGAGGACGCCGAGCGATTCGCTCATTTGAGCAGCGACTCGATCACCGCGTGGGCCGCCTTGCTGTCCCACGCGCGCGCGCCATTGGCGAACAGCGCCCGCTTGCCGTTCTTGTCGATGAGGAAGGTGGAGGGCACCGCCCACACCCCGTAGGACTCGCGCACCGCCATCTTCGGGTCGAGTCCGATCGGGAACGTGATCCCGAACTTCTTCGCGAACGGCTTCACCACGCTCGCGCCCTGGGCGTCGAGCGAGATGGCGAGCACGACCAGGCCGCGGTCCTTGTAGGCCTGGTGGAGGCGCTCCATGCCCGGCATCTCTTCCCGGCACGGATCGCACCAGGTCGCCCAGAAGTTGAGGAACACGACCTTGCCCCGGAGATCGGCAAGTCGGATCGTGCGGTCGTCCGGCGTGCGCACCTGGAACTCCGGCGCGTCCTTCACCGGCTTGGGGCGAATCAGCGAGAGCGCGGCGACCGGATCCTCTGCGAGCGCCCGGGAAAGGGCGTCCACCCCGGTCAGCGCCAGCGCCGCGACAAGGGCGAGCAGCGCCACGACGATACGGCAGCTCACCGATGCAGTATACACCGCGGATCCAGCCGCTCACCGCCCCGCGCCCGTCCGGGAACCGGCGGTTTTGTGGTACGGTGGTCCACTCATGGCGGTAAGGGCATCCCAGGTGGTCACGATCATCGCCGACGACCTGACCGGCGCCTGCGATACGGGCTGCCTGTTCACCGGGCCGGGTCCGGTCGGGGTCCTCGCCGAGCCCGACCTCCCGCGCACGGATCGCGACGTCATCGCAGTCGATACGGAGAGCCGCGCGCTTCCCGCGGATGCCGCCGGGGCGGCGGTGCGCGCGACCGCGGGGCGCCTTCGCGAGCGGCTCGCGCGTGGGTACGTGTTCAAGAAGATCGACTCGACGATGCGCGGCGCGGTCGGTGTCGAGATCGCCGCGATGCTCGAGCACGACCCTCCCTTCTCGGGAGCGCTCGTGTGCCCCGCCTTCCCGGCTCTGCGCCGCGTCGTCCGCCATGGCCGTCTCCTGGTCGACTCGGTTCCCGTCCACGAATCCGCGATCGGTCGTGATCCCGCCTTCCCCGCCGCCACCTCGGACATGGCGGGCTTGCTCGGCGGTGCCGGTCCGGTCGTCCTCCTCGGCCTCGACGATGTGCGCGCCGGCCGCGAGAAGATCGCCCACGTGCTCGAGCAGCACCGGGGCGCGGTGGTGGCCGCCGACGCGGAGACGGACGCCGATCTCGCGGCGCTCGCCGAGGCTGCGCTCACGGTCTCGGGCACGCTCGTGGCCGGCTCGGCGGGCCTCGGCCGGGCCCTGAGCCAGGCGCTGGGCTGCGTCGGGCCGATCGTTGCCCTCCCGCGCGGCGGCGCCCGGCTGGTCGTGGTCGGCAGCCTGCATCCGGCCAGCCGCGCCCAGCTCGCTGCGATCGCGGGCCGCGGGCCCACGATCACCGCCGATGCGTACGGTCACGGGAATCTCGCCCCGGCCATCGCGGCGCTCGCGAGCGGGCGCCCGGCGGTGGTGGCGAGCGCGACGACCCCGGGCTCTCGCGTGGCGATCGCGCGCCACCTCGCGCTGGCCGCGGCCACGATCCTCGCCCGCGCCCCGGCGGACCTCGTGGCGGTCACCGGCGGCGACACCGCCTACGCGCTGATCCGGGCCCTCGGCCCGCGGCGGCTCGATCTGCTGGGCGCTCCCGCCGACGGGCTGGCCCTCGGCCGCCTCGGTCTGGCGGGCGGGCGCGAGCTGACCCTGCTCACCAAGGCGGGCGGGTTCGGCCCGGCCGACGTCCTGACCACGATCCTGGGAGGGACTCCGTGACCGCCTCTCGGGTTCCCGTGCTCGGCATCACCATGGGTGACCCCGCCGGCGTCGGCCCGGAGATCACCGCCAAGGCCCTGGCCCGGCCCGAGGTCGCGGCCTCGTGCAAGCCGGTGGTCATCGGCGACCGCTCCGTGATGGAAGCCACGCTCGCCCTGCTCCGTTCGCCCCTCACCCTGCACGCGGTCAAGTCGGTAGACGCGTGCGAGTTCAAGCCCGGCCAGCTCGAGTGCCTCGACCTCGCCAACGTCGACGTGGCAACGTTGCCCAGGTCGGTGGTCAGCGCAGAGGCGGGACGCGCGGCCTACGCCTACATCGAGACCGGGGTGCGACTCTGCCAGGCCGGGGCCATCGACGGCATCGTCACCGCGCCCGTCAACAAGGAGGCCCTGGCCGCGGCGGGGGTCCAGCACTCCGGGCACACCGAGATCCTCGCGCGGCTCACGAACACGAAGGACTTCGCGATGCTCCTGATGGGCAAGGAGCTCAAGGTCATCCACGTGACCACGCACGTCGCGCTCCGCCGCGTGCCGGACCTGGTGACCCGCGAGCGAGTCGGCCGCGTGATCCGGCTGGCCCAGCAGACCATGACCGGCCTGGGCCGGCCGCGGGCGCGCATCGCGGTCTGCGGCCTCAATCCGCACGCGGGCGAGGACGGCCTCTTCGGCGACGAGGAGAAGACCCAGATCACGCCGGCCATCGAGGACGCCCGGCGCGAGGGGCTCGACGTGCACGGTCCCCTGCCCGCCGACACGCTGTTCTCGCGCGCGCGGGGCGGCGAGTTCGACATCGTGATCGCGATGTACCACGACCAGGGACACGTGCCGGTGAAGACGCTCGGGTTCAACTACGACGAGAAGAGCGGCACCTGGACCGGCCTCTCCGGCGTCAACGTCACGGTCGGCCTGCCGTTCCTGCGCGTGTCGGTCGACCACGGCACCGCCTTCGACCGGGCCTGGAAGGGCATCGCCAATCCCGAGAGCATGCTCGAAGCCCTCGACGTCGCCGTGCGCATGCTCAGCGCGGGCAACGCTTGAGCCACTACCGGATCGCCCAGATCGGCGGCGACGGCATCGGTCCGGACGTCATCGCGGAGGCGGTGCGCGTGCTCGAGGCCGCGCAGACGGACGGCGTGCACTTCTCGTTCGAGGAGGCCGAGGTGGGCGCCGCGCTCTATCGTCGCACCGGCGAGGACCTGCCGCCCGAGACCGTGGATCTGTGCCGGGCCGTCGACGCCATCCTCTTCGGCGCCGCCGGCCTGCCCGACATCCGTCACGACGACGGCACCGAGCTCATCCCTCAGGTCAGCCTGCGCATGATCCTCGATCTCTACGCCGGGATGCGTCCGGTGAAGCTCTACCCGGGGGTGCCGAGCCCGCTGCGCCTGCCGCCGGACAGCCGCATCGACTACGTGATCTTCCGCGAGAACACCGAGGGCCTCTTCGCCTCCCTGGGTGGCGGCTCCAAGGTCGGTGAGGAGCTCGCGGTCGACACGCTCGTGATCACGCGCAAGGGCACCGAGCGCGTGGTGCGCCGCGCCTTCGAGGCCGCGCGCGCCCGTGGACGGGGTGCGCCGGCCGACGGGATCAAGCGCGTGACCTGCGTCGACAAGGCCAACGTGTTCCGCTCCTACGCGTTCTTCCGCCAGGTCTTCCAGGAGACCGCGTGCGCGTATCGCGACGTGCGCACCGATTTCGCGTACGTGGACGCGATGAGCATGTACGTGGTGCAGGTCCCGTGGCGCTACGACGTCGTGGTACTGGAGAACATGTTCGGCGACATCCTGTCCGACCTCGGCGCCGCCACCGTGGGCGGTCTCGGCCTGGCCCCGTCCGGCGACATCGGCGATCGCTACGCTCTGTTCCAGCCCTGTCACGGCACCGCTCCCGACATCGCGGGCAAGGGTATCGCCAACCCGATCGCGGCCATCTTGTCGGCCGCCCTGATGTGCCGGTGGCTCGGCCTCCAGCACCACGACGCCGCGGTCACCGCCCTCGCCGACCGCATCGACGCGGCGGTGGCGCGGGCCCTCACCGATCCCAGCGCGCACACCCGCGACATCGGCGGCACCGCCTCGACCCGCCGATGCACCGACGCGGTGATCGAGGCTCTCTAACTCCGAGCGAGGACCCCCATGGACCATTACGCACTCCACGAGCTGATCGCCGAGGTGAAGGCGGGCCGTCTCGGCCGCCGCGCCTTCGTCCGGATGATGGCCGGTCTGGGCCTCACCGCGCCGCTGGCCGCGCGGATGCTGGCCTCGGCCGGGGCGGCCCACGCGCAGCCCAAGGCGCCCGCGTTCACCCCCACGAAGCGCGGGGGCGGGGGGCTGCTCAAGACCCTCTGGTGGCAGGCGCCCACGCTGCTCAACCCGCACTTCGCGACCGGCACCAAGGACCAGGACGCCTCGCGCATCTTCTACGAGCCGCTGGCCGGCTTCGATCCCGACGGCAACGTGATCCCGATCCTGGCCGCCGAGACTCCCAGCGTCCAGAACGGCGGGCTCGCGCGCGACCTCCAGTCCGTCACTTGGCGCCTCAAGAAGGGCGTGATGTGGCACGACGGCAAGCCGTTCACCGCCGACGACGTGATCTTCACCTACGAGTTCGCGTCCGATCCGGCCACCGCCGCGGTGAGCAGCGGCTCCTACCACGAGATCTCCAAGATCGAGAAGGTCGACAGCCACACCGTCAAGCTCACCTTCAACAAGCCCCAGCCCTTCTGGGCCGATCCGTTCTGCGGCACCCGCGGGTCGATCCTCCCCAAGCACGTCTTCGAGCCGTTCAAGGGGGCCAAGAGCCGCGAGGCCCCGGCCAACCTCCGGCCCGTCGGCACCGGCGCCTACCGCATCGTGGACTTCAAGCCGGGCGACACCGTGCGCGGGGAGGCGAATCCCGGGTATCACGTGCCGAACCGGCCGTTCTTCGACGCCATCGAGATGAAGGGGGGCGGCGACGCCACCTCGGCCGCGCGAGCGGTGCTGCAGACGGGGGAGTACGACTACGCCTGGAACCTGCAGGTGGAGGACGACATCCTGCGGCGCCTCGAGCAGGGCGGCAAGGGACGCGTCAACATCTGGCCCACCGGCAACCCCGAGCACATCCAGTGCAACTTCACCGACCCGTGGACCGAGGTCGACGGCGAGCGCTCGAGCCTCAAGACCACGCACCCCACGCTGACCGACCCGGCGGTGCGCCAGGCGCTCAACCTGCTGGTCGATCGCGCAGCGGTCCAGGAGGAGATCTACGGGCGCGGCGGGCAGACCAGCGCGAACTTCCTCAACGCGCCTTCCCGCTTCTACTCGAAGAACACGCGCTGGGAGTTCAACGTGGACAAGGCCAACCAGGTCCTCGACGCGGCCGGCTGGAAGCGGGGCGCCGACGGCATGCGGGCCAAGGACGGCAAGCGGCTGAAGTTCGTCTTCCAGACCTCCATCAACGCCCCCCGGCAGAAGAACCAGGCCATCGTCAAGCAGGCCGCGGCCAAGGCAGGCATCGAGATCGAGATCAAGTCGGTGGTGGCCTCGGTCTTCTTCTCTTCGGATCCCGCGAACTCCGACACCTACCCGCACTTCTACGCCGACATCCAGATGTACAACACGACCATGACCGCGCCGGACCCGCAGTATTTCATGAACCAGTTCTGCTCCTGGGAAGCCTCCCAGAAGGCCAACAAGTGGCAGGGGCGGAACATCACCCGCTTCCGCAACGACGAGTACGACCGCACCTACCGGGCGGCGGACAGCGAGGTCGACCCGGTCAAGCGCGCCGCCCTGTTCATCAAGATGAACGACATCGTGATCCAGAATGTGGTGGTGATCCCGGTCCTCTGGCGCAGCGGCGTCTCGGGGGCCTCGAATGCGCTGATGGGCATGGATCTCACCGGGTGGGACTCCACGTTCTGGCGACTGCCCTACTGGTACAAGCAGGGATAGCGTGGAACCTGGCGGACAACTTGACAGTTTCGGCTGCGTGGCCGTATATAAAGCCATCCAACCGGTCACCGCTGACCCATTCTTCTAGGAGGACCATCGATGCGAGAGCATGAACTGAGGCACTTGATCGGCCGGGTGAAGGCCGGGACGCTGAGTCGCCGCGAGTTCGTCCAGGCCATGGTGGCGCTCGGCCTGACCGCTCCCCTGGCGGGTCAGATGCTGGCTTCCGCCGGGATCGCTCAGGCCCAGCCGAAAAGCTCCTCGATGTTCACCCCCACCAAGCGGGGGGGTGGCGGCCAGCTCAAGGTCCTGTGGTGGCAGGCTCCGACCCTGCTGAACCCTCACTTCGCCACCGGCACCAAGGATCAGGACGGCTCCCGCATCTTCTACGAGCCGCTGGCCTCCAACGACCCGGAGGGGAACCTGTTCCCGGTCCTGGCTGCCGAGATCCCGAGCGTGCAGAACGGCGGGGTGAGCAAGGACGGTCGGTCGGTGACCTGGAAGCTCAAGAAAGGGGTTACCTGGCACGACGGCAAGCCGTTCACCGCGGCCGACGTGGTCTTCAACTGGGAGTTCGCCCGCGACCCCAAGACCGCGGCGCGCACGCTCGGCTCGTACGTCGACATCGAGAAGATCGACGTGCTGGACCCCCACACGGTGCGGCTCGTGTTCAAGAAGCCGGTGCCCTTCTGGGCCGACGCCTTCTGCGGGGTCAACGGCATGATCATCCCCAAGCATCTCTTCGAGGCCTACAAGGGCGAGAAGTCGCGCGAGGCGCCGAACAACCTGAAGCCGGTCGGCACCGGCCCCTTCAAGTTCGTCGACTTCAAGCCGGGCGACATCGTGCGCGGCGAGATCAACCAGAGCTACCACGTCCCGAACCGCCCGTTCTTCGACTCCATCGAGATGAAGGGCGGCGGCGACGCGGTCTCCGCGGCCCGAGCGGTCATGCAGACCGGCGAGTACGACTACGCCTGGAACATGCAGGTGGAGGACGAGATCCTGAAGCGCTTCGAGCAGGGTGGTCGCGGCAAGGCCGACATCGTGATCGGCGGCAACATGGAGCACATCCAGCTTAACAACACCGACCCGTGGACCGAGGTGGACGGCGAGCGCTCCAGCATCAAGACCAAGCACCCCTTCCTGACCGACCCGGCGGTCCGCCAGGCCCTGAGCCTGCTGGTGGACCGGGCCTCCGTGCAGGAGGAGATCTACGGCCGCACCGCCATCACCACCGCGAACTACCTGAACGCGCCCGCCCGCTTCTCCTCCAAGAACACCAAGTGGGAGTTCAACGTCGACAAGGCCAACCAGGTCCTGGAGTCGTCGGGCTGGAAGAAGGGCGCCGACGGCGTCCGGGCCAAGGACGGCAAGAAGCTCAAGATCGTCTACCAGACCTCGATCAACGCCCCCCGGCAGAAGAACCAGCAGATCGTGAAGCAGGCTTGCGCCAAGGCCGGCATCGAGGTCGAGATCAAGTCGGTCACTGCGTCGGTCTACTTCTCCTCGGACCCCGCGAACTGGGACACCTACCCGCACTTCGCGACCGACATCCAGATGTACACGGTCACCCAGACCATGCCGGACCCCCAGGACTACATGCTGGCGTTCACTCCCTGGGAGATCGCGTCCAAGGAGAACAAGTGGCAGGGCCGCAACATCACCCGCTGGCAGAGCGAGGAGTACGGCAAGCTCTACCGGCAGGCGGAGAACGAGCTGGATCCGGTGAAGCGGGCCGCCACCTTCATCCAGATGAACGACATGGTCATCAAGAACGTGGTGGTCATCCCGGTGGCGTGGCGGCCTCGGGTGGCCGCGGTCAGCAACAAGCTCAAGGCCACCCAGAGCGGCTGGGACTCGGATTTCTGGCAGCTACCGTTCTGGTACAAGGAAGCCTAGCCCGGCGCCGATAGGGGGGCCATCTGCTTCGTTGGCGCCCTCGGCGGCACGCTCGACGTACAGGGAGTACGCCTCGCTTGCCGCCGTTGGGCGCCGCCTCGCAGCTGACTCCCTCTCGGCACCGGGAAGATTGACGCTATGTACAAGTATCTGCTGAGGCGCATGCTGATCATGATCCCCGTGCTCGCGGGGATCAGCCTGGTGCTGTTCACCGTACTGGCCCTCGCGCCCGGCGACCCCTTCGAGGAGCTGGCCACCAACCCGAACGTCCCGCCGGAAGTGCGCGCCAACCTGCGCGCCCAGTTCGGCCTCGACGACCCGATCCCGGTGCGCTATGTGCGCTGGTTCACGTCGATGGTGAAGGGCGACTGGGGGTTCTCGTTCGTGAGCCGCATCAATGTGGGCACCCTGATCCTGCAGCGCCTACCCACCACGCTCTGGGTGCTCGGCCTGGCCCAGCTCCTGGGGCTGCTCGTCGCCCTGCCCGTCGGCATCTACGCGGCCATGCGGCCGTACTCGCTCTTCGACCAGATCTCGACCACCTTCGCGTTCATCGGCTTCTCGCTGCCCACCTTCTTCACCGGCATCCTGTTCATCCTGTTCTTCAGCATCTACCTCGACTGGCTGCCGTTCATCTACCGCGCCGACATCAGCGCCGCCGGCTGGCGCTGGTACTGGGAGAACCTCCGTCAGGCGATCATGCCGGTCGCGGTGCTCGGGCTCTTCCAGGGCGCCTCCATGACCCGCTTCGTGCGCTCGGCAGTGCTCGAGGTCATCCGCCTCGACTACATCAACACCGCGCGGGCCAAGGGGCTCTCCGAGCGGGTGACGATCCTCAAGCACGTGGTGCGCAACGCTCTGATCCCGGTGGTCACGCTGGTCGCGCTGCAGATCCCCGGCGTCTTCACCGGGGCCGTCATCACCGAGCAGATCTTCCGGGTGCCGGGCATCGGCTCACTGCTGATCACATCGATCCTCGCCAACGACACCCCGGTCATCATGGCGATCACGTTCGTGTTCTCCTTCCTGGTGGTCCTCTTCAACCTGGTCGCCGACCTGCTGTACGGCTGGCTCGATCCGCGGATCTCCTTCCGATGACGCCCCCCGACGGCGTCGTGGCCCAGACCGTCTCGCGCACCGTCGCGCCCCCCCGCACGCGCGGCGTGGAGTCGCTGTGGAGCGAGGCGTGGCGGCGCTTCCGCAAGCATCACCTCGCCACCTTCGGAGTGGCCGTCCTGATCGTCATGGTGCTCGCAGTGGTGGTCGGCCCCTTCGTCTACCGCGTGCCGATCGACGAGATCGACTTCAAGGCCAAGCTCAAGGGGCCGTCGTGGGCCCACCCGCTCGGCACCGACGACCTGGGGCAGGACATCCTCGCTCGGATGCTATACGGTGGGCGGATCTCCCTCGCGGTGGGAGTCGCGGCCATGCTGATCGCGATCATCGCGGGGACCGTGATCGGGGCGACGGCCGGGCAGATGGGCGGCGCCACCGACCATACCCTGATGCGCCTCACCGACCTCTTCCTGTCGCTGCCCCAGCTCCCGCTGCTCTTGCTCCTGGTGTATCTCTTCCGGGACGCGCTCAAGAAGGTGCTGGGCCCGGAGGCGGGCGTGTTCGTGCTGGTGGTCGTCGTGATCGGGGGCCTGCGCTGGATGCCGGTGGCGCGGCTGGTGCGCGCCCAGTTCCTCTCGCTGCGGGAGAAGGAGTTCGTGGAGGCCGCCCGCGGGCTCGGGGCACCGCCGCTGCGGCAGGTCGTCCGTCACATCCTGCCCAACGCGGTGGGGCCGGTGATCGTGGCCGGCACCATCGACGTGGGCGTCGCCATCCTCGCGGAGTCCTCCCTGTCCTTCCTGGGCCTGGGCTTCCCGCCCGACATCCCGACGTGGGGCCGCATTCTCTTCGACGCCAAGGACAACCTCGACTTCGCCCCGCACTGGGCCCTCTTCCCGGGGACGGCGATCTTCCTCACGGTGCTCAGCATCAACTACATCGGAGACGGCCTGAGGGACGCCCTCGACCCTCGCAAAGTACTGTCGTAACCCTCACCGCCGAGGAGATCGCCGTGTCCGACCGCGACCTGTGCTTTGTCCCCGCCACCACGCTGCAGCGCCTCTACCGCGCGCGCAAGGCCTCCCCGCTGGAAGTCATGCAGGCGGTGTTCGCGCGCATCGACGCGATCAATCCGCGGGTGAACGCCTACGTCACCCTGGCCCGGGAGCAGGCGCTGACCGCCGCCAAGAAGGCGACCGCCGCCGTCACCCGCAAGGGGGCGAAGCTCGGACCCCTCCACGGCGTCCCGGTCTCGATCAAGGACCTGACCCCGACCAAGGGCATCCGCACGACCTCGGGCTCGAAGATCTTCGAGCACCACGTGCCCGAGGAGGACGCCCTCTACGTGGCACGGCTGAAGGCGGCGGGCGCGATCGTCGTGGGCAAGACCAACACGCCGGAGTTCGGAGCCGGCGGCAACACGTTCAACGCCGTCTTCGGCGCGACCCGCAATCCGTGGAACACCGCGCTCACGTGCGGCGGTTCGAGCGGCGGCGCCGCGGTGGCGCTGGCCACCGGCATGGGCCCGCTCGCGCAGGGCTCGGACCTCGGCGGCTCCCTCCGCACCCCCGCCGCGTTCTGCGGGGTTGTGGGCTTCCGGACCACGCCCGGCCTGATCCCGGTCTACCCCTCGGATCTCGGCTGGGACTCGCTCAGCGTGACCGGCCCCATGGCCCGCACCGTCGCCGACGTGGCCCTCATGCTGGCCGCGATGGCCGGCCCCGATGACCGGTCGCCGCTTTCGTACGACGTCGACACGCGGACGTTCACCGCCGCGGTCAAGCGGCCCTCGATCAAGGGCTGGCGGGTCGCCTGGACCCCCGATCTGAACGGGATGATCCCGGTGGACCACGAGGTGGCCGCGGTGGCCGAGCAGGCCACGCGAGTCATCCGCGCGCTGGGCGCGAAGGTGGAGCACGCCTGCCCGGACTTCAACGAGGTCAACGAGATCGTGCTGGCCACCCGCGGCCTCGGCATGGTCGCCCGCCACGCCGAGAAGCTCGCGCAGTGGGAGCCGGTCATGCAGAAAGGGCTCGTGTGGAACATCAAGCAGGGGCTCTCGCTCACCCCCGAGCAGATCGGTAACGGCGAGAAGCTCCGCACCCGCCTCTGGCATCGGGTGCGCGAGTTCATGGCCACGCGCGACCTCCTGATCCTGCCCACCGTGGCGGTCCCGCCGTTCCCGGTGGAGCAGGCGTACCCCACCGAGATCAACGGCAAGCCGCTCGACAACTACACCCAGTGGTTCTTCCTGACCTATGGCATCACGGTGACCGGCCTGCCCGTGATCTCGGTGCCGTGCGGCTTCACCAAGAGCGGGCTGCCGGTCGGGCTGCAGATCGTCGGCCGGCGCCGCCAGGAGACCGCGGTGCTGAACGCGGCCGCCGCGTTCGAGTCGGCCGCGTCGTGGGCCGACAAGATCCCCCCGTTGGTGACCGCGGTCTCATCGTGAGGTGAGGAGCGGAGCGGGGCGACGCGCTCAGGGCTACTGGATGCCGATGCCGACCGCGAACAGGTTCATGATGAACGAGAGGTTGCGATTGGCCGGGAAGACCTTCACGAGCTTCTTCTCGTCGTAGCGCTCCTCCTTCCCCTGCTCGTCCCACGCCTGGGTGACCACCTGACGGTCCCGCACGTCGATCTGCGCGCGCCGGCGACCCCGCTCGTCCCACAGGATCAGGGTGCCGTTGTCGGGCCGGGTCTCGCCGGTCATGCTCGGCTGCCCGCCTTCATACCAGGCGCGGATCGTGCCCCGGGGCGTGCCCTCCACGAAGGTGAGCTCGAAGCTGCGGCGGCCGTTGCGATGGAAGCCGACCATCGGCCCCTGCCGGATCGGCCCGCCCGGCGTGGCCTGCTCGCACCACTGGAACTTCCCGGCGTCGCTCTCCGTGCCGTCGAGCTTGGTCCCGGGCGGGCACGTGATCGACTGGGCCCCCGCCGGGAGCGCGCCGGAGAGGAGCGCCAGGAGCGAGATGGCGGCGGCGAGCCGGATCATTTCCGGTCCGTCAGCGCGCGAGCCGGCGCAGCGGAGCGCCGCTGACGCGGGTGAGGATCCACTCCTTCCGCAGGCGGGCGCCGAGCCGCTTGTAGAAGCCGATGGCCGGCCGGTTCCAGTCGAGCACCGCCCACTCGAGACGACCGCAGCCGCGGCGGACCGCGATGCGGGCCAGCGCCTTGAGGAGAGCCTTGCCCGCTCCCGCCCCGCGCTCCTCCGGCCGGACGAAGAGATCCTCCAGGTAGAGGGTCGGCCGCGCCAGGAACGTCGAGTAAGTGTAGAAGTAGAGCGCGAAGCCGACCGGCCGCCCGCCCCGCCGGCAGATGATGGTCTCGAAGTACCGCCGGCCGCCGAAGCCGTGCGCGCGCACGCGGGCCGCGGTGGCTTCGACCTCGTGGCTCAGGCGCTCGTACTCGGCGAGCCCGCGGATCAGGCTCAGGATGATCGGCACATCGCGCGCGGTACCCCGCCGGATCACCAGTGGCCGCCGGGCCATCAGGCGGCCGCCACCTCGAGCAGCATCTCGGTCTGACAGCGCACGCCTTCCCGCAGGTTCTCGAGCGAGATCCGCTCGTCGTTGCCGTGAACGCGTCGCCACTCGTCCTCCCC
>Ga0335082_10004061_pt1 | contig 15919 bp, 9 predicted proteins | sample Lox_Sample_41_FD_206718 | JGI IMG/M metagenome (GOLD analysis project Ga0335082, IMG submission 206718) | Soil microbial communities from Loxahatchee National Wildlife Refuge, Florida, United States - Lox_Sample_4.1 | ecosystem: Environmental > Terrestrial > Soil > Wetlands | place: USA: Florida...
TGCTGTGCCTGTCGGCGAAGCGCTGGGGGTGCGGGTGGATGTTGGGGTGATGGTCCCGGTGGGTGTGGGCGTCGACGATGGGAGCGGTGTGTCGGTCTGCGTTGGCGTCGCGGTTGGGCGTTGCGTCTGCGTGATGGTCGGTGTCGGTGTCAGCGTCGGAGTGCGCGTCGCGGTGCGCGTGATGCTCGCTGTCCGCGTTGGCGACGGCGTGCCGCCGCTGCAGAGGCCGTCCACACAGGCGGCACCTTCGACGAAGCTACCGCCGAGGCCGGCACACGCGCCCGCCGAGACCGGCGCGTTGCAGATCGGCACACTGAATACGCGCGCGCAGCATCCCAGACCGTGCACGGTCGGCGTGCGCGTAGGGAGCGCCGTACGCGTCTGCGTGGACGTCGGAGTGCCGGTCCCCGTCGGCGTGTCCGCTGGAGTGGGTGGTTCGGTCGTTTCCTGCGTGGCCGTTGCGGTTGCCGTCTGCGTCCCTGTCGGCGTGGGCGTGCGGGTCGGCGTGGGCGTGCGGGTCGGCGTCGGCTGACCCGACATCGTCGCGGTCGGTGTCGCGGCCGGGACTTCCGTCGGTGTCGTGGTCGGCGTCCTCGTGCGTGTCGCCGTCCGGGTGTTGCTTGCGGTGGCGGTCGCCGTCGGGGTGCGCGTCAGCGTGATCGTCCGCGTGGCGGTCGGGGTACGTGTGAACGTGGGCGTGAGCGTCTCAGTCGAGGTGCGCGTCGGCGTGCGCGTCCTGGTAGCTGTCGGTGTGCGGGTGGATGTCCGTGACGGGGTCCTCGTGGGTGTAAGCGTGACCGTCGGCGTCGGCGTGTCGGTCGGCGTCAGCGTCGGTGTTTTCGTCACCGTTGCTGTCGGCGTGATCGTCGGGGTAAACGCCGTGCCGTTGATCTGTAGCGTGTAGGCGCCGCTCTCCGCGTTCGCACCGTCGACGGCCACGATGATGCTCTGGCCGGTTGCTACTGTGATCGTCAACCGCGATGTCTTGTCGGTCGGGGGATCGACGTCGTCGTTGCACGCCAACTCGGTTCCGGTGCACGTGCCCAGGCGCACGGACAACAGGGTGTCGAACGTCGAGCCTGCGGTTGACACCGTGTAGTTGCCGGCTGCCGGCGCGGTGTAGATGAACGCCGCGTCCGGGGCGTTGTCGCCCCCGTCACCGCACGAGGCGCCACCGGAGCCAAAGTTCCCGCAAGTCGTGGTGCCGCTGACGGTGACCGACAGCGCGTTGCCCAGGTCGCGCGGATCGTTGCGGAAGGGCAGCGGACAGGTGGCGTTGATGCGCAGCGAGTAGTTGCCGCTCAGCATGGCGAAGCCGTCGACGATGATAGTCACCATCTGTCCGGCGGTGAGCGGCAGGGTCACACGCGACTGCGTAAAGATGCCGGACGTGATGTCGTCGTTGCAAGCCAGCTCGGTGCCGGTATCGTTGCGCACGTACAGCACCGTGTCGAATTCGGTCCCGAGCGTGTCGAAGGTGTAGCTGCCCGTGCGTGGGGCGGTGTAGAAGTAGATGGCCTCCGGGGCGTCCGCCCCGCCGCAGGAGCCGCTCGTCGTGCTGGTGCCGCTGGTCGTCCCGACGAGCACGGAGGAGAAGACGCCGCTCAGCTGTTGGCAGGATTGCGCCTGAGCGGGCATCGCCGCCCAGACTGCGGCGAGCGCCATGACGACGGCGACGGCGCCGTGCCGTAGCGCGCCCACTATTGCCTGGGATATCGATATCCTACACAAGCCCACTGCTTCTCCGCGTGTTGACGTTGCTGATAGCTGGCCTGTGGCTATACTACAGGGGCTCTGAAGATCACAGACAAATCCGCTATGACAACTCTGCCTCGCAGAAATCTCCGAGCAGGAGCGTCACGGCTGCGAGTGCGTCGCTGCGGCCGTTCACCTGGACCTTGCGCCCCAGGAGGCTGCCGGTGACCTGCTGCCGCACGTTCTGGATCACACAATCCTCCATGATCACGCTGTTCTCGACGCGACTGCGGATGACGTGCACGCGGTCGCCGACCGAACTGAACGGGCCAATCTCTGCGTCGACAATACGCGTCTCGGCGCCGATGATGGCTGGGCCGCGAATGTGGCTGCCGATGATTTCGCTGCGCGGACCGATCGACACGGCGCCCTCGATCGTCGATGTGGCGTCCACCGTGCCCTCGATGGCGGGAGCGAGTTGCTCGAGCATCACGCGGTTGGCTTCAAGGATATCCGCGGGTTTGCCGGCGTCCTTCCACCAGCCGGCGACGATGTACGGAACGACGGTCAGGCCGCGGTCGATCAGATCTTGGATGGCGTCGGTGATCTCGTATTCGTTGCGCCATGATGGCTTGATGCGGTGGATCGACGTGAAGATCTGAGGGCCGAAAACGTAGCCGCCGACGATGGCAAGGTCGGAGCGCGGCTGCTTCGGTTTTTCGACGAGCCGGGTGATGCGCTCGCCTTCGACCTCGGCGATACCGAAGCTGCTTGGGTCGTCGACGGGCTTGAGCATCACGACGGCGTCGGCCCCGGTGCGCTGAAAACGCTCCACGGCTGCGGTCATGCCCTCGGGCAGCAGGTTGTCACCGAGGTACATGACGAAGGGTTCGGCCCCGATGAACGATTCGGCACATTGCGCCGCATGCGCCAGGCCGCGCGGCTCGGGCTGCTCGATGTAGGTGACCTCCGCGCCCCAGCGCTGCCCGTCGTCAACGGCGTTCTGGATGATGCCGCGGCTCTCGCGGCTGACGATCATGCCGATGCGGCGCGCGCCGACCGCCACCAGGCTCTCGATGCCGTAGTAGAGCACCGGTTTGTTGGCCACCGGGATCAGGTGCTTTGCCGTGCTGAACGTCAGCGGCCGCAGGCGCGTGCCCAACCCTGCACACAAGACAATCGCTTTCATTCGAGCTCCCTGCCGGCCGCAGTGTGTAATACATTTGCCCGGTGTGGTCCATGCGCCTACACGAACCGCCCGTAGGGGCGGGCTGTCTGCCGTCTGTTGTCTTTCGTCCGCCAGATTTGAGGCAGTCTCCAAGAGGTCCCCTACCTCTCGTGACGCGAGCAGGGTTCTGTCTGCTCCCAGCGCGCCGACCAGGGCAGCGGCGCAGCGTCGGGTTGGGTGTAGAGCACGAAGTCAGAGGTTTCCAATACGGGTGCGAAGCCGGTGAGGAGGCGGTGGAACGGTGCATCGGACGCGACGATCTCTGCGGCGGCGGAGCGCCCGGGCTCGGCTGTGTCCTCGCGTTTGACGACGACGATGACTGCCGGGCGATGCTCCTCCCACAGCGCAAACAACTCGTGGCGGGCCGCAGTGGCGGAGGGCGAATCGCCCAGCAGTGGATACTTGTAGATGAACCGGTTGATCGGCCGGCGCTCTGCGGCGAAGGCGAGATACGGCTCGGCCCCCCAAACCAGCACGCGGTCGTCGGGCACCGTGAGGCTGCGGATGACCGCCGCGAGGCGCGGTTGCCAACCGGCACACGTGCGCTCTGCGGACTGCGTGGCGAAGCTGCCGATGGCTGCCAGCGGCGGCCACAGACCAACGGTGACCACGGCGGCGTACGCGAGGCGGGCGCCGCGGCCGCGCATGAGGTGACCTACTGCAGCGGCGGTCACACCCAGCGCCACGGCCATGGGTGGAATGATTTGCTGATAGTAGTGAGCGTAGATGCGGCCGCCGGCGAGCGTGCCGACCAACGCCGCCGCGGTCCATCCCAACGCGAAGTTTGCCGGCCGGGCCGCCGTGCGCAGCACCGTGCGGAGCGCCGTGAGCATGCAACCGCCAACGCCGGCCCAGAGCAGCGCCAGGGGCGCGCCGTAGTCGATCGGCAGCGCAGCCAGGCGTGCCCACAGCGGGACGACCGCGGCGCTGGCGTAGCGCGCATTGTACATGAACACCGCGTCCACCGTCGCGGAGAGCGTGCCAGATGCGAGTGCGTAGAGCCCCCAGGCGACGCTGGGCAACACAAGGCCGATGCCGAAGGCAATCACCAGCCCGCGCCGCCGGACCGCATGCGTGGCGAACCACGGGGTGGCGAGCCACGCCGTGAAGAATACCGCTTCACACAGGGCCACCGGCTTGGCGAGCGCCGCCAATCCCGCACACGTGCCGGCAACCAGGGCGGTGAGCGCACGCCCGCTGCGCATTGCGCCGAGGACGAGCGCTGCCGCGCACGTGGTGCCCAGCGCCATGAGCGTTTCGGCGTTGGCGGTCTCTCCCTGGACCAGCGGCGAGTTGAGAAACACACACGCCGCGAGGGCAGCCAGCAGTGGTGCTAGAAATGCGTGATGGGTGAGCCGCCAGACAGTAATCCCGCAGGCGAGTGCGGTACACGCGTTGACAACTGCGAACAACGCGCGAATTGCCGCGAGGTGCTCTCCGGTGATCGCAAAAGCCAACCGGTATGCGACGTAGACGAGCGGTGGCTTGTGATCGAAGTAGTCGCGATACGGCAGCGCCCCGTGCCGCCACTGCTGCGCGATCAGCGCATACGCGCCCTCGTCGCGATCGAGCGGTGCGTCAACAAGGGACGCCACCCGCAAGGTCAGCGACAGGGCGAGCAGGCCGATGCCGAGGGCTGCCCACCACAATCGCGTCTGCCCGCGAACCGAGGCGAACCCGGGACCTGCGTTGCGGTCGTGCGCATTCATTCGTGACGCCGGTGCCTTCTTTCGCATTTTGTAGTGGCGGGTTTCAAATCCGCAAATGACTCCCTTCCTTACGCGCTGCTGCGTTTCTGGTTTCGCCCGCTGCTGGTTATAAGGGCGCATGCCGCTCGACTCGCAGGCGCCCACGCTGGCTCCCGCGGCGCTGCCGACGCCCGGGCGGCTGATTGCGCTTCCACTGGTCCTGGGCCTCGGCGTTCTGATCGCCTCCTTCCTCAAATCCGATCTGACACAGAACGACTTCGAACGCTTCGATGACCTGCGCCTGACCTTCCTGTTCTTCGCGCTGATCGGTGCTGCGTGCTTTGCCTATGCTGCGCTGTGGCGCGAACGACCCGCGCTGTCCGCAAAGATCGTGATGGGTACGGCCCTCGTTGGGGGTGCGTTGCTCGTGGCCAGCTTCCCCGTGGGTTCGAAAGACGTGTTCCTCTACGCATTCATCGGCAAGGTCTGGGGCACCTACCACACCAACCCGTACACCACCCCGCCGGCGGCATTCATTGCCGATCCCTGGCAACCGTTCGCGCAGGTGATCTGGGCGCAGCAGCCGACTCCGTACGGGCCGCTGTTCTTGTGGCAGACGCGGCTCGTCGACGGACTCGCCGCCGGCCGGCTGTTCGCGGCGGTATGGATGCACAAGGCGATCGCCGCAGCGGCGTTGGCGGGTGCACTCGTCGTGGCCACGCAACTGATGGACGCGGCAGCCAACGAGCGCTGGTACCGCATCGCGTTGCTGGCGTGGAACCCGCTCCTGCTGTTCGAGAGCGCCGGCAACGGGCACAACGATGCGGTGATGCTGCTGCTCGTCCTCGGTGCGGTGCGGCTGCACCGGAGCGGCGGTTTGGGCCGCTGGCTCTGCACGCCAACCGCGCTTGCGCTTGCCATCTGGTACAAGTGGTACGCGGTGCTCTTCGTCCCGGCGTTCGTGCTGGCCGCGTACCGCGATGCGGGTTGCACGGTGCTGCGCCGCTGGATCATCATGCTCGTTGTCGTTGTTCTCGCCAGCGGCGCGCTCCTGCTCGCGCCGTTGGGTGAGGCCTTGCCGCTGGTCGCGCAGAGGCTGGGCGCGCACGAAAATCTCCGCCAGGTGTTTCCGCTGCAGCTCTCACCGCTGCTGGCCGCGTTGCTGTGGGGGCTCGAAGCAACGGGGCAGGTCGGTGGCGGCTGGCCACTGATGTGGTTTGATGTGATCCGGCTCGGCCTGTTCGCGCTTGCCGCACTGCTTGTGCTCATCTTGCAGTGGCGCGGCAAGCTGGGGCTGATCGAATCACTCTGTGGCCTGTCGGTTGCATTCACTTCGCTCCTGGTTACGGTGTTGTGGCCGTGGCACCTCGAAGTGCCCGTAGCACTTGCGCTCATCGCCGCCACTCCCGCATGGCGGGGCCTCGGCGTGCTCCTGACCCTGATGGGCCTGCTCAGTTACTTCTTCACCTTTGTGTGGGCCACGGTGTCGCTGGCGGCAGTGGCGGCAGCGCTGTGGATCCTGCGCCGCCTGGGTCGTGTGGCGAACTCGGTTGCGTGACATCGTCGCGGGGGTTGCAGGCCAAGAAAGCGCACGGCGTGCGCCCTCTTTCGAACAGTCACGGAAAGATCCCCGCCCCGGCAGCCCCCGGCAGCGCCCGCAGGTGCAGCGCCGCAGCCCGCTCGGACCGGACATAGATCTCCGCCACCGTGTCGCCGTAAGCGCGTTGCCAGCCCGGCTCGCGGCGGATCGGCGACGACCAGTCTGCGGGCACCAGCACCGCCTCCGTCGGGTAGTGCTCCAACAGCCGCCGCCATGTCGGGGCGCTGGTGAAGAAGGCGAAGTTGTCCTCGACCACCTGTTCGGGAAAGACAGTGGCGAAGCGCCCGTCGATTGACACCTTGACCTGCGGTGCCAGAGACCACAGCACGTATTCTCCCCAGTCGAGTGGCACGGCGAGGTTCAGCGGCGCACCGGCATCGCGCAACGCGCGCACCGCCGCAACCGGGTAGTCGCCGGGTTCGTAGATGACTCGAAGCCCGTCGCGCCACAGCCGCATGCCGGTGAGCGACAACTGCAGCAGCGCCAGCGCCACGATGCCGAAGCTGACGATGCGTTGTGCGCCCGGGCTGAGCGCAAACGACGACCGGCGCGCAACCCAGTCCCTTGTCTGTTCCAGCTGTGCGGCCAGTGGTGCCGCCGCGCACAGTGCGAACACCGGCGTGTGCCGCTGATGGCGCAGCGCCAGCACGCCGACGCCGACGGCGAGCACCGCCTCCCAGCCGTCGTCGCGCCAGTTACGGCGTAGCGGGAGTGTCGCCACGAGGGCAGCAAACAGAGCGAAGAAGACGAACTGCGCCGCATCCGTCGGAGCCGCCCGTTGCCATTCGGTGATTGGATGACTACGGCTGAGCTCGTTCCAGATGTAGAGCAGCAAGCGCGGCCCGTAGGGGTTCAAAGCCGTCACCACAACCGACGCGGTCAAGGCAGCCCACGGCTGCCACGGCCGGGGCGCGTCGCGCAGCAGGGTGGCGCAAGCGTAGACGCCGAGGATACCGAGACCCAGGATGAAGCCGCCGTGCATATTGACCCACGCGAGGAACAGCAGCGGCAAGAACCACAGCGCGCGCCGCTGACCGCGGCGATAACCATCGATCAGCCACAACGTCAGGGCCGCGCCGCAGTAGGTGAAGATCTGCGGCCGAATGGCGAAACCCCTGGCCAGTACGGCAATGGCGAGCAAACCGACGGTTCCCCAGATGTAGGGCGTCGCGCTGCGCCGGCGGATCATCCTGAAGAGGAGCAGAAACGTCAGCGTCGCGATGCCAAACTTCAGGAGCAGCAAGCCGGGCGACCCCGCCCACCGATACGCCGCTGCGAGGATCACCTGCGACAGCCACTCGTGATTCACCCACGGCTGCCCGGCGACCGTGTACGAATACGCATCGACCCATGGCACGGCGCGTTGAGCGATGATCTGTGAGCCGAAGAGGACGTGCCCCCACAGGTCATTGTCGGCTTCATTGATGGAGAAGAAGTAGGCGACGCTGCTCAGCAGCAGGAATGCCCAGACGCCAGACTGACTGGCACGGGCGCTGCGCGTTGACACCAGCGGCGACGGCATGTGTGCGCATCTATCAAGCTGGCGAAGCGAACTCTAACGCAACTCAAACCGACCGATCGATGCCTACACGTCGAAGGACGCCCGCTGGGCACGACGGTCCTTCGGTTGCGTTACTCCGAGGACGGCCGATAGGTTGACAGGTCTCCAGCGACCAACCTTTAATGCCACGGCGTTTTGCAGGCGAGTGTTCCTGCAACGGAGGATGGTACGGACATGCTGGGTGGGTATCACGTTCGGATTGACCCGTGGGAGCCGGAGTACGAGGGCGCGGTCCAGTTGACGGCGGATGCGGAGGATGTGGCAGACGTCGACCTCCAGGTAGAGTTCGGCTCATGGGTTGCCGTGCAGCCATCCGCTGTCACACCGCCGAGTCGCGTGTACTTCGTCGACGGCGTTCGGCGGATCGAGCACCGCATCCTGGCCGAAGCGGATGACCGAACTCTGTTTGGCCTGCTCGGGTCGTTCGCGGTCGGTGCCACCCAGATCGCGGCGCAGGCAAGAGTCGTGGAGGAGAAAGTTCAGCGCACGTGTGTGCTCGGAGGCGGCGTCGAGCTGGCGCCCTGGGACATTCGTCTTCCAAATGGCGGTCCCACGCTCAGGTTCGAAGCCACGACGGTAGCGGAGAACACTCCCGAGGCCGCACTGCAGGGCTTGCAGAACTCGATGCGTGAATGCGAAGCAGCGTTGGCCGAGTCTCTCAGCACCGACGACACCCTCGTCTTCCTCGATGGCCCCCTGACCTTTTTCACGGCGACGAAGATCCCGGTGGTCGGCTACGTCAAGCGGTTGCTGCGGAGCTACCTGCCGACTCAGCCGGCATTGTTGCTCAGGACGTTGGAAGTGGGGCAACGCACGCCGCTGTTCCTCATCAAGGACACACGCCACCACCGCTACTCGTGGTACACGCGCATCGGATCGGGAAGGACGATCCAATCCTCCCTGGCGGGGATCGTGCGCCTCGAAACGTCGAGCGCCATCGGCCTGGAACGGGCACGGTCTCTGGCTGACCTGAGCACCGCACTGCTGCCGCGTTTCGCATCGTCAGCCGGACGTGACCCCCGCGCACCGCAAAACTTGTATCCGATCGGCGGTCTCGAGACCGCTCTTCGACACCAGATGGGCGACACACTCGTCATCCGCCGAGCAATCGAGGCTTACCTGCACGGCTTGGAGCGATCGCTATGAGCACAGCAGTTGGACGCGTTCTCGGCACCCTCGACTCAATGCCGCTCGAGTTTTGGCTGGCTGTTGAGGAAGGTCAGTTCGTGCAGCTCGACGACGTGATGGTCGTCGAGACCATTCTCCCGGACGGTCAGGTGGTCAAGCTCTTCGGGGTTGTCGATCTGGTGCGCGCGCGTCACGAGGGTGCTCGCTTCGACAGCGACGTGTTCCTGGCAGAGAGCGGGGTCCTGCCGGTGACCGTATCGCAGGCCGCACACGTGAAGGTCACCCGGGTGGAGCCGGAGATCTTCGTCCCGCCACTGCCGGGCCGTCCGGTCCTGCGCGCTGCGGGCGTTGATCGCGACCAGGCGCTGTTCTTCGACGCCATGCAGCGACGCTTTCCGATTGGCCTGTCGCGCGACGGCGAGCCCGCCTACGCCAACGTCGATTTCCTCGACGGCAGCCGTGGCGCGCACGTCAGCATCTCCGGCATTTCGGGCGTGGCTACCAAGACGACGTACGCCACCTTCCTCCTGCACAGTCTGTTCACCAGCGGAGCCCTCGGGGCGCAGGCATCGAACACGCACGCCATCATCTTCAACGTGAAGGGTGAGGATCTGCTCTTTCTCGATCAGCCCAATCGCTTGCTCAAAGACGAAGCGCGGGCTCAGTATGCTCGGCTCGACCTGAAGCCGCTGCCGTTCGACAGCGCCCAGTTCCTGGCCCCGGTTCGCGCAGGGTCGAAGGAGCGCCTTCCCGACACCGGCAGTCGCCAGCAGGGCGTACAAGCCTACTTCTGGACGATCCGCGAGTTCGTCGAGGAGCGCTACTTGCGCTTCTTGTTCGCAGAGGCCGACGACACTGCGAGCCAGTTGTCATTCGTCGTCGACCAGGTCGAAGCGAAGCTGGCCACGTTTGCCAGCGAGGGGAAGAAACAGGATCCGTCGATCGCGGTTGATGGAATACAGGTCGAAACGTTCGACCAGCTCATCGACGTGATCGTTGCCAACGCCGAAGCGTGGGCGCAGCGTGCTGCCCCGGGGACCATCGCCGCCTTCGAGCGCCGGCTGCGCGCCGCGGCGGCGCGCGTCGGGCACCTGATTCGGGGCAAGGACGTCGGCAAGCCGGGCGAGCACCTCCTCGACTGGAAGCGCCGGCAGGTGAGCGTCGTCGACATTCACAACCTGCACGAACGCGCCAAGCGCTTCGTGGTCGGTGTGGTGCTCAAACGCATGTTCGAAGAGAAGGAACGCCTCGGCACGCGGCAGCCGCTTGTGTTCGTCATGCTGGACGAGTTGAACAAGTACGCGCCGCGTGAGGGGTGGAGCCCCATCAAGGAGGTGCTGCTGGACATCTCGGAACGTGGGCGCAGCCTGGGTATCATCCTCATCGGCGCGCAACAGACGGCCAGCGAGGTCGAGCGCCGCATCGTGGCCAACGCGTCGCTGCGAGTCGTCGGGCGACTCGATCTCGCGGAAGCAGAGCGGCCGGAGTACGGCTTCCTCTCGGCTGCAGGCCGCGGCCGCGCCTCAATCTTGAAATCGGGAACCATGATCGTCCTGCAGCCAGAAATTCCCACGCCGCTACTCGTGCAGTTTCCCTTCCCGGCCTGGGCGACGAATCAACGAGAGGTAGAGCAGGGTACGGTCACCGAAGACGCCGCGTTCCGCGGTTTTGGAAAGAAGTGAGCCGTAGCGGCAATGCGCTTCATCCACACCGCCGACTGGCATATCGGCAAGACGTTGCGGGGGCACTCGCGTATGGACGAGTTTGCCGCCGCCCTCGATGAGATCGTGAAGGTCGCGATCGATGCGAAAGCCGATGCCGTCCTGGTCGGTGGCGACGTCTTCGATTCGCAGACCTCGGCTCCGGAGGCGGACAAGCTCGTGTACGACTTCCTCGCCCGGCTGCTGCCGGAGCGCATTGCCTGCGTTCTCATCGCCGGCAACCACGACAATCCGCGCAAGCTCTCAGCGCTCGCCAACCTGCTCGACAGCCTGGGCATCTTCATCCGTGGCGAGCCGGCGGGACCGAGCGCCGGCGGCGTGGTCACGGTTCCAAGCCGTGACGGGCATGAGACTGCGCAGGTCGCCGTGCTACCGTTCGTCTCGGAACGCCGCATCGTCGACGCCTGTCAGCTGATGAATCCGGAGTATGAGTGGTACGAAGCGTACAGCGAGCGCGTCGCGCAGATGCTGCGCGTGCTTGCCAGCGGCTTCTCCGCAGATACAGTAAACGTGATCCTCGCGCATCTGCTCATTTCGGGGGCGCGCGTCGGCACCGGAGAGCGTCCGCTCCATCTCGGCGAGGTCTACGCGGTCAACGCTCAGCAACTGCCCGACAACGCGCAATACATCGGCCTCGGCCACTTGCATCGGCCGCAGGAGATCCTGGCGCCGTCGAAGACCTGCTTCGCCGGCTCGCTGATCGAGCTGGATTTCGGCGAGCGCGAGCAGGACAAGCGAGTCGTTTTGATCGAAGCCAAGCCGGGCCGGCCGGCGCACATTGAGTCGGTGTCGCTCTCCGCCGGCCGCAAGCTGCGCGACGTCACCGGCACACTGCAAGAGCTGGAGGCGCTCGCGGCGCAGGTCGGATCCGATTTTCTGCGCGTGCAGGTGCGCGTCGATGCGCCCACACCCGGAATCGCCGATCGCGTCCGAGAAGTGCTGCCCAATGCGCTGGACGTGCAGCTCGAATATGAGCGGCAGCAGCCAACCGGTGAGGCAACGCGGCTGGGACGCCTCGACGCCGCGGAGCTGTTCAGCGAGTTCTACGAGCACCACAACGGTGCCAAACCGTCGGAAGAACTCATCGGCCTCTTTCGGTCGGTCTACGAAGAAGCGTCCGGACGATGAGCCTGCGACGAGTGTGACGGAAAGCCATGCGCCCGCTGCGTCTGGAGCTTGAGGGCTTCACCTCGTTCGCCGAGCACACGGAGCTGGACTTCGCGGCGCTCGACCTCTTTGCCATCACCGGACCCACCGGCGCGGGCAAGTCGTCGCTGATCGACGCCATCGTCTTTGCGCTCTACGGCTGGGTGCCGCGCGTCGGCAAGGAGTACCGCCAGCTCATCAGCCACGGCGCCGAGCGGCTGGCGGTGCAGCTGGAGTTCCAGGTTGGAACGGAGCGCTTCCGGGTGTCGCGCAATGTGCGCAAGTCCGACGGCAGGATACAGGCACGTCTCGAGCGCCTCGTCGACGGGGGAACGGGCGAGTCGGTGGCTGGCAAGGTCCAGGAGATCGAGTCGGAGATCGAGCGCATCGTCGGCCTCGACCACGACGCCTTCACCCGGTCCGTCGTCCTGCCGCAGGGAGAGTTCGACCGTTTCTTGAAGGGCAAGCCGGAGGAGCGCCGCAAGATCCTCGTCTCGCTGCTCAACCTGCGTGTCTACGAAGACATGCAGCGGATCGCCAACGCGCGGGCGATCGACGCAACGCGGCGGGCCGAGTTCATCGGGCAGCAACTCGCCTCGGACTACGCGGAAGCCACACCCCAACACCTCGTTGAGAAGCGCACAGCGCTCGGGGTGCTCCAGAAAGAGCAAGCGCACGCGGAGGCAGCGCACGAGACAATCGACAAAGGCCTCGTCATCGCCCGCTTGATCCGGACCGCACGCCGCGACCTGGCTGCGCTCGACGCTGCTCTCACAACCACGCGCCAGCGACTCAACGAGGCCGCTGGTGCTGAGCAGCAAGCCGTGAAGCAGCGTGGCGAGGTGGAGAAGAACCTCGACGCACTGGCGAAAGAAACGAAGGCCATCGGCTTCGACGAGCCGCGGTTCCTGCGGCTGCTCGACGTCATCCCCAAAGTGAGGAGCTACGGCGAGACGGCGCTGCGCGCGGCGGAGCTGGAGAAGACGCTGCGGGCGATCGAGACGTCAGTTGTGGAGACGCAGGCCTCCCTTGGCGCTCTCGACAAGGAGGCGCCCACGCTCGAAAGGCGCCACGCGCAGGCGACACAGACCCTCCGAGAAGCCAGGCAGGCGCTGGAGGACCTGAAGCGGCGTCACGCCGCCGCGGCGCTGCGCAAGGGACTGAAGCGGGGTGATGTCTGCCCGGTTTGCGAGCGTCCGCTCGACCACGTGCCGGCGGCGCATGTCCCCGGCCTCGACGCGGCCGAAAGCGCCGTCGCTGCCGCTGAGACGGAGGTGGATTGGCTGCGCCAGCGACGCACCGAGCTAAGCGCGGAGCGCAAGGGCTTGGCAGCGGATGCCAAGCGACTTGAGAAGGAGGGCAAGGATACGCAGCAGAGGCTGCAGTCGGAGAGCAAGGTGATCGACTCCCTGCGCTGCGATCTTGCGAAGGTGGGCTTCGCTGAAGACGAGCTGAAGAAGGGCGACAGGCTGTTGGCCGTGTTGGAACGGGAGCGCCAGCAGCTGCAAAAAGCCAAGGAGGCGAACGAGAGCCTGCAGTCGCGCCGCGAGAAGCTCGAGAAAGAGAAAGCCCAGATCGCCAACGCCATCGCCGCTGCGCAGGCACGAGCGGCGGAGGGGAAGAAGCAGATCGGCGACCTCGAACGGCGCAAGACCAAGGCCGAGAAGGAGTACGACCGCGAACACGACCGGCTGCTGGCGCTTGCCGAAAAGCAAGGTTGGGAAGCCGTCCAGACCCCGGACGAGAACGATGAAGTCGACTTGTTGGAATCGCGCAGCCGCGCGATCGCTGCGGAGTTGCAGCGACTCGCACGACAAGCTGCGGAGCTGGAGACGGCCGTGAAGAGCCTGCAGCAGATGATTGCGCGTGCCGCCGAGTTGGAACAGGGGCGGCAGTCGTTGAAGTCGAGCGCCGCCTTGGCGAACGAGCTGGCAGCCAGCCTGCGGGCCAACCAGTTCATCGCCTACATCCAGGAAGAAGCGCTGCGCGTCCTCGCCGAGGACGGCTCAAAGCACCTCGATACCCTCTCGCAGGGCCGTTACGCGCTCGCCTGCGACGAGCAGGAATTTTCCGTCGTCGATCACTGGAACGCCGATGAGGTCCGGTCCGTGAAAACGCTGAGCGGCGGCGAATCGTTCCTTGCCTCGCTCGCATTGGCACTGGCCCTCGCCGAGCGCCTGTTGTCCTTCAGCGCCGAAGGCAAGGCCCAGCAGCGCCTCGAAAGCCTGTTCCTCGACGAAGGGTTTGGCTCACTGGACCGGGAGACCCTTGACGTCGTCGTCCAAGGCATCGAAGCGCTGCACGGCGGGCAACGGATGGTGGGCGTCGTCACGCACATCCCCGAGCTAGCGGAGCGCATGCCGCTGCGGGTGGAGGTGGCGAAGCAGCATGGACGGGCGACGTTGTCGATTGCGTAGCGGATCGCGGTCGCGGCTGTCACGAACAGGGCGGACGATGAATCGTCCGTCTGAAAGCAGTCGCCCCCTAAACGGGGCGCGGTCAGCAACCAGGCGGCGCCCCGCTTAATTCGGTTCTTCAACCTCGATGCAAGAATGCTCTGAGATCCTTGTCTCTGTGTTCTCGGTGCCTCTGTGGGTGAACTCTTTTCTTCGGATCGAGGCTAGATCTCCGCCACGGGCTCCGCTTTGCCGGAGGCTGCCGACCGGTAGCACGCGTCGGCAATGGCGACGGCGCGCAGGCCTTCCTCGAGCGGGATCGGCATTGGGCCACCGCCGCGCGACGCTCGGGTGAAATCGCGTAGGATCTCGAGGACTGTCGGTACCGGCGGTGGAACTGCCAGCGGGGTGACAACCGTGCCGCGCACGATCGCTGCGGTGTTGAAGACGTGGTCGGCTACCAGCTGGCCGCGCGCGCCGGCCATCTCGATGGCGCCACAACGGCTGGCGGTGGCGCGCGAGCCGGCGATGTTGGCGAGCACGGTGCCACCACCGGCACCGCCACCGAAACGAATCACTGCGGCGAAGTTGTCCTCGGTGTGCAAGGTGCCGACGCGGGCCATCTCGCAACTGACGCGCTCGGCTTCCATGCCGGTCAGCAGGCGCGCCAGGTCGAAGACGTGCACGCCGGTGTGCAGGGTCATGCCGCCGCCGGCGATTGCCGGGTCGTCGATCCAACCCGGCCGCGACGGCTCGAAGCGCTGGCTCAACCGTAGCGCGTGCAGCGGACCAATCGCCTCGCGCTCGCGCAGCAGCACCGGCACGACGCTGGCGTAGCGGACGGTCTGCGCCACCATCACGGGAATGGCCGCCGCGCGCACGGCTCGCAGGATGCGCTGGCCGTCGGCAAGGTTCGCTGCAGCGGGCTTCTCCAAGAGCACCGGCCGGCGCGCCGCGGCCGCTGCCTCCATGATGGATGGGTGCGCGGTCGGCGGCACGACGACGATGAGCGCATCGACATCCGGGGCGGCGATCAGTTCGCGGTAGTCACCATACGCTCGGCAGCCGAACTCCACGGCTTGACGACGTGCCGCAGCGATGTCGCGACGGGCAATGGCGACGAGACGCAGCTCTTCTGCCAGATCGTGCGTGATGTGCGTGGCGTAGCGGACGCCGTGTTTGCCGACGCCGATGAGGCCGATGTTGAGGCGGGACATCACTGCACTGCATACCTGGTTGTCGGTGTAGACCCAAGCGCAGCAGGGAGAGGGTTTGAAACCCGCTGCTACGCCGCTGCGGAGCCGATGTGTCTACAGCTCAGGCGGCTACACCGACGAACTTCGGGAGCTTGCTGCGCGTGTTGCGGTCGAGCCCTACGGCGCACAAACGCTCCAGGTATTCGTTCACCGTGTGCTGCAGGAAGCCACGCACGCGCTGGGCGCCCACCTTGAGCTGCGGCTTCGCCGTGCCTTGGCCGGCCAGCACGATCATTGGTTCGAGCAACTCCGGGCTGCAGGCGATGCCGAGGAATGTGTGCTCGGTGCGATCGAGGAAATCGTGCAGGTACTCGCTGCGCTGCGGCTGATGCTCGAGGTGGTGGCGCATGTGCCCCATCCCATACGCGATCTCGCGCGCCGTGTCCTGCATGCTCAGCCGGAAGATCTGCGCATCCACGCGTGACACCGCGCTGTGCTGGCGGAAGACGCCGAGCACGAGGCTGGCGAGCATCACGTTGCAGGCGAGCGACGCCTCGGGA
>Ga0335082_10004062_pt1 | contig 15917 bp, 12 predicted proteins | sample Lox_Sample_41_FD_206718 | JGI IMG/M metagenome (GOLD analysis project Ga0335082, IMG submission 206718) | Soil microbial communities from Loxahatchee National Wildlife Refuge, Florida, United States - Lox_Sample_4.1 | ecosystem: Environmental > Terrestrial > Soil > Wetlands | place: USA...
TTCAAACCAGAGAGCAAACCGACCCAGGATCGTATTTTTTGTCAAACGTTCCAGTTTCGCGAACCGCGAAGCCAGAAGCGGAGTAATCGTAAAAGAAACAAACAAGCTCATGAGCGTTGAAAAGACGACAACCATGGCAAATTCCCGCATGATGTTGCCGATCAGACCCGACACAAGGGCCAGGGGAACGAAGACGACGACATCGACCATGGTGATCGAAAGCGCAGCAAATCCAATTTCATTTCTCCCTTTCAGCGCGGCATCCCGCCGCTGTTCGCCGTGTTCGAGGTGACGGTAGATATTCTCGAGCACCACGATGGAATCGTCGACCAGTATACCGATCACCAGCGAAAGTCCGAGCAGTGTCATAAGATTGAGGGAAAAACCGAACGCATAAATGCCGATGAATGTGGAAACCAATGATGCCGGTATCGCAATCATGACGATAACGGAATTCCGGATGCTATGTAAGAATGCAAGCATGACGATCGCCACCAGGATCACCGCAAGTGTGAGATCATGCTTCACGGCATCCGCAGCATCGATCGTAAACGTCGAACCGTCCTGCGCGATGTCGAATCTCACGTTCTGATCCGCATAATCGGATTCGATTTTGGCCAACTCGCTTCGTACCACCCGGCTCACCTCCACGGAGTTCGCCTCGCCCTGTTTCTGAACGATGACCCCGACGGAGGTCTTTCCGTTAATCCGGCTCAGCATCTCATATTCTTTTCTACCGTCTTCCACCTCGGCGATATCGGCAAGCTTGACGTCCCCTCCCTGATGTGACTGACCGACGACGAGATTGCGCAGTTCATCGGTCGATTGGTATTTACCGGCCAACCGCACGATGAATTGCTCATCCGCATGTTTGATTTTCCCGGTCGGGAAATCGAGGTTGGACGTTTTGATCAACTGCGTCACCTGAAAGAGCGAAAGTCCGTACGACCGCAGTTTCTGAGCGTCAATATTGACTTTGATCTCGCGTTCGTCACCGCCTACGAGCGTAATTTGTCCCACTCCGGAGAGCTTCGATAGTCGGGGTTGAATGTGATCCTTGAGGAATTGAAAAAAATCGCGCGAGGGCATGTTTGCGGTGACGCCGATGCGCAGGACGGGGAGCTCGTCGAGTGCAAATTTCGAGATAACCGGCGTTTTGGCGCCATCGGCAATTCTCGATTCCACTTCATTCACTTTCCTCTGGACATCCTGAAGGGCCGTCACAATATCCGCGGTCATGTCAAACTCGATCGACACAAGAGAGAGACCTTCCTGAGAGGTTGCATAGACCGTGGACACCTTATCGACGCCGGAGACCGCATCTTCGATCACCTTGGTGACACCGGATTCAACTTCGTTTGGAGAAGCGCCGGGATAGATTGTTGTAATCGTAACCCACGGCGGTGTTATCTTCGGGAGAAGTTCATACTTCAGCTGATTGTAGCTGAATAATCCGAGGACGCCGAGAAAAGAGAATACTACGACAACAAGCGTCGGCCGTTTTATGGATAGTTCTGTAATCGTCATATGCTGCAAACCCCGTTTACTGAATGATTTTCACGGTGGCATTATCCTTCAGGTTGTTTTGCCCTCCGATAACCACCGTGTCCCGTTCCTGCAGGCCACTGAGAACTTCGAGAAGCGAGCCATACTCGGATCCGATCACAATGTCACGGAGATGTGCTATGCCCTGCGATAGTACGTACACCTGAGGATTTTTCGTGCTTCCTATCAACGCTTCCCGGGGGACAGCCAGCATATCTCCCCCTGATGGATCTGCGAATCGTACTGTAGCGAACATCCCGGCCTTCAGCGGATGGCTCTTAGCATTTTCGAGCACGATCTCTACCGGATACGTATGCGCCTCATCCCCTTTTGCACTCACGGTGTGAACTTCGCCCGGAAACACCGTTCCCGGATACACATCGGTTGTCACCTCGACTTTATCCCCAACCCGTAAGCGGAAAACTTCCCGTTCTGCAACACTCAGTTTTACTTTTAGCCGCGAGATATCGACGACATTGGCAACTACCGTTCCCCGCTGAACATACGTTCCGACATCAACCTGCCTTGCTGTTACCACCCCACTGATGGGAGTTGCTATCTTCGTATCGTTGAATTCCCTGCGGGCAGTAACATACTGCGACTCGGCCGCCTTCATGGCAAGCCGCGCTCCCTCCGCCTGCTGATCGGTAGCAGCACGATCTTTCAGAAGAGCACCAAACCTGTCAACGTCTTTCTTCGCCTTTTCAAAATTCGTTTCCGCAGATTCCAACGCCGCCTTTTTCAGTTCATCATCAACCTGAATGAGAACCGTGCCGGCGGTCCGGTATTGTCCGACTTCCGCAAGAACGCCGGTCACCTTGCCCTGCGTTTCAGAAACGATGGCGACATCATTGTTTGCTGCAATCGTTCCAACGATAGACCGGTTCTGCGTCAGATGCTGTCGAGTCACCGGCGCGACCGTCACCGGTACCGACGTCAGCATGTCGTCCTGAGCCGATGCCTGCATTCTTGAACGATTGTACAAGAGCACTGCGACAACGACGAGGCCCGCGAGTATGAGGAGACCTATTAGGTTTCGACGATTCATAATTTCATTCCTTGAGTCCGTTCCGTGTATCTTGAAGACCTTCCTGAGATTATCGTACACCAATATCTTCGCCGATAGCTTTTTGAAGACGCGCATCTGCGAGTTCGTGATCCACAAGCGCCTGGATATGGTTCCACTTTGCCTGCAGCAATCCAGCTTCAGCGTCGAGCACATCCGAATTGAGCGCCAGTCCGGAGGTGAATTTCTCATTTGTGATGCGGTAATTTTCTTCTGCCTGACTTACGGCTTGTTCCGAGACAAGAACTCTTTCTTCTGCTTCGTTGAGGTTCAAGTAATTCTGTGTCACTTCGAGCGTTACGCCGTCGCGCATCACTCCCAATTCATCCTTCGCTTCCTGAAGTTGCGCACTCGCCTGATTGGTTTGCTGAATTGTCGTTCCCCAGTTCCAGACATCGAGGGACACACCTACGGATACGTCCCATGTGTCCTGAAACTGGTCGAGCGCCGGAAAATAGCGTTGATTCGGGCGGGAATAATAATAATTTCCCGAAACATAGACCTGAGGAAACCACCCGGAACGGGCTATACTCACGCCGGACTCGGCCGCTTTTACGCGATATTCCATGGCATGAATATCATCACGGTTCAATAGTGCCTTTTCCACCAGTCCGTTTACTTCAGCGTAGCGTTTCGTTTCCGGCTGAGTTGTGCTCATAATTTCGACTTCCGATTGCAGCGGAGTCCCGATGATATTGTTCAGTACGATGGTCGCAAGGCGGACATTGTTTCCCGCGTCAAGCTGAAGGACCCGCGTGTTCGAAAGCTGCACTTCCACCCTCAGCAGCTCATTCTTTGTCATAATTCCCTGGTCGTACATGCTCTGGACATCCTTTCGGTGCGCTTCCGTCTGAGCCACATTCTCATCAATCACCTTCTTGAACTCCTTCGCTTTGTACACGTTCCAATAGGCGCTGCGTACATTATAGATGAGATCAGATTTGCCCGACTTGTAATCCTCTGAAGTTGCCTGGGCGGAATATTCCGCCATGTCGCTCGTGCTTTGCAGGCGAAAGCCCGTAAAAAGCGGCTGTTGGAGTGAAACGCGCAGTGTGTAGTTGTTCAGCAAAGATGGGGAGATGACGATCGGGTCCGTAAAAAGCGGGGGATACGGCCCGATTTCCGCGGGAGGTATTTCACTCAGCCGCGTATACCCTCCCGTCAATTTGATCTGAGCAAGACGTTGAGCATTCATCTCACCCGATTTCGCGTCGGCGTACTCCACTCTCATCAACGATGCATGGAGCTGTTTGCTGTTCTCAAGCGCGGTCGCAATGGCTTGTTCGAGGGTAAGAGAGATTTTCTCCTGTGAATACCCCGCGACGACCCCTGCGAGCGTCGCGAGGAGAAGTTGCAGAGCAATCTGTCGGGCAGTTGTGAGTTTCATGGGGTTGTCCATTTTCGTTTGGTGTTCCATGACGATCTCCGCACAATCAGGAGCTCCCGTCACGCATTCTGAAGTTCAAAATTTTCCATCATCGCGCTGAATGCCTGCAATGCAGCCGATGTGAGATTATTGTGATCAAGCATGGGGCAGCGGTTGCGAAGAATGAGCGCAACAATGCCGTGGGCAAGAGACCAGAGACCGAATGTCGCGAATTGGAGATCCATGCGTTTCAACACCTTCGCGTTCATCGCCGCTTCCACTTCGGTCTGGAAGAACTCGTACGACCGTACGCCAATTTTCCATTCTCCTGTCTCCGAAACCTTCTTCACCGGGCTTCGCATGATAAACATGAGATTGTAGTACTCCGGATTTTCGAGCCCGAACCTCACATAAATCTCACCGTGCTTCCTGAGTCGCTCACGCGGGTCTCGTATGCTCAGGACCGCCTGCTGCCGGCGGAAGAGTTCCTCAAAACCCTCAACGTGGAGTGCATAGAGAATCTCGTCTTTGTCATGGAAGTAGAGGTAGATAGTAGCGGGACTGTATTCGATTTTATCGGCAATCTTTCGGATGGAGACATTTGCGAATCCCTCTTCCAGGAATAATTTCATGGCAGAATCGAGAATAGACTTCCGCATTTCTTGCTTTTCTCTCACTTTTCGGTCAATTATGCCCATAATCAATCATCATTATATGAACGCTGTTAATAATACGAACATAATTTAATAATGTTTCATGTCTTTGTCAAGAAGTGCTGGATTTATTTTTGGATGAAAACCCGGGGTGGGAAACCCTGTAGAGCCCTAATGTAATTTCGGAAGATGCTTCTCTATATCACTTCTTGAGGGTTCGTGTTGGGGAGGAAGCTTCAGATGTGTTCCCAGCTCGTCTTTTGATTCGTCTGTCAGGAATCCGGGTCCGTCTGTGGCAACTTCCAGGAGGACTCCACCCGGTTCATGAAAGTAAATGGAATGAAAATAGGTTCGATCGATTACGGGAGTAACCTCTGTTCCGCTTCTCAGAAGTTCCTGCCTGATGCGAACCTGCGCTTCATCGTCCGCAGCTCTGAACGCAACATGGTGGATAATCCCGGCGCCCATACTGCCACGCGCGTCGTCCGGGCGCTCGAGAATGTCGACATACGTCACTCCGGCACTTGCACCCACACTCAATCTCGTCCGTTCTCCCTCTCTGGCAGTCTGCCGAAATCCAAGCACCTCCGTGAGATACTCCATGCTCGGCGCTGCACTTCGCTCACAGAGCGTAACACTGTGCAGGCCCACGATCACGAACTCCCCCGGTACCGAACCCGTCCTTCCATGACGAGGTGTGGCGGAGATTCCGACAAGCTCAAAAACAAAACCGTCGGGATCGTTTCCTACGAGAACATCTTCCCCGAATCTCCTCTCGACAGCGGAAACTGGAACATGAAATTCTTCCAGCCGATTCTTCCAAAACTGTATAGACGACTGCGGGACGGAAAAGGCATACGAGGCAATCTGGTCCGGTCCCTTCCGTCCTCGTCTGGCCGATAACGACCACGGAAAAAAAGTGAGAAGCGTGCCCGGGCTTCCCACTTCATCTCCGAAGTAGAGGTGGTAGGTAAACGGGTCGTCGAAGTTCACCGTTTTCTTTACGAGAGTGAGCCCGAGAACTTTCGTATAGAAATCCAGATTCTGTTGAGCGTCGCCTGCTATCGCGGTAACATGGTGTATTCCAAGAAGCTGATCAATCATGCCATATTCCTCCCGGTGTCGGTCCGCGGGCTCATTCCGTTCACTGATTCTTTTCTGCGGGCGTTTCTTTGTTCAGCTCCAGGAGGAGCGTAATGTCGACATTCTTGCCGACGACCAGTCCTCCCGATTCAATGGTCTTATTCCAGTGCACGCCGTAGTCAAACCGATCGATCGTTGTTGTCGCCTTGAATGCGGCCTTCGTCGCACCGCCGGTCATTATCTGTCCGTTATATTTCGCGTCGAGCACCACCGACTTTGTACTATCTCTGATGGTCAAGTCGCCGGTAATCTTGTAGGTATTGTCTCCCGTCTTCTCAATGGATGTACTATGGAATTTGATCTCGGGATACTTCTCAGCGTTCAGGAAATCGTCTGATCGTAAGTGTTTATCGCGAAAATCGTTGTCCGTTGTGATACTTGCAGTCTTGATTGTCACATCTACCTTCGCATCGCTAAAATCACCCTTCGACGTTGTTACGGATCCGTCGAAGCTGGTGAACCGCCCGTCGACTTCTGCAATGAGCATATGAGTGACCGAGAAATCGATCTTTGTATGAGCCTTGTCGAGCTTCCATACCGTCTGTGCACACAGACCCGACGTGGCGACCAGCATCAGCATCATGAGGATAGCAGAATGTTTCTTCATATCATGTTCTTTCTTGTATAGGTGGAGTGGTAATGAATGGTAGTACAGTGAATTCCAAACCCGCGTTCGTTGCCGTCTCATCTCCTTCTTCATCTCATCAACCCAATTCGGACCGATATTGTTCCATAAGTGAAAGGCCGAGCTTCTTCAGCAAACCGGCAAGCGTTTCCTGTTCCTGTTCGGTGAGCACCGATGCGATTTGTCCCACGTATTCCGCGTGGTTCACAAAGATATCATCGAAGAGCGTTTTCCCTTTTGCGGTAAGCTGGACAAGAATCTGGCGACGGTCCTCGGTGCTGTGGATTCGTTCCACGAGCCCTTCTTTCTCGAGGTTATCAACCACACAAGTCATATTTCCGCCGCTCACCAATCTCTTCCTGGAGAGCTCGCCGAGCCGGAGCGGACCGAGATGTCCGAGCGCCTCAAGAACGCCAAACTGAGGTTCTGTCAGGCCGAACGAGGAAATGTGCCGCACCGTCAGCTTACCGAATGTGGACGATGACCGGGCCAATTTTGTCCACAAATCGAGGGCAAGATTGTTCCGTTTACCGTATTTTCTAATGGAATTCGACAATAATACTTTAAATTGATATCTTTCAAATTTAAATATAATGAAAAGGGAATTCTTTGTCAAGTCAGGATATACAGGTGTCCTTTTCGAAAATCCTCCTTATATTGCGGGTCGACAAACGGAACCATTCGTGACCGTATCTCATAATTCATCGATACAACATCAAGGAGATTTCTGATGAAAAAAACGATTCTCGCGACACTCCTCGGCGGTGTCATACTTTACGTCTGGAGTTTCATCGCCTGGGTATTCCTCCCGTTGCATACTTCACATCTTCACGCGATTCCGAATGAAGATGCCGTTGTCAGCCTCCTTCGTACGTCGCTCGACAAGGAAGCGGTGTACATTTTTCCGAAGAACCCCAGCTTTGGTTCCGACCAGGCAACAATGGATGCCTACGTTGCGAAAATGAAGCTCGGTCCGACCGGCCTGATCTTCTTCAATCCCTTCGGTCAGGATCCCATGATGCCGGGTCAAATGATCATCGGCTTTGTTCTTGATCTTCTCTCCGCGTTCGTCGTCGTATGGTTCCTCCTGCGCAGCACTGCCTTATCATCCTCCTATCTCGGCCGTGTCGCATTCTGCGGGATGTTCGGGATATTTACTGCGGTATTCACTCATCTCATGTATTGGAACTGGATGGGCTTCCCCGCTGAATTCACGAAGGGACTTATCGTGGATGGAATTGTGAGCTGGCTCCTCGCGGGTTGCGGAATTGCGGCAATTATCAAGTCGGCCAAAGCGGAGACAGTTCCTCCGGCGGCGTAAGACCGAAGAACGGCTCTTTACGCGCGCGGGCTCGAGTTGCGCGACAATGACGCCTGAGGCATTTCGTACAGCGAGACGAGGGGGTTCTTTTCCTCAAAATATCTGAGCCCCCACTCTCCCGTAAAGAGAATACACACTCGCCCGTCCCGGTCCTCAGCAAGGACTGCTCCTGTCGGAAGGATATTGTCGCTCAGGACATTCCGGTCGACCGACTGGTCAACGTACCGGAGGATCTTCCACTCGGTATCTTCGAGACGTGATTCCGCGCCATATTCGTTCTCGAGCCGATAGCGCACAACGTCGAACTGCAGCGGACCCACTGCGGCGAGAATCGGCGTCGTATCCGTGCTTTTGATGCGGCGGAACGCCTGCACGACTCCCTCTTGGAGAAGCTGATCAAGACCTTCGCGGAATTTCTTGAAGCTCGAGGGATTCGGATTATTCAGCAAGGCAAAAACCTCCGGCGGAAAATGCGGGATCTCGTCGTAGAGTATTGTGTCGTCAGTGGTGAGCGTGTCACCGATGCCGAGAACCTGCTGTCCCACAAAACCCACAATATCTCCCGGAAATGCCTCATCGAGTGTTTCACGTGACTGGCCAAAGAGTTTGCTCGCATTCGAGAGGCGTATTTTCTTTCCCGTCGGTTTGTGAAGCACGACCATATCGCGTTCGAACTTTCCGGAACAAACGCGGAGAAAGGCTACGCGGTCGCGATGGCGGGGATCCATATTCGCCTGGATCTTAAAGACAAAACCAGAAAAGGCCTCGTTCTCCAACGGGATGCTTTTCCCGAGTGAAGTCCGCGGCTGCGGATACCCCGCATGCTCGAGGAATCCGTCGAGCAGCAACTGCACACCGAAGTTGTTTCTGGCACTCCCAAAAAAGACCGGCGTCAGCTGGCCCTGAAGAATCTGCTCGGTGTCAAACGATGCTCCGGCATGATCGAGAATGGCAAGCTCTTCGTTCAGCTTTGCGGAAACATCATCGGCCAGCCGCGCTCTGACAATCGGATCCGAGAGATCTGAAATATGTACAGGTGCACGATATGCACCCCCTGCCATCAATTCAAACAGATGTACCTGCTTCTGCTGACGGTCGAAAACTCCCCGAAACTCATATCCCGTGCCAAGTGGAAAATTCATGACATACGCGTGAATTCCCAGCACATGCTCGAGCTCATCGATGAGTTCTAGCGGATCGCGCGTCGGACGATCGAGCTTGTTCATGAAGGTGAAGATCGGAATCCCGCGTCTTCGGCAAACCTCGAACAATTTCCGGGTCTGTTTTTCAATCCCCTTCCCGGCATCGATCACCATGACAACAGCATCGACAGCAGTGAGTACGCGATAGGTATCTTCGGAAAAATCCTGATGGCCGGGCGTATCAAGGAGATTGATCTTGAATCCTTTGTACTCGAACTGCAACACGGTTGACGAAATGGATATTCCGCGTTTACGCTCGAGCTCCATCCAGTCGGATGTCGACTGTCGCTGGTTTCTCCGTGCCGTAACAGATCCGGCAAGCTGTACCGCCCCTCCATACAGCAGGAACTTCTCTGTGAGGGTCGTTTTTCCCGCGTCGGGATGGGAGATGATCGCGAATGTTCTCCGGCGGCGTATTTCCTGTTCGAATGCTGTAGCCATACCTCGTTACACGTTTGGAAAAAAATATAGGGGTTCATATCCTGAACCCCTACAAGTAACAGGTCCTTCTTCTTCCTGTGCTATTTCTTTCTCATTCCTTTTTTCTTTGATGGCGACGTTTCGCGCGTCTTCCTGCTTTTCACTTCGACCACCTTCTCTTTCTGTGCAGGCGCGGGTACTTCCGTACCTCCCTCCTCCTGCTCCGTTTCCTTGTCATCTTCAGACGGCACAATGGCAACTGCCGCGATCTTATCGGATCCTTCGAGACGGATGAGACGAACGCCCTGCGTGTTCCTTCCCGCCATCCGAATGGTCTTGGCCGGCTGGCGGATAACGATTCCCTGTGCCGTCACGACCACGATGTCGTCATTTTCCAACACTTCCTTAATGCCAACCATACTTCCGGTCTTATCCGTCACATGGATGGTGAAGACGCCTTTGCCGCCGCGGTGACTGACACGATATTCGTCAAGCTCGCTCCGCTTCCCATACCCATGCTCGGAAACGACGAGGATGGATGTGCTTTGCCGTTTGACCGCCACCGCCCCGACGACCTTGTCGCCCTTGCCGAGCTTGATGGCGCGAACGCCAGCCGCGGTGCGGCCCATCTGCCGCACTTCACTCTCCACAAACCGAATTGCCATACCGGTGTGCGTGCCGATGAGAATATGCTGCGTTCCATCGGTGATACGCACGTCCTTGAGCGTGTCTCCCTTCTGGAGCGAAATTGCAGCGATACCGGTGCGGCGGGGATTACTGTATTCGGAAAGTCCTGTCTTCTTGATCATCCCGCGCTCCGTCACCATGACGATACAGTACTTATCCACAAATTCCTGCACAGAGACAAACGCCGCAACATTCTCATCCGCTCCCTTTGCGATGAGATTGACAATTGATTTTCCTCTTGCGGAGCGCCCGGCTTCGGGAATTTCGTGGACCTTGAGCCAGTAGCACTTTCCCTTATCTGTAAAGAAGAGAATATAATTATGCGTAGAGGCAATGAACATATGTTCAATGAAATCGTCTTCCTTCGTGGTCGCTCCTGTGACGCCCTTGCCACCCCTCGCCTGCCGCCGGTAACCCGAGACGGGAAAACGCTTGATGAACCCACCGTGGCTGATCGTAATGACGACGTCTTCTTCGGCGATCATGTCTTCGACGCTGAATTCCTCGGCCTTATAGACGACTTCCGTTCTGCGCTCGTCACCGTACTTCTTCTTCAGCTCGGCGAGTTCGTCCTTGATAATCTGCATCTGGAGCTTCTTGCTCGCAAGGATCGACTTCAACTGTTCGATGAGCTTTATGGTCTCTTTGTATTCGTCTTCCACCTTCTTGCGCTCGAGACCCGTCAGCTTCTGCAGCCGCATGTCGAGGATCGCCTTTGCCTGGATCTCCGAGAGCTTGAACTTTTTCATCAGTTGTTCCTGGGCGGCAGGAACGTCTTTCGCTTTCTTGATGAGCTTGATGATTTCGTCGATGTTATCGAGGGCAATGATGTATCCTTCCAGGATGTGCGCCCTCTTTTCGGCTTCTTCGAGCTCGAACTTCGATCTCCGGACAACAACTTCGTTCCGGTGCTTGACGAAATGATCGATCATCTGGCGCAGCGTCAGAACCTGTGGCCGACCGTCCACCAGCGCAAGCATGATCACTCCAAATGTCGTCTGCATCTGGGTATGCTTGAAGAGATTATTCAGAACCACCGGGGCGTTCGCATCGCGTTTGAGTTCGATGACCATCCGTAATCCATCGCGATCCGATTCATCGCGGATGTCCGCGATATCCTCGATCCTCTTATCACGTACAAGTTCCGCGATCTTCTCGATAAGCGCCGCCTTATTTACCTGATAAGGAACTTCGGTGACAACAATAGCCTGCCGGTCCCCGCGGCCTGTCTCGATATTGGCTTTTGCCCTCACCAGTATTCTGCCGCGACCGGTCTTGTATGCGTCTCGCACCCCTTCGTACCCATAGATGATACCGCCGGTCGGAAAATCCGGCGCCTTGATAATTTTCAGCAGCTTATCATCACCGAGCGAGGGAGTATCAATCACGGCGACGCAACCATCGATGACTTCGGTGAGATTGTGAGGCGGAATATTTGTCGTCATGCCGACGGCAATTCCCGCCGTGCCATTGACGAGGAGGTTGGGAACCAGTGCGGGAAGGACTGTCGGCTCCCGGAGGGTGTCGTCAAAGTTCGGGATGAAATCGACGGTGTTCTTCTCCAAGTCCCGGAGCATTTCCTCGGCGATCCGGGACAGACGCGCTTCGGTATACCTCATCGCTGCGGGTGAATCGCCATCGATGGAACCGAAGTTACCCTGTCCGTCAACCAGCGGATACCTCAGGGAGAAGTCCTGTGCCATACGAACCATGGTATCATACACCGCCGAGTCGCCATGCGGATGATATTTACCGAGTACCTCACCAACGATGCGGGCGCTTTTCTTATACGGACGATTTGCGGCCAGACTGAGCTCATTCATGCCGAAGAGCACGCGCCGGTGAACCGGCTTGAGCCCGTCCCGAACATCGGGAAGCGCACGCGCAACGATCACGCTCATCGCGTAATCGATGTACGATCCCCGCATTTCGTCTTCGATATCAACCGGTACTATCTTTTCACTCACACCTGCCATGAACTACTGTTCCTTCCGATTACACGTCCAGATTGCGTACGTACTTTGCATTCTTCTCGATGAACTCGCGCCGCGGCTCGACCTCGTCCCCCATAAGAATGGAGAATGTACGATCCGCGTCAGCGGCGTTCTCGATCGAAACCTGAAGGACTGTTCGCGTCTCGGGATTCATTGTCGTCGTCCAGAGCTGTTCGGGATTCATCTCGCCGAGACCCTTGAACCGGGAAATGACGACACCGTTTGTGCCCACGGTTTCACCTTCTTCTGCTACCGACGGCGGTTCTTCTTCCTCGGTCTTCGATTTCTTCTCGCTCTTGAAGCGCTTCAGGATATCTTCGCGTTCCTCTTCATCGTAGGCGTAGAGTTCCTGGCGCCCCTTCTTGAGTTTATAGAGAGGTGGTTGCGCGATGAAGACGTGACCGAGTTCGATAATTTCTTTCATATATCTGAAGAAGAGCGTCAACAACAACGTCCGGATATGCGATCCGTCCACATCCGCATCGCACATGATGATGATTTTTCCATACCGGATTTTGGCGGGGTCGAAGTCTTCTCCCACACCGGCACCGATGGCCGTGAAGATACAGCGGATTTCCTCATTCTCAAGAATCTTGTGGAGGCGTGCCTTCTCGACGTTCAGGATTTTCCCTTTGATCGGGAGAATTGCCTGGAAGCGCCTGTCGCGCCCCTGTTTTGCGCTTCCGCCGGCCGAATCACCTTCAACGATGTAGAGCTCACAGTGTTCCGGATCGTTGATCGAGCAATCCGCGAGTTTTCCCGGAAGACTCGATGATTCCAGGGCACTTTTGCGACGGGTCAGGTCACGCGCTTTTCTTGCAGCTTCCCGGGCTTCCGCAGCGCGCAGACATTTGTCGATGATGCGACGTGCATCAGAGGGGTTTTCATCCAGCCATACCTGAAGCTGCTCGCTGGTAATCGTTTCCACCACGCCCTTGATTTCACTATTTCCCAACTTCGTTTTTGTCTGTCCCTCAAACTGCGGTTCCGGAACCTTGACGCTGAGGACGGCCGTCAGCCCCTCACGAAAATCATCCCCGGTCAGCTGCACCCCGTTCTCCTTGACGAGATTGTTCCTGGATGCATAGGTGTTGAGCGACCGGGTAAGTGCAGATCGGAATCCAACGAGGTGAGTTCCACCCTCGATCGTGTTGATGTTGTTCACATACGTGAAGATGTTCTCGTTGTACTGGTCGTTATACTGGAATGCGACCTCCACTTCCACGGCTCTTCCTGCTTCGTCCTTCTCCTGGCCTTTCGCGTACACGGGTTTCCGCATGATCGATGGCCGCGTGGCATCAATATATTTCACGAACTCAACGAGGCCTCCCTTGAAATGGAATGTCTCGTCACGCTCCTCACCTTTCCGGAGGTCGAGAATGCGCAACCGGACGTCGGGATTCAGGAATGCAAGTTCCCGCAGCCGCTCCGCAAGAGTCTCGAACTTGAATGCCCTGTTCTTGAAGATCTGCCCGTCGGGCATGAACGACACCTTCGTACCCGTCTTCTTCGGATCGGACTTGCCGATAACTTTGACAGCTCCCTGCGGTTTTCCGCGAAGATATTTTTGAAACCATACCTTCCCGTCGCGCGAGACCTCCACTTCGAGCCATTCCGACAATGCGTTCACAACTGAAACACCGACGCCGTGAAGACCTCCGGAAACCTTGTACGTATTCTTATCGAATTTTCCCCCGGCATGGAGCACGGTCATCACAACTTCGAGCGCCGAACGCTTTTCTTCCGGGTGAATGTCTGTGGGAATTCCGCGACCGTCGTCGATGACCGCAACGGATCCGTCTTCGGTGATGCTCACGGAGATATTGTGGGCGAATCCCGCAAGCGCCTCATCGATGGAGTTATCGACTACTTCATAAACCAGATGGTGCAATCCGCGCACCGAGACGTCGCCGATGTACATTGCCGGGCGCTGACGAACCGGTTCGAGTCCTTTCAGTACGGTGATATCTTCCGCCGTATATTCCCCGTTGGTCTTCGCGGGACGTGCCGGCGAACCGGGGTTCTTCACACTTGTCTTCTTCGTTTTCTCTACAACCTTTGACATGACTCCTCTTATCGAAAGATAATATCGTTCACAATCTCATCCGGAAATGCGGTTCTGAGCTTCTGCAGAAGCGTCTGCTTCAAATAGACGAGCTCGTTCCGCCACACCGCACTTGTCACAGCCACAAAGAGTTTTCCCCCTTCGATCCGCTGTGCCGACGTCACCCGGGCGATCTGATCTCCCACGATGGCGCCCCACTCTGCAAGCACTTCATACTCTCGGATTTTCCTTTCCAGTCCGAGAGTTTGGAGCGTCTCGGAGATTGCACTCCCGATCAATCGCGGCGAGTGCTCGTTCATGCGATGACCTCGGAATGCTCGACGACAGAGCCGTTACGAATACTGAACAGCCGGTGGTGTTGATGATTCATGGCAACCCGTGATTCAAACAAATGTGCCGACGTGGACGTAATGAAAGTCTGGCTGAGGCTCTCGACAAATTGCATCAATCGCGATGATCGCCGCTCGTCCAGCTCACTGAAGATATCGTCCAGCAGCATGATGGGCGTTTCATGGCAGCGATCTTTCAGGAAAAAGAATTCACCGATCTTCAAGGCAACCAGAAACGTCTTGTGCTGTCCCTGGGAAGCGAACTTCCTCACGTCGAGCCCGTTAATCGTCATTGCAAACTCGTCACGGTGAGGTCCTGCAAGCGTCATTCCATATCGCTGCTCATCGGCAAAACGCGCTTCGAGCTCAGCCGCAAGGAGTGTCCGGAAGTCGCTCTCTTCGTCGATCACTTCGGGAGAAGATTGCGGACGATATTTCAACACCGGATACTCTTCGCTCTCGATGATGCTCGTATATGCCGACTCGATGAACGGTTGAAACTCACCGACGAAATGTCTTCGCTTTTCCATCAGTGCGCTGCCATGCGTAACGAGCTGCTCATTCCACGGAATCAAAAGCTCCCGGCAATCGGTCCTCGATCTCCGTGCATCTCCCAGTACCTTATTGCGATGTTTCAGAACTCTTCGGTATTCCAGGAGGTGCTGGAAATACCCGACGTACGCCTGGGAGAGAACGAGGTCGACAAACCTTCGCCGTTCCGACGGACCGCCTGTGATGATCGTCCCGTGTTCCGGCGAGCAGACAACGACCGGAAATTTTCCCACGACCGACGAAAGCGGTTCGATACGTTGACGATTGAGCGTATACCGCTTTTCCTCCGCCTGGAGATCATAACCGACATGCGACCGGTACGTTGATCCGGCATCTGCAATAAACGATCCATCGATTTCAAAACTCGGTTGTTCGAATTGAACAACGAGCGCGTCGGAAGCGGCAAAATAGCTCTTGGTCAGACAGAGGTAGGAGATTCCTTCGAGAACGTTAGTTTTCCCGTGCCCGTTTTCTCCCACCAGGATATTCGTCCCTTCCCCGAATTCGAAAAACGAATCTGCGTGATTTCGAAAACGTTGGAGACGTACTGTTGTCAGATGCATTCCGTCTTACTGCTCAAGCATTCAATCGCACAGGCATGACAAGCATCAGGATATCTTCGCCATCCCGCTGCGTCGCGGGCTGTACGGTGCAGGCGCGTGTCGGAGTACTCAGGAGGAAAAGCGCTTCGTCGGTATCGATGTGCGAGAGGATGTCTACCACATACGAAGAATTAAAGCCGATCTCCATCGACTCCGAAGTATATTCGCATGGAAGCGTTTCCCGCGCTTCACTGCCAAAATCAATATCCTCCGCCGAAACCGTCATCGATCCTTTCTTCAGTGAGAACCGCACCTGGTGAGTTGTCGAACTCGCATAGAGTGATGTGCGACGCACCGAAGCAAGAAGCTGGTTCTTGTCGACCAGGAGCTTGCGATCATTATCAAGT
>Ga0335082_10004065_pt1 | contig 15907 bp, 11 predicted proteins | sample Lox_Sample_41_FD_206718 | JGI IMG/M metagenome (GOLD analysis project Ga0335082, IMG submission 206718) | Soil microbial communities from Loxahatchee National Wildlife Refuge, Florida, United States - Lox_Sample_4.1 | ecosystem: Environmental > Terrestrial > Soil > Wetlands | place: USA...
ATGGCCGTCGGTGTCCCGGTGATGGCTCCGGTGGTGGTGTTCAGGCTCAGCCCCGCCGGCAGCGCCGGAGCGACCGAATAGGACACCACCGCCCCTCCGCTGCTGCTCGGCGTGTTCGGGGTGATGGCCAAGCCTCGTGGGTACGTCGCCGGGTTCGCCGAGTAGATCAGATTCGTCGGCGCTGCGTCGTTGACCGTGATGCTCAGGTTGGCGGTGGTGCTTCCCACGGCATTGCTCGCCGTCACCGTGTAGCTGGCCGTGGCGGTGATGGCCGTCGGTGTCCCGGTGATGACTCCGGTGGTGGTGCTCAGGCTCAGCCCCGCCGGCAATGCCGGCGACACCGAGTAGGAGGACGGCGCTCCGCCGCTGCTGCTCGGCGTGTTGGGGGTGATGGCCAGCCCTCGTGAGTACGCCGCCGGATTCGCCGAGTAGGTCAGATTCGTCGGCGCTGCGTCGTTGACCGTGATGCTCAGGTTGGCGGTGGTGCTTCCCACGGTATTGCTCGCCGTCACCGTGTAGCTGGCCGTGGCGGTGATGGCCGTCGGTGTCCCGGTGATGACTCCGGTGGTGCTGCTCAGGCTCAGCCCCGCCGGCAATGCCGGCGACACCGAGTAGGAGGACGGCGCTCCGCCGCTGCTGCTCGGCGTATTCGCCGCGATGGCGACACCCTTCGTATAGGTCGCCGGATTCGTCGAGTAGGTCAGGTTCGTCGGTGCGCTGAGTGGGTTGCCCCCGCCCGACGAGTTGCCGCAATGCATGCTCCCGAGCCCAACGAGACCGACAGCCAACGTCAGAACGAAGCTCTCGCTCGCGCGACTACCCCGCATCCCGATCTCCTCGCGACTGCCCCCCCGGGGAGCAGGTGTGCCATTCAGGGTTTCGAACGACCCGGGGCCAATCGACCTCCGGCGCGCGGACCCTGATCGGACGCTGTACGAGGCGCCTTCAAAGTACAAGGGGGGTTAGAAATGACTCGCGGGACCTTGCCAGCCAGGAGATGCCCGCCGGGGCTCCGTCCTCCGGAGCGGCTCGGCTCACTCCGAGCGAAGACGAGGACTGCGAACAACACGGGGAGGACGGCGGCCCTCCCTTCTTGGGGAGGCCCCCCTGCCACCGCCCTCCCCTCCCCCCACGCCCTACTGCATGCCGAGCTTCGCGGCAGCGGCGAGCGTCACCGCCCGGGTGATGCCCGCCGCACGCCGTCCGGCCACCGTTCGCCCCGCCGGGTCGGACTCCACCGCGGCGGCGATGTCGGCGAACCCCTCCGACCGGCCGAGCCGGAGCAGGAGCTCGCCCCGGTTGCCGAGCGCCACCGGCTGACGAGGGTCCACGCCCAGCGCAGCACCGTAGGCGGCGAGCGCATCGTCGTTCCGACCCAGCCGCTGGTAGACGGTCCCCAGGGCGGCGTGCGCCCCGGCGTCCCGCGGATTGAGCTCCACCAGCCCCTCGAACACCACCCGCGCCTCGCTCAACCGCCCGGCCGCCGCGAGCTCCACGCCCACCCGGGCGATGGCTGCCGCCTCGGCAGCGCCCATGCCCTCCACCTCCGCCCAGGTCGCCTCGCCGCGAGCCCAGGCACGCACCAGCTCCTCGGTCGTCCGACCCATGCTCATCGCCCCAGGTTGACGATGGCGGTCATCGCCATCTGGGTGAACTTCTGCTGCATGTTGGAGAGCAGGGTCTCCAGCTTCTGCTTACGCTCGGTAAGCCGCTGCAGCTTGAAGTTGAGGTCTCGATCCAGCTTGTCCAGCTTGGAGAGCTCGTTCTTGTCGTTGGTCTTGAGCTTGTCGCGCTTGGCGGCCGCGTCGTCGAGCTCCTTGGCGGTGGTGACCAGCTTCTTGTCCGACTCGTCGATGAGCACCATGAGGATGGCTTCGATCTTCTCCTCGTTGCTGAGCGACTTGTCCTTGAGGATGTCCCGGAGCGCCTTCCGCCCGGCCGAGGTGCTGCTGCTCCCTCCCGAGCTGCTGCTGGTGGTGCCGCTCGTCCCGCCGGCCTTGCCGCCGCCTGCGGACGGGCCGTCGGTGGCCGGGGGCTTTCCTCCGCCCGGCGGCGTCGCCGTCGTTCCGGGAAGGCGGCCCCCGCGCGCGATGAGAATGTCCAGGTCTCCTCGCGCGATGCCCCCGCCGAAGAAGCCGCCGGTGCTCGATCGGGCCAGGAAGGCCCACACCGCCGGATGGTCGAGGACATACCGAGCCGCCTGCTTCAGCTCCCCGCTGGCGCGCGGGTCCTCGGAGAGGCGCTCCAGCTCCGAGCGGACGAGGACGTTGGGATGCAGTCCGAGGGTCACCAGCCCGACCCGACGCGCGTCGTCGATCTCCTCGAAGTGCTGGCGAAGGACGGTCGCCGCCGAGAGCGCCTCGGCCGCGTCGAGGGTCGAGTCTCCCCCCGGGACCCCGGCCGCGCTCCCCGCCCCGCTTCCCGAGCTTCCCGGCGAGCCGGAGGGCGCTGTCCCGGACGAGCCGCCGCCCAGGTCGGCCAGCGCCAGCTCGAGATCCTTGCGCGAGAGCCCCTCGTCCGACGCGCCCTTGGAGCGACCGAAGCGGTCGAACATCTCAGGATGGTCCAGGAGGTAGCGGACCGCGCGCTTCAGCTCCACCGGGGCGGAACCATCCTCGGAGATGCGCTGCAGCTCCAGGCGCGAGATGACGCCGGATGGGCCCAGGCCGAGGAACCACCCGCCCCCGGCATCCAGCTCGCCGAAGTGCTGGAGCAGCACCCGAAAGGCGGCGACGGCCTCGGCATCGTCGTCGCTCAGCTCCGCCGCGTCCGGGCCGCTCGCGGCATCCACCTCGGAGGCGGAGTCGGAGGCCGCGTCCCCGTCGCTCGAACCCGTCCCGGTCATCGCCGCGGTGCCCGCGGCCGCGGCCGGGCGGCTCGAGGGCGCGTCCCCCTTGCGCGGCGCGGCGGCGGCCGTGCCGCCCTTCACCGACCCGTCCGCCGCCGCCGAGCTCGTTCCCTCGGTGGACCATCCGCTCACTGCGGAGGCCTCGTCGCTCGGCGTGTACTCGGTGGCCGCCGGCTCGCCGACGAGGTCCTTGACGAAATCCTTCGCCCCGTCGGCGACCACCACCCAGTCGGCGGTGAGCGCGCCGATCCCCACCTTGAGGACGTCGGCGAAGAGCGGCGGCAGCCCGAGGAGCTTCGCCCCGGTGTCGATGACCAGCTCCACGGGAGCCGCCACCACCTTGGCCACCTCGCTCACCGCGTCGCCGATGGCGCCGAACACGTCTCCGAAGAAGCTCATGACCGGGACGGTCGATGCAGGGCGGATGCCGCCTCTGCCCCCAAGCGACCGGCCGCGATCGTCCCGGCCGCGGGACGGGGGGAGTTCCCAACCGGTAGACTGGAAGCCAGGAGATGCGCGCGCTCGGGCTGGACGTGGGTGAAAAGACGGTGGGCGTGGCGGTGTCCGATGCGCTCGGGCTCACCGCCCAGGCCCTGACCACCCTCCGCCGTGCCGGCCTGCGCGCCGACCTCGCCGCGCTGCGCCAGCTCGCCGAGACCCGCGGCATCACCTGCGCCGTGGTCGGCCTGCCCCTGAACATGGACGGGAGCGAGGGGGCGTCGGCCACCCGGGCGCGCGCCTTCGGCGCCGCGCTGGGCATTGCCCTCGGCGTGCCGGTGGACTACTGGGACGAGCGGCTGACCACCGTGGCCGCGCAGCGGGCGCTTCGCGAGGGGGACGTCCCAGCCCGGAAGCAGCGAGCTGTTGTGGACCAGGTGGCGGCGGCGCTCATCCTCCAGGGGTGGCTGGATGCCCGGGAGCGAGGTGCCAGAGACTTCTTGCCCGGCTCTGCACCGGAGGAGGAAGGATGAGGCGTCTGTTGGCCGTGGTCCTCGCGCTCCTCGTTGCCGCGGGCCTCGCGGGCGGTGGGGTGTGGTGGTGGCGGGAGCAGCAGCTCCAGGCCTTCGCCGCCGCCGGCTTCGGGGGCCCGGAGCCGCGGGAGGTGAGCATCCCGCCCGGAAGCGGGCCTCACGCCGTGGCCGTGCTCCTGGCGCGCGCCTCCGTGGTCTCCGACGCCGACCTCTTCTACCGCTTTCTCCGTCAGAGGGAGCTCGGCCCGAAGCTTCGCGCCGGCGAGTACGAGTTCCAGGGCTCTCTCACCCCGGCGCAGGTGGCGGAGAAGCTCGTCACCGGCCAGCAGAAGACCTACCGGGTGACCCTCCCCGAGGGGCTCCGGGTGGACGAAACCCTCCCCCTCCTCGCCCGCTCCGAGCTCCACCTCGACGAGGCCACGCTGCTTTCGCTGGCCGGCGATCCAGCCTGGGTCCGCAAGCAGGGCATCCCGGCCGACCGGCTGGAGGGATTCCTCTTCCCGGACACCTACGTCTTCACCCGGCCTTTCAACGCCGAGACGGTGCTCGCCCGGCTCGCCGCCCGCGGGCTGGAGGAAGCGAGGAAGGCGAAGGCCCAGGCATCACCGGACAACCCGCTCGACCTGCTGCAGCTGGTGACGCTGGCCTCCATCGTGGAGAAGGAGACCGGAGCCCCGGACGAGCGGCCGCGCATCGCCTGCCTCTTCTACAACCGCCTCCGCAAGGGGATGCGCCTGCAGACCGACCCCACCGTGCTCTACGCGATGATGCTCATCCGCGGCCGCTTCGTGAAGAACATCACCGCCCAGGACCTGGTCACCCCACACCCCTACAACACCTATACCCGCGACGGGCTGCCGCCCGGGCCGATCGCCAGCCCGGGCGCCGCGGCCCTCCACGCCGCGGCGGTCCCCATCCGCTGCACCGACCTGTACTTCGTGTCGCGGAACGACGGGACCCACGTCTTCTGCCCTACCCTGGTCTGCCACAACGCGGCGGTGAAGACCTGGCAACAGGACTACTGGGCCGCGCGGAAGGGTCAGCGCCGGTAGACGTGCCACGGCCGGGGGAAGCCGGGCACCTCGCGGAAGACCTGGCCGGCGAAGTACAGCGTCCGGCCATCCACGCGGAGGTCGGCCTCGTGATCCAGGCCGCCCCCTTCGTACCGGATGACCGTGTCCGGCCGGGCGGTGGCCACCCGGGTGCGGAAGTTGTCCCAGCGCTGGCGGGCCATCCGCTCCTCGGGGAGCCCGCCGAAGAATCCGATCTGCACGTCCCAGTAGAGCGGATCCGAGTCGAGCACCGCCGCGCCGCCCCGCGGACCGACCTCCGAGCGCAGGTAGCGGGCGACCTGCATCACCGACTGGGGGTTGGTGGAGACGGGGGCCACGGGCCGGAGCGAGCTGGCCACCCCGTCCTCCCGCCGGAAGGTGACCACCCCGAGCAGGAGCGGCGTCACCACCGCGAGCAGCACCGCCGCCGCCGCCCAGGCGCGCCGGGCCAGGACCGAGCGGCCGGCCAGGGCGGCCTCGAAGCCGGGGAAGACGAAGGGAAGGACGAGCGCCACCTGGCCGACGGTGAACCGGGCCAGGGGGACGAAGTTGAGCAGCACCGTGGAGCGGAAGGTGAAGTAGAGGGTGGGAATCAGCGCCACCCAGACCAGCCAGCGCCGCTTCCGGTCGTTGCGGAAGACATGCACCATCCCCCACAGGCCGAACGCGGCGACGAGCGGGGACAGGGTGAGGAGGGCCACCCCGGGCCACCAGCCCAGGTTCAGGGCCCGGTAGCCGGCCTCGCCGTAGCGGCCCACCCCGTCCGCCACCCAGCTGCGGTGGAAGGACTCGATGTAGTGGAGCGGGGCGAACGGGTCGCCGCGCGCTCGCTCGTTGCCCTGCATCCAGATCAAGGGGAAGGGCAGCGAGACGAGGGCGAAGGAGAGGGCCCGGGTGACGGCCGCCACCCGGTCCCGGTCGCCCACCAGGAGCAGGAAGGCGAGGAGGGGGATGAGGAGCCAGCAGTCGTAGCGGACGGCGCAGGCCAGGTTGAGGACGGCCGCCGCGCCGACCAGGGCGCCGAAGCGGTTCTCCTCGATGGCCCGCGAGAAGAGGTCCAGCACCCAGAGGACGAGGAACAGCCCCATCACCTCGCTTCCCGCGGTGGTGGACATCTGGATGTGCATTCCCCACACCGCCAGCGAGAGGACCGCCACCACCCCCGCCCGCCAGCCGAAGAGGCGGCGGGTGAGGCCGTAGAGCGGAAAGACGGTCAGGAGCGCGAACACCAGGCTCACCCAGCGGCCGGCGTCCTCCTTGACCAGCCCGGTGGCCAGCGCGGCGGCCACCGCGTAGAGATGGAGCGGCCCGTACTGGAACGCCCCGTCGTCCATGTGGGCGATCCAGTGCGGCTGCTCCAGCCAGCGCTGGGCGAGCTCGGTGCGGGAGACGGCGTCGCCGTAGAGGTTCTCGCTGACGGGGAAGACTGCCGCGCGCGGAAGGAGCACCGCCGCCACGAGCAGCGCCAGCACCACCGAGGCGCGGGGCTCGGCGCGGGCCGAGAAGAAGTCGAGGGCGCGGGAGGGGGGCTGCCGCGACGCTGTGTCGGCGGCGGCCTCGGCGGGGGAGGGCATCACGTGTTCCCTGGGGCGCGCACGGAACTAGCCCAAAGCAGGCCCGCTTGGAAGCGCGCGCCGGTCCCGGAGGGCCCCTCCTTCGCAGCCGTCGTCTTCCCTCGCTATACTGCTGGGTCTACGTCGCCTCTTCCCCCCCGTGGCCGCCGCCGAGCGGCCGTCCGCTCCGTGGTCCGAGCCCGCGGCGGGGTCCCGGAGGGGCGGTTAGTCGAACTCCGGGATTTGCCGGCAGGTGCAGCGGGAAGGACGTGACATGACGACAGGCGCGCAGGGCTCGTGGGTCTCGAAGATCGCAGCGTTCCAGGATTCGAAGACCTACGCGGAGCTGAACTGGGAAGGCAGCTTCGAGGACTACCTCGGCATCGTCCGGACCAACCCCAAGGTCACCCGCACCGCCTTCCAGAGGATCTACGACATGATCCTCAGCCACGGGAAGGCGGAGTACATCGACAACAAGAAGAAGCTCATCCGCTACCATTTTTTCTCCGACGAGCGCTTCGGCGGGAAGGACGCCATCTTCGGGCTCGACGTCCCGCTGATGAAGCTGGTCAACGTGTTCAAGTCCGCGGCGCAAGGCTACGGGACCGAGAAGCGGGTCATCCTCCTCCACGGCCCGGTGGGATCGAGCAAGAGCACCATCGCCCGCCTCCTCAAGAAGGGGATCGAGGAGTACTGCCGCACCCCGGAGGGCGCCGCCTACACCTTCTCCTGGCTCCTGGACAAGAAGGGCCCCGACGGGTCGGTGGTCCGCGAGCGGATGAAGTGCCCGATGAACGAGGAGCCGCTCAACCTCGTCCCCCGCGAGTGGCGGCCGAGGATCTTCGCCGACCTGGCGGAGGGGCACGACGTCCAGATCCCGGAGGGGTCGGAGCTGTGCCCGGCCTGCCGCTACATCTTCCGGGATCTGATGACCCAGACCGGCGGCGACTTCGCCAAGGTGGTGGAGCACGTGCGCGTCCACCGGCTGGTGTTCAGCGAGAAGGACCGGATCGGCATCGGCACCTTCCAGCCCAAGGACGAGAAGAACCAGGACTCCACCGAGCTCACCGGTGACATCAACTACCGGAAGATCGCCGAGTACGGCAGCGACTCCGACCCGCGGGCCTTCAACTTCGACGGCGAGTTCAACATCGCCAACCGGGGGATCATCGAGTTCGTCGAGGTGCTCAAGCTGGACGTGGCCTTCCTCTACGACCTGCTCGGGGCGAGCCAGGAGCACAAGATCAAGCCCAAGAAGTTCCCCCAGACCGACATCGACGAGGTGATCATCGGTCACACCAACGAGCCGGAGTACAAGAAGCTGGAGAACAACGAGTTCATGGAGGCGCTGCGGGACCGGACGGTGAAGATCGACATCCCCTACATCACCAAGCTCGCCGAGGAGCAGCGCATCTACCTCAAGGACTTCAACGCCAACTCCATCAAGGGCAAGCACATCGCCCCCCACACCCTGGAGATGGCGGCCATGTGGGCGGTGCTCACCCGGCTCGAGGAGCCGAAGAAGCACAACCTCACCGTGCTCCAGAAGCTCAAGCTCTACAACGGCAAGACGCTCCCCAACTTCACCGAGGACAACATCAAGGAGCTGCGCAAGGAGTCGAGCCGCGAGGGGCTGGACGGGATCAGCCCGCGCTACATCCAGGACAAGATCTCCAACGCCCTGGTGAGCGACAAGGGCGAGGGCTGCATCAACCCGTTCATGGTCCTCAACGAGCTGGAGGCCGGGCTGAAGACCCACTCCCTGATCACCAGCGAGGAGGCGCGGAAGCGCTTCCGGGACCTCCTCACCACGGTGAAGCAGGAGTACGAGGACATCGTCAAGAACGAGGTGCAGCGGGCGATCAGCGCCGACGAGGACGCCATCTCCAAGCTGTGCGGCAACTACATCGACAACATCAAGGCCTACACCCAGAAGGAGAAGGTCCGGAACAAGTACACCGGCCAGTACGAGGAGCCGGACGAGCGACTGATGCGCAGCATCGAGGAGAAGATCGACATCCCGGAGAGCCGGAAGGACGACTTCCGCCGGGAGATCATGAACTACATCGGCGCGCTGGCTGTGGAAGGGAAGACCTTCAACTACCGGACCAACGAGCGCCTGCACAAGGCTCTGGAGCTCAAGCTGTTCGAGGATCAGAAGGACAGCATCAAGCTCAAGAACCTGGTCTCCTCGGTGGTGGACAAGGAGACGCAGGAGAAGATCGACCTGGTCAAGGACCGGATGATGAAGAACTACGGCTACTGCGAGATCTGCTCCACCGACGTCCTCAACTTCGTGGCCTCGATCTTCGCCCGCGGAGACGCCAAGGAGTAAAGGAGTCGTGTCTCTGAAGATCCACCAGGACCACGGCCGCTTCAAACAGATCGTCCGGGGGAAGATCAAAGCCAACCTGCGCAAGTACGTGCAGAAGGGCGAGATGCTCGGCAAGCGGGGGAAGGACACCATCTCCATCCCCATCCCCTTCATCGACATCCCCCACTTCAAGTACGGGCACCGGGAGCAGGGAGGCGTCGGCCAGGGCGAGGGCGAGGTCGGCCAGCAGCTGGCGCCGGGCGCCGTCCAGCCCGGGGACGGGCACCAGGCCGGCCAGGGCGAGGGCGAGCACGCGCTGGAGGTGGACGTCAGCCTGGAGGAGCTGGCCGCCATCCTCGGCGAGGAGCTCCAGCTGCCGAACATCGAGCGCAAGGGCAAGGAGCAGGTGGTCGCCCAGAAGATCAAGTACACCGGGGTGAACACCACCGGCCCGGAGTCCCTGCGCCATTTCAAGCGGACCTACAAGCAGGCGCTGCGGCGGCAGATTGCGCTCGGCACCTACGACCCGGCCCGCCCGATCATCGTCCCCACCCGCGAGGATCGCCGCTACCGCAGCTACCGGCTGCAGCACCTCCCTGAGACCAACGCCGTCATCATCTACATGATGGACGTCTCCGGCTCGATGGGCGACGAGCAGAAGGAGATCGTCCGCATCGAGAGCTTCTGGCTCGACACCTGGCTCCGCCACCAGTACCGGGGTCTGGAGTGCCGCTACCTGATCCACGACGCGGTGGCGCGGGAGGTGGACCGGGACACCTTCTTCCACACCCGCGAGTCGGGCGGGACGATGATCAGCTCGGCCTACAAGCTGTGCAAGGAGATCATCGAGGCCGACTACCCGAGCTCGAGCTGGAACATCTACCCCTTCCACTTCAGCGACGGCGACAACTGGAGCGCCGACGACACCCGGCACTGCGTGGAGATGCTCAAGACGGACATCCTTCCCCACGTCAACCAGTTCGCCTACGGCCAGGTGGAGAGCCCCTACGGGAGCGGGCAGTTCATCAAGGACCTCCGCGAGTCGGTGGGCGAGCTGGAGAACGTCGCCCTCTCCGAGATCGCCGACAAGGACGCCATCTACCAGTCGATCAAGGACTTCCTCGGGCGGGGAAAGTGATGCCATGCCCCGGGGCCTGACGCCGCGCCTGTCCGAACTCAAGGAGACCATCGAGGGGTACGCCCGGAGCTACGGGCTCGACTTCTTCGAGACCGTCTTCGAGCTGGTCACCTACGACGAGCTGAACATGGTGGCTGCCTACGGCGGCTTTCCCAACCGCTACCCGCACTGGCGCTGGGGGATGGAGTACGAGCAGCTCTCCAAGGGGTACGAGTACGGGCTCTCCAAGATCTACGAGCTGGTGATCAACAACGACCCCACCTACGCCTACCTGATGGAGAGCAACGCCGAGGTGGACCAGAAGCTGGTCATGGCCCACGTCTTCGGCCACGCCGACTTCTTCAAGAACAACTTCTACTTCCAGCATACCAACCGGCGGATGATCGACGAGATGGCCAACCATGCCACCCGCATCCGCCGCTGGGTGGACAAGGTGGGCATCGAGAAGGTGGAGGATTTCATCGACCGGGCGCTGAGCCTGGAGAACCTCATCGACTACCACTCGCCCTACATCCGGCGGAACCCGGACCCGCGGCGCGCCGAGGAGGAGGAGAAGAGCAACGAGCGGGTGGAGGGGTTCCGGGTGGGCCGGGAGTACATGCGCGGCTTCGTCAACCCCACCGAGTTCCTCGACCAGCAGCGCAAGAAGGTGGAGGACGAGAAGGCGCGCAAGAAGCAGTTCCCGGAGCGGCCCCAGCGCGACGTGCTCCTCTTCCTCCTCGACCACGCCCCGCTCGAGCCGTGGGAGTTCGACATCCTGGCCACCCTGCGCGAGGAGGCCTACTACTTCGCCCCCCAGGGCCAGACGAAGATCATGAACGAGGGCTGGGCCAGCTACTGGCACTCGAAGATCATGACCCAGAAGGCGCTGGCCGACGACGAGATCGTCGACTACGCCGACCACCACTCGGGGACGATGGGCACCCGCCCCGGCGCGCTCAACCCGTACAAGCTGGGGATCGAGCTCTTCCGCGACATCGAGGAGCGCTGGGACAAGGGCCGCTTCGGTAAGGACTGGGACGAGTGCGACGACCTGCGCGCCCGGCGCGCCTGGGATCACAAGCTCGGGCTGGGCAAGGAGAAGATCTTCGAGGTCCGGAAGCACTACAACGACGTCACCTTCATCGACACCTTCCTCACCCCGGAGTTCGCCCTGGAGCAGAAGCTGTTCGTCTACGGCTTCAACGAGAAGCGCAACTCTTGGGAGATCCTCGACCGCGAGTTCAGGAAGGTGAAGGGCAAGCTGCTCACCCAGCTCACCAACTTCGGCAATCCGATCATCGAGGTGGTGGACGCCAACTTCGAGAACCGCGGCGAGCTGCTCCTGGCCCACAAGCACGACGGGCAGGACCTCAAGCAGGACTACGCCCGCGACACCCTGAAGAACCTGGGCAGCCTCTGGCGGCGCCCGGTGAACCTGGTCACCCGGGTGGAGGCCAAGGGCCTGATGCTCCGCTTCGACGGGCAGAGCCACTCGGAGAAGAAGGTCGAGCTCTAGCCCTCCTCGCCACCTCCCCCGGGCTGTTCCCTCAGCGAGCCGGCTCGGAGCTCTTGGGGAGGACGGCGCCTGGCGCAGCGAGCGGCGGGTGAAGCTCCGAGACCGGCTGTGGGGCCGGCGGTGCCGCGGGAAGCAGAACGTCGCTCACGGCCAGGGCGGGTTCGCCGGGCAGGGGACCCATCTTCTCGACCGTCTCCAGCACCGCCTGGGAGAGCTCGATGTTTCCGGGCCGGGCGCGAAGGAGAAGCTGCTCCAGGCGCGAGGCCCTCTCGTAGCTGTCTCGACTGTTCCAGGCCGCCTCGTCGGCAGCTCGCAGGGCCAGCGACGCCACGCTCGTCGCGCGAAGCGCCTCGAGGACCTTGACCAGCTGAGATTGCACGTCGGCCTCGAGCTCCGGGCGGCTGTACGCCTTCAGCCCCTGACGGTTGCCCACCCAGACCCGGCCCGGGGTCCCGAATGCGCCCGAGCCACTCGGCGCCAGGTCCTCGAGGACGAGGACCGGGTACTCGCGGAACGGGAAGTCGCGATTGAGCACCGTGTAGAGGAGGCTCCCATCCGCACGAGCCCGCACCGCCGCAGTGAGCAGCCCGAAGGCAAAGAAGCGCGTGAGCGGCGGATTGGATGCCGCGACGAGCCTCGCCCGCGAGGCGCCGTCGAGCAGCACGCTGGGCTCCACCTTCGGGCGAGGAGTGCGCTTGAGCGTGGTCATCAGATCGCGGATCTGATCCACGCCGATGACCACGTTCAGCGCGCTGGCCCGCGTGTAGCCGGCGTGGTAGACGCCGACCAGCTCGAACTCGCCCGTCTTGCAGGAGATGGCGAACACCGGAGAACCAGAGTTGCCCGGCGAGAGGAGAGCGTCGATCACGAAGTCATCGTGCTCCCAGTCCTTGAAGGTGTCGTGGTCGTATGCCGCCACCACCTTCCCCACGTTGGTGGCTTTCAGGGCGCCGAGTGGGAAGCCGCGCACGTCGACGACGTTTCGCTCCCTGAGGCCGGCGCTGTGCCCGATCTTCCAGGGAAGAACCGGCAGCGGCACCCGCGCCTTGAGCACGGCGATATCGAGCTGCGGGTCGACGACCACGCGGGTGAGCGGGATGTCGTCGCGCTCGTAGGAGTCCCCGTCGTTGTCGACGATCTTGAGCGCATCGGACACCCGCTTGCATCCGGCAGGGACGTCCTCGACCGGATGGTCCTCGTCCGTCACCGCCGGCATCTGGGCCACATGCTCGTTGGTGAGGAGGAGCGTCTCGCCGCCCTGCTGCCGGTAAGCGAAGCCCGTCCCGTGGGACACCACCCGCCGCGTCCGGCGGCGCAGGTTTCCGTCGGGCCCGTAGGACGGGCACTCGTAGGTGGCCACGTTTCGCACGCAGAAGGTGTAGGCCGGGACCTGCTGCTCGACCTCACGCGCCCTGGGCAGGAGCGCGGAGAAGTCGTCCGCATACTCTCCCGGACAGTACAGTGCCGGGTCGAGCGGGCGCACGACGCGCGTTGCAGGCGTCCCAGGGACCTGGGCCAGGAGCGCGAGCCAGACCCCAAGCGCTCGGCTCATCGCTTCACCGCCGAGCGGGAGGTGCCGTACTCCTCGAGGTCACGCGTCAAGGCGCCCAGGACCCGGCGAGCGATGCTCACCTCCCGTTCGTTCAGCCGAACGAGGGTTCGCCGGATCGACGCCTCCACGGTTCCGAGCTGACACCGGTTGATTCGTTCACCCGAGCCGGTGAGGTACAGGCGAGACCGGCGCGCGTCCTCGGGCGCCGTCGTCCGCTGGATCGCGCCGCGCGTCTCGAGGCGCGCCAGGACCCCGGTGAGCGTGCTGGGATGGATGTGCAAGGCCCGGGCAAGCTGGCCGGGCGAGAGCCCGGGGAACTTTCCGATGATGCGGATGACCAGGCGCTGCGGCCCGGTGACCCCGAGGACGGCCTTCATACGCTTGGAACGAGCCTGCAGCCCGTGATCCAGCGCCCAGAGGACGCGCATGAAGTCCAGCGCCAGACCGAGCGCCGGGAGTGCGTCGTCTGGGCGAAAGCCGACGGCCCTGGTTCTCATCGATTCCGACCACGCTCAGTTCATCACAAAACCGTTTGAGTACAAAACAACCCGGGGCCCTTCCTGGTGTGCGAGAATTCGCACCGCCTGCCGACCCGGTCCGGCCGACCGTCAGCCGGGGTCGCTGGGTGGCGCCGGCACGATGCGATTTGGATTGGACAGGCTGTGGACTGCTCGACGCGGGCTCCTCCTCCGGTACGCACCCTCGGAGGCGCAGCACCTCTTCGGCTTGACCCTGGTCCTCGGTGCGCTCTGCGGCCTCGCCGCGGTGGCTTTCCACCTGGCCATCCGCTTCGCCGAGACGCAGCTCATCGATCGAGCCATGTCCGCCCGGAGCGGGTGGGCGGCCTGGACGCTCCTCACACCCACTCTCGGGGGGCTGCTCGCCGGGGTGCTCTTGCACTTCGTGGTCCCCCTCGCCCGGGGCAGCGGGATTCCACAGGTCAAGGAGGCCTATGCGCTCGAAGGCGGGCGACTCCGCCTGCGCGACACGGTGGGCAAGTTCCTGATCGGCGCCTTGCAGATCGGGTCCGGCGCTTCCTTGGGCCGTGAAGGGCCGACGGTCCAGATCTGCGCGGGCATCGCCAGCTCGGTGGGGCGCGCCACCGGCCTTTCAGAGAGGAGCGTCCGGCGGCTCCTCCCGGTCGGCGTCGCCGCCGGGATCGCCGCCGCGTTCAACGCGCCCGTCGCCGCGGTGACCTTCACCATCGAGGAAGTCATCGGGACCCTGGACCAGACCGTGCTCTCGGGGGTGGTGGTGGCCGCCGCGCTGGCGGCGGTGGTCGAACGCAGCGTGCTCGGTGCACATCCGGTGATCGACATCGCCCGCACCTACAGCCTCGAGCACGCCTCCTCGCTGCTCTCCTACGTCCTGCTGGGGCTGGCCGCCGGCGGCGTGTCCCGCCTCTTCACCGACTGGCTTCTCGCCGTGCGCGCGTGGTTCAGGCGGCTCCGAGCCCTCCCCCGGTGGGCCCACCCCGCGCTGGGCGGCGCGGTCACCGGGGCGCTCGCCATCCTCGCGGTGGTGGGCCTGGATTCCCGCGGGGTCACCGGCGGGGGCTACGAGACGCTCTCCCGGGCCCTGCTCGGCCAGCTCGGCTTCCGCGTCCTGGTCGCGCTCTGCGCGCTGAAGCTCCTGGCCACGGTGGCCTCCTACAGCAGCGGGGGGGCCGGCGGGATCTTCGCGCCGGCGCTCTTCATCGGAGCGATGCTCGGGGGCGCCACCGGCTTCGTCGACGTGGCGGCCTGGGGGCACGCTCCGAGCGAGATCGGCGCATTCGCTCTGGTCGGGATGGGGGCGGTGTTCGCCGGCATCATTCGCGCGCCGATCACCTCGGTCCTGATCATCTTCGAGATGACCAACGGCTACGGGCTGGTCCTGCCCCTGATGATCGCCAACACCATCTCCTACCTCCTCGCCCGACACTGGCGGCCGATCCCGATCTACGAGGCGCTGCTCGAGCAGGACGGCGTGTACCTGCCCAGATACCGGAGCACGACCACGCATCCGCTGGACCGGCTCCGGGTGAGAGACGCGATGACGCGCGCGCCGGTCACCCTGGTGGCCACCCTGTCCGTGGCGGAGGCATTCCGGCGCCTGCGCGCCCACAGCTTCTCCAAGGTGCCGGTCATGGACGAAGACGACCACTTCCGGGGCTTCGTCGACCTCGCATCCCTGAGAGAGCTGGCCGCCCGAGGAGAAGGGGAGGGTCGCATCGAGGAGCTCGTCACGCCGGGTTCGGTGGTCTCGCCCGAGGAACCGCTCATCCGTGCGGTTCTGAAGATGAGCGATGCCAGCGTGCGCCAGCTGGCGGTCGTCGGCCCGGAGGATCCCCGGCAGCTCCTGGGCATCGTCACCATGAGCGACGTCCTGCGGGCACACGCCGGGGCTGCGGCGGCCCGCGCGCAGAGCAGGCCCATTCTGCGCGTGCGGGACGTGATGAGCCACGGTCGCCCGTTCACCACCTTCCGGCCGAGCACACCGGCGACGGAGATGTTGCGCGAGGTGAGTGATGCGACCTGGCAGGACGTGTTCCCGGTCATCGACGCTCAAGGACGGATGATCGGGTTGGTCAGCGCCGAGGCGATGCGGGTCCTGGCCACCGAACAGAAGGGTGCGCCCTGGGCGCTGGCCGCGGATGTCATGCAGCCCGCAGTCTCCGTGCACCCGGAGGATGACCTTCGAGAGGCCACCCGGTGCCTCGTCGCCAATCGGCTCCGGGAGGTTCCGGTGCTCGATCGGGCCGACGCGGTGGTCGGCTTCCTCGACGAGGCAGAGATCGCCAGCGTCTATCTTCAGGCCGACGACGAGCCCGAGCGACGCGGCGCTCCCTACCCCTGAGGGCAGCTCCGCTGCATGCCTCCTCGGGCGCCCGGTCTTCCACCCGCACCCGTCCGGCCTGCCGCTCTCCTAGCGCGGCGCCGGACACACCGCCCGGCGGAGGATCTCCGGACGGGGCTCGTCCTCCGGATGCCCGAGCCGCT
>Ga0335082_10004067_pt1 | contig 15906 bp, 10 predicted proteins | sample Lox_Sample_41_FD_206718 | JGI IMG/M metagenome (GOLD analysis project Ga0335082, IMG submission 206718) | Soil microbial communities from Loxahatchee National Wildlife Refuge, Florida, United States - Lox_Sample_4.1 | ecosystem: Environmental > Terrestrial > Soil > Wetlands | place: USA...
ACACGGGCATCTCGTCGGGCGGCGGCACGTTCACCTCGGTGACCCGGTTGCGGTAGGCCACCAGCGCGGTCCCGCCGCCGCGGCGGATCCGCACCACCACCTCCTCGGTGTTGTACGGCTCGCCGGGGTCGTAGCCGTGCGCCCAGGTGGCGAACGCGCGGATGGGACCGGAGTGGGTGGCCGCGATGATCCGGGTGTCCGGCGATTCGGCCATCAGCCGGTGGAAGCCGCGCCAGAACCGGCGCACGCAGGACTGCGGCGGCTCGAAGTACATCAGCGGGATGGTCAGCCACATGTAGATCGGGTCCGCCCCGCCGAGCTGGTTACGGTAGAACCGGTCGATCTCCACCAGCCACCGCGGCCGGTCGCCGACCGCCATCCGCTCCAGCTTCTCCATCAGCGCCTGGTACTGGCGGAACGCCGAGGTGACGTCGCGCGGCCCGTCCGGCGTCCAGACCTGGAAGTTACGCAGCTCGGGAATGGGCTCGGGCGCGCCGACGTCCGCCTGGATCCCCCACTGCTGCAGGCCGTCCTGCATGCCGCGGTAGATCTGGTCCGCGGTCTGCCGGGCCCGGCTGGTGTCCGCGCAGACGATCCGGACCTTCTGGCCGGGCCGGACGCTCTTGGACAGGCTGTGCCCGCGCTGGTGCGACTGCCAGCCGCCCATCGGGGTCAGGCCCGCGTCGGTCGAGTAGCCCTGGGTGATCCCGTGCCTGACGATCCGGATCTCGGTGGCGAAATCCTCCTGCGCCTTGCGCTCCGGCGGCGCGACGATCTCCTTCTCCCGGAACGTGCCGGCGAACTCGCGGGTGAACCGCTCGCCGTCCACCTCGAGCAGGGCCGCCGACGCGGCCTGCGCGCCGCGTTCCCGGAACCGGCGAAGGTACAGCGGCAGGTCTTCGTCAGCCTGGGCGGGACTCGATGACGGCGGGGACTGCTTGAGCCCGCGCCGTTCGGTATATCTGGCCAGGTAGTAAGGGGCGTCGGTACGGTCCGTACGGCGGAAGGCCGGAGCGGGACCTTGCCTGTCGGTCTCGGTCATCAGCTGTGCACCGTGAAGAAGCGCTCGTTGACCTGGCGGTCGTAGTAGAACATGGCCCGGCCCATCTCCTCCTCGGTCCAGGTGATCGGCTCGAAGTCCGGGTCTACCCAGTAGCCGCCGGTGAAGACCTCGTTCCTGTTGCCGACCGGGTCGAAGAAGTAGACGGTGTAGCCGCGGGTGACGCCGTGCCTGGTGGGCGCGACGTCGATGGTCACGCCGTTGAAAGCGAGCAGGTCGGCGGCCTCGCGGACCGCGTTCCAGTCGTCGATCCAGAAGGCGAAGTGGTGCAGCGCGCCGTTCGGCCCGGTGACGATGGCGATGTCGTGCGGGGTGTGCGACCGCTCCAGCCAGGTGGCGAGCTGGTGGCCGTCGTTGGCGACGATCTGCTCGGTGAGCCGGAACTCCAGCACGTCACGGAAGAACGCGGTCGCGCCGTCGACGTCCTCGGCCATGATGAAGATGTGGTCCAGCCGGGGCGGCGCGATGCCGACCAGGTTGGCCGGCCGGGGCGGCGGGTTGGTCAGAGGCAGCATGTTGCCGACCTTCTCCATCCCGTAGACCAGCTCGACCAGGTGGCCCGAGGGGGCCTCGAACCTGATGGCCTCGCCCCAGCCCGGACCGAGTTCGGCCGTGGCGAAGCGCTTGACGGCGATGCCGGCCTTCTCCACCCTTTCCGTGTAGTAGTCCAGGTCTGGCTGCTCCGCGACCTTGAACGACATGTGGTCCAGGCCGTACGTCGGCGCCTGGCGGAGCACTACCGAGTGGTGCTCGTGCTCGTCCCAGCACTTCAGGAACACCCGGCCCTCGTCGTGGGCGACCTCGATCAGGCCGACCACCTCGGTGTAGTAGGCCGTGCACAGCTCGAGGTCCGGGACCCTGACCTCGACGTGCTGCAGGCGCAGGATGCGGTCGCTCATCGGCGCTCCTTAGGTGTGGAAGCTCAGGAACCGCTGGCTGATGACGTTCTCGTAGTAGAACAGCCCGCGGCCGAACTGATCCTCGGTCCAGGTGATGGACGGGAAATCGGGATCCGGGCGGTACCCGCCGGTGAACACCTCGTTCCTGATGCCGAGCGGGTCGAAGAAGTAGATCGTGTTGCCGCGGGTCACCCCGTGCCTGGTCGGGCCCTGGTCGATCTGCACGCCGTTGAAGGCCAGGATGTCGGCGGCCTTGCGGACCTGGTCCCAGTCGTCGAGCCAGAAGGCGAAGTGGTGCAGCGCGCCGTTCGGCCCGTTGACGATCGCGATGTCGTGCGGGGAGTGGCTCCGTTCCAGCCACACCCCGAGCTGGTGGCCGTTGGCGTCGAGGACCTGTTCGGTCATCCGGAAGCCGAGTGTTTTCTGGAAGAACGCCGCGGCCTCGCCGACCTCCTCGGCGTTGATCAGCATGTGGTCGAGCCGCGGCGGTGCGATCCCGGGCATGCCGGGCGGCGGGACCGGCGCCGGGTTCAGCTTGCCCAGCAGGCTGCCGGTCTTGTCCAGCTCGTAGACCAGCTCCATGGTCTGCCCGGACGGGATGCCGAACCTGATCGACTCGCCCTGGCCGACGGCCTCGCCGCGGCTGATCCGCTGCACCTGGCAGCCGTATCTCGTTATGGCGGTCTCCAGCTCGGCCAGGTCGTCCTCGCGCTCGACCCGGAAGCTGAACAGGTCGAGTCCGGTCCGCGGGTCGTAGCGGAGCCGGATCGAGTGGTGGTCCTCCTCGTCCCAGCACTTGAGGTAGACCGTGTCCTCGCCGCGCCCGGCCAGCTGCAGGCCGAGCACCTCGGTGTAGTAGGCGGTGGACAGCTCAAGGTCGGGGGTGCGGACGTCGACGTGGGCAAGGCGCAGGATTCCCACGGTGCCTCCAGGGCCTGGGAAATGCTTGACGCGTCGAACATACCTCGCCTAGTGTTCCAGATAAAGATCAAGCGTTCCAGATAGAGGAACGAGCCTCCCATGTCGACGCCGGAACAGATGCGCCCCGAGGCGATGCGCCCCGAGCAGATGCGTGCGGCGGTGGCGCGGTACGTCGAGGAGATCCACCGTGCCTATGTGGCGCAGGCGCTGACGTTTCCCGCGGCCGTGCGCGGCCGGATGCCGCTGCTGGCGCCGGGGCCGCTGACGGTAGCCGCGGTGGGCGCCAGGAACCTGCACGTGCTGGCCACCAGGGACTCGCTCGGGCCGGTACGCGGTCCCGAGGTCGAAATCGCCGGGTCGGTGGAGGGGCTGTCCTGGACCGTGCGGTTCTTCGACCCGGTCGTGCTGCCCGAGCTGTCGCTGATCGACGAGTCTTCGGGACCCGCTTTTGGCGAGGTGCGGCACGCGCTCGGCGTCAGCACGGTGGTGTACCACTTCGTCGCCTCCCCCGGCTCGGGGCTGTCCGCGCACAACGCGGCGCACGTCGGCACCGGCCTGGCCGGCGGGCATTCGGCTGCGGCACGGGACTTCGAGACGATCCGCAACCGGGTGCGCGGCCGGGAGGAACTGGTGGACGAGATGGCGGGCGCGGCCGCGGCCGGGCTGGTCCGGGCGCACGCCATGCTGGCCGCCGCGCTCATGCCGCGAAACGCCGCGCTGTCGGCGCTCGCCGCCGAGGCACGGCCCGATCCGGAGGCGGTGCGGCGCGAGCTGCTGGCCGCCGTCGGCGGGCGGACGCAGTGGATACCGCCCCCGCCGGCGCAGCCGGCTGGACCAGCACCGTGACCGAGCCCCCGCAGGGCGGGCTCTCCACGGTGCGCAACGCGGCCCGGCTGCTCAAGGTGTTCCGGTCCCGCGAGGCCGACCTCGGCGTCTCCGAGCTGGCCCGGCGGCTGGGCCTGGGCAAGAGCACCGTGCACCGGATGCTGACCACGCTGGTCGCCGAGGGGCTGATCGAGCAGAGCCCGCGGACCGGCGGCTACCGGCTCGGCATCGTGATGTTCGAGCTCGGCCAGGCGGTGCGGGTGCACATGGACCTGCACGCCGCGGTGGGCCCGGTGCTCGGCGAGCTGCGGGCCCAGACCGGGGAGTCATCCCAGGTCGGCGTCCTGGACGGGCACGAGGTCGTGTACGTGGACCGGATGGAGAGCGCGCACTCGCTGCGGCTGTTCACCGAGACCGGGCGGCGGGTGCCGGTGCACTGCACCAGCTCGGGCAAGGTGCTGCTGGCCTACCTGCCGGAGGCCAGACGGCAGGCGGTGCTGCGGGCCGCGCCTTTGGAGGCCCTGACGCCGCACACGATCACCGACCGGTCCCAGCTCGCGGCCGAGCTCGACCGGGTCCGCCGGCGCGGCTGGGCCGAGGCCGTCAACGAGCGCGAGGCCGGGATCGCGTCCATCGCGGCGCCGGTGCGCGACATCGGCGGCGAGGTGATCGCCGCGATCAGCATCGGCGTCCCGCTGGCCCGGTGCAGCGTGATGGCACTGCGCAGGCTGGCACCGGTGATCATGGAAGCGGCCGAGGCGGCGTCACGCCGTCTTGGCTGGTCAGGTGACCTGTCTTCGCAACAGCGAAAGGAAGGGTGAGCCCCGAGATGCCGCTGACCGACGCTCCCGGCAAGGCCAGGGCGCTATACGAGGCCCGCCAGTCCAGGCAGCAGATCGAGCCGTTCACCGACGCCGACCCCGACCTCGGCATGGCCGACGGGTACGCGGTGCAGCAGGAGCTGGTCAAGCTGCTGCTGGCCGACGGCGACCGGATCACCGGCTACAAGGTCGGGCTCACGTCCAAGCCGATGCAGAAGATGATCGGGGTGGACACGCCCGACTACGGTCCGGTGCTGGGCTCGACCGTCTACGCCGACGGCGACGCGGTGCCGGTGTCCGCGTTCATCCAGCCGAAGATCGAGGCCGAGATCGCCTTCGTGCTCGGCTCGCCGCTGGCCGGCCCGGGGGTGAGCGTGCTGGACGCGCGCCGGGCGATCGCCGGGATGACCGCGGCGGTGGAGATCGTCGACTCCCGGTTCGCCGACTGGCGGATCAGGCTCGCCGACACGGTCGCCGACCTGGCCTCCAACGGTGCGGTGGCGATATCGAGCAGGGTGGTGCCGCTGGACGGCGTGGATCCGCGGCTGATCGGGATGATGCTGACCCGGCAGGGTTCGCTCGTCGACACCGGGGCCGGGGCGGCCGCGCTCGGCGACCCGGTCCGGGTGGTGGCCTGGCTGGCCAACACGCTGGGTTCGATGGGAGCCAAACTCGAGGCCGGGCACCTGGTCATGACCGGGGCGCTGCACGCCGCCGTGCCGATGCGGGCCGGAGACGTGTTCCGCGCCGAATTCGACCGTCTCGGTCCGCTCACCGTCCGCGTTGTGGAATAAGGGGTTGCTGTCATGATTCCGGCTGACGAGATCGCGGCCCGGCTGACCAAGGCCCGGGCCGACCGCGCGGCGATCGGCTCGCTGTCCGCGTCGTTTGACGGCTTCGACCTGGCTTCGGCCTACGAGGTGCAGCGGGTGCTGCGGCGCGAGGCCGGCCCGCTGGCCGGGTGGAAGCTCGGCGTGACCTCCCGCGCCAAGCAGGCCCAGGTGGGGGTGCACGAGCCGGTGCGCGGCCACCTGGCCGCGGCCGACGCGCTCGATCTCGGCTCGCCGCTGGTGGTGGCGGAGCACATCCAGCCCCGGTGCGAGCCGGAGATCGTGTTCATCATGGGCGCGGACCTGTCCGGGCCTTCGGTCACCTCGTCGGCGGTGCTGGCGGCCACCGCGGCGGTGGCGGTGGGCATCGAGGTGCTCGACTCGCGGTACACCGACTACAAGTTCACGATGCCGGACGTGGTGGCGGACAACACCTCGGCGGGGCGGTACGTGGTGGGTTCGGCCATCCCGGCGGCAGGCCTGGACCTGCGGCTTCTTGGCGTCGTTCTGGAGCACAACGGCGAGGTGGTGGCGACCGCGGCGGGCGCCGCCGCATTGGGCCACCCGGCGGCGGCAGTCGCCTGGCTGGTCCGGTCGCTGGCTGCTGAGAACGAAGGCCTGCGGGCCGGCGACATCGTGCTGTCCGGCGGGCTGACCGCCGCGGTACCGGTCAGGGCCGGGGACGTGGTGACCGCGACGGCGGACCGGCTCGGCTCGGTGGAACTCGGCTGCGTTTGATGGACCCGAACGGGCCCAGCGATCCCGCCCTGGTACCGCTGGAGCGCCCTCCCGGGCGGACCCAGTGGACGTTCTCGCACGCCGGGCGCTCGTACGCGGTGTTCGAGGTTTCCGGTGACCTGGTTGTCACCGACGGGGCCTGCCCGCACAACGGCGGCCCCCTGGCCGAGGGCCTGGTCCGGGACGGCGTGGTCACCTGCCCGTGGCACTGGTACAGCTACGAGCTGGCGACCGGGCGGTGCCGGACGGCGGTCGGCTATTCGCTCCGCCGGTATCCCGTGGTGATGGCGGGCGGGCGGCCGCACGTGGCTCTTCCGGCGGGGGCGCCGGCCCGGAGCTGGTCGCAGATCCTGCGGGAGCACGCCCGCCAGGAGGGTCCCCCGGCGTGAGCGGCGCTGTTCCCGCCGTCCGCCCGCCCAACCGATGGCTCAGGGAACCCCGGCCGGCTCGCCGGCGGGCAGCTCCTCTTCCGGAGCGGGTTGGCGAGCGAGCCTGCTGGGCCACCACACCCACCGGCCCAGGTCGAGGTTCAGCGCGGTGACCAGCACCGAGCGGACCACGAGCGTGTCCAGCAGCACCCCGAACGCGACGGCGAAGCCGAGCTCAGTCAAGAACGTGACCGGAAGGGTGCCGAGCACCGCGAACGTCCCGGCCAGCACGGCTCCGGCCGCGGTGATCACGCCGCCGGTGGCGGCCAGGCCGGTCAGCGCGCCCGTGCGGGCCCCGTGCCGCTGGGCTTCCTCGCGGACCCGGGTCATCAGGAAGATGTTGTAGTCGATGCCCAGGGCGACCAGGAACACGAACACGAACAGCGGGAACGAGGTGTCGGCGCCGCCGAAGTTGAACACGTGGTCGAAGAACAGGGCGCTCACCCCCAGGGTCGCCGCGAACGACAGCACCACGGTCGCGATGAGCATGATCGGCGCGACGAGCGCCCGCAGCAGCAAGGCGAGGATGACGAACACGACGACCAGGACGATCGGGATGATGAGGTCCCGGTCGTGCGCGGCGGCCCGCTGGACATCCAGGTTGATGGCGGTGTTACCGCCGACCAGCGCGTCGGAGCCCGGTACGGCGTGCACCGCGGTGCGGATCCGGTCGATGGCCGAGTACGCGGCCTGGCTGTCCGGAGCCGCGGTCAGCGTGGCCTCGATGTAGGCGTGGCCGGCCTGGGTCACGGGGGACGTCACGCCGGTGATGCCCGGCACCGCCCGGAGCGCCGCGGCGAGCTGCGCGCCCGACGCCGGGTTGCCGAAGATCTCGACCGGCTGCCCGGCCCCGGCCGGGAAGTGCTGGTCGATCACGCTCTGTCCGACCACCGACTCCGGGTGGCCGCGGAACGACTGCGCGTTCGTCAGCCCGTTGGCCTTCAGCCCGGTCAGTCCCAGGGCCATGACGCCGAGGATCAGGGCCGTGGTGATCCAGACGACCCGGGGGCGCACGGCGATGCGGCGGCCGGTCCGTGCCCAGAAACCCCGGGTGGTGGGTTCGGCCGAGCCGTACCCGGGCTTGGCGGGCCAGAAGACCCAGCGGCCGGTGATCACCAGCAGCGCCGGCAGCAGCGTCATCATCGAGAGCATGGCGACCCCGACGCCGATCGCCAGCACCGGTCCCAGGCCCTTGGTGGAATTCAGCTCGGCGAAGGTCAGGGCCAGCAGGCTCAGGATCACCGTGCCGGCGCTGGCCACGATCGCGGGCCCGGCCCGACGGATCGCCACCCGCATCGCGGCGTGCCGGTCCTCATGCCGCCGCAGTTCCTCGCGGTACCTGGCCGTCAGCAGCAGCGCGTAGTCGGTGCCGGCACCGAACACCAGCACGTCCAGGATGCCCGCGCTCTGCGCGTTGACCGTCAGCCCGGCGTGCTTAGCCAGCAGGTAGATCAGCGCCTGTGAGCTGGTCAGCGCCACGCCGGCGGAGATCACCGGCAGCAGCCAGAGCGACGGGCTCCGGTAGGTGATCAGCAGCAGCACGATGACCACGGCCAGCGCGGAGAACAGCAGGACGCCGTCGATGCCCTTGAACGCCTTCCCGGAGTCGGACGCGTAACCGAGCGGGCCCGCTATGTGGATCGTCATGCCCTGGGCATCCGAGGCGGCGATGCTCCTGAGGGAGTCCGCGGCGGGTCCTGCGTTGTTCCAGCCTTCATGGCCGAGGTTGACGGGGACGATCGTCTCGATCGCCTTGCCGTCGTGGGCCACGAACGGCCCGGTTACCTGGCCCTGGACGACGCCGGCCACGCCAGCGAAGCGCTTGGCGTCGGCGGCTGCCTTGGCCTTGTCGGCGGCGGTCAGGCCAGCCGGCCGGTCGTACACCACCACGGCCGGGAAGACGTTGGGCGACACGACCTTCGACCGCAGCGCCAGCGCCTGCGTGGACTCCGCCGCAGGCGGCAGCCACGACTGGGCGTCGTTCTTCTCGGCGCCGGTGAGCTTGCCGGACAGCGGCCCCGCGAGCGCCACCACGACCAGCCAGAACACCAGCACGAGCCACTTGGTCCGGCGCCCCGCCGGAATACCTACCACCGATTTAAGCCTGGACATGCCCGATTCTCCCGTCCCCGTACTGTCTGTCCCTCGTAAGACGATCACGCGCCCCGTGACTCATCTCCCGATCGCCCTGTTGTTCGGAATGACTCAATCCTGACGGATCCAAGACAACGAAGCCAGTTTTTAATCAGGCGGCGAGAAGGCTGGCGCGGCAGGCCGGCGGCCGGGCGCCCGGCGGTCAGGCGGCCGGATGGGTGGCGGGGATCTCGTCGAGCTGGGCGCGGAGCTCGGCCATGGCCTGGTGGTAGGACCCGACCGAGCGCATCTTCACGTCCTCGTAGCCGCGCACAGTATCGGGCAGCTCGGCCAGCCGGACGGCCAGCGCCGCGGTGGCCGGGCTGAGGCGGCCGATCAGGTGATCGACCAGGCCGAGGTATTCCTCGATCAGCTCGCGCTCGGCGACCCGGACCCGGGTACGGCCGAACGGGTCGATCGGTGTGCCCCGGAGCTTGCGCATGGCCCGCAGGACACGGAACGCCGGGACGAGCCACGGGCCGAGCGCGATCTTCCGCTTCAGGCCGAGGGCGCGCAGGGTCGGCGGGTGCAGCCGCCAGGACGCGCGGGCACCCGGCCCGAACTCGGCCTCCAGGCCGGAGCCGAGGGACGGCTCCAGGGCCAGCCGGGCGACCTCGTACTCGTCCTTGTAGGCCATGAGCTTGTACAGGTACCGGGCGACGGCCTCGGTCAGCGCGGTCGAGCCCGGCGTCTTGTCCCGTTCGACGGCGCGGACCCGCTCGACCACGTCGAGGTAGCGGCGGGCGTAGGCGTGATCCTGGTACGCCGTCAGGTCGTCGGACCGTATCCTGATCAGCCGGTCGAGGGTGGGCTCGGCCGGCGCGGGCCGATCGAGGCCCGCCGCGGCCAGGAGGGCACTGGGGTCCGCGACGTACTGGCGGCCGCGCCGGAACGCCTGGAGGTTCTTCTCGACGGCGACGCCGTTCACCCGGATTGCCTCCTCGATGGCGTCCGGCGGCAGCGGCAGCGCTCCGGTCTGGAAACCCGCGCCGACCAGGAAGACGTTAGCGAACTGGTCGTCACCGAACAGCCCGAGGACAATCTGGCGCACGTCGAGCAGGACGGAGCCGTCCCGCACCCGGTCCAGGATCGGCTGGCTGACGCCGGTCCGGTCGGGGAAGGCCAGCCCCGGGTCGGACACCATCGGCCCGGTTGGCACCTCGGCTACCGAGACCACCGCGACGGTCCGGCCCGCGGTCACGGCGAGGTTCTTCGGGTCGGCGGCCACCAGGAGGTCGCATCCCAGGTAGAGGTCGCACTCCCCGGCGCCGAGCTTGTTGGTGGGAGGCGGGGCGGAGCGGCTGAACCTGACGTCGGACACGACCGCGCCGCCCTTCTGGGCCAGGCCGGTCTGGTCGAGCGAGCGGGTGTGCCAGCCGGCGATGAGCCCGGCGGTCGCGAGGACCTGCGACACGGTGACCACGCCGGTACCGCCGACCCCGGTGAGCCGGATCCCGAACGAGTCGGGGTCCACGACCGGGCGCGGGGCCGGGAGTTCCTCAGGGGTGATCGCCTCGGCCGCCTGCCGGCGGCCCGCGGGAGCCCTGGGCACCACGGTCATGAACGCGGGGCAGTCACCGTCCAGGCAGCTGTAGTCGACGTTGCAGGACGACTGGTGCACGCGGGTCTTGCGGCCGAACTCGGTCGGCACCGGCTGCACCGACAGGCAGTTGGACTTGCGCCCGCAGTCCCCGCAGCCCTCGCAGATCCGCTCGTTGATGAACACCCGGGTCTGCGGCTGGGCGATCGTGCCCCGCTTGCGCTTGCGGCGCTTCTCGGTGGCGCACTCCTGGTCGTGCACGAGCACGGTGACGCCTCGCGTCGCCGCGAGGATCCGCTGGGCCTCGTCGAGCCGGGAGCGATCCCAGACGGCCACCCCGTTCGGCATCTTTGCGTGCCGGTAGCGGCCGAGGTCCTCGGTGGTGACGATGACCCTGGCCACCCCCTCGGCGAGCAGCACCCGGACGATCTGCGGCACGGTCATGCCGCTGGCCGGGCGCTGGCCGCCGGTCATGGCCACGGCCGAGTTGTACAGCAGCTTGTAGGTCATGTTCGCCCGGGCGGCCACCGCGGCCCGGATGGCCAGCGAGCCCGAGTGGTCGAACGTGCCGTCCCCGATGTTCTGCACGAAGTGGTCGCGGTCGAGGAACGGCGCCATGCCGATCCACTGCATCCCCTCGCCGCCCATCTGGGACAGCCCGGTGACCGTGCCGGCCTGCGATTCGTCCATCAGCAGCACCAGGGCGTGGCAGCCGATGCCGCCGCCGACCAGGGTCCCGGGCAGCGGCTTGGTCGAGCTGTTGTGCGGGCAGCCCGAGCAGAAATACGGCACCCGGCTCACCAGAGGCAGGGTCGTGCGGACGGCGGCGGCCGCAGGAGCGGCCGCCGATGCGACCCCTAGGGCGGTCATCCGGCGCCGCAGCGGGCCCGTGATCAGGTCGGCATCCAGCTCGCCGTAGGCCGGGACGAGCTCAGAACCGTCGGCGTCGCGCTTGCCGGTGACGGCCGGCTGGACCGGGCCGCCGTAGAGCACGTCGCGGATGGCGGTCTCGAGGAAGGAGCGTTTCTCCTCGACGACCAGGATCTCCTTCAGGCCGCCGGCGAACTCGCGGACGGCGGTCTCCTCGAGCGGCCACGGCATGCCGACCCGCAGCAGGCGGACCGGGCTGGCCGCCAGGCTGTCCTCGCTGATGCCGAGGCGGCGCAGCGCGGCCAGCACGTCGAGGAACGTATGCCCGGCGGCGACCACGCCGAGGACGTCGCCAGGGCCGCGCCCGACGACCCGGTTCAGCTGGTTGAGGCGCGCGTACTCCCGGGCCAGGCGGAGCCGGTTGGTGACCAGGTCACGCTCGAGCTGGCCCAGCGTGGGGTGCAGCAGCCGGGCGGTGGGCACATGCGTCCCGGCACCCGGCGGGATCCGCGGGGCCGGCCAGTCCGCGGCCAGGTTGACCGTTGACGATCCGTCCGCGACCGCGGTGACGATCTTCAGCCCGGTCCACAGTCCCGATGCCCGGGACAGCTCGATCGCGTGACGGCCGAGGTCGAGCACGTCCTGACTGTCCGCCGGGTACAGGTACGGGATGCTCAGGTCGGCGAGCGCGGCGTCCGACGCGCACGGCAGGGTCGAGGACTTGGCACCGGGGTCGTCGCCGACCAGGACCAGGGCCCCGCCCCTGGGGTGCGAGCCCATCAGGTTCCCGTGCCGCAGCGCGTCGGTGGCGCGGTCGAGGCCGGGAGCCTTGCCGTACCAGATGCCGATCACCCCGTCGCGGGCGGCGCCGGGAAGGGTGCACGCGAGCTGGCTGCCCTGGACCGAGGTGGCGGCCGCCTCCTCGTTCAGGCCAGGGACGAACGTGACATCGCATCCGTCGAGCAGCTGCTTCAGCCTGCCGAGTTCGGTGTCGTAGCCGGCCAGCGGAGATCCCTCGTACCCGGAGATGAACGTCCCGACGTTCAGGCCGGCGGCCAGGTCGCGCCGGTGCTGGTCGATGGGCAGCCGGGCCAGGGCCTGGACTCCGGTCAGCTGCACCCGGCCCGAGGTCGCGGTGTACCGGTCGCTCAGCTGCGGGCGGGCCGCCGTTTCAGTCATCTGGTCCTCCGGTTCGGCCGACGGGGCTCCGTTGTGACGATATATCTAGCCAGGTGACCTACTGGTTCGCGGTCGGGCAACTCAGCTGCGCGGTGGTTAGCGACGGCCAGATGGAGCCGCCTCTGGCGCCACCGCTGGAGGCGTTCTTCACCCCCGGCACCGGCGTGCCAGACCGGGACCTGCGCGAGGCCGTGGCCGCCGAGGGCCAGGGCCGGACCGTGGTGAAGTGTGGCTACAACTGCCTGCTGGTGGAGACGCCGGACGGCCGGGCGGGCATCGACGCCGGTCTCGGAGCGCGATTTCTCGGCTACGGTCCGCGGATCGAGCCGCTGGTCGGCAGGCTCGGCGGCCGGCTGGCCGAGGCGGGGGCGGCCGAGCTATCCGCCGTGCTGTTCACGCACCTGCACCAGGACCACGCGCGCGGCGCCACCTGGTCTGGCGAGCTCACGTTCCCGGCGGCGACCGGGTTCGCGCACGCCGCGGAGGTGGCGTTCTGGCCGACATCCGGGCGATCACCGCAGGACGACGAGCACCGGCCGGCGGCGCTCGAAGCGATCAGGCTGTTCGGCGACCGGCTGCGCCCGGCTAGAGCAGCGGGCCTGGCTGGCCGCCCATTGAGCCGGTCGCCGCGATCTCCAGGGCCTTGTCCACGTAGACCCGGTAGCCGAGGTCGGCCCGGTAGCCGTGGATCTCGGGCGTGTCCAGGCTCCGCATGAACGACAGGATCTCCGGGCTGAATACCTGGCCGGGGACGAGCACGGGGTAACCGGGCGGGTAGGGCGTGACGTAGGTGGTGGACACCACCTTCTCGCCGTTCTCCACCCGCTGCTCGACCTCCTCCGGCTTGAGGTACTCGCAGTAGCTGTCGTTGTAGGACAGGTAGAAGGCGCGCCGTACGTCGCCCTCCGGGGAGTGCTGCCCGTTGACGTCCTGGAAGCTGGGGTGGAAGCCGCTGAAGTCGGGCAGCGGCGCCGAGGGCGCGGTCAGCCGCTGGACCGCCCGCTCGTGCGCGGCGCGTTCGGCCGGGCTCATGTCCATCAGCTGGCCCTCGAGGTCCTTGGCGATGCTGACGAGCACCTCGATCAGGTACGCCACCGAGCTGCGGGTCGTGCCGATCGTGGTCATGAACAGCACGGTGTTCCGCGACGTCTTGTTGATCTGGACGCCGTAGCGGTCCATCAGGTGGCCGCGCTTGAAATGGTCCCCCTCGATGCCGGTGGCGCCGATGTAGATGGTGACCCGGGACGGGTCGAGGACGAACTCGTCGGTGCTCCAGGCCTTGATCATGTTCGGCAGGCCGGAGCGCAGCGGCTGGTCGATGCCCGAGGCCCGGTACCTGGCCGGGATCAGGTCCTTGGTCATCAGGCAGCGCATGTACTTGCTCAGCAGCGGGTGGTGGTCCACCGCGTCGCGGAGCCGCATGGCGTTCTCGACCTGCTTCTGCACCAGCTCGAACCCCTCCAGTGCGGCCTGCCGGCGGCCCAGGTCGAGCGAGGCCAGGATCTGGTAGTTCGGTGAGGTGGAGGTGTGCGTCATGTAGGCCTCACGGAAGGTCTCCTCCACCTTCTGGCTGAAGTCCTGGTCCGTCACGTGGATCATGGAACCCTGCCGCAGCGACGTCAGGGTCTTGTGGGTGGACTGGGTGGAGTACACCCTGACCCGGGCCCGGGCCGGATCCGGGATGAGCCGCCGGTTCAGCAGGGTGTCGTCGTCCGCGGCGTCGATCGGGCCGGTCTCCTCGTGGAACTTCGCGTACTCGGCCCGGTACTCGGGCAGCCGCAGCCTTTCGATCAGGGTGCGGGCGGCCCGCATGGCGGTGCGCGGCCGGTAGACCGGGTGGAACCTGGCGAACGCGAACCACGCCTCGTCCCACAGGAAGATCAGGTCGGGCTTGATGGCCAGGCACTCCTCCATCACCCGGCCGACGTCGTAGACGATCCCGTCGAACGTGCAGTTGGTCAGCAGCAGCATCTTGACCCGGTCCAGTTTGCCCGCCCGGCGTAGCGCGAGCAGCTGGCGCTTGATCTCGGTGAGCGGGACGGCCCCGTACATCGAGTACTGGTTCAGCGGGTACGCCTCCAGGTAGGTGACCATGGCGCCGGCCAGCATCAGGCCGTAGTGGTGCGACTGGTGGCAGTTCCGGTCGACCAGGACGATGTCGCCGGGCTTGACGAGGGCCTGGACCACGATCTTGTTGGCGGTCGAGGTCCCGTTGGTGACGAAGTAGGTCTGCCGGGAGCCGAACGTCTTCGCCGCGAGCTGCTGCGCCTCGCGCAGCGGCCCGGTGGGCTCGAGCAAGGAGTCGAGCCCGCCGCACGTCGCGGACGTTTCGGCCAGGAAGATGTCGAGGCCGTAGAAGTCGATCATGTCCCGGATCCAGTGCGACTCCACGATCGACTTGCCGTGCGAGATCGGCAGCGCGTGGAACACCCCGGTCGGCCGGTGGCTGTAGCTGCGCAGCGCGCTGAAGAACGGCGCGCGATACCGGGCCCCGATGCCGTCCAGGATGCTCAGGTGCAGCTCGAGCGAGCCTTCCCTGGTGTGGAAGATGCGCCGGAAGTGGTGGCTGAGCCGGCCCGCCAGGTCTTCGACCGAGATCTCCGTCATCAGGTACAGGTCGAGTTCCGGGCGGATCCTGGCCAGCGTCCGGGCCAGCACCTGGGCGCGTTCGTCGGGCGAGTGCTCCATCAGGTCGCCGGCCTGGCTGGCGTCCACGAACTGCGCCAGCGAGGAGGAGTCGTAGCGGGAGCGGTGGGTGAACCGGCGGCGGACCACGCAGGCCTGCAGCCGGAAGTTCAGCCGGGCCGCCATGACCGCGTCGTCGAGGCTGGGCACCACGACGATCTCGTAGGTGAACGGATCGTCCGGGCGGCGCCAGCGCCGCATCTCCTCCCGCAGCGCGCGCTCCTGCTGGTCGCTCATGTCCTCGACCACCAGTACCTCGAAGTAAGGCCGGTCGTTCCCGGCCTGCTCCACCGGGTGGGTCACCCGGTCGAAGGCGTCATCCTCGTGGCCGGGGTCGCCGGCCTGGCCGCCGCGCGGGGAATCGGTGGCCAGGGCATGGCTGATGTCGGTGACCAGGGCGGCGAACCGGTCATACTTGCCCGCCGCGAATAGCCGCCTGACCTTGACGAAGTTCGCGATGCCTGGGAACGCCCAGAACCGCTCGATGGGCCCGAGCACGTCGAGCAGGTCGTGGATGGTGTCGCCGAGTTGCTCGACGGGACGGTGCTTGGCCCCGGCCAGCAGCAGCTGGGTAGCCGATTCCTCCAGGCTGGACCAGGCATCGGTCCTGACCTGCCACAGGCTGTTGTACGCCAGCGCGTTTGACACGGTGACCCACCTCCGCGGTGCTCCTCGGGCAGCATGGGCGGCCTGGCTGGCCACCTATCAGTCACGATGCCCTAGAGCGAACGATTGTGAACAAAGGGGACATGATGAAGTCTGCCTCGGCTGGCGGCTTCCCCGTCAGGCCTGAACGGCCATGTGAGGGAACGCATAGGTCAGCGAGGACCGCGTGCGCTGAGCGCTTATAAGATGCTGGCGCGCCGTCTCGAGCGGTTACTAACCAATTCATAAGTTTGTAGACAAGTTTGACCGTCTGTGACATAATTTATCTGTGGCGAGAAAAGGACGAAGGTCAACCCCGGAAGAGAAGATTG
>Ga0335082_10004068_pt1 | contig 15904 bp, 12 predicted proteins | sample Lox_Sample_41_FD_206718 | JGI IMG/M metagenome (GOLD analysis project Ga0335082, IMG submission 206718) | Soil microbial communities from Loxahatchee National Wildlife Refuge, Florida, United States - Lox_Sample_4.1 | ecosystem: Environmental > Terrestrial > Soil > Wetlands | place: USA...
GGGAAGGACCGGGTCCTCGCGATCCCGGCCGACGTCTCCGTGGCCTCCCAGGTCGAGGCGATGGTCCGTCAGACGGTTGACGCCTGGGGCCGGGTCGACCTCCTGGTCAACAACGCCGGCACCGCTCAATGGAGCTCCATCGAGGAGACGGCGGAGGCCGATTGGGACCGGACCCTGGGGATCAATCTGAAGGGAACCTTCCTCTACACGAAGGCCGTGTTGCCGGTTATGAAGCGGCAGCGCTCCGGATACATCGTGAACATCTCGTCCTTGGCCGGGAAGGAGGGCATGGCGGGCGCGGGGGCGTACTCCGCGTCCAAGTTCGGCATGATCGGCCTGACCGAGAGCCTCCTGGCGGAGGCGATCGGACACGGGGTCCGGGCCACCGCCATCTGCCCGGCCTATGTCGACACGCCGATGGTGGAGGACGCCCCGGTCCCCAGGGAGGAGATGATCCCGCCGGGGGACATCGGGAAGATCATCATCGGACTCCTCCACCTTGCGTCGGTCACCGTAATCAAGGAAATCGTGGTCCGGCGGCGCGGCGCGATCGATTAAGCGCTCAGAGGCCGTTTCCCGCGATTTTGTTCCGGCCGCTGCGGGATGAGCGATCCGTCACAGCAACGCCGCAATCTTGCGGCATACGACGTCCGGGTCCTTCACGCCCGCCAGCCGCTCATGGGTTCCATCCTTAAAATACAACAGCACATCGCCGCATCCCAGGAGCCGGTCCAGGGGACCCTGAAGCTCGCGGACCGAGGCGATCGTCGAAATCGGAAAGGACCGTTCCCCTTCCCCCAAGAAGCCCTCCGACCGGGAAACGGCCCCGCGCGTGACCCGGTAGCGGGTGGTCCGGCGCAGGAACAGGGCCAGGGCGACCAGCATCGCGATACCGGCCAGATGGATCACCATACTTTCAAGGTATCCCATCCGCAGCGAAATCCATCCGCGGACGCCGAGTATGGCGACGAAGAACCAGAGGAAGAAGTAGTAACCCAGCGCGGGGCGTCCCTCCCAGACCGGCGGCTCCCCGCCCACCGATGCGTCCATGGACGGCAGATTATAACCTTTGTTGCGCCGTGTCAAGCGCCGCCCGCCCCCCTACAACCCCTCCACGCGGCCGTCCGGAAAAACGCGGAAGCGGAAGACAAAGAATCCGTCTTGATTGACCACGGCGGAACGGAACCGCAGGTCGTGGACGCTCACCACAATCGAATCCTTGGAGGAGAGGTCGGCCAGGGCCGTTTCGTCTTCCACCGTCCAGACCGGCGCCTTGAAGAACCACTCCAGCCGTCGCCCCAGGACCGTCGCGCGGGCCGACTCCACGGCGGAATTACCGAGGGCTGTCTGCTCCTGGCCGACAAAGTCGATCTTCTCCGCCAGGGTGTGGATCAGATAAATCCGGTAGGTGTCGCCGATGCGGACCACGCCCCGCCAGCGGTGCGGACCCAGAGGCTCGGGAAAGACGTAGCTGAACTCGGGACGCGCCGTGAGTTTCGACGATTCCGACGCGAGCGCCCGCCGGGCGATCATCCGGTTGCCCTCGCAAAAGAGGATGTAGACCGCGACGCCCGTCATCGCGATCCGGGACATTAAGACGAGATGCGGCCGAAGCCGGCGGGAGACGGCCAGCAGCAAGGGCGCGGCCAGAAGGCCGGTCAGGATAAAATCGATGATAAAGATGATCGCCAGCTCCGGCCGCCGGTCGCTCAACGGCCAGAGCAGCACCACGCCGAAGGAATTCACCAGGTCGAAAAACAGATGGACGTAGGCCCCCAGAAGGACGAGTCCGAGCAGGCGGCCAAAACCCGTCTCAGGGTAGAAGCGCCGGAGGATCAGCGCAAGACCCAGGGACCACAATGGAAGCAGAAAGACGGAGTGGCCGAAGGTCCGCCGCATCAGGATGGCGGTCGGATCGCCCGTGAGATGAACGACGGCGTCGATGTCCGGGAGGTTCGAGGCCAGCGCGAGGACGGGAACGGCCGGGGAACCGATCCGCTTCCGGAACAAGGCGTTGGCCAACCCGACGCCGACCAGGGTGTGCGTGACCGGATCCATCCGTTTACGGACGGGTGGTCTGGATAAATTGCTGATAGAGCCGGCGGGTCGTCCGGCCGGGCCGCCCGTCACCGATCGCCCGCCCGTCCACCTTGACGACCGGCAGGATCTCGGTGGTCGTGCCGGTCAGGAAGACCTCCTCGGCGCCGAGCAGATCCGCCAGCGTGATCCCCTTTTCGATCACCGGATCGCGGGCCTCTCGGGCCAGGCCGATCGTAAGGTCCCGCGTGATTCCGGGCAGGATGAACGGGCCGTTCGGCGGGGTGACGATCCGGCCGCCGATCACGGCAAAGACGTTGGACCCGGCCCCTTCCAGGACCAGCCCGTCCCGCACGAAGAGCGCCTCGAAGGCTCCGGACGAACGGGCCTTCTGTCGGGCCATGATGTTGGGAAGGAGATTGATCGATTTGATGTCGCAACGGCCCCATCGAAGGTCCGGCACCGTGATCACCGAGGCCCCCTTTTCATGGAGCGGGGCCGGAAGCGGCGTCAGCTTCCGGACCGTGACGATCACGCTGGGCCGGGTTTGCTTTGGAAAGGAATGATCCCGGGGGGCCGTCCCCCGCGTGATCTGGACATAAAGCTTTGCATCCGGGTAGCCGCTTTTGGCGTGGGCTTTTTCCAGGATCGCTTTCCAGCGGGATTTTGAATAGGCCATCGAAAGCCCGAGCGCCTCGGCGCTCTGCTCGAGCCGCCGGAGGTGATCGTCGATATGAAAGACCCGGCCGCCGTAGGTCCGGATCAGCTCGTAGATGCCGTCGCCGAATTGAAACCCGCGGTCCTCCACCGAGACGCGGGCCTGCGTCAGGGGCATGAATCGTCCGTTCACAAACGCGATGTTGGGCACCGTTCCTCCGCTCTCAGACTGGATCCTGTTTCTTTCTCATCAATACGTCCCAGAAGACATACAAGCCGTCGCCCCGTTCTTCGATCTTCAAAATGTCGAACTGTTTTCCGAACAGCCTCTTGAAGTCCCCTTTCCTGAAAAACCGGTCGTAATGGCCCCGGTGGACCAGCCAGTTTCGGCTGCGTTTTTCATCCGGATGGTGCTTGAACCGCGTCGAAAAACAGGACAGGATCAGATGGCCGCCGGGCTTCAGGCGCGGCAGAACACTACTAAAGTAACGACGCGTGTCGGCGATCTTCACATGGTGCAGGCAGCCGTAATCGATGATCGCATCGAAGGCGTTCGCGGGAAACGACAGCCGGAACGCGTCGCCGACCATGAAGCGGAACCGGCCCCGGACTTTTTGCCCCCGCGAAAAGGCCCGCGCCCGGCGGATCGCGAGCGGCTGATAATCCAGTCCCACGACGTCAAACCCTTCCCGCGCGCAGGCCACCGTGTGCCGGCCCTCCCCGCAGCCCAGGTCCAGAATCCGCCCTCGGCCGGAATCGAGCGATTTCCGTATTCGAGGGATCGCGCGCAGGACGAACGGGGTCGGACCGACGGTCGGCCAGCCGTGACTTCCGCTCTCGTACGCCTTCTCGAAATACTTTTTCTGTTTTTGATACAATCCCACGGCTCGATCGTCCCTTAAAGTACCGGCCCAGTGTAGCGCGCCGCCCCGACCGCGTCAAGAGCGAAGGCTCCCGGACACGTCCGCCCCGGATCAATCCGGCTTCTCATCCATCCGATCCTCAGATCCGGCCCGGATTCGAGAATGCGCTTCCATCGAAACCCCTCCACGCCGGGTCGCATCGGACCGAGGCGAAGTCGTCATGCGGATAAATGAAAACATCGGCCCTTGGGCTTCGGCTACATTCACCGTGGACCTGCGGAAAAAAGAACGGCGCACCCCGGGGGGTAATCCAGGGCGCGCCGTAAACAAGAACCGCCGACGAAGCGCCGCTCGGTTCTTGGGGGTTATTGGAACGAAAACCGCATTGGTTTTTTGGAAGGCCGGGATCGCCGTTCCAGCACCGTCACCCTCTCGTTTCCTGCTCGCAAGATAAAATCCTTCCAATTTTCCCGGAACGGGACTCCCTCTCAATTGTCCCGTTCGTACACCCCTGTCGATCGGTCCGATTGAACTTTCGTCCCATAAAATTCGGATCCGGTCGGCACGGATTCCCGGCGAACCGCATTCGGTCCGGCCCGTCGGGCCAAAGAAGGCCGCCATTCGGCGATGCAAGGCGAAGGTGCTTATGGAATGATCGAATTATCTTAACGTAGGAGCTATCGTAGCACAGCCCGGAGCGTTGGACAACAACTATTTTGTGTACGAACTATATGTATTTGTTATACAAAATAAAAGGCGATGGAGCGGGTCCCGTTCGCGGGGATTTTGAATGGAGAAGACAAGGTCCGGCTTCACGGCCCTTCCGGAGGGTGCGGCCTTAGTAATTCACGATGAAGTTGAAGGCCTCGGGGGTGCCGACGCCGGTCGTCTGGTCGTAGCCGGGCCCGGCCGAGAAATCGCCGTTGCTTCCGGCGCTGACGTCATGATAGGCGCTCGAGCCGCACAGTTGGTAGAGGCGGACGCCGGGATTCCCCAGCCCGGCCCCGCCGTTTTTCTGGACCAGCTCGGCGAAGAAACCGGCCCACTGGGGCGCGGCGTCGCTGGTGCCGCCGACAATGTTCCACGTTCCGTTGTTGAGGACGTAGTTTCCATACTGATTGGGATCCGCCTCGAGGCTCACGTCGGGCACGTCGCGCGCGCCGTCCGCCGGGACGTTGCAGCCGGTCTGCCAGCTCGGCTTGACGAAGACGGCGCTCTTTCCGCCGCCGCCGCCGCTCCACGCCGTCTCCGAGCCGTAGCCGCCGCAGGGAGGACTGCCGGAGGTCATCCCGGAGGCGCAGGTCGCCGAGGTGCCGCCGACCCCCACGATGTGGGGCGAGTTGGCCGGGTGGTCGACCGTGACGGTCGAGGTGCCGCAGTCCCGGGAGCCGTTGTCGCCCGAGGCTGCGAACCAGCTCTGGCCGATCGCGTTGCCGTTGGCGAAGATGTTGTCGTCGGTGGTCTGGGTGCCCGCGGAGATCCCGGTCTCGCAAGCGCCCCAGCTCGTGCTCACGATGTGGCCGGGGTTGTCCGAGACGATCCGGTTGTACATCACCGCAAAGGAGGCGAAGGTCGTCGAGCCCGCCATGTAATTCATGACGACGGCGTAGGGCGCGGTGGCGTGGCTGTACTCCGCGTCGAGGCTGACCTCAATGGAGTTCTGGGCGTTGAATTGGCAGCTCCTGGCCCCCGACCGCCCCGTGCAGACCTGGCCGCTTCCGGCGGGGAGCTGGGGGAAACCCCACACCGTGTTGAAGGAGCTCTGGTCGCTGCCGCTCCACGCGTAGGCGCCGGCGATGACGATGGTCTGGCCGCGGCCGCGGTAGCCGAGCGTGTCGTCGTAGAAGGTTATGAGATCATACGGGGAGAAATGGCAGCAGTTCGCGCCCAGCTTCGCCTCCGGCGCCAGGATGGAGTTTGCGCGAAGCATGGGCCTCATCTCCGCCAGGTTGTCCAGGCCCGCGACGCCGGTGACGAAACCCGCGATGTCCGCGGGAAAGAAAGGCTCATTCATGGCGGCGTACTTGAGCCGGCCCCGGAGGGATACGTTGTGCACGCTCACCCCGAAGGCGCGCTCCGCGGCCGCGTTGTCCCCCACGGCGCCCACCAGGAGACGGTTCGGGAAGCGGTCGGTTACCCGGAACCCGCTGGCCGTGAGCCACTCCACGACGCGTTGCTCCTCCTCCGGCGTGGGCCCGTACCGATCATTAAACTCTTCCTGGCTCAGGAAATGCTGAAAATTCGGCGAGGCGGGGTTGGAAACATCCGCAATGAAGGCCTCCAGGGCCGCTTTATGGCGCAGCTCGAGGCCGACCACGATCCCGAGGGGAAGGTCCACGGGCGCGCGGCCGAGGTCGGTGGCTTGCGCCGCCAGGGGCGACCGGGAGCCCGGTTGCAGCGGCTGGGCCATCGCCGGCGGGAACGGCAGGCCCAGAAGCCCGATCGCCATGACAGTCCAAACCAAATGTACGGAAGTTCTCATCGTGGGGCCTCCTCCTCTTTGACCTATCCCTTTGACAGATACGCCGACGATTTCTAGTACCACGCCGCCGTTGCGATTGTCAAGAAAGAAGCGTCGGTTGACATTTCAGAATCGGTATCGCATACTCCGGGAATGAGGAAATTTCTTTCCGTCATCTTCCTCCTGGCGGCGGTGGCCGCGGCCCGGGCCCAGGAGCCCGCGCCTTCCACGGTCCCCCTGACCCTCCCCGACGGAAAGGCCCTTCGGGTCGAGGTCGCGCGAACGGAGGAGACGCGGGCCCTCGGCTTGATGTTTCGCGCCGCCCTGCCGGAGGACCGCGGGATGCTGTTCGTATTCGATCGGCCCGGGCTCTACCGCTTCTGGATGAAGAACACCCTGATCCCGCTGGACATGGTCTGGATGGACGAACGGAAGCGGATCATCCATATCGAATATCAGGTCCCGCCCTGCAAGCTGGATCCCTGCCCGGTCTATGGGCCGGCGGCTGAATGCCTCTACGTGCTGGAGGTGATTTCCGGCGTGGCCTCGCGGGAGCACCTCCGGGTGGGCCAGACGGTCGCGTTTTAACCCGCGGGCCCTCCGCCCCGGACCCGCTTGGCCTGGACGACGCCGTCGACCTTCTCGATGCCCTTCAAGACCTTTTCGAGATGGGCGGCGTTCAGGATCTCCACCACGAAGTTCAGGATCGCCCGCCGGTCCGCGGTGGTCGTGATGTCGGCATGGCTGATGTTCGCCTTCGCCGAGGTGATCGCGGCCGAGACCGAGGCCAGCATGCCCGGCCGGTCGACCGTCACCACGCCGATCTTCACGGAATAGGACGCGGCATCCTTCGTGTCCCACGCCACCTCCACGATCCGGTCCTTGTCGTAGTCCAGCTCGTCGATGTTGGGACAGTCCAACGTGTGCACCGACAGCCCGCGGCCCCGCGTGACGAAACCGATGATCGGGTCGCCCGGAACCGGGTTGCAGCACTTTGAGAGATGGACCAGCAGGTCGCCGATCCCCTTGATCTTCACCCCGCTCGGACGGCCCCCGATCCTCCGGATGATTTTGTCGGCCAGGCCTTCCTTCACGGTCGCCGCGGGCTGAAGGCGGCGGATCACCTGCTCGGTCGTGATCCGTCCGTACCCGATCGCGACCAGCAGATCCTCGGGGGTCGCGATCCCGAAGTCCTTGGTCAGCGCGTTCAGATGTTCCGGCTTGAAGGGCTCGGTGGAGCTCAGGTGGTGGCGTTGCAGGGCCCGCTCGAGTAGTTTCTTTCCCACTTCCAGGCTCCGGATCCGCTCCTCGGTCTTGATCCAGTGCTTGATCTTGGCCTTGGCCCGCGCCGTCCGGACCCACTTCAGCCAATCCTTGCTGGGGGTTTGATTCGGGGAGGTCGTGACCTCGACGGAGTCCCCGCTGTGCAGGACGAAGCGAAGCGGGACCAGCTTGCCGTTGACCTTGGCTCCGGTGCAGTGGTTTCCGACCTCGGTATGGACGCTGTAGGCGAAGTCGAGCGGACAGGCCCCCTTCGCCAGCTCCTTGACATCCCCCTTGGGCGTGAAGACGTAGATGACATCGGGAAAAAGGTCCATCTTGACCGAATCCATGAACTGCCGGTTGTCGGCCAGGTCCTGCTGCCACTCGACCAGTTGACGCAACCACCCGAAGACCCGGTCGGTCTTCTGATCGATCTGGCCCTTTTCCTTGTATTTCCAGTGAGCCGCGATGCCCTCCTCCGCCACCTTGTGCATCTCCTCGGTCCGGATCTGAAATTCGACATGAAACCCCTTCGGACCGACCACCGTCGTGTGGAGGGATTGATATCCGTTGGATTTCGGCACCCCGATGTAATCCTTGAACCGTCCCGGCACGGGCCGCCAGAGGGAATGGATCATTCCGAGGATGGCGTAACAGTTCATCTTGGTGTCGGTGATGATCCGGACCGCGGCCAGGTCGTACACTTCCTCGAACGGGATGCCCTGGCGCTCCATCTTCTGGTAGATCCCGAACAGATGCTTGGAGCGGCCCAGCACCTGGCCCTTGAAACCGTATTCGGTCAGGCTTTTTTGGATGATCTTGATGATGTCCTGGATGTAGGCGTCGCGCACCTCCTGCCGCTGCGCCACCTTCTTGGTCAGGTTGTCGAACACCTCGGGCTTGAGGTAGCGGAGGCAGAGATCCTCCAGCTCCGTCCGCATCCAGCCGATTCCGAGCCGGTTGGCCAGCGGGGCGTAGATGTCGAGCGTTTCCTGCGCGATACGCTTCCGTTTTTCCTCGGGTAGATAATGAAGCGTCCGCATGTTGTGGAGGCGGTCGGCCAACTTGATCAGGATGACCCGGATGTCCTCCGACATCGACAGCAACATCTTGCGGAAGTTCTCGGCCTGCTTCTCCTCGTGGGTCTTGAACTGGATCTTCCCGATTTTGGTGACGCCGTCGACCAGGTAGGCCACTTCTTTTCCGAAGCGTTGCTCCAGCTCGGCCGGCGGGATCCCGGTGTCTTCGATGGTGTCGTGGAGCAGAGCGGCCACGATCGAGGGAACGTCCAGTTTGAGATCGACGATGATCCGGGCCGTCTGGAGCGGATGCTGGAGAAAGGGTTCGCCCGACTCCCGCTTCTGGCCGGAATGGGCCTTGGCCGAAAAATCATACGCCTCCTGGATCGGCTGGACGTCGGCCTGGGGATTATACTGCCGCAGCGATTGAATGATGGAATGCACGGAAACCAGTTCCGTCTGCCGGAGCCGAAACGCCATGTCAGGCGCCTCCCGCGAGCCGGAGGTCTTTGACGCGCAGCTGGAGCCGCTCCCGACCCTGCCATATATTCCGTTCCGGGGTGAAGGCCAGGTCCAGCGCGGCGCCGTTCCGGAACAGGCCCATCCGATCGCCCATCCGAAACCCGATGGCGTCGACCAAGGCGCCGGACGGGGATCCGGATCCCCCCGGTCGTTTGCGAACGGAGAATTTCAGGTGGTTGGCGCCGACGATCCGTGGGCCGACCGGGATCAGGCCCCGGAGGAGCAGCGTCGGCTCCGGATTGGCCGGCCCGAAGGGGGCCAGGCTTTCCAGTTCGCCCACCAGCCCCGGGGTCAGCTCCTCCCATTCGACCGATGCGTCGATGTATTGCTTCGGCAGGAGGTCGTCGGGCTTGAGCGATTCGCGCGCGACGGAGGACAGGCGTTCCCGCAAGGCCGGGATCCGTTCCTCCCGAAGGGTCAAACCCGCGGCGGAATAGTGCCCGCCGAAGCGGATCAGGACCTCCCCGCAGCGCCTCAACCCATCGACCAGATGAAACCCCGCGATGCTCCGGGCCGATCCCTTCGCCAGGCCGTCGGAGTCGATCGCGAGGAGGACGGCCGGACGGTAATACCGTTCCACCAACCGGGCCGCCACGATCCCGACCACGCCCGGATGCCACCCACGCGAGGCGAGAACGATGCAGCCGTCATTCTGAAAATCAACCTCCGAGTCCACGCGGGCGCAGGCCTCCGCCAGGATCTTTTCCTCGATCTCCTGCCGCTGCCGGTTTTGAAGATTCAGGGACTGGGCGATCCGGCGGGCCTCATCCGGCGACGGCGTGGTGAGGAGACGGACCGCCTCCCCCGCGTCCGTCAGCCGTCCCGAGGCGTTGATCCGGGGGGCGAGGGTGAAACCGACCGTCCCGGCCTTGACCGGCGCTTCGGGAAGCCCGGCCGCCTCCTTCAACGCCCGAATGCCGGGCCGGCGGCCCTCCGTCAGTTGTTTCAAGCCTTCCTTGACCAGGTAGCGGTTCTCGCCCGTCATGGGAGAGACATCCGCGATGGTTCCCAGGGCGACCAGGTCCAGTCCGTCGGAGGGAACGCTTCCCGTCAGGGCCTGGATCACCTTGTAGGTCAGCCCGGCCGTGCACAGACCCTTCTCGGGATACCCGGCGTCCTCCCGCTTCGGGTTGAGAAGCGCCGTGGCGGGCGGAAGCTCGTCCGGAACCTCGTGGTGGTCCGTCACGATCACGTCCATTCCCAAGGAACGGGCCCGGCGGATCTCTTCGACCGACGTGGTGCCGCAATCGGCGGTAATCAACAGCGTCGTCCCCCTGTCATGGAGGGCGCGTATCGCCGCTTCGTTTAGCCCGTAACCCTCCCTCAGGCGATCGGGGATGTAGAAACCGGCCTCCAGGCCCTGCCGTTTGAAGTGATCGAGGTAGAGAGTGGTCGCGGTCACGCCGTCCACGTCATAGTCCCCGTAAATCACCACGCGCTCCGACCGCCGGATCGCCGCGCGAATCCGTGATACCGCCCGATCCATCGCGTTCAAGCGCAAGGGATCGATCAGGTCCGAGACCGACGGGTCGAGAAACGATCGCGCCGCCTCCGGCGTGCGTATGCCCCGGTTGATGAGGACGGAAGCCGTGGCGGGTTGAAGCCCAAGCGCCCCCATCAGCCGCGAATGCGCCTCTCCGTCCCCCGGCCGCTCGACCCATTGTTTGGAATTGAAGAACCCCGGCTTTCCAGCCGGGGATTCTTCGATCCGAGTTGAAAAAATATCCATTTTTTGCTCGCTAACCCCGCCCTTCCAGGCGGGGATTGCGCTCGCTTTACGGATTTACCGTCGACATAACAGCCCTATCATAGGGCCAACGGCCCCGGTTTGTCAAACCGCGACGGACTCCGGGATGGGAGGGGAAAATACCGGATCTGGAAGGAAATCGGAAGGGAACGGACCTACCTGGAGAGTTGCCGGAGCTCTTCCTTCGCCGTCTTGTTCTCCGGGTCCCAGATCAGGGCTTCTTCGAACTGGCGCTGGGCCCGCTGGGTCATACCGCTCTTTTTATACAGCAGACCCAGCCCGAGATAATGATCGACCCCGGATGGATCGAGCTCGATCGCCTTCTTGAAATGGGTTTCGGCGTCGCGCTGACGGCCCGGGACCTGGGCCAGGGTTTTGGCCAACAGCGCGTGATAACTGGCCTGCGCCGGCGCGGCCTTGACGGCGGCCTCAAAAAAATAAGCGGCCGTCTTGAAATCGCCTTTCCGGAGGGCCTGCTGTCCGGACAGGGCCTGCGCATCGTGCGACGCGCCGGCGGCCTCCTCCCGCCCCTTCGCTTTTTTCATCGCCAAATTCGTGTCGTAATCCTGTCGCCTTCGGTCCATCAGAAGCGTGTCGTACGCCTCCTTAATGGCCCGGAAGAGCGCCTCGAGCTGGGGGGTGAGCTCTTCCAGTCCGGCCTGGAAATGCCGGTCGGGGTGGTACTCCTTGGCCAGGTGAAAATAGGCCCGTTTGATCTGATCCCCCGTCGCCGTTTTCTCCAAGCCCAACACTTGATAAAAATCCTGGTGCTGGAGGGATTCGTAGGCCTGTCTGATCTTCTGTTTGGTCTTCTGAGCCTCCCGGGTGTCCGTCGAAGTCTCCTCCGATTTGAAAATCTGTTCGCGACCCTCCACAACCGCTTCCTGCTGCTCCTGTTTAACTTCTTCCAAGAGTTGTTCTTCGAGTCCAGGCCCTGATTTTACGGCTCCGTGGAGATCGGGGGATGGGGAAGAAGGGGCCTCCCTCCGGGGTTCCCGCGCGGGCTCCGGGGCCGCCTGAACGGAGGGCTTCTCCGCAGGATGGGTGGCGACGACTTCGGCCAGACCGATCGAAAGAAAATAGGCGAGAAGTTTCAGGGTCTCAAACGCCGGGAGTTCGGAGGCGGCGAAGATCTCGTGAATGGTGTTTTTACCGTCGATCTGCATTAAAAGCCTCCGCTCCCTTTCCTTCAGATCGATGTCCTGAAAAAGAACGAGGGGATCCGTGGTGATCTGCAATACCGTGCTCAAAGGCGGGAGCTCGTTGCGAAGACGGACAAAGTCATTGATCCGGCGGATGCCGTCCAGGATGAGGTTCCCCGTGCTCATTTTAAGGGTAATGATCTCCTGGGTCGGCAGCGGGCCCTCTTCGAACCGATACTCCCCGTCCAGCCAGGTGAAAAGGCTCAATATGATATCTTTCACCTGAGAGCTGACCGCGGTGAAGAGGTCCTTGGCGGTGAGCACACCCTGCTCGACCAGGACCGTCCCGAAGCGCTTCCGGGTCCTGCCCGTCACTTCGGCAGCGACCTCGTACTGATTAAAGGAGATCCGGCCGGCTTTGAGCAGCGCCTCTCCCAGCCAGTCGTCCCGGTATTTGGAGGTCGCGAAAATAATGTCGCCGTCTTTGATGAAGAGCGATTTGTGCTGATCGTTCCGCCAGACGAGAAGCACCCCGGTCTTCTTTTGCCGTTGCAGGTCCGTCAGTATCTTCGGCAGTCGTTGATCCCGCAGTCTCCCCGACACGGGCACGCCGTCCGTCATCAAGGCCCTCCTCAGGCGCGTTTGAGCAGTCTTCCCCCGCTTCCTTTCCAGACCACCAGGATCGAACTGGCCACAAAGATGGAGGAGTAGTTCCCGACAATGACGCCCACCAGGAGCGCGAAGGAAAAATCATGGATGACCTCTCCCCCGAAGAAGAACAGCGCGACCAGCACGAGGACGACGGTCAACGAAACCACAATGGTCCGGCTGAGCACCTGGTTGATCCCGCCGTTGATCACCTGCTCCAACGACTCCCGGCGGCGAAACTTCAGATTTTCACGGATCCGGTCGAAAACCACGACCTTGTCCGTCAAGGAGTAACCGGCCAGCGTCAGCAGGGCCGTCACGATGAGCAGGGTGATTTCCTTGTTGACGAGAAAGAGCACGCCCAGGACGGCCAGGACGTCGTGAAACGTCGCGATCGCGGCCGCGATCCCGAAACGGAACTCGAAACGCACCGCGATGTACAGGATGATGCCGATCATCGAGAAGAGGACGGCGACGATGGCCTTTTTCTGAAGTTCCTGTCCGATCGTGGGACCGATGGCCGTGCTGCTGTCCACCACGAACTTGTTCGTCGAGAACTCTTTTTCAAACACCTGGACGATCCGGTTGGCCGCATCCTCCTGAATCGTGTTCTGCTGCTTCACCCGGACCAGCAGCCTGTTTCCGTTCGTGAACTGCTGAAGCTCGGCGTCCGGAAAACCGTTCGTCGACAGCACCCGGCGGGCGTCGTCGATCTGGATCGGCTGCTCGAATTTGAGTTGGACCGCGGTGCCGCCCGCAAAGTCGATGCCGAGGTTTGCCCGACCGCGACCGATCTGCACGACGGTAAAAAGCCCGAGCACGACGAGGATGCCGGAAAAGATAAACGCATAATTCCGTTTGCCGATGAAATCGATATTCGTTTTTCCCAAGATTTCGAACATGCAGGCTCCTATTTATCAGCGGGGGCCGTGCGGCGACACATAAAGCCGGTCCTCCGATGCCCCCAAACCCCGCGCTCGGACAGGCCAAGCCTGATCCTCGCTTAGTTTAAATGCTCAGCCGTGCTAGCTTCCAGCGGCTGTTCACAAAGTCAAAGACCACCTTGGTTCCCACCAGGGCCGTGAACAGGTTGATCGCGATGCCCAGGCTGAGGCTGACCGCAAACCCCTTAATCGGGCCCGTGCCGAACAGGAAGAGCACCGTCGCGGTGATCAGGGTCGTGACGTGGGAATCCACGATCGTGAGGAAGGCCTTGTCGTAGCCGCCGTCCACGGCCAGACGGACCGGCTTGCCCTGCCGGAGCTCCTCGCGGATCCGCTCAAAGATCAGGACATTCGAATCCACGCCCATTCCGATGGTGAGAATAATGCCAGCAATGCCCGGAAGAGTCAAGGTGGCGTTGAGCGCCGCCAGGGCGCCGATCAAGACGATCAGGTTCAGGATCAGGGCCATATCCGCGACGACGCCCGCGAGACGGTAATAAACCATCATAAACAAGACGACCATCACTCCCGCCAGGACGGTGGCCTGAATTCCCATCCGGATCGAGTCCTGGCCCAGCGAAGGACCCACCGTGAGGTCCTCGAGCGTGCGGACGGGAGCCAGAAGCGCCCCGGCCCTCAGGACGATGGCCAGGTCGTTCGCCTCCTGGGTGGTGAAGCTCCCGGTGATCTGCGCGCTTCCGCCGGCGATTCGATCCTGAATCACGGGGGCCGAATAGACGTTGTCGTCCAGGATGATCGCCAGACGTTTCTTCACGTTCTCGGCCGTGATCTTCTCGAATTGCTGGGCGCCGACGCCGTTAAAGGTGATCGAGACGTAGGGCTCGTTGAACTGCCCGATGCTCACGCGCGCGTCGGTCAACACGTCCCCGGTCATCAATGTTCGTTTCTTGATCAGATAGGGTCGCTTCCGGACCTCGCCGGTTTGTTTGTCGACGTTCCGCTCGAACAACAGCTCGTCGCCTTCCGGAACCTTGCCGGCGTATTCGGCCATGAAGGTTTCTTCATTCTGCGGGGTGATGGAGACCGGAAGGGTGCGGCCGACCGGGCTGTCTTCGTCCAAAAGCTTAAATTCCAGCAAGGCCGTCTTTCCGATCAGCTCCTTCGCCCGCTTGGAGTCCTTCACCCCCGGAAGCTGGATCACGATCTGCTTGGGCCCCTGTCGCTGAATCAACGGCTCGGTCACGCCGAACTGATCGATCCGGTTGCGGATCGTCTCGAGCGCCTGGGTGGTCGCGGTATCCTTGATCCGCGTCACCTCGCCCTCCCGAAGCGAGTAAACCAGGTCGTTTCCGGGGGTCTCCCGTGAAACGAAGTTCGGGAAGTTGGCCTCGATTTTTTTCGCGACGTCGGCCTTCTTGTCCGGCCCGGGAAGGGTCACGGTCAGCTCCGAAGGCCCGGTCCTCTTGACCGAATCCGCCGGAAGCTTGCTTTCGTTCAGAAGATCTTTAATGGACGAAGCGGTCCTTTCCACCAGGTTTTCGACCGCCTTGTCCTCCTCCACCTCCAGCACCATGTGGATCCCTCCCTGGAGGTCGAGCCCCAGCGTGACCCCGCGGCTGGGCAGATATTTTTTCCACCAGTCCGGCATTTGTTGAAAGACGGGGGTGGAGGGCAAAAAGTATACGATCGAAATCAAAACGGTCAAGCTCAACAGCAACAGTCGTCCTCGAATTCCTCGTTTCACGTCAGGCATCCTCTCCTTGTGAATGAATCGGTCTCGCGCCGCCTGCGATCTCCCAGACTTCCCTCCCCGGTATCTCCTTCGCGGGAGGCGGATATCAGGAAGCCTCTTCCGGCTCCTCCTGAAGTTCCGCGATGTACTCCCGCCGGATTTTGACCCGGACATTGTCCGCGATCTGGATCGTGACGACGTTTTTATTCAGGGCGGCCACGGTTCCCAGCAGGCCCCCGGTGGTCAACACCCGATCGCCCTTCTTCAGCGCCTCCAGCAAGGCCTTGTGTTTTTTCTGCTTGCGTTGCTGGGGAAGGATCAAAAGAAAATAGAACACGACGAAAATCAGGACAAACGGCAGGAAAGAGACCACCATCCCTCCGGGTCCGGCCGACGGAACCGCCGCGGGGGCCCCTCCCGGATCTTGCGCCCACGCCAACGTTGAGAAGATATCCATTCGTTCATCCCTCCTTTTAATCCGATTATTTCGATTCCCACAGCGCGGAGCTTGTCTCCGCGCGGAGATGAACTCCGCGCTGTATATTTTCGATAAGACGTCGCCGTAATTATGAATCAGCGCACTATGCTTCGCAACGCATGCGGTAAAACTCTTCCCGGTATTGTATCAGCCGCCCTTCGCGAATCGCCTGACGGATCTGCTCCATGAGCCGAAGATAGTAGTGCAGGTTGTGGATCGTGTTCAGGCGAAGCGCCAGGGTCTCCTGGGACATGAAAAGATGCCGCAGATAGGCCCGCGAGAATTGACGACAGGTGCTGCAGTCGCAGGCCGGGTCGATGGGCGATTCGTCCCGGGCATATTGCGCGTTCTTGATGACGACCCTCCCGAAGGAGGTAAAAAGCCATCCGGTGCGCGCATGGCGCGTCGGGATCACGCAGTCAAACATGTC
>Ga0335082_10004069_pt1 | contig 15900 bp, 9 predicted proteins | sample Lox_Sample_41_FD_206718 | JGI IMG/M metagenome (GOLD analysis project Ga0335082, IMG submission 206718) | Soil microbial communities from Loxahatchee National Wildlife Refuge, Florida, United States - Lox_Sample_4.1 | ecosystem: Environmental > Terrestrial > Soil > Wetlands | place: USA: Florida...
TCGATGGGCAGTGTCGCGACGATCAGCGAAAGCGTGGGAACGAGTGGCGTCGCGACGGCTCTGAGTTCGGGGTCAACGACGATTGGAGTTTCGTATGGCGCCGTAAGTGCGTCAGCTTCTGCGAACGTGAGTGCGGCGACATTGTCATCCATCGCCGTAAGTCCGCAGAGTCCATCGATCCGATTCGGCGCAACTCAGCAGTTCATGGCTACGGGGACGTACTCGGACGGCAGCACGCAAGACGTCACATCGACGGTAACGTGGAGCTCGTCGGCCACGACCGTCGCAGTATCGAGCAATCGTCCGGGTAGCGCTGGTCTGGCGACCAGTTCCGGGATTGGCAATTCCACGATCACGGCAAGCGTGGGATCGGTTTCCGCATCGACGTTGTTGACCGTGTCGGCGGCTACGGTTGCGCTCTCGCCGTCTTCCCTGAACTTCGTCAATCAGCCGGTCGGTGGTACCAGCACTCCGCAGTCCGTGACGTTTACTAATACAGGCAACGCCACACTGCAGATCACTTCCATCACGACGACGGGAAGTTTCGATCAGACGAACACCTGCGCCTCGAGCCTGAATGCAGGCGCCAGTTGCAGCATCAGTGTGACGTTTACGCCCCTGACTGCGGACGTGGTCACTGGGACAGTGGTGATCACCGACGATGCCGCGACGAGTCCGCAAACAATAAGCTTGTCGGGAACGGGAGTCAGGCTGAGCTTTCAGCACATTATTGTGGTCGTGCAGGAAAATCGGACTCCTGACAATCTCTTCCAAGGGCTGTGCAGCCCGCCATTTGGAACAACAGACTCATGCAGCACGAGTCCGGTTGGTTCGCAGTACAACATTCAGACGAGTAACTGGCTGGATAAGACATCTTCGACAGGTGTGACGCAGCCGATAGCGGTCGGGCTGCAGAACAACTTCGATCCAAGTCACAACCACCCGGCCTTTTCCGCGATGTGCGACATGAACTCCGCGGGAGTGTGCCAGATGGATGGCGCAGCCTTGGACGGTTGCACGGGCACCTGCCCACCCGGCGCTCAGTTGTCCTATGTGGACAATTCGACGTCGGTGCTCGACCCGTATCTCACCTTGGCGACGCAGTACGGCTGGGCAAACTATTTCTTTCAGACCAATCAGGGGCCGAGTTTTCCGGCGCACCTCTATCTTTTCGGCGGGACATCGGCGCCCAGCGCCGACGATGACGCGGCAGGAACGTTCGTGGCCGAGAACGTAAACCCCACTACTGCGGCCGCTGGCTGTGTCGCAACCGCGGGAACAATCAGCGAGTTGATCACCCCGCAGGGCGAGCATTCGCAGATCTATCCTTGCGTGGATTTCCAGACGATGGCAGATCTTCTGGATTCGATCAACGTGAGCTGGAAGTACTACACCATCAGCGCCGGATCGATCTGGACTGCTCCCAATGCGATCGAGCATATCTGTGTCCCCAGCGCTCCTACCGGTGGAAAGTGCACCGGGCCGGAGTGGACGAACAACGTGATCCTTAACAATCCCGCGCAGATACTGACTGACATTTCGAACTGCAAGCTCCCGCAGGTGAGTTGGGCGATTCCGTCGGGTGGGAATTCGGATCATCCCAGCAGCAACCGGGGCGGCGGGCCCTCGTGGGTGGCGTCGATTGTGAACTCCATCGGCGCGAATCCTCAATGTGGGAATGGGGAGCTTTACTGGAACAATACTGCCATCCTGGTTACCTGGGATGATTGGGGAGGATTTTACGATCACGTGCCCCCCGTCATCCTTGCAGGGGTGCAAGGCGACTACCAGTACGGGTTTCGTGTGCCATTCGTTTTTGTCTCCGCGTATACGCCCGCGAGTTACGTAGACAATCACGTTCTGGATTTTGGGTCGATCCTGCGCTTTGTCGAAAATAATTTTGGCATCGCGGAAGGCGCGCTGAACTTTGCGGATGCGCGGGCTACCAACGATCTCGGCGGGTTTTACAACCTTTTACAGGTCCCGCGGCCATTCCAGACAGTCCCGGCGCGCTTTGACGCGAAGCACTTTATCAATGACAAGACGCCGCCTACTCCGCCGGATGAGGATTAATCCGATTGCGGATCGTCGGAGTGTTCCCGATAGGTTGCCAGATTTTGCATGCTTGACTGTGCAGTCCGCAGGCCTGTAGATTGTCGTGGCCCCTCCCCCGAGGAGGCATAGTTTGCAACTTCTTCATCCCTCTCATCTGCTAACACTGCCGTTACTCGCGGCACTTAGCGCACTCCTAAATCCATGCACTGCCGGGGCGCAGGACGTCCCTGGATGTCCCACCACGCCGGGCAATAACGTGTGCTTGACGACGTATCAGGGCAGCCCGAGCCGGCAGGGATTCAATCCGAACGAGCCGGCCTTGACGCAGGCTGCGATCACGGCCAGGACCGGAGCGACGTTTCACCTGCAATTCTCGGTGCCGCTCAACGGGGCGATCTATGCGCAGCCGCTGGTTCTGCCGAATGTGACGATGGGGGGCACGACGTATGCCGACGTCGTCTACGTTGCCACGGAGCAGGACTGGGTGTATGCGATCGACGGGGCCACCGGGAATGTTTTGTGGTCGACCAATCTCGCACCGAGTGGATACACGTTCCTGACGTCTGCGGCCGATCTGCGGGGATGTCCGAACATCCTGCCTCCTCCGGGCGATGTCGGAGTGACGGGGACGCCGGTGATCGATATCAGCGCGAATCAAGGGCAGAGCAGCATCACGAGCGGCGTGTTGTACGTTGTGGCCAAATTGAAAACGGCAAGTACTCCTTATAGCTACAAGCAGACGCTTTATGCTCTGAGCGTGATCAATGGCGGCAATGGTGTGAGCGCGGCGCCTTACGCCTCAGTGGACGTCGGCGGGACGTTCAACAACATCACATTTAACTCGGGAACTGGAGGCACGACGCCTCCCTACGCGCGGACGCAGAATCAGCGCGGTGCGCTGCTGGCAGTGCCGGTGACAGGGCAGAATCCGCAAATTGTGATCACGTGGGCATCGCACTGCGATCACGAGAACTTTCCGTACAACGGCTGGGTGATGGCGTATCAGTTGAACGCGGCGCAGAACGCCTTGACCCAAACAGGAATCTGGAACTCGATTCCCGCCAGACACAGCTATGAAGGCGGCATCTGGCAGGGTGGATCGGGACCTGCGGCTGACGCCAACGGTCACATCTTTCTCTCGACCGGCAACGGCGACGCCAGCGTAAAGGTGAGTGCTCCGCCCAATGACACTCCGCTATTGTGTTTTACAAAGCCGTGCGACTACGGAGATTCCATCGTGGAGTTGCAGGTATCGGGCAATGCTTTCAGCGTGCTCGATTTCTTCACACCATTCGACTGGGCAAACCGGATCGCAAATGACTACGACCTGAGTTCGGGCGGCTTGATGCTCTTGCCGAATCAGCCATCGGGAAACCCTCAGAATTTGCTGGTGCAGGCGGGCAAAGAAGGAAACCTCTATCTTGCGCAAACGTCTCCGGTCGGTTCCCTTGGCGGGTATACCGGAAACGGGGCGTCGGACACGGTTTCTCAGACGATCACCAGCGTACTATGTTACGACTCGGCGAAGGAGTGCGGTATTTGGGGCGCACCGGCGTGGTGGTCGACTACGTCTGGAGGAGCGGGATCGACAGGATACGCGTATTTCGGCGGAAAAGATCTGCCGCTGATGCAGTTCAAGTTTTTTCCGAATGGAAGTGCGTGCACTGGGACGGGGAGTCAAGCCGGGTTCTGCACGACGCCGACCGCACAAACCGCCCATGTATTTGGCTGGCCGGGGCCGACTCCTACCGTAACGTCGCCGAGTGCAACCTCGAACCAGGGGATTGTCTGGCTGTTTGACTCACGCAATGCCACGAACGGCGGAAAAGGGGCGCTATGGGCGCTTGATGCCACGACACTGAACTGTCTGTACACCACGGATCAGAGCGTGGCGAAGACGGACTGCACACGGAAAGCGCCAACTACAGACAAGCCCGCCGGACTCGCGATCAAGTTCGTGGTTCCCAGTGTGGCAAACGGGAAAGTCTACGTGGGCACGACGGGCGGCGCAGGCACGACGCAGGGATATCTGAACATCTACGGGATCAGCTGAGGCGATCAGCTCTTATCCGTAAGGGCCATGCGGAGATCGCGAACATCTTCTTCGCGGACACCGAAACGCTGGTACTCCCTTCCTTCGGCCGTGCCCATGGAGACGCAAGAATTGCTGTGCACCATGGGGCTGGGCCGGGAAGTCCGCAACCCGACATGAACTTCGCTCACGCCCGTTGCCCGGACCAGTTGTGCCGCGTTGTGCGGCTTGATGCCGCTTCCTGCCATCACCGCGATTCTGTTCTGAACCTTTAATACTAGTTGCGCGATATTCTCGCTACCCTGCAGCGCAGTTAATTTGCCACCCGAGGTCAGCAGTCGATCGACGCCGGTCGTGCAGACATCCTCGAGAGCACGGAATAAGTCGGCGGACATGTCGAAGGCGCGATGAAACGTGACGGAAAGCGGCCGGGAGAGTTCGACGAGTTGGCGCGTTCGGTCGCAATCGACTTGGCCGTTGGCGATGAGGACGCCGAAGACCACTCCGTTTGCGCCTTGCTTCTTCGCGTGCATGATGTCCCAGCGCATGACCTCGAATTCGTCGGAGTCATAGCAGAAATCCCCGCCGCGTGGGCGAATCATTATGTGTACGGGAAGGGAGACAGCGGCGCGGATGTTTTCGATCAGGCCGCTGCTGGGGGTAACGCCACCCTCGATCAGGCTGCTGCAGAGTTCGAGGCGGTCGGCGCCTCCGCGTTCTGCCGCGATGGCCGAAGCGACGGAATCGACGCAGACTTCGATCAGGACGTGCGGGCCCGGGGTCATGCGCTAATCGATGCCCAGTTGGTGCTGGATTTGCTCGAGCGGCACGCCCTTGGTCTCGGGAACCATCATCTGCACCCAGAGAAGCTGCAGCACCATCATGAAGGTGAAGAAGGAGAAGACGTAGCCGGGCGGCAGGGAGGCCACCATCTTGGGGAAGAATGTCGTGAGCAACGCGGCGAAGATCCAGTGGGTGAAACTGCCGAGAGTCTGGCCTTCGGCGCGATGGCGGTTGGGGAAAATCTCGGAAATGAAGACCCAGATGACGGCGCCTTGTCCGATCGCGTGCGACGCGATGAAGGCGAAAATGCAGATGGGAACGATAGCGTAGTGCTGGGTGAAGAACGCCCAAGCCACAAGACCGAGAGATGTGATGTAGCCGAAAGATCCGATGTAGAGCAGCGTGCGGCGGCCGAGGCGGTCGATCAGCCAGAGTCCAACAAAAGTGAAGATCAGATTGGTGATGCCGATACCGACTGATTGCAGCAGGGCAGCTTTCTTCGCCAGCCCGGTCAGTTCGAAGATTCGCGGAGCAAAGTAGAGGATTGCGTTGATCCCGGAGAGCTGGTTGAAGAAAGCGATCAGGAAGGCGAGCAGAATGGGTTTGCGCAGGCGACGCGTCCAGAACTGGCCGGAGGAAACTTGCTCGGTGGATGCCGCGGCGATTTCGTCAGCCTGGGCGGCGATCTCGGCGACAGATAGTTTTGGTTCCGCAAGCTGTAATACAGCCAACGCTGCGGGCCGATCGTTCTTGCGGCTGAGCAGCCAGCGAGGGCTTTCCGGAAGGCCGAAGCAGAGCAGGGCATAGAGCAATGACGGGAATGCGGCAACACCGAGCATCCAGCGCCAAGCGTTCTCGCCGATGCCCGCCAGCAGGGCGTTCGAAACGAATGCGATCAGAATGCCGAAGACGATGTTGAACTGAAACATTCCGGCGAGGCGTCCGCGCTGTTGTGGGGGAGCGATTTCGGAGATGAACATCGGCGCAACGACGGTGGAGATGCCAATGCCGAGTCCGCCGATCGCGCGGGACGCGATGAAGATCGTGACGTTAGTGGCGAATGCCGAGCCAACGGCTCCGACAAAGTAGAGAACGCCGATCCAGAGGAGCGTGGCTTTACGTCCGAAGCGATCGGCGGGATAGCCGCCGACGAGAGATCCTACGACGGTGCCATACAGCGCCGAGGCCATTGCGATGCCGTGTAGTTCGGGGCTGAGGCCCCACAAGGCCTGGATTGTCTTTTCTGCGCCGGAAATGACGACGGTGTCGAAGCCGAAGAGAAATCCGGCAAGAGCCGACGTCAGCGACCAGAAGAAGATGCGGGCATTCATAAGCGAACGGCGAAGATTACCACATTTGCGCCCAAGATTTGACAAACCAGAAGTCGATGTTGGGGGAAGGGACGAACCAGGCGCGCCATCAGCCTGAAGTACGGCGGAGTAAGGGCCCGGCTCGCCGTTTCGCTCATAGCATTCTCCTCAATCTTTCGTCAGAGGATAGTTTCTCTCACGCCATCCGCGGATGCCGCCGTCCATCGAGATCACATTTGTGTAGCCCATCTTCTGCAGGTTGTCGGCGGCGAGGGCGGAGCGGTATCCGCCGCCGCAGTAGAGGATCATCTCGGCATTCAGTTCGGGTACGCGTGCCTCGATGTCGCGCTCGATCACACCTTTGCCCAGGTGAATTGCGCCGGGGAGATGATCTTTGGCGTATTCGCTTTCCTCGCGAACGTCGACGAGGGTGAACTTGTCGCCGCGATCCATTCTCTTCTTGACCGCATCGACATTGGTTTCGCGGACGCGCGAGCGGGCGTCGTCGACAATCTTGAGAAAGCGGGGAGGATGCTGGTGAGCCATGAGATCTCCTTCTGTGGACCATGGTACCCGAAGATGGAACGCCGCTGCGCGGCGGGGCCCCTCGACTGCGCTCGAGGCAGGCTGGCGATGGCGACCGTCCCCAAAAGGCTTGGGAAGCATTTCAGCCTCTTGGTAGCATGAATGCGTGCCTCTGACGGACTCCCGAAAAATCGGCCTGGCGCGTGCGCTTTCGAAGTTGGGATACTGCTCGCGTTCGCAAGCGGCCGATCTGATTCGCGAAGGCCGCGTGCGACTGAACGGGTCGGTACGCCGTAATCCGGAGACACCAGTACGCACCGAGCGAGACCGGATTACGGTGGATGGCAGTCCGATTGAGGCTACGACGAAGGTTTACTTGATGATGAATAAGCCCCGCGGACTGGTGACGACCGCCTCAGACGAGCAGGGGCGTGAGACCGTGTATTCGATTCTTGAACGTGCAGGCGAACGTTTCCCGTGGGTTGCACCCGTGGGGCGTCTCGACAAGGCCAGCGAGGGATTGCTGCTGCTGACAAATGATTCCGACTGGGGAGCGCGCATTGCCGCGCCCGAGACGCATCTGGAGAAGACGTATCACGTGCAGATCGGAATTGTGGCTGATGATGAGTTTGTTCGAGCATTGGTCTGTGGCGTGAACTGTGACGGTGAGTTGCTTCGAGCCCGAAGAGCTCGCGTGTTGCGGTCCGGAGAGAAAAACTGCTGGGTTGAGATCACGCTGGAGGAAGGCAAGAATCGGCAAATCAGGCGGATGGTCGAGACACTCGGAGTCGAGGTGTTGCGGTTGGTGCGAGTAGCGATTGGGCCTCTGCAATTAGGCCAATTGGCGAAGGGGCAGTGCCGACGGATCACGGCGCGAGAGAAATCCGAAATTGATTTGGCGAAGGCACGAAAGAAAATAGTTTCCCATGACTGACCCGACATTTCTATCTGCAGTCGAGATGGCCCGACAGGTTCGGGAGAAGAAGATTTCGCCAGTGGAACTAGCCGAGGCGCATCTCGCGCAGATCGAGCGGCTGAATCCGAAGCTGAATGCCTATGTGCACGTCGATGCTGAGCGTGTGAGGCGCGAAGCGAGGCAGGCCGAAGCGACCATCAGCGACGGGAAAGCGTTGGGGCCCCTGCACGGAGTACCGATCAGCATAAAAAGTTCTCTTGATGTTGCAGGGATGAAGTGTGAGGCAGGTTCGAGGCTTCGTGCCGGGCACATCGCATCCCAGGATGCGGTATTGGTCGAGCGACTGCGCGCGGCGGGTGCAGTCATTCTTGGAGTCACCAACACGCCGGAATTGTTGATGGCATGGGAGACTGACAATCTTCTTTATGGGCGAACGAACTCGCCCTGGGATCTTTCGCGGACTCCGGGAGGATCGAGTGGAGGCGAGTCCGCTGCGATTGCCTCCGGAATGTCCGCGGGCGGCGTGGGCAGCGACGGCGGCGGATCGATTCGAGTGCCGGCCCACTTCAGCGGCATCTGCGGGCTGAAGCCTACTCCGGGGAGAATTCCGGCGACGGGACATTTTCCTCCTTCGGGTGGGCCGTTCGCACTGATTGGCGTGGTTGGCCCGATGGCGCGGACCGTCGCCGATCTGAAGGTGCTCTTCGAGGTCATGCAAGGGCCGGATGACGGGGACACCAGCGCTGCTCCGGTGCCTGTGCGGTGGCCCGGCGATGACGAATACAAGCGATTGCGCGTTGGATATTTCGAAGACGATGGGCGAACGCCCGTAACACAGGAAACGCGCCGCGCCGTTCAGACTGCGGCAGACGCCTTGAGGCGAGCCGGATTTCAGGTCGAGCCGTTTCGTCCCGAGGGTCTCGAAGAAGCGCGGATCATATGGAAGAAATTCTTCGTGAAGATGGGTGGCATGCTGATCGGCCCCATGTTCAACGGCCGGGAGCAGGATGCGAATCCCATCCTGAAGCAGTTTCTCGGGTGGTCGGCGGCGGAGCCCAGCCTGTCGGGGCCCGCGGTGATCGATGCCTGGATCCGTCGCGACGCGCTACGCGCGAACCTCTTCGGGCAAATGCGCAAGTACCCGATTCTGCTGTGTCCGGCGGCGGCCATTCCTGCATTTCGGCACGGGGAGCGCAGTTGGACGATTGACGGCAAGACGGTCGAGTATCTCGATGCGTGGAGCTACACCGAGTGGTTCAACCTGATGGGCAATCCCGGAGCAGTCGTCCCAGTGAGCCAGTCGTCCGAGGGATTGCCGATTGGTGTACAGATCGTCGGCCGTCCGTGGGAAGAGGAGCAGGTGCTTGCGGTCGCAGCAGCGCTTGAGCGGGAATGCAAGGCGTGGAGAGTGCCGCCGATCCATTAAGACCGGGGCGCCGATCCGGAATAGTATTTTTAGATTATTCCGCGTGTTGGCGCGTCTGTATAACGTTATTGGCCTAGGACTTCGCTCACTGTGGGGTGAAGTTTCTGGAAGAGTCTGCTGCGGATCGCTCATCGGAAATGCCTTCTGGGGGAATCGTGGGTCGCCTTCTTTCGTGGGTGGTGGCTTTTCTGGCCATCTCCGCCGCCTATCTCTATACCTTCCCTCAGGCGAATATTTTCTACGCGGTTGTCGTCCTTCTTCATGCGGTCGGCGGGGTGCTGGCCGCGATTCTGCTGGTTCCGTCCCTCATTCGTCTGTTGAGAGAAGGGAGTCTTACGGCGCGCGCCGGATGGCTGCTTGTGGCAGTCGGCGCGGTCGTCGGGCTGATTCTCATTAAGACGGGAACCCCGAGGACGGAGTGGAACAAACTCTACGTCCACATTCTGATTTCGACTACCGGCGTTGGCCTGCTGAGCGCCGGATGGCTGGGCCAGCGTGCTTGGTATGAAGAGCGACCGCGTGGAGCGGGCATTGGCGCCGGCGCTTTGCGGGCTGTGATCTGTCTTGCCGTGCTTGCAGGGATGGGCTATGGTGCGCGCTACATTCGAGGGACCTGGCAGACCCGCAGTCGCATCGAGAATCCCACCATGCCGCCGGACAGCATGAACGGCGAGGGCGACGGTCCCGAGGGCGCGTTCTTCCCCAGTTCGGCTCAGGTTTACGGTAAGCAGAAAATCCCCAGCAAGTTCTTCATGGAGTCCGATTCGTGCAAGCGCTGCCACGAAGACATCTACAACCAGTGGTTCAGCTCGGCGCACCATTTTTCGTCGTTCAACAATCAGTGGTACCGCAAGTCGATCGAGTATATGCAGGACACGATCGGAACCAAGCCTTCGAAGTGGTGCGGCGGATGTCACGATCCGGCGGTGCTCTACGCCGGGCTGATGGACACGCCGATCAAGCAGATCGTGCATCGCCCGGAAGCGCAGGCCGGGCTTGGCTGCATGATGTGTCACTCGATTGCGGACGTGAAGAGCACCATGGGGCAGGGGGATTTTTATCTCGAATATCCCAAGTTGCATGAACTCGCGGCGACGAAGAATCCCCTTGCGCGCGAGTTGCACGATTTTCTGATCAAGCTGAATCCCGAGCCGCACCGGCGGGTGTTCTTGAAGCCGTTCATGCGTGACCAAACGGCGGAGTTCTGCTCGTCGTGCCACAAGGTGCACCTGGATGTTCCCGTGAATCAATACCGGTGGTTCCGCGGATTCAACGAATACGACAACTGGCAGGCCAGCGGCGTGTCGGGGCAAGGGGCGAGGTCGTTCTACTATCCGGCTAAATCCGCGCAGTGTGCCGACTGCCACATGCCGGCCGAAGCGTCAAAGGACCAGGGGAACATCAACGGCTTTGTTCATTCCCACCGATTCCCCGCAGCAAATACGGCGCTGCCGACAGCGAATGAAGATCCGGCGCAGCTCAAGCTGACCGAAGACTTTCTGAAGAATGGTCAGCTTACTGTGGACATTTTTGCAGTATCTCCGGCTCAGGCTCCATTGAAGGCGGGTGCGGAGACGCAATCGGATTTGTCGACAACGTTTGCGGTGGGCGAGGAAGCGGAGAACAAGGTTGCTGCAGCAGGGGCGGATGCAGTTCCGGTTACGGCGCCGTTGAACCGCGTGCAACCGCCATTGCGGCGCGGCGACAGGGTGCGTGTCGATGTGGTCGTACGCACCAAGAAGCTTGGGCACTTCTTCCCCGGCGGTACCGTCGACGCCTATGACACCTGGCTCGAACTGAAGGGCACCGACGACAAGGGCCAGACCATCTTCTGGAGCGGAATGGTCGAAAGCAATGGACATGGTCCGGTCGAGAAGGGCGCGCATTTTTATCGCTCATTGCAGATCGACGCGCATGGCAATCCCATCAACAAGCGCAATGCGTGGGCGACGCGGGCTGTGGTGTATACGAGGCTGATTCCTCCGGGCGCGGCCGACACCGTGCACTACCGCATGTTGATTCCGCAGAATGCCGGGAACAAGATTACTCTGCATGCGCGTCTGTGCTACCGGAAGTTCTCGTGGTATGGGACACATGAGGCTTTCGCCGGAGTTCCGGATCCCAGCAAGGCCGATGCTGTCACACCCGATTACGATGACCGCCCGACTTTGTTCACTGGCTCGTTGAGCGGAGTTTCTGCGAAAGAAGAGAAGATTCCTGACCTGCCGATCGTTGCGGTGGCCGAGAACGAAGTCACGCTGCCGGTGGTCGCGCACAATGCACCCGCGCTGGAGCCTAAGACCGTTGTGCTGAAGGAAGAATGGCAGCGCTGGAACGACTACGGTATTGGATTGTTCCTCCAGGGCGATCTGAAGGGCGCGGCTGCGGCTTTTGAGAAAGTCACGCAAGCCGATCCCAACAATCCTGACGGCTGGGTCAACATCGGACGCTGCGCGGTGCAGGAAGGCGACATGGCGCGCGCTCGCACGGTGCTGGAGAAGGCCTTGGGCTTGTCTCCCAACCTTGCGCGCGCCAATTTCTTCTATGCGCGAGTGCTGCGGTCCGAGGGGAATTACGAAGGCGCGGCAGCGCGGTTGCGTACCGTGCTGGCGCAGTATCCGCGGGATCGTGTCGCGCTGAACGATCTGGGGCGCGTGCTCTTCCTGCAGCGCAAGTATGACGACGCGGTGAAGGTGTTGCAGTCGGTACTGGCGATCGATCCCGAGGACCTGCAGGCGCACTACAACTTGATGCTCTGCTACAACGGGCTGGGCAATGAGAAGTTGGCCAAAGAACATCAAGCGCGCTACATGCGCTTCAAGGCTGACGAATCGTCGCAGGCCATCACCGGGCCGTACCGCCAGCTACATCCTGAAGACAACAACGAGCGGCAGTCAGTACATGAGCATGTGTCTGTGCCGCTGACGAATCATGCGGGTGCGGCTGCTCGGCCTGTGTCTTCCGCTGCCGGGGCCTCCAAATAATGCGTTCTTCCAGGGATACTTTCACCACGGAGTCACCGAGGCACGGAGGCAGACCCTTTTTTGTTTTTCTCTGTGCCTCTGTGTCTCTGTGGTTAGCATTTTCTTCTGGTACGGCTGCCGCGCAGGCTATCCACTTCAGCGATGTCACGGCGCAGGCTGGGATTCACTTCACTCACAACAACGGAGCGTTCGGGAAAAAGTGGCTGCCTGAGACCATGGGCCCGGGGTGTGCGTTTATCGACTACGACAACGACGGGTATCCCGACATCGTTCTGGTCAACGGGGAAGATTTCCCGGGACATCCCAAGGGTGGGGCGACCACACTGAAGCTGTATCACAACAATCGCAATGGAACGTTTACGGACGTAACCGCCAAGGCAGGTTTGGCGGTGCTGATGTACGGGTTCGGCGTGACCGTCGGCGACTACGACAACGACGGCTTCGACGATCTCTTTATTTCCGCGCTCGGGCAGAGCCATCTGTTCCACAACAACGGCAATGGTACGTTCAGCGATGTGACGAAGACTGCGGGACTCTGGGGACCGAACGAATTCTCGACCAGCGCGGCGTGGGTGGACTACGACCGCGACGGCCGGCTCGATCTAGTGGTTGCGAACTACGTGCAGTGGAGTGAGCAGGGCGATCTTTACTGCACGATCGACGGTTCGCACAAGTCGTACTGCACGCCGGAATCATACAAAGGCACGTCTGTGCGGTTGTGGCACAACCTGGGCGCGGGTCGTTTCGAGGATGCGACCCAGAAGGCCGGACTCAGCGATCCCACTTCGAAAAGTCTCGGCATAGCGATTCTCGACGCGAACAACGATGGCTGGCCCGACATTCTGATCGCCAACGACACGCAGCCCAACAAGCTGTATCTCAATAAGAAGAACGGGACGTTTGAAGAGCGCGGTGTGGCGGCGGGAATCGGGTTCAGCGAAGACGGCGTGGCGCGGGCAGGTATGGGAACCGACGCGGCGGACTACGACCGCAGCGGGTTTGCGAGCCTGATCATCAGCAACTTTGCCAATCAGATGGTGTCGCTGTATCACAACGAGGGGAACGGACTATTCGTCGACGAGGCACCGCAGTCAGAGATTGGGCGCGACACGCTGGTGACGCTTGGATTCGGCTGCTTTTTCTTTGACTACGACAATGACGGATGGCTGGACATCTTTGTGGCCGACGGGCACATTGAGAACGAAATTGAGCGGGTGCAGAAGCGCGTGAGCTATGCCGAGCCTCCGCACCTGTTCCGCAATCTTGGTGGTGGGAAGTTCACGGAAGTGACGTCGCAGATGGGGAAGGCGTTTGGCACGCCGAAGGTGGCGCGTTCTGCAGCTTATGCCGATATCGACAACACGGGCTTTCTCGACATTCTGCTGACCACGAATGCCGGCCCGGCGTATCTGTTTCACAACGAAGGTGGAGCGAATCACAGCCTGCGTATCAAGCTGGTAGGAACGAAATCGAATCGCGACGGGATTGGCGCCGTTGTGCGGGTGAACAGCGGGTCCGACAAGCAGTGGAAGATGCTACGCTCGGGCTCCGGTTATCTTTCAGCGAGTGAACTGGTGCTGACGTTTGGTCTGGGAACGGCGATGAAGGCCGACGAAGTTGAGATTCAGTGGCCGAGCGGGCAGGTTGACCGGTTATCCGCCGTCAATGCGGGGCAGACGGTGACGGTGCAGGAAGGGAAGGGGATTGTGGGGAATCGGGCGTACTCCGCGCCGCGTGCGTACACGAAGTGATGCCGCAGGGTTGGTCATCCTGAGCGTAGTCGAAGGATCCCCTTTCCTCTTGATCACCCCGGCGGCTTCGCGAGGAGTTTCCGATTGTTATCCACTCCGCCTCGTGAGAACGCCTTGAAACTGCCAATATCGCGCCAGACCGTAGGGGTCCTTCGACTCCGTTTGCCCGCGCTACGCGCCGGCAAACTACGCTCAGGATGACACTTCTAAAATTGAATAGCTCGGAAGATTTACATCGTGTGCCTTCGTGTCCTCTGTGGTTAAATCTTTAACGGAATGAATCTGAAAATCTCTGCCGCCTTTCTTGCCGCGCTTGCTGCGGCTTTTGCTCTGCTGTCCCCCGCATCGCAACCCAATCCTATCGAAGCCGCGCGCCACAACAATCTGGGCTGCGCCTACATGAATCAGCAACTCTTCGAGAAGGGACTGAACGAGTTCAAGCTGGCGGTGGAGGCCGATCCGAAGTTTGCGATCGGGCGTTTGAATGAAGGCGTCGCGTATCTGAACATGCAGAAGATTGACGAAGCCAAGGCTGCATTCGAAGATGCGCTCAAGCAGGAACCGAAGAATCCGAACGCGTGGTACAGCCTGGGCCTCCTGGCAAAAAATACCGGCGACGCGCCAGCGTCGATCGACGCGTTCAAGCATGTCACCGAGATCGATCCGAACGATGCCGATACCTGGTATTTTCTGGGCACGGCCTACGTGCAGGCGAAGCAGTTTCCACAGGCGATCGAGGCTTTTGATCGCGCTCTGAAGATCAATCCTCTGCACGCCTCCGCCGAATTCGGCCTGTCACGCGCGTACCAGCAATCCTCCGACACCGACCACGCCCGCGAGCACCTGAAGCGCTTCCAGTACATCACGCAAAATAAGTTCGGCGCCCCCATGAGTCTCGCCTACGGCGAGCAGGGTCAGTACTCGCGCGCCGTGGAGTCTCCGCAAGCACAACTAAAGCCGCCACCGCAGATTAAGGTGCAGTTCGTGGACGTGACGAAGGAAGCAGGAATTGTTTCCACGGGCAATGCGGCTCCTAAGGATCTAATTGGTTCAGGGGTATGCGGTGTCGATTATGACGGCGATGGGCGTCTCGACATTCTTCTCTTGGACGGTGGATCTGAAGGCGGGCTGAGCCTTTTCCGCAATCTCGGTAACGGAAAGTTTGAGGACGTTACAAACAAGGCAGGGCTGGACGCGAGCATTCACGCGTATGGATGCGCCGCGGGAGACTACGACAACGATGGTGCTGAGGATCTGGTAGTCACGAACGATCAAAGCATCCTCTTATTGCACAACGAGAAGAACGGCACATTCAAAGACGATAGCTTGGTCGCTGGCATGAAACCAGCAAAACTGAAGGGGCATGAAGGCTTGGCACCGGTAGGCGTGACATTTGTGGACTATGACCATGACGGCGATATCGATCTGTATGTGACCGAAGCCGCGACGCTAGTTATGGACGAACCAAGGAAACCCAAAGCTGCACCGATATCGGCAAATCGGATGTTTCGCAACAACGGGAACGGCACCTTTACAGAGGTGACTGAAGATCTCGGACTAACCAGCGAAGCAGATAGCTTGTCTGCAATCGGAACGGACTACAACAACGATCGTGCGGTGGACCTAGTTGCGACTCGCCTCGAAGGAACACCGAAGGTGTACGAGAATCCGCGTGAGGGAAAGTTCGTTTCCCGTGAGCAGTGGTCGCAGACGAAGCCAGATCGAACGCAGGGAGTTGCGGCCTTGGACTTTGATCACGACGGCTGGATGGATCTGGCCTTCACGCAAATGGGTGCCCCGGGCCTCACCCTGTGGCGCAACAACCACGGCAAATCCTTCGATCAAGTCAAACTCCCCGAAACCAACTGGGTCCGCGCCTTCGGCATAGCTGCCTTCGACTACGACAACGACGGCTGGGTCGACCTCGTCGCCGTCGGCGAGACCAAAGACGGCAAGGGCGAAGTCCGCCTCTTCCGCAATCTCGGGCCTGACGGATTCAAAGACGTCACCGCCGACGTCGGCCTCGACAAGATTCATCTGGAGAACCCGCGCGCCATCATCACTGGCGACTACGACAACGATGGCGCGACCGACCTGCTGATCACACAGAATCATGGG
>Ga0335082_10004070_pt1 | contig 15897 bp, 18 predicted proteins | sample Lox_Sample_41_FD_206718 | JGI IMG/M metagenome (GOLD analysis project Ga0335082, IMG submission 206718) | Soil microbial communities from Loxahatchee National Wildlife Refuge, Florida, United States - Lox_Sample_4.1 | ecosystem: Environmental > Terrestrial > Soil > Wetlands | place: USA...
ACGGTGTCGACGTCGAAACCGTCGCGCTCGACGGTGGCGTCAAAGTGTTCCGCGCCATGCTGGCGGGCAATCTCGACGTTGCGCAGGCGCCCGCAGCGCTCACCGAGGTCGGCATCTCCAAGGGTTCACAAGTCAAGGCCATCCTGGCGAGCCTCTATAAATTCGAAGCCTCGATGGTCGTGCGCGACAACGTCAAGACTTTGGCCGATCTCAAGGGTAAGCGCATCGGCATTCAGCAGCCGGGCGGCTTCGCCGACATCCTGAGCAAGACCGTGCTGCGCGCCGCCAAGATCGATCCGAAGGACGTCCATTTCGTCTCAATCGCGACCGAAGACGTTCCGGCGCTGGTCGCGGACCAGGTTGACACCGCGATCCTGCACGTCGAGCAGGAGATGCAGGCCAAGGAGAAAGTGCCGAGCCTGCACGCCATCGCGCGTCTGTGGGAACTGCAGCCCAAGCAGCTTTACACGGTTTTTGCCGTGAAGGACTCGACCATCAAGGAAAAGCCGGCCGCATTGCTTGCCTTCACCAAGGCGGTCATCGAGGCGACCCGGACCATATACACTGACAAGGCCAAAGTGTTGCCGATCATGGTGAAAGAGACCGGCTATCCGGAGAAGATCATTTCGGAAACCTACGACTACCTGGTGAAGTCCTGCATCTGGGACGCCAATACCGGCCTGTCGCCCGAGCGCGTCAATTTCACCGCCGCGCTTATGACCAAGGTCGGCAATATCGAGCAAGGCAAGACGCCGACCTATGATCAGATCGTCGACAAGTCCTTCGCGGAAAAAGCGATCAAGGATCTCGGCGAATGGAAGGGACCCGTTTGCCCGACGACGGTGTTCTAGTTCGGTAGCGAGTACAAAGCGGACGCCGCTGGCGAAACGCGGCGTCCGCGGTTAAAGGCGGCAAGGGCTAAGGTGCAATCATGAGCGTGGCCAACGAAGCTCGCAGCGGCGCATTGCCGTCCATGGCGAAAGCGCCGGCGACCACGCCAAGGGTGCCCTGGTGGGAACGCCGGGCGATTTTCCGCTACGGCTTCGTCGCCCTCATCCTGATCGTCTGGCAAATCGTCGGCCCCACCATTAGCCCGATCTTCTTCACCTATCCGACCAAGATCGCGGTCGCCTTCTACACGCTCACCGTCTCCGGCGACTTGCCGTATTACTTGGGGCAAAGCCTGGAGGTCATGATCTACGGGCTGAGTACCGCCATTCTGGTCGGCATTCCGCTCGCGATCTTGATGGCGCGCGTTCGCTGGCTTGACTGGGCGCTCGACCTGCCGATCAACGCGCTCTACGCGACCCCGCTGGTCGCGATCGTGCCGCTGCTGGTGCTGTGGTTCGGTATCTATCTCAAGGCCAAGATTATCGTGGTGTTCCTGTTCGCTGTGTTCCCGGTCCTGATCAACACCTATCAGGGCGTCCGCGAATGCGACAAGAACATGCTTGAGGTCGCGCGTTCGTTCCGCTCCACCGAATGGCGCGTATGGCAGGACGTGCTGCTGCCTTTCGCCGTGCCATATATTATCGCCGGCATTCGCCTCGCCATCGGGCGCGGACTGATCGGCATGATCATCGCCGAATTCTACACCACCATTTCCGGCCTTGGCTTCATGATCACGCGTTATGCAAATAATTTCGAGATGGACAAAACCTTCGTGCCGGTCATCGTTTTGATGACGCTCGGCGTGACGCTGACGTCGCTGCTGAAATGGCTCGGGCACCGTATTGCGCCCTGGAGCAACGCCAACCGCTGAGCGCGGCGTTCGCCTGTATTGTTTTTGTCGTGCGCGCGCGCGACACTCGGCCGCGCCGCCAATACGGGTGTCGAACATGAGCGAGCCTCCGATTTCGCGTGGCTTTCGCGGCCGTAAGCCCGGCGGCCCGAGTTCGCGCATCCCGCCGGGCCAGCATCTTGTCTCCGACTTTCCGGTTCTCTCTGCTGGACCGACGCCGGAAACCCATCTGAAGAACTGGCGCTTGACGCTCGAAGACGGCGACAGTCCGGTCGGCGAATGGGCCTGGGATCAGTTCAATGCACTGCCGCAGACCGAGGTGACGGTCGACATCCATTGCGTGACGACGTGGTCGAAGCTCGACACGCGCTGGAGCGGGGTGACGATCGACACGCTGTTGGAGGCAGCCGGCCTGACCGAGCCGCCGGCACCTTTCGTGCTGGCGCATTGCGACGGTGATTACACCACCAACATGCCGGCAGAGGATCTGGTCGACGGCAAGGCCATGGTGGCGACCCATTTCGACGGCGAGCCGCTCGATCCGGAACACGGCGGCCCGGCGCGGCTCCTGGTGCCGCATCTCTATTTCTGGAAGAGCGCGAAGTGGGTGCGCCGCCTGCAGTTCATCGACACCGAGCAACCCGGCTTCTGGGAGGAACTCGGCTATCACATCTACGGCGATCCCTGGCGCGAGCAGCGTTATGCCGGGGATTGAGCCGCTGCGGCGGCTCCAATGGATGACCGCTACGGTGCGCGACGTCATCGACGAGACGCCGCGCGTGCGCAGTCTCGTGCTCGACGTGCCGGAGTGGCCCGGTCATCGTGCCGGCCAGCATGTCGACGTACGGCTCACCGCCGAGGACGGCTACCAGGCGCAGCGCAGCTATTCGATCGCCTCGGCGTCGGCCGACGGCACGCTGGCGCTCACCGTCGAGCGCATCGGTGAGGGCGAGGTGTCGCCTTATCTTTCCGGCGAGGCGCGCGTGGGAGACAAATTCGAATTGCGCGGGCCGATCGGCGGTTATTTCGTCTGGACCCCCGATCTCGGCGGCCCGCTGTTTCTCGTCGCCGGCGGCTCCGGCGTGGTGCCGCTGATGGCCATGCTGCGCCAGCGCGCCGCGGCCAAGAGTCCGGCGCCGGCGACGCTGCTCTATTCCTCGCGCAGTTACAGCGACATCATTTATCGCGCTGAACTGGAAAAACTGGTTGGGCAGGGCGGCGGCCTCAAGGTCGTGCACACGCTGACGCGCGAGCGGCCTGCGGGGTGGGACGGTTTAGCGCGCCGCGTCGACCGCGCCATGCTGGAAAGCGTCGGCTATCCGCCCGCCGAGCACCCGCGCATTTTTGTCTGCGGCCCGACGCCGTTGGTCGAGGCCGCCGCGCGCAACCTTCGCGATATCGGCCATGAGCCGCATCTGATCAAGACGGAGCGCTTCGGACCGACGGGAACCTAGGAGATCGATCATGGACAGCTTTCTCGACGGCAACGCGGCCGGCAGCCGCCTGCGCGAATTGTTCGCACTCGACGTCACGGCGGCGGAAATCGTTTGCGACGGTTGTGGCGCGACCGCTGAAATCGGCGCGGTCCGCGACTATGGCGGCGCTATGGGCACCGTGTTGCGCTGCGCGCATTGTGACACCGTCATACTTCGTCTTACCCACAGCCCAGCCGGGCTATGGCTGGACATGCGCGGCACCCGGCGTCTTTTCGTCGCCACGGTAGCGGAGTAGGATTGCGACATGGCAGCGCCAGTCCAGAAATATGGGGGAGTACGCCATGATCCTCGGCATGTCGCTTGAAACGTTTACCCTCCTGCACGTGATCATCACCTTGATTGCCATCGTCAGCGGCCTGATCGTCCTGCTCGGGATGCTCGGCTCGCAAAAGCTTCCGGGGCTGACCGCGCTATTCCTGGCCACAACAGTGCTGACCAGCGTCACCGGCTTTCTATTCCCCATTCATGGTTTCACGCCGGCGCTCGGCGTCGGCATCATCTCCATGGTGGTGCTGGCGATAGCGTTGTTCGCCCTTTACGGCCGGCATCTCAGCGGCACCTGGCGCTGGATCTATGTGGTGACGGCAGTGATCGCGCTGTGGTTCAACGTCTTTGTGCTTATCGTGCAGTCGTTCGAGAAGTTAGACTTTCTCAACGCCGCGGCGCCACAGGTAGGACCGCCGTTCCCTGAGCCGGTCAATACGCATTTCGCCATCGCGCAAGGCGCGGGATTGCTCATCATCGCCGTGCTGGGGGTGATTGCGGCGTTCAAATTCCGCCCGGCACCGTCCATCTAGCGCCGTCACTGCAAGCGGAAAAAAGAGAAGCCGCCGTTGCCGGCGGCTTCGCTCAGCCACGTGTTTGTCGATCTTACTTGAGCTGGGTCGAGACGCTGGTGAAGGTGTCGTTGAGCTTGGTGCCGAGGCCGTTGACGACGGCAATGATCGCAACCGAGATGCCGGCAGCAATCAGACCGTACTCGATGGCGGTGGCGCCCGATTCATTCTTCAGAAAAGCGACTAACTTCGACATGAGAATCTCCGCGTTTGGTTGCGCAGGAACATTTGTTCCCGGGGTTTAAAGATCCCCTCAATCTCGCGGCTAAACATTTATTGGAATTTTTTGCGTTCCTGCGCCCGCTGGATGCCATGCCGGCGCGTATCCGCGGCCACCTCGCAAGTTACGGAATTATCTTGTGTTTTTTGCGGCCTACGGCGCTGCAGTAACAGACTTCCCCGTTAACGCCTTATCAACGCTGTGACTAAACGTCTTCCGGATTGTCGACGTAGCGCAGGCCGGCTTTCGCCAGCCCCTCGCGCATCTTGTACATGTCGAGGGAGAGAACGCCGGATTCGAGCTGCTTGCGCTTGCCGTCCTCGTCGTCTTTGCGCTTTTGCGCCTTTTGTGCGGTCTCGACCGCCAGTTTTCTGGGAATCACCACGATCCCGTCGTCGTCGGCCACCACCACGTCGCCGGGCTCGACGTTGACGCCACCGCAGACTACCGGGACGTTCACCGAGCCGAGCGTGGCCTTCACCGTACCCTTGGCCGAGATCGCCTTCGACCAGACAGGAAAGCCCATCTCCTTGAGCGTTTTCACATCGCGGCAGCCGGCGTCGATCACGAGGCCGATCACACCGCGCGCAATGAGCGCGGTCGCCAGCAATTCGCCGAACATACCGTCGGTGTTGTCGGCGGTGCAGCCGACCACCAGCACGTCGCCTTTCTTGCACTGCTCGACGGCAACGTGGATCATCCAGTTGTCGCCCGGCTGCGCCAACACGGTCACGGCGGGCCCGGCGATCTGCGCGCCGGCCCAGATCGGCCGCATGTAGGGCTTCATCAGCCCAGATCGACCGAGCGCTTCGTGCGAGGTGGCGACGCCACAGGCGCCGAGCGTGCCGACGGCATTCGAGTCAGCGCGTTGAATATTGCGGACGACGACGGGTTTCATGGTTTCCTCCGGGCTCAGCCGAGTGCGTCGGTGACAACGCGCGGGAACAGCGTCTGGTAGGCCTCGCCGTAAGTCATCGGGATGCCGGTGTTGCGCGAGCCCTGGATGCCGCGATTAAGCGCGACCCGCTCGTAATAGCCCCACAAATGTTTCTGCGCAGCGAGAATCTGGAACGCCTTGTATTTGGTCTCCCACACGTCATCGATTTTGAGAATGAGGTCGGGCTTGTAGTTGCACTGCTCGGGCTGGTGCGGCTCAAACAGATAGACTGGCGGCGCCGAATATTTGTACTTGGCGCCGGGCTTGTGGCCCATGGCCTGCGCCACCACGCGCGTTTCCTGCGCGAAATGCGCGGCGTTGGGGTGGTCGAAATTGTAGGGGTCTTCCAGCGCGTGGGTCAGCACGAAGGCCGGATTGGTCTCGCGATAGATGTCGACCATGCGGTCGAAGTGCTGCTCGTTGAGCTTGAGCGGATAATCGCCGCAGTCGAAGAATTCGATCTCGGCGCCGAGCAACGCAGCCGCGCGTTCGGCCTCGTCCTTGCGGCCAGCCTTGACCTTCTCCATGGTCGCGCCCGGCTCCTTCCAGGCGAACTGGCTTTCGCCGCGTTCGCCGAAAGACATGCAGACAATCTTCACTTTGTAGCCGCGCTTGGCGTGCAGCGCGATGGCGCCGCCGGCGCGCCAGACAAAATCGCCCGGGTGGGCGGTGACGACAAGTCCGGTCTTATGCTCCGCCATTGGCGCTCTCCCTTGTCTTACGATCGTTTGAATCGTGCGGCCGTTTGTCAAGCCGCCGCAAAGCGTCCGCACGCCGGACGTTGTCAGATGAACTCGAACAGCTGTGCCGGATTGTCGACCAGAATTTTGCGTTGCAGTTCAGGCTCCGGCGCAAAAAGCGGAATGAGATCGACGAGATCGCCGTCGTTCGGCATGACCTTGACGTTCGGGTGCGGCCAATCGGTGCCCCAAATCACGCGGTCGGGCGCGGTCTCGATGATCCTGCGCGCGAACGGGACGGCGTCGTGAAAGGGCGGCCCCGCCGACGAGACGCGCTCGCAGCCGCATACTTTCACCCAGCATTTCTCGTCGCGTTTCATCAACTCGATCAGGGTGCGAAACGGCAGTTGGTCCGGTCCTTCCGACGCCTTGACCCTTCCCATATGATCGATGGTGTAGCGCACCGGCAGACGGTTGAGCATGTCGGCATATTGCGGGAGGTCGATGGCATCGAAATGCAGATCGACGTGCCAGCCGAGCGGCGCGATCATTGCGATTACCCTGTCGAGCACGCGCATGTCCGGCACGCCGCCGAGATGGCGAACGAAATTGAAGCGGCAGCCGCGGAAGCCGCCGTCGTGCAATGCCTTCAAATCGCGCTCTGTAATCGTGTCGTCGATGTTGGCAACGGCGCGATAGCGGCCGCCGCTGACGGCAATGGCATCGAGCGCGACACGGTTGTCGGTGCCATGGACGCTGGCGTTGACGATGACTGCGCGGCCAATCCCGAGAATCTTGTGCAGCGCTCTGAAAGCTTCGAGCGGCGCATCGGGTGGGGTGTAGGGCCGGTTCGGCGCGTAGGGATATTTTGAGCCCGGTCCGAAAATGTGAGTGTGCGCGTCGCAGGCGAGCGGCGGCAGCTTGAATTTCGGGGTCTTAGTCTTTGGGTCTGGACCCGGGATCGTCGGAGCGAACATTTAATCGACCTGCTGTAAATGCGATTTGCGCACGTAGCTTCGCATCACGCCCTGGCCGACGCCGTTGCGCGGCGTCGCATTCTGGGCGGCCCGTCGGCGGCCGGTGCTTGAAGCGCGGCGACGGTCGTGCGCACCAACTGCTCGATTGCATCGCCGGGATCTTCGCCGTCGGCCCGTCCGCGCGACAGACGCGTCACGCGCTCAGGCGAAATCAGCGAGTAGTAGAGGGCGCCGAGCAGGAAATGCCCGCGCCAGACGAGCACGGTGCGCGGGATGTGCGGCAGGCTCTCGTGGATGGCGTCGATAAAGGCGTGGCTGATATCGTCAAACGTCTGGGCGATGATGCGGCCGACGACGTCGTTGCCTTCCGCCTGCATGACGGCGCGCAGCCGCGTAAAGCGTGCGCCGCCGCCGGCGAGATCGCTGCCCGACGAAAACGCCGGCAACACATAGGCGCGGACGATCGCTTCGAGGCGATCCTGCAGGTCGCGCACCCGCTTTGCCGCGGCAAGCAGTTCGGCGCGGCGCCGGTTCATCGGCCCGCAGTGGCGCCGGTAGATCTCCAGCAGCAGCCCGTCTTTGCTCTTGAAATGATAGGTCACGCTGCCCGGATTGGCGCCGGCCTCGTGGGCGATGTCGCGGATCGATACCGCGTTAAAGCCGTTGGTCGAAAACAGAACCTCGGCGGCGCACAAGATCGCCTCGCGCAAGTTCGCCTTGCGGGCGGGCTGCGCATTCTTGACGGTTTTGCGGACCATTGCGATTTGTACAACTGTACAAAAGTTGAGGTCCGGTCAACAAATTTTTCTGCTGGGGCCGGGCGATCACCGGCGGGCTGAAAAGGCGCTTGAGCGCCGGCGGCGCCGAGAAGCCGTGCACGGCCTATGTCGCGGAAGCGCAAGATCTCCGCGCCGTCATGTGCGCGGCGGTGGGCGCGGATATGACCAAGATACTGGTTGACCGCGAATTGGGTCGAAACCGCACGCGGTCGCCGACCTCCACCAGTTTCTGGAAGTGATCAAGGCGTTGGCCGGTCAGCCGGGTGCCGGCATTGGATATAGCGGCGTACAGGGCGGCAACCGGACCCTTCCCGAGTTGCGCATGACATGCGGGGGGTCCAGCACCACCCTAATTTATTCGCGCCAGTTCTCGGTCGACGACATTCGTTGGCCGGGACCACGATTGCGCGGCGAATTGTGTACGATTGAGAGAATCTACGCCATTCTGCCTATTCATTAATCAGGCACCTGCGCCTGCTAATTAGGCAATCCACAGGGCAAACGAAAAACAGCAGTATATTTCAAAGCCTTATTCGCCAATCACGGCCTTGGCACAGGCCTTGCGAATTCGACACTGCGCGGACATGTCGCCGGGCACTCGCGCGCGTCAAACGCAGGGGACTTCGCTCATGCTCAACTTGATTCAGGCGGTCGCAGCGCGACCGAATGCCCGCCGGTGGCTTTCAGCCGCTGCGGGATTGGCTATCGCGGCGGCCGCTACGGCCGCCGTTCAGCCGGCCAAGGCCGAGGACACCATCAAGATCGGCATTCTGCATTCGCTGTCGGGCACGATGGCGATCAGCGAGACCACGTTGAAGGACGTGATGCTGATGCTGATCGACGAGCAGAACAAGAAGGGCGGCCTGCTCGGCAAGAAGCTCGAAGCGGTCGTCGTCGATCCGGCTTCGAACTGGCCGTTGTTCGCCGAGAAGGCGCGCGAGTTGATCTCCAAGGACAAGGTCGCCGTCGTATTCGGCTGCTGGACCTCGGTGTCGCGCAAATCGGTGCTGCCGGTGTTCAAGGAATTGAACTCGATCCTGTTCTACCCGGTGCAATACGAAGGCGAGGAGTCCGAACGTAACGTCTTCTACACCGGCGCCGCGCCGAACCAGCAGGCGATCCCAGCCGTCGACTATCTGATGAGCAAGGACGGCGGCTCGGTGAAACGCTGGGTGCTGGAAGGCACCGACTACGTCTATCCGCGCACCACCAACAAGATCCTCGAGGCCTATCTGAAGGCAAAAGGCGTCAAGGACGAAGACATCATGATCAACTACACGCCGTTCGGCTTCTCCGACTGGCAGACAGAAGTGTCGAAGATCAAAAAGTTCGGCTCGGCGGGCAAGAAGACCGCGGTGGTGTCGACCATCAACGGTGACGCCAACGTGCCGTTCTACAAGGAACTCGGCAACCAAGGCATCAAGGCGACCGACATCCCGGTGGTGGCGTTCTCGGTCGGCGAAGAAGAACTCGCCGGTCTCGACACCAAGCCGCTGGTCGGCCATCTCGCCGCCTGGAACTACTTCGAGTCGATCAAGACTCCGGCGAACGCCGAATTCATCAAGAAGTGGCACGAGTTCACCAAGAAGCCGACTCGCACCACCAACGATCCGATGGAGGCGCACTACATCGGCTTCAACATGTGGGTGAAGGCGGTCGAGAAGGTGAAGTCGACCGACGCGGATAAAGTGATCGCCGCGCTGCCGGGCATCAAGGCGCCGAACCTGACTGGCGGCGTGTCGACGATGCTGCCCAACCACCACATCACCAAGCCCGTCTTCATCGGCGAAATCCGCGGCGACGGACAGTTCGACGTGGTGTGGAAGACCAAGGGCCTGGTCCCCGGCGACGCCTGGTCGGACTATCTGCCCGGCTCGAAAGACTACATTTCTGACTGGGTGACCCTGAAGTGCGGTCACTACAACAAAGTCACCAAGAAGTGCAGCGGCTCATCGTGATCGTGCGGCGACTGCAGATCGATTGGAATCCATGATGGGTTCCACGGAGGCGGCGGGTAAAGCCGCCGCCTCCCAACTCAACCGATGCCGGGAATGAATGCAATGCGTAGTTTCCACGATCGCATGGTGGCGCTCGTATGCGCCCTCGGTATTGTCGTCGCCGCCGCGGCGACGGCCTATGCCGGTCCTTACGAAGACGCGCTCGTCGGATTTACCGAAGGCTCGCTGAGCGACACCGGCGAGGCGATCGACAAGGTGGTTGCCAGCGGCAGTCCCATGGCCGCACAGGTGCTCGGGGCGTTGCAGGATGCGCGCCTGATGTTCAGCGCCGCGCAGAAGAAAGTCTATATCAAGACCAAGGACGACAAACTGCTCGACGCTGCGACCGGCAAGCCGATCGTCGGCGCGCCGCCGGACGATATCGACACCGTCATCGTCAACAATCGGCTGCGCGGCGTCATCGGCGCGGCGCTCGGCAGTCTCACATTGATGTCGCCCGACGCCGGTCGGCGCTACGACGCGGCGCAGGCGGTGTTCAAATCGCGCGACGCTGGCGCGCTCGCCGCGCTCGACAAAGCGCTCGCGGCCGAGAAGGACCCGCGCGTCAAGCGAGCAATGAGCGAGGCGCATGCGGCCATCGTTCTGACCGACGGCAAGTCCAGCGATGCCGACAAGATCGCCGCGACCGCCGTCATTCGCGACCGTGGTGATCAGGATGCGCTCGGTCTGCTCGACAGCGTTGCCGGCAGCCAATCGCCGCAGGTACATGCGGCAATTGTGGCCGCCCGCGGCAAGATCCAGTCGACGCTTGCGATCTGGAACACCGTGCAGAACGCCTGGTATGGGCTTTCGCTCGGCTCGGTGCTGCTCTTGGCGGCCATCGGCCTTGCCATCACCTTCGGCGTGATGGGCGTCATCAACATGGCGCACGGCGAGATGGTGATGCTCGGAGCCTACACCACCTTCGTCGTGCAGCAGCTCATCCGCTCCTACAACCCGGCGCTGTTCGACTATTCGCTGGTGATCGCGGTGCCATTGTCCTTCCTGGTCGCCGGCGCTGCCGGCGTCATCATCGAGCGCACCATCATCCGTTTTCTGTATGGCCGGCCGCTGGAAACCTTGCTCGCCACCTGGGGTCTGTCGCTGATCCTGCAGCAACTGGTGCGCACCGTGTTCGGTCCGACCAACAAAGACGTCGGCAACCCGTCGTGGATGAGCGGCGCCTTCGACCTCGGCGGCATCACCATCACCTACAACCGGCTGTGGATCATCTGCTTCACCATGATCGTGTTTGTCGCCTTGCTCGCCATGCTGCGCTTCACGCGGCTCGGGCTCGAAATGCGCGCCGTGACGCAAAACCGCGCCATGGCGGCGGCGATGGGCATCCGCACCTCGCGCATCGACGCGCTGACCTTCGGGCTCGGCTCCGGCATCGCGGGCATGGCGGGCGTCGCGCTGTCGCAGATCGACAACGTGTCGCCGAACTTGGGCCAGGGCTACATCATCGACTCGTTCATGGTGGTGGTGTTCGGCGGCGTCGGCAATTTGTGGGGCACTCTGGTCGGCGCCTTTACGCTCGGCATCGCCAATAAGTTCCTCGAGCCCTTCGCCGGCGCCGTGCTCGGCAAGATTGCCATTCTTGTGCTGATCATTCTGTTCATCCAGAAGCGTCCGCGCGGCATGTTCGCGCTCAAGGGCAGGGCGGTGGAGGCATAATGGGCGCGTTTCCGCTCACCCGCCTGATCGACAAGGGCGCCGTCGTCTTCCTGGTGCTGCTCGGCGCATTTGCCGTCGCCATTCCGGTGTCGAATCTGCTGGTGCCGGCGAGTTCGAGCCTGCACGTGTCGACTTATTTGGTGGCGCTGTTCGGCAAATATCTCTGCTACGCGCTGCTGGCGCTCTCGATCGACCTGATCTGGGGCTATGCCGGCATCCTGTCGCTCGGCCACGGAGCTTTCTTCGCGCTCGGCGGCTATGCCATGGGCATGTATCTGATGCGGCAGATCGGCACCCGCGGCGTCTACGGCGATCCGATCCTGCCAGACTTCATGGTGTTCCTGAACTGGAAGGCGCTGCCGCTCTATTGGTACGGCTTCCAGCACTTCGCCTATGCCGCGCTGATGATCATGTTGGTGCCGGGCTTGCTTGCTTTCGTGTTCGGCTGGTTCGCCTTCCGCAGCCGCGTCACCGGTGTCTATCTGTCGATCATCACCCAGGCGATGACCTACGCCTTGCTGCTTGGCTTTTTCCGCAACGATTTCGGCTTCGGCGGCAACAACGGGCTCACCGATTTCAAGGACATCCTCGGCTTTAACGTACAGGCCGAGACGACGCGCAACGCACTTTTGGTCATCACCTGTCTTGCGCTGGCGCTCGCCTTCCTGACGTGCCGCGCGATCGTCACTTCGAAATTCGGCAAGGTGCTGGTGGCGATCCGTGATGCGGAAGCGCGCACGCGCTTTCTCGGCTATCGCGTCGAGGCCTACAAGTTGTTCGTGTTCACGCTGTCCGCCTGCATGGCGGGTGTCGCCGGCGCGCTTTACGTCCCGCAGGTCGGCATCATCAATCCGAGCGAGTTCGCGCCCGGTAACTCCATCGAGGCGGTGATCTGGGTCGCGGTCGGCGGCCGGGGCACGCTCACCGGCGCGGTGCTCGGCGCGATCCTGGTCAATTACGCCAAGACCTATTTTACCTCTGGCGTGCTCGCCCCGTACTGGCTGTTCATGCTCGGCGCCTTGTTCATCGGCGTCACGCTGCTGTTGCCGCGCGGCGTCATCGGCACCTGGAATTACTGGCGCTCCGGCTGGGCCGAGAAATCCGCGACGGCGAAGTCGGCGGCGGCGGAAGAGGGCGCGGTGCCCACCGCCGGCGCGCCGCACGCCGCGGAGTAAAACGCATGATCGAGAAGCACACCACCACGGCGCTGCTCTACCTCGACGGCATCAGCGTCTCGTTCGACGGCTTCAAGGCGCTCAACGAACTCTCCTTTGTGATCGAACCGGGCGAGATGCGCGCCATCATCGGGCCCAACGGCGCCGGCAAGACCACGATGATGGATGTCATCACCGGCAAGACGCGGCCCGACTCCGGCGATGTTTTCTTCGAGGAAGGCGCCTACGATCTCTCCAAGCTCGACGAGACCGAAATCGCCGAGCTCGGCATCGGCCGCAAGTTTCAGAAGCCGACGGTGTTCGAGATGCATACGGTCGAGGACAACCTGCTGTTGGCGCTGAAGAACGATCGCCGCGTGCGCGCGACATTGTTGTGGGAGTCCTCGCTGCCCCAGGAACAGCGCATCGACGCGATTCTCGACACCATCCGCCTCAAGCCTTTGCGTTCTCGCATTGCCGGCAGCCTGTCGCATGGGCAGAAGCAGTGGTTGGAGATCGGCATGCTGTTGGCGCAGGAGCCAAAGCTTCTCCTGGTCGACGAGCCGGTCGCTGGCATGACCGACGTCGAAACGATGCAGACCGCCGATCTGCTCAAGGAGATCAACAAGACCAAGACGGTAGTCGTAGTCGAGCACGATATGGCTTTCGTGCGCGAACTCGGCGTCAAGGTGACGTGCCTGCACGAAGGCTCGGTACTGGCCGAAGGCTCGATCGACCAGGTCTCGCAGAACGAGCGCGTGGTCGAAGTGTACTTGGGACGCTAACAGATGCTCGACGTCGCGAACATCGATCTGCACTACGGCGCGGCCCAGGCGCTGCGCGGCATTTCGCTGAAGGCTGAAGTGGGCAAGGTGACTTGCGTGCTTGGCCGCAACGGCGTCGGCAAGACCAGCCTGTTGCGCGCCATCGTCGGTCAGCGGTCGGTCACTTCGGGCTCGATCACCTTCGAGGGCAAGGACATCACCAGGCTGTCGACCGTCGAACGGGCGCGCCACGGCATCGCCATCGTGCCGCAGGGCCGCGAGATCTTCCCGCTGCTCACCGTCGAAGAGAATCTGGAAACCGGCTTTGCCCCGCTCAAACGCGACCAGCGCACGGTGCCGGACGATGTCTTTTCGCTCTTCCCCGTCCTCAACAGCATGCTCGGCCGGCGCGGCGGCGACCTGTCCGGCGGTCAGCAGCAGCAACTGGCCATCGGCCGCGCGCTGGTCATGCGGCCGCGGCTGCTGCTGCTCGACGAGCCGACCGAGGGCATCCAGCCGTCGATCATCAAGGATATCGGCCGCGCCATCTCCTACCTGCGGGGTCTGAAGGAAATGGCCATCGTGCTGGTCGAACAATATCTCGATTTCGCGCAGGAGCTCGGCGACCAACTGGTAGTCATGGACCGCGGCGCGATCGTCTATTCCTGCGACCGCGCCAGCATGGACGAGGGTGCGCTCAAGCGCGCGCTGGCGATATGAGAAAGTTTTTCGTCGTGGCCGGGCTTGCTCCGGTCATCCACGCCTTGCAGACTTACCAAGCATCAAGACGTGGATGCCCGGCACAAGGCCGGGCATGACGTGGAGGGGACCGGGTGCTCACCAAAGCGACCGCCGCAAGTGACGCGCACATCTTCGCCGCCAACCGAGCGCGCGGGCGCATCGCGCTCGCCGTCGCGTCGCGCGCCGGCCGCACGCACCGGACCCGGGTGCACGAGGACGGCTCGCTGCGCGTGCGTTTCCCCAATGCCGAAGCCGACGCGCTGGAAGCGGTGATCGTCAACACCGGCGGCGGCATGACCGGCGGCGACCGCTTCGAAATCGATATTGCGCTGGACACGGGCGCGAGCTTGGTCGCGGGCACCGCGGCGGCGGAGAAAATCTACCGCTCGACGGGCGCGGATGCGGAGATGGATGTACGCCTCTCGGTTGGCGCCAACGCTCGGCTTTGCTGGCTGCCGCAGGAAGCCATTTTGTTCGATCGCGCGCGTCTCAAGCGCCGCATCGACATCGCCCTCGCTGAAAGCGCAACGCTGCTGTTAGCCGAGGCGGTGGTGTTCGGCCGCACCGCCATGGGCGAGGCGATGGAGCAAGGCCTATTCGTCGATCGCTGGCGGCTGCACCGCGGCGGTCGACTCGTCTTCGCCGACAGCACGCGGCTCGACGGCGCCGTCGCCGAAAAGCTCGCGGCGCCGGCCTCGGCTGCCGGCGGCATCGCTATTGCCACCGTTTTGATTGCGCCGGGCGACGACACGACGACATCCACCGTCCGCGAATTGGAGCCGCAGTTCGCCGGAGAGGTCGGTATTTCGGCCTGGAACGGCATTGCGTTAGCGCGGCTCTGCGCCACAGACGGCGCCGCACTGCGCCACGATCTGATTCTGATGCTGGCCGCGCTGAAGTCGCCGGTGCCGCGGCTCTGGCTGCAATAGGAAAGCGCGATGAACCTGACGCCGCGGGAAAAGGACAAGCTCTTGATCGCCATGGCCGCCATGGTCGCGCGACGCCGGCTCGAGCGCGGCGTCAAGCTCAACCACCCCGAGGCGGTGGCCCTGATTTCCGATTTCATCCTCGAAGGCGCGCGCGACGGCAAGAGCGTTGCCGATCTGATGCGCGACGGCGCCCACGTGCTCACCCGCGCCCAGGTGATGGAGGGCATCCCCGAGATGATCCACGACATCCAGGTGGAGGCGACATTCCCCGACGGCACCAAATTGGTCACGGTGCACAACCCGATCCGTTGAAAGGCCAAAGACCGATGAAAAAAAGCTTCTTCGCTATTCTGTTCGCGTTTGGCGCAACGCCCGCCTTCGCCCATGTCGGTGTCGGCTCGACGGCGTCGTTCGCCGCCGGTCTCGCGCATCCGTTGTCCGGCCTGGATCACATCGCGGTCATGGTCGCGGTCGGGCTGTGGGCGGCGCTCAAAGGCGGCCGCGCGCTATGGGTGTGGCCGGCCGCTTTCGTCGGCGTGATGCTGATCGGCGGCGCGCTCGGCATGATGCATGTGCCGGTCCCGTTCGTCGAGCCCGGCATTCTCGCCTCAGTCATTGTGCTTGGACTTATGGTCACGCTCGCGGTCGATCTGCCGGTGTGGACCGGCGCAACGATCGTCGCAGTCTTCGCGCTGCTGCATGGCCATGCGCATGGGACGGAAGTCGCAGAGAACATCGGCGGGATCGAATACATGGCAGGCTTTGCGCTCGCGACAGCAACGCTGCACGCCATCGGCATCGGTTTTGCGCTGTTGATGCAACGCGCGCAGTTGCGCCCCCTGATCCGCGTCGCCGGTGCGGTGTGCGTCGCAATCGGCGCTGGGCTTTACGCCGGAGTGATTTGATGATTCCCGGCGAGATGTTCATTCAGGAGGGCGAGATCACCCTCAACGCCGGCCGCAGGACGGT
>Ga0335082_10004071_pt1 | contig 15895 bp, 13 predicted proteins | sample Lox_Sample_41_FD_206718 | JGI IMG/M metagenome (GOLD analysis project Ga0335082, IMG submission 206718) | Soil microbial communities from Loxahatchee National Wildlife Refuge, Florida, United States - Lox_Sample_4.1 | ecosystem: Environmental > Terrestrial > Soil > Wetlands | place: USA...
TGCGGCGGTACCTCGGGTCGGTCGTGCCGTACAACGACAACTACTTCGCCGCCTTGAACTCGGCGGTCTTCAGCGACGGGTCCTTCTGTTACATCCCGAAGGGCGTTCGCTGCCCGATGGAGCTGTCGACGTACTTCCGTATCAACGCGGCGAACACGGGGCAGTTCGAGCGTACGCTGATCATCGCCGACGAGGGGAGCTACGTCAGCTATCTGGAGGGTTGCACGGCCCCGATGCGGGACGAGAACCAGCTGCACGCCGCCGTGGTCGAGCTGGTGGCCCTCGACAACGCGCAGATCAAGTACTCGACGGTCCAGAACTGGTACCCAGGCGACAAGGACGGCAAGGGCGGCATTTACAACTTCGTCACCAAGCGCGGCATCTGCCGCGGCGCGAACGCCAAGATCTCCTGGACCCAGGTCGAGACCGGCTCGGCGATCACGTGGAAGTACCCCAGCGTCATCCTCAAGGGCGACAACACGGTCGGCGAATTCTATTCGGTGGCGCTGACGAACCACCGCCAGCAAGCCGACACCGGCACCAAGATGATTCACCTGGGAAGGCATACCCGCAGCACCATCCTCTCCAAGGCGATCTCCGCCGGCCACGGCCAGAACAGCTATCGCGGCCTGGTCAAGGTGATGCGCGGGGCCGAGGGGGCGCGTAACTACACCCAGTGCGACTCGCTGCTGATCGGCGATCGCTGCGGCGCGCACACCTTTCCGTACATGGAAGTGCGCAACAGCTCGGCGCAGGTCGAGCACGAAGCGACGACGTCGAAGATCAGCGAAGACCAGCTCTTCTACTGCACCCAGCGCGGCATCTCCGCCGAAGACGCCGTCTCGATGATCGTCAGCGGCTTCTGCAAGGAGGTATTCCGCGAGCTGCCGATGGAGTTCGCCGTCGAGGCGCAGAAGCTGATGGGCGTGAGTCTCGAAGGCGCCGTGGGGTGAGCGCCGTGCGGCAGACACACCGGGGAAATCGGGAGGCGGGAGGCGAGAGACGGGAAATCGGGTCGCCTTCCGTCTTCCGCCTCCCGAAGTGGAGCCCTACAGCCAAGGATGTTCATGACCGAAGAACCGTTGCTCGTCATCAAGAATCTTCACGCCAAGGTCGGTGACACGCCGATCCTGCGCGGGATCGACCTCACCGTTCGCCGCGGCGAGGTCCATGCGATCATGGGCCCGAACGGCTCGGGAAAGAGCACGCTCGCCCACGTGCTTGCCGGCCGCGAGGGGTATCACGTGACGGCGGGCGCGGTGAGATACGACGGGAAGGACCTGCTCGCCCTGCCACCCGAAGAGCGGGCGCGCGAGGGCGTCTTTCTCGCCTTCCAGTATCCGGTCGAGATCCCCGGCGTCGCCACTACGTACTTTCTGCGAACGGCGCTGAACGCGATCCGCAAGCATCGTGGCCTCGAGCCGCTCGACGCCATCGATTTCCTCGCCTTGCTCAAAGAGAAGATGAAGTTCGTCGACATGGACGAGGCGCTCATGAAGCGTTCGGTCAACGAAGGCTTCTCCGGCGGAGAGAAGAAGCGCAACGAGATTCTGCAGATGGCGGTGCTCGATCCGAAGCTGGCGATCCTCGACGAGACCGATTCGGGGCTCGACATCGATGCGCTGCGGATCGTCGCCGACGGCGTCAATGCGCTGCGCAACGAAGAGCACGCGGTCATCGCGGTCACGCACTACCAGCGCCTGCTGACCTACCTCGTGCCCGATGTGGTTCACGTCCTGCTCGACGGCCGTATCGTCCGCTCGGGCGGCAAGGGGCTGGCGCTGGAGCTCGAGGAGAAGGGGTACGCCAGCTTCGAGAAGGAGGCGAGTGGTGCGATCGGGTGACGCACGGGCAACGGTGCGGACGGCGGACTGCCCGATGGCTGCCGCGGACGGCTATGTCGCCACGTTTGAGCGGCTCGATGGCAGTCGCCCACCCAGGCTCCGTGACCTTCGTCACGCCGCCATCGCCCGCTTCGCCGCGCTGGGTTTTCCCACCACCGCGCTCGAGGAGTGGAAGTACACCGACGTCACCGCCCTCGCCGAGGTGCCATTCCGCGCGGGTGCAACTCCCGCCGCGCCCACGGCGGATCGCCGCCGGCTCGACGAACTCCGGCTCGCGACCAGTATCGAGCTGGTCTTCATCGACGGGTGCTACGCTCCAGCGCTCTCGGCGCACGAGGGGATCCCCCGGGGCGTCACGGTCACCAGTCTCTCGCGCGCCATGATCGAACATCCCGATCTGGTGAGCGCCCACCTCGGGCAGTACGCCAACTATCAGGACCACGCGTTTACTGCGCTCAACACCGCCTTCGCCGATGACGGCGCGTTCGTACACCTGTCCCGCGGGGCCGTGTTCCGGACACCGATTCACCTGCTGTTCCTGTCCACGGCGGCGCGCGAGCCCACCATGGCCTGCCCGCGCACATTGATCGTGGCGGGCGAAGCCAGCGAGGCAACGGTGATCGAAAGCTATGCGAGCGCCGACGACGCCACCTCCTTCACCAACGCCGTCAGCGAGATCGTTGTCGGGCCGCATGCCAGCGTCACCCACTACAAGCTGCAACAGGAAGGCGCGCGCGCGTTTCATATCGCGACCATCGAGGCCCGCCAGGGCACCGGCAGCCGGTTCGCTTCACACGCGATCTCGCTCGGGGCTCTCCTGTCGCGCACCGACATCAACACGACGATGGAGGCCGAGGGCACGACGTGCACCTTCGACGGGTTGTATCTCGCCGGCGGCGATCAGCACGTCGATCATCACACGTCGATCGACCATCGGCGGCCGCACGGCACCAGCCGCGAGCTGTACAAGGGCATCCTCGACGGCCGCGCGACCGGCGTCTTCAACGGCAAGGTGTTCGTCCGGCCGCGGGCGCAGAAGAGCGACGCGCAGCAGATGAACAAGAATCTACTCTTGTCGGACGACGCGGTCATCAATACCAAGCCGCAGCTCGAAATTTTCGCCGACGACGTCAAATGCAGCCACGGGGCCACCATCGGCCGCTTGAGCGACGACGCGCTCTTCTATCTGCGCGCCCGCGGGATCGACGCGCCGACGGCACGCCAGGTCCTCATCTATGCGTTCGCCAACGAGCTGATCGAACGGATCGGCGTGGCACCGCTGCGCGAACGGCTCGGCCGCGCGCTGCGGCGGCGCTTGCCAGGCCTTCTCCAGGCGGGGGACACAGCATGAGCAGCGCGCAACCCGTTCGGCCGGCCGAGACCTGGGCGAGACCGGCCGCGGCGTTCGACGTCGAGCGCATCCGCGCCGACTTCCCGATCTTCCGCCAGCGGGTCTATGGGCGCCCGCTCGTCTACCTCGACAGCGCCGCCTCGGCGCAGAAGCCGCAGGCCGTCATCGACCGGACGTCGCGTTTCTACGCCGATGAGTACGCCAGCATCCACCGCGGGGTGCACTACCTGAGCGAGCAGGCGACCGAGGCCTTCGAGGGAGTTCGCGCGACGGTCCGCCGGTTCCTCAATGCCGCGGACGAGCGAGAGATCGTCTTCGTTCGCGGCACGACCGAGGCGATCAACCTCGTCGCCTACTCCTACGGGCGCACCCAGGTGCGACCGGGAGACGAGATCATCATCTCCGCCATGGAACACCACTCGAACATCGTCCCCTGGCAGATGATCGCCGAGGAACGAGGCGCCGTCCTGCGCGTGATTCCGATCACCGATACCGGCGAGCTCGTCCTCGACGCGTACGAGCGGCTCCTGGGCCCGCGGACGAAGCTGGTCGCGGTGGTGCACGTCTCCAACGCGCTCGGGACGATCAACCCGGTCCGCCGGATCATCGAGATGGCGCACGCGCGCGGCGTCCCGGTGCTGATCGACGGCGCGCAAGCCGTGCCGCACATCGACGTCGACGTCCAGGCCCTCGGCTGCGACTTCTACGCCTTCTCCGGTCACAAGCTCTTCGGCCCCACGGGGATCGGGGTGCTCTACGGCCGGGCGGCGCTTCTGGAAGCGATGCCTCCCTTTCAGGGCGGCGGCAGCATGATCAGCTCGGTCACGTTCGACCGGACGCTGTACAACCGCATCCCGTTCAAGTTCGAAGCGGGCACGCCCGACATCGCGGGTGCCCTCGGGCTCGGCGCCGCCATCGAATACCTCGATCGGATCGGCTTTCCGGCCGCGCCGGCGGCACATGAGCGCGACCTGCTCGCCTACGCGACCGAGCGACTCGCGCGCACGCCGCGTGTCCGCCTCGTCGGCACGGCGCCGGAGAAGGCCGGTGTGCTGTCGTTCGTCCTCGACGACATTCATCCCCACGACATCGGTACGGTCCTCGATCGCCAGGGCATCGCCATCCGCGCCGGACATCACTGCGCCCAGCCGGTGATGGAACGTTTCGGTATCCCGGCTACCGCGCGGGCGTCGCTCGCGTTCTACAACACCCGCGCGGACGTCGACGCACTGATCGCCGGTATCCACAAGGTCGTCGAGGTGCTCGGGTGACGAGCGACGCCGATCTCCGCGACCTCTACCAGGAGGTCATCCTCGACCACAGCAAGCGGCCGCGGAACTACCGGAAGCTCGAGGGGGCGAATCGGAAGGCCGAGGGCTACAACCCGCTCTGCGGTGACCATTTCACCGTCTACGTCAACCTCGATGGCGACCGCATCCGCGAGATCGGCTTCGAGGGATCGGGATGCGCGATCTCGAAGGCGTCCGCGTCGATGATGACGACGAGCGTGGCGGGGAAGACGACCGCCGAGGCCGATGCGCTCTTCGAGCAGGTGCACCGCATGCTCACCGGGGCCCTGAACCCGGCTGAGCACGCCGACACGCTCGGCAAGCTCACGGTGTTCTCGGGCGTGTGCGAGTTTCCGGTGCGCGTCAAGTGCGCCAGCCTGCCGTGGCACACGTTGCACGCGGCCCTGGCCGATCGAGCCGAACCGGTGACGACCGAGTAACGGAGAGAACGACGATGCGAGGCGACGAAACGATCATTCTCAAACGCGATTGCGAGGCGATCCAGATCCCGAGCGGGACCCCGATCACGCTCCGCGCCGGAACCGAGGTCGGCATCACCCAGGCGCTCGGCGGGTCGTATACCGTCATGACCGACTACGGCATTCTCGTCCGCGTCGACGGGACGGACGCCGATGCGCTCGGCAAGGAGACCGAGAACGGCAGCGCGAGCGCGGCAAGCAACGGCGGGAAGGACCTCGAACAGCTGGTCTGGGACCAGCTGCGCACCTGCTTCGACCCCGAGATCCCGGTGAACATCGCCGACCTCGGCCTCATTTATTCGTGCGTCATCTCACCGGCCCCCGAAGGCGGCAACCACGTAGAGATCAAGATGACGCTCACCGCTCCGGGGTGCGGCATGGGCGATTTCCTCAAGCAGGACGTGCAGATGAAGATCGCGCGCCTCCCTGGGGTGTCCGGCGTGGACGTCGAGGTTGTCTTCGACCCGCCGTGGAACCAGAGCATGATGTCGGAAGCGGCCAAGCTCGAGCTCGGGATGTTGTGAGGCAACACGGTCCGCTGGGCGGACCCCTACCCGCCAATACCGGTGAGCTGGACGCTCACGTCCCACAACCGCCGGGCGGCGGCCTCGTCGTAAGAGGCCGGTGACGAACGACGCTCCCGGCAGTCGACGAAGTACTTGCCGCTCAGGCCCTCGACCGCCGGCGAAGAGGCCAGGAAGATCGATGTCCGGGCGCCGTCTTCGGCCGTACGGAGGAAGGGCCGCAGCAGACGGATGATGGCCTTCGCCACCACCCCGTTGTTGAACCCGAGGCCCGTCGCCACGGCCCCGGGATGCAGGCAGTTCGCCGTCACGCCCGTGCCGTCGAGGCGGCGGGCCAGCTCAAAGGTGAAGAGGATGTTGGCCAGCTTCGATTGGCCGTAGATGCGCATTGGACGGTAGCGCCGTTCGCCGCCGAAATCGTCGAAATCGATGGCTCCAAACGTGTGCGCCTCGGAGGCGACATTGACGATGCGCGCCGGGGCGCTCTGTCGCAGTCGCTCCAACAACAGATGCGTGAGCAAGAAGTAGGCGAGATGATTGACGGCGAAGACGGTTTCGATGCCGTCGATCGTCAGGCTCCGGCGCGTGTTGACCACGCCGGCATTGTTGATCAGGACGTGCAGCGGGCGCTGCGTGGCGAGGAAGTCGCGCGCCAGGCCGCGGATCGACTCCTGCGAGGCGAGATCGGCGACCATGAGATGGGCGCCGCCACCGCGGGCGCTCCGCTGCACCTCGGCCAGCGCCGCTTCGCCACGGGCAGGATCGCGGCAGACGAGCACGAGCGTCGCACCCATCCGCGCGAGCGCGATGGCGGTCTCGCGGCCGATGCCGGAGCTTGCGCCGGTGATCATGCAGGTGCGGCCGTTCATGCGCTCACCTCGTGCACGGGTACGGATACGTCAGCGCGATTGCGAGCTCGTGTACGGAGTGGAGGAGAGCACCTCATAGCCGAACGCGCGCAACGTATCACCCGCGCGTTCGGCGAAGAACTCCGCGTCCTCGGCACTGAACAGGCGGCGCCAATTGCCCTCGCCGCGCCGCCGATATCCCCGCAGCAGGTTTCCGCCTGTGGGACCATGCCGGTCGAAGTCGAGGTTGATCACCACCGGCGGCCGCTCGTTTTCGTCGTACCCGAATGCGTGCCTGACCTTGCGGATCTGCGCCACCTGATCGCCGAGCAGGTCCTCGTAGCGGACGACCGCCACGATGTTGGGATTGCCGAACCAATCGGCGTTGAACTTGGCCCACAGCTCGGCCGGCGTCATGCGCGCGAGCACGCGCCGGGCCGCGTCCCGCAGCGCGCCGGCATCCGACCGCAGGTACTGCGACAGCGTCACCGCCTCATCGCTGTTCCGCCATAGGCGGGTGCCGTCGGGCCCGTCGCGCGTGACCGACATGTACATCGAGACCACCACGTCACGCCCGTCACGAACGAGGAGAATCCCATTGTGGTCGAGCTTGTTGTTCGCCGGCATGCGCTCGACGTTGTAGTGCTGGTAACGCGCGCCCGGCGGCATGACGACATGCCGGTAGAGATTCGCGTGGCAGATCTGACGGAACCATTGATAGCCGCTGCGGTGATGCGAGAGGATGACGACGTTCGGCAGGAAGAGCGCCTTGAGGCGCAGCCAATGCTGATTGCGACGCAACCGCCACAGGTACGTCTCGAGGCGCCCCGTCATCCGGCGATGCTGGAGAAATTTGCCGCGCGGGTCAACGCGCCATGCGGTGCCGGAGGCGCGGCGAATCCGGCGCGCGCCGCACCAAACACGCTTGGACGCTCAGGGATTGGGAGGGCGAGGCTCCGTCCGAGCCGGATGGCCGAAGCGCGGCGTGGCCTGCGGGGCCGTGCGTTCCGTGATCGATAAGGCGTCGGCGATCCGGCGCGGCGCCGCCCGCGCCACGGCTCGGACGGAGCCTCGCCCTCCTAACGCCTAAGACCGGTTGCTCACGTCGCGAGCTCAGGTCACAGCAGCGATCGCGCTTCGGCGTTGACCGCCGCGACACTCTTCGACGCCGTACCGATGATTGGCATGTGCGCTTCGAGGGCGCGGAACTCGGCCTCGTTGGCGACGAAGCTGGTCTCCGCCTTGATCCGCCCGCTCTCCTCGGCGGCACGCCGATCGATGTCGGCGAGACGCGCGTCGAGGATCGCGCGCGCGGCGCTCTCGGTCGCACGCGCGGCGCCATCGAACCAGGCGTCGTGGGCAGCCAGATCATCGCGCAGGCCGGAGCGCTCGAAGGCCGCGATCCCCGGCAGATACCAGCGCCGCCAGAGCGCGCGTCGGAGCCAGCCTGCATTCCCTTCGGCCGCGCGTTGCAAGCGTTCCTCGGGGGCGATCGGATCGATCGCCGGAACGGCCCGGTCACGCGCGGGCAGCGCCGCATCGGCGCCGAAGGCTCGCGCCGCTCCGCGCAACGCGTCGACCGCCTCGCGCCCGGCCGTCTGCACGTGATCGCCGTAGACGTCGAGGGCCTCGGCAACCGCCGCACGAAGCCGTTCGACATCCGCCCTGCGAATCCACCGGCGCCGCGCCGCGCGGAGCTGCTTGATCAGCCGCGCACCGTTGTCCGCCGTCGCCTGGGCATGCTGCCCGCCGATCCGCGCGGTCGCGGCTTGAACGTCGGCGAACTTGGCGCGCGCGGCGCTGCGCTCCGCTTCTCCCGCCGCCTGGGCCGCCTCCAGCCGCCGACGCGCGCCGTCGAGCGCGATGTGCAGCGCCGTGTGGCGCGCGCCGAGGAGCCGTTCCGCTTCACCGAGCCAGCCGTGGGTGCGCTTCGCCGCCTCGCGGAGCGCCACGACGTCACGTTTCTCCGACGAAGCGAAACGCGCCAGCGCCGACGTGAACGCCGTCAAGCCGCTTGCGTCTCGCGCGCCGGCGTCACGCGCCAGCGTCGCCCGCAGCCCGGCGCGCGCGTCCACCAGGTAGAGGTCGTGCGCGCCGGCGACGCGGGCGCGCAGCGTCTCGGCATGCCGGCTTCGCTCCTCCGGCTTCAGCTCGGCGCATGCGGCGTCGAGGTTCCAGACGACGAAGAGCTTGCCGATGTCCTTCTCCAGCCCGTCCATCAGGCGGCGGGTGAACTGGGTGAAGAGCCCCGGATAGCGCACCACGAGCACGACGGCATCGAGCGATCGCAGGGCGTCGGCGCTGACGCTATCGAGGCGCTCTTCGCTTCCGACACCGGGCGTGTCGAGCAGGTCCACCTGACCGCCGAGCTGTAGCAGGTCCAGGTTGCTCTCCACCACCACCTCGCGGAGGCCAGCCACTCCGTCGCGCATGACCTGCTCCAGGTCCGAGACGCTATCGAGCACGTAATCCTCCGCCCGCCAGCGGTTGCTATTGCCGTAGGTCACGCGAACCGGAATCGTGGTGAGCGGCTCGAAGGCGTCGGGCGACAGCACGGTGCCGGCGATCGCGTTGAGCAAGGTCGATTTGCCTGCCTTGACCTCGCCATAGATCGCGATGCGGATACGACGGGCGGCGAGCTCCGTGTGAACGGCGCGCAGCGCGGACAAACGGTCCTGAGGCAAGAGCGCCGCGTGCCCGTCGAGAGCGCTGGCGCCCGCCGTCACCGCCTCGCTCAGGCGCGTGGCGAGCGCGCCGTACGCGCCGCCCGAGATGTCGTCATTACTCCGTGCGTCCACTGCCAGCATGCGAGCCTCCACCGCTGAAAGGTCAGGGTGGAGTTCATATGGGTTGCCAGCGCGCAGATCAACTCACCGGTCAGGCCGACCGCACTCCATTTCACTTTCGCCGGCTGATCCCGCTCGCCATGATCTGTCCGGTCTCCGGAATCTCGACCCCGACGACCAGCACGTTCTTGTCTCTCATGACGTCGGAGCGGATCTGCTTCTCCACCTCCGGGGTGCCCGCTATCAGCGGGAAGACCCTGGTCTTGCCCTCGAACCGCAGGCCGTACTGTCCACACGGTGTCGGCTTCGTTCCCGGCGTCGCCGCGTCCATGCAAATCAGCGTGCCCGGGTACGTTCCCACGGTTTGCGACGCCCCGCTCTGATAAGGCCAGCCACTCAGTTTGTCGCGCTCACTGGGGTTTGGTTGCGCCCTGAGCGCAGTCGCCGGCCCGACGAGGATCGCGGCACCCATCCCAACGATCGCCAGCCGCCAAATCGTCCTTGGTCGCATCCCTCGTCCTCCTTGTGTAGCCCCGCCCCCTCATTGAGAGATTCCGGTCACTTTGTCCAGCGCCGCATGTTGTTCTCGCAAATCACCCTCTCTTCCGCCAAGCTGGGAAGGATGCGTAGTCGCCCGTGCGGTCGCCCCACGCCGACCCGGCAGCGGACGGCAACTCGGACGAGAGCCCTGCTGGCGGCCCTGACGGCATGCACGTTGTCGCTGTTCGACGCCGGGCGAGCGGCCGCCGTCGTGCTGGACGACTTCGAGAACCTCGGCGGTTGGACCGCGAGCGCTTCGAACGGGGCGCAGGCCGAGATTGCCCACGACACCGGTCACACCGGCATGGGGATGCGCATCGACTTCGATCTCCAGAACGGCGGCTTCGTCATCGTGCGCAAGGCCTTCGCTCCCAAGCTGCCGGCGAACTACGCCTTCAAATTCTTCCTGCGCGGCGATGCGCCGGACAACACCGTCGAGATCAAGCTCGTCGACCGTGACGGACAGAACGTCTGGTGGTATCGCCAGCCCGCCTTCAAGTTCCCGACCGAGTGGGGCGAGATGGTGATCAAGAAGCCGCGGATCGAGTTCGCCTGGGGCCCTGCCGGCGGCGGGTTTCCCAAGCAGATCGGTTCCATCGAGCTCGCCATCACCAAGGCCAGCGGCGGCAAGGGATCGGTGTGGATCGACGATCTGAGGTTGGACGAGCGCGACGTCGAGACCCGCGCCAACGTCCCGCCGAAGGTCAGCGCTTCAACGTCCCTCCCCGGGCACGAGCCGGAACGCGTGCTCTCGCCCGATCCCGCCGCGAGCTGGAAGAGCGGCGCGCTGGCGCCGGACCAGTGGCTCTTGCTCGACTTCGTCAAACGGCGGGAATACGGCGGCATCGTCATCGACTGGGATGCGCAGGACTACGCCACGGCGTACGAGGTGCAGACCTCCGATGACGGCGAGAATTGGACCACAGCCTACGCGTGCACGGCGGGCAATGGCGGCCGCGACTACGTCTACATGCCCGACGCCGAGTCTCGCTACCTGCGCCTCCAGCTGCAGCAGAGCAGCCGCGGCCAGGGCTACGGCATCCGCCGTGTGACGGTGCAACCGTTCGAGTTCTCGGCGTCGCCCAACCGTTTCTTCGAGGTCATTGCCCGCGATGCGCCGATGGGGACGTACCCGAAGTACTTCAGCGGCCGGCAGACATACTGGACACCGGTCGGCGTCAACGGCGACGACCGCAAGGGCCTGCTCAGCGAGGATGGAACGCTGGAAGTCGATCGCGGCGGCTTCTCGCTCGAGCCCTTCCTGTACGCCGACGGGAAGCTCGTCACGTGGAACGAGGCGCACCCGACGCAAGCCCTCGCCGACGGTTACCTGCCGATTCCCTCGGTCACCTGGCACCTCGATCAGCTCGAGCTCGACGTGACGGCGTTCGCCGCCGGCGAGCCCGGCCGATCGCGGCTCTACGTCGCGTACACGGTGCGCAACGGCACGCAGGCACAGCGCGAGACCTCGCTGTTCGTCGCCCTGCGCCCATTTCAGGTTCTGCCACCCTGGCAATCGCTCAACATGGTCGGCGGCGTCTCCGCGATCCACGATCTCCTGTTCAACGAGCGCACCGCGTGGGTGAACACCGACCGCCCGGTGTTCTCCCTCACCCCTCCGGACGGCTTCGGCGCGGCGACGTTCGAGCAGGGCCTGGTCACCGATTACCTCGCCGCCGGCAACCTGCCGCTACAAACGCAGGTCGCGGACCCGCTCGGCTACGCGTCGGGGGCTTTTGTGTACCGCCTGAGCCTCCCGCCCGGCGGCGCCGAATCGGTGTATCTGGCGGTCCCGCTGCACGAAGCGGACGGCGTACTGGCCAGTGCCGGCACCGACGGCGCACCGGCATACGTGAACGCACAGCTGGCCGAGGTCACCCGCTCCTGGAAGGACCTGCTCGATCGTGTCGACCTGCAATTCCCCGCCGCCGACTCCCACACCGCCCGCGCGGTGAAGACGACCGTGGCCTACATTCTCATCAATCGCGACGGTCCCGCGATTCATCCCGGCCCGCGCACCTACGCCCGGTCGTGGATCCGCGACGGCGCCATCACCTCCGGCGCCCTCCTCGAGATGGCCTTCACCCAGCCGGTGCGCGACTTCGTCCATTGGTTCGCCAAGTACCAACTTCCCGACGGCCGCATCCCCTGCTGCGTCGACCGGCGGGGCGCCGATCCCGTGCCCGAGTACGACAGCAACGGCCAGTTCATCTACATCGTCGCCGAGTACTACCGCTTCACGCGCGATATCGGCTTCCTCGAGGAGATGTGGCCCGCCGTGGTGCGCGCCACGGACTTCATCGCGACCCTTCGTCAGACGCGACTGACGGACGAGTATCGGCGCGTGGACAAGCAGCCGTTCTTCGGGCTCTTGCCCGAATCGATCAGCCACGAGGGCTACTCGTCGCACCCGGTGCACTCGTACTGGGACGATTTCTGGGCATTGCGCGGCGTCAAGGATGCCGCCGCTCTCGCAACGGTCGTCGGCGACGAGGAGCACGCCCGCGCCTACAGGGAGCTGCGAGACGCCTTTCGAACCAACCTGTACGAGTCGATCACCAAGACCATGGGCGCTCACCACATCGACTTCATACCCGGCTCGGCCGAGCTGGGTGACTTCGATGCGACCTCCACGGCCATCGCCGTGGCCCTCGGCAGTGAGCTCCACTACCTGCCCCAGCCCGGCCTCGACCGCACCTTCGACCGCTACTACGAGGTCGTGCGGGAGCGGCAAGGCCGCGGGAATCAAGGCGACGACGGCTATACGGCCTACGAGGTGCGCAACGTCGACGCACTGATTCGTCTCGGCCAGCGCGAGCGCGCCTACGAGCTGCTGCAAGGGTTGCTGGCGGACCAGCGACCCGCCGCGTGGAACGAGTGGCAGGAGATCACCTGGCGGGATCCGGGTGCACCGCACTTCATCGGCGACATGCCGCACACGTGGATCGGATCGAGCTTCATCCGCGCAGTGCGCACGATGCTGGCATACGAGGACGAGCCCAATGAGGCGCTCATTCTCGCGGCCGGCGTTCCCGGCGTCTGGCTGCTCGACGGCGCAGGCGTCGAAGTGAAGCGACTCCCGACGTATTATGGCGTGTTGACCTACGGGCTGCATCGTGACGGGCCGAACCGCATGCGGCTCAAGGTGGCCGGCGATCTCAACCTGCCGGCCGGCGGGATCGTCGTGCAGCCCCCCCTGGAGCGGCCCTTGACGAGCCTGTCCGTGAACGGCCATCCGAGCACCGCCTTCACCGCCCGCAGCGCGACGATCAACGAGTTTCCGGCCGAAGCGGTCCTGGAGTTCTGACCAGAATTGCGTGGAACGCCGGGAGGCGCAGGGTCGACTTGGCCGACGGAGGGGAAGATGGAGCCCAGCAACGCCAGCCGAACGGGAGCAACCTGCGCAATCGCCGGGAGTGTGCTGCTCTTCATCGGAACCTATCTGCACCCCCAGGGAGCCGACCCGAACGACGCCGTTGCAGCCTTCACCGAATACGCCGCATCGCGTATCTGGGTTGCCAGCCATCTGACGCAGCTTGCGGGCGTCGCGCTGATGATGGCAGCGCTCTTGTTGTTGGCGCACCAGCTGGAGACCGGGCGCGCCAAGGGATGGACACGGATCGCGAGAGCGGGAGCGATCGTCACTCTGGCCGGGGCGATGGCGCTACAGGCAGTGGACGGGATCGCCCTGAAAGCCATGGTGGATACCTGGGCCGCGGCACCGCCAACGCAAAGGGAGGGCGCCTTCTACGCCGCTTTCGCCGTCCGTCAAATTGAGATCGGCTTGGCGAGCATGGTGAGCCTGTCATCGGGCGTCACCGCAACCGTGTATGGGGTAGCGCTTCTACTCGACCGCACGTACCCGACATGGGTCGGCGGACTCGGCATCGGAGGCGGTGTGCCGACAGCGGCCGCCGGCGTAGTGATCGCCTACACAGGCTTCTCTGGGTTGGCGATGGCGATCAACATGCCAGCGAACTCCCTTTTGCTCGCATGGATGATCCTTCTCGGAGTTCACATGTGGCGGCGAGGTCGATCACACCCCTAGCGGCACGCCGTCCCGACGTTGATCCATGCGCCATCGTCACAGCGGAAGGTCGTAGCGCCGCGGCAGACGGACGATCCATTTGCCACCGTGGCATCGCCGATCGCGCACGAGCGCGTCGCCGGAGATCCGGAGCTGGCGATCGGGCCGCCCGCTGTGCACGAAGAGCCGAGGCTCATCCATTGGTTGCCGTCACAGCGATACAGCATGCCGGACTGACAGACCGCCGACCCGGCCGAATAGGTCCGGCTGCCATAGTCACACCCCAGGTTGGCGGGGACGGGCGCTGAACTCCCGAGCGGACCTACGGGCTCGATGGTCGTCACGCGGCCATTTTCGTCGATGTTGACTTCGACCATCCTGCCGGCGTAGCTCGCGATGTTCACACTCGGCGGCGCCCGGTAGATCTGGTTGTCGCCGGCCAGGGTGAAGGTGCCATTGATCTCGTCCTTCATCTCGAGCTGACCGCGCGCGACCGACCACCCGTGCAATATTGGCTGGATCGGCACTGGCACCTCGGTGATCTGCTCCACTTTTCCATTCGATGCCACCTGCACTTGTACCGGCCGGCCGTCGAGCGCCTCGAGCGGCGTGCCCGGTGGAGCGACGAACGAGCCGTCGTAACCGACGATGCGGAAGCGGTGTGCTGAAGCGCCCAGCACCACCAGCTCCCCATTGAGGGTACGCTCGTACGCCGCTCCCCGGCTTGGGAGCCACAGTCCCACAAGACCAGAGATAGCGATGCCGAGTAGCATGACGCTGAAATTCTTCATGGTCACACCTCCAGGAAATGGCATAGCGCAAGTCGCGTGCCACCGCTAAAGGTCTCGCTCTCAGCGGTTCCACCGGTAGAAAAAGCTCCCCAAGGCATCTCTTACAGATCGAGCGTGCAGCAATTACATCAGTGGCACTAGTTCGCCGCTGGCTCGGGACCGGTCGGCCCTCGTCCACAACCATGCTCGTCGTTCATCCTGTTGGAGGGCGAGCCTCCGTCCGAGCCGCTTCGGTCGTGCGTCTGATCGATCGTGAGACACATATTCTTGCGGGTGTGCGTGGCAACACCACCGGCTCGGACGGAGCCTCGCCCTCCGAGGTGTGAGCGTCGGCACTGTTGTCTCCGCACCCCCGTGGTGGGATCCTTCCCCGCATGATCCCGATCATCGACACGCACCAGCACCTCTGGGATCTCCAGCGGCTCACCCTCCCGTGGCTCGCCGACTATCCGGCGCTCGCGCGCAACCACCTGCAAGCCGACTACAGTGACGCGATCAATGGCCTGAATGTCGTCAAGTCCGTCTATGTCGAAGTCGACGTCGAGCCGTCGCAGCTGAGCGCCGAAGCCGACATGGCGATTGACCTCTGCCGGCACGGCGATGGCCCGACGGTGGCGGCGGTGATTGGCGGGAGGCCCGCCGCCGACGGCTTCGCTGAGTATCTCGAGCGCTTCGCACGCGCCCCCTTCGTCAAGGGCGTCCGCCAGGTCCTACACGTCGCCGCGGCCCCGGCCCGCACCTGTCTGGATGAACGCTTCGTTGGCGGAATCCGCCTGCTTGGCCAACACGGCAAGGCGTTCGATCTGTGCGTACGCCCCGGCGAGCTGTCCGACGCCGCCGCGTTGATCGCGCGCTGCCCGGACACGCGTTTCGTGCTCGATCACTGCGGCAACGTCGACGTCGCCGCGCGTGACTATGCACCCTGGCGCCGCGGCCTCGAGCAGGTGGCACGCCATCCCAACGTCGTCTGCAAGGTCTCGGGGATCGTCGAGTCCGCCCCGCCCTCGTCGTGGACGGCGGAAGACCTCGCGCCGGTCGTCGACCATGTGCTCGATCTCTTCGGCCCCGAGCGAGTGCTGTTCGCCTCGAACTGGCCGGTCTGCAACCTCAACGGCGGCTTGCGCCGCTGGGTCGAGGCGTTGCGCCGCATCGTCGCCAGACGACCCGATTCCTTGCAGCGTAACCTCTTTCACGACAACGCCGCGCGCTTCTACGAGCTCTGAGATCAGGGCCGCTCGCCGGACGGGTCGTCGGGCAACAGACAATCGAGAAACCCGTTGCCGGCAACCTGGCCGATGAGCAGGCGGCGGCCGCGCACTGCCGCCACGCTCGAGGCCGACAGCTGCTCACCGCGGCTGAGATAGATCTCCTTCACCGCTCCATCCGGCGTGATGCGCAACACCTGCGCGGGTGACA
>Ga0335082_10004073_pt1 | contig 15889 bp, 7 predicted proteins | sample Lox_Sample_41_FD_206718 | JGI IMG/M metagenome (GOLD analysis project Ga0335082, IMG submission 206718) | Soil microbial communities from Loxahatchee National Wildlife Refuge, Florida, United States - Lox_Sample_4.1 | ecosystem: Environmental > Terrestrial > Soil > Wetlands | place: USA: Florida...
TGTGATCGATTTGATATACATGCTTCTTATAACTGGGCTTTTTTTCCCAGGGAATAGTGCTGAGCGCGTTACCGATATCTGTCGCAGTCCCGAAGACGAGCATCTGATCGGGACCTTCGAAGTAGAACGGCGGGCCTTTTTTCTGGCCAACCTTCTGAGCCTTTGCGGGAACTAGGTCGGCAAGCTTTTCGCCTGCCTTATCCGCCCATTCCGCACGATAGGCATCCGACCGCTCCTTGGGGTTCCATTTCAGGGTTTTGCCCTGGTGATGGGGGACCTTGAAATCAGGCATATATACCTTGTCCAGGGCAAGGCTCGGTCCGTCGGTTCTGATCGTGGCTGATGGGCCATTGTCCTTCTTGTACTGGTCCTGCTCCGGCGGGCTGAGGTCGTCGGGGAGGGTCAGTGAGGTAGGTGAGCCGCCCTTCGGGCTGCCGCCGGCGCGGCGGATGACGGTGCCGCCGAGGCCGGGGGCGGCTTTGCGGTTGACGCCGGGGCGCTGCTGGACGACGTGGGCGAGCTCGTGGGCCAGGAGCTTCTTGCCTTCCGGGCTGGTGGGGTCGTAGGCGCCGGAGCGGAAGTAGATGTCGTTACCGCGAGTGAAGGCGAGCGCGTCGATCTTCTTGGCCGCGTCGTCGGCACCGGAGTCGTCGTGGATCCGCACGTCGTCGAAGGGGCGCTGGAACTTGGCCTCGAAGAGCTTGCGGGTCGCGTCCGGCAGCGGCGCGCCCTTCCCCTGGCTGGCGTCCAGGTACTCCTGCACGTCGTTCGGCACCTGGGGGGTCTCCCGGGCCGGGGCCTCGCCCTCGGGAGCGGGCGGTTCGGCGTCGGGAGCGGGCGTCCCGGTCTCGGCGGGACGGGATCCGGCCGCGGCCGGGGCCGCGACCATCGGAGCCGGCCCGGCCGGCGTGGTGGTGTCGGGGCCTGCGCCGGGCGCGGCGCCGGTCGCCGGAGTCGCCGGTTTCGCCGTCGCCGCACCGGGGATCCGCTGCTCGGCGGTGGGGTCCTCGGTGCGGCGGACCGGTTCGCTCGGCGTCGGCGCTGGCGTGCTGCCGGAGGCGGGCGCCGGGGCGGGCGACGGGCCGGCCGGGGCGGGTGACGGGCCGGCAGCGGCGGCGGGACTGGCGGGCGGAGCGGGCGCCGGGGGCTTGTCCATCTGGCGCATGACGTGGTCGGCGGCCGTGTCGGCCTTGCGCTCGGCGGCGTCGTCGGCCGCGCCTACCCGGGCGTTCCCCGGCGCCGCCTGGGCCTGGACCTGCCGCTCGCCGAGGCTGGATCCGGAGGCACGCTGGACGGCCGGCGCCGTGGACGCCGCGGCGGTGCCGTCGCGCTTGTCCTCGACGGCCTTGGGCCTGGAGTCCGAACCCGGCTTCTTCTCGGCGTCGGCCGACGCCACGTCGGTGGCCATGCCGGTCAGCCGATCGGGACGGGAGGGTTATCGAACAGCAGGTAGACGCGGACCGCGGGACGATCATCTAGTTCGAAGCCGACGTCGTGCCGAAGGACCGCCTCCGGGTCCGTTACGCCGAGCGCCGTGAGGACCAGCTTCACATGGTCCTCGGATTGCTGCTTGCGCTCCCCGGCCAGGTCCGTGTGCATCCAGATAACCGGAGTCCAGGTCAGGTCCGCGTTGTGGACCGCTACGAGCTGAGCCGTCCGCTCGGTGAGCTTCCCGTTCAGCTCTGTCGCCCAGTCGCCCGTCCCGCCGGTCACGTCCACCACGTCCAGGACGGGCACGGCGGCCTCGGGAGCCGCCGCGACGGTCTCCGCTACCCCGTCCCTGATGGCGGCGGCCAGTGGCTCGTCACCGACGGCCGCCGCGTCCATCGTGATGACCTCGACGGGGTCTGGCTGATACGAGATCAGGAAGATGCTGCCGTCGGTGCCGGCCAGCATCTCGCCGGCGGGCGGCGCGTCGACCAGGTCGACCCGGCCGTGCGGATCGAACGTCGCCGCCGGCGCGCAGGCGTCGACGAGCGCGCGGGCCCTGCCGATACCCACGGGCGTGCGGGACCCGCCGGGACCGGAGGCGTAACCCGCGCCGAACACCACGCTCCCGCCGCCGACCGCCTGGTACCTCTGGCGCCAGACCGAGGGGTCGGTTAGCAGCGTCGCCGCCTCGCTCCTGAACTCGAGGAAGTCTCCCACGGCGGCCTTCCACTGGATACCCGCGTCGTCGCCGCTGAACAGCGCGTCGGACACCGTCTTCGCCTGGTCAATGCTGTCGGCGCGCGCCACCCAGGCGGCGATCTTGCTCGTCCCGGGCAGCGCGGGCCCGGTAGTGCCCTCGCAGTCCTCGCGCCGGCGGCGCCGGAACAGCACCCAGTCGGTGGTCGCCCGGACCCGCGTCCGTGCCGCCGCGGCGGGCGGGAACAGCTTGCGGTAACCGTGCTCGGCGTAGGCCGGATCATCGAGATACAGGCCGGACAGGATATTCAGGGCGTCGAGCGCGGACTCGCGGTGCACGTCTCCGGGCTGGCTGATCGCGGCGTCTTCCGCGGCCGTGAAGGCGGCGACGACATTCGTCCCGGCGAGCGGCCGGACCGGGCGCTCCGGCACGCCGCCGATGATCCGCGCGAAAGCATCCGCGACAGGCTCGTCCGCGACCTGCGGGCGCTCCCCGAACCGTGCCGTCCGCGCGAGCACCCCGGACGCCTTGACCGGGTCCCCCTGCCAGCCGACGCCGAACAGCCACGTCTGCCGCTCGTCGGTGAGCACGAGCGAGCTGCGGCCGTCCTGCTGAACGCGGCGCAGCACCATGGTGCGGTCGAACGACCCTTCCGTCGTGTCCTGCTGCGCGCCGTCGGTCGTGACGGATCTGGCGCACCCGGTGACGCTGATCACCAGCTCCGGGCCGGACGGCCCGGTCCGGCTCGTCAGCCGCTGCACCTGGCCGTCAGCGGTGAACTTGACCGACACCGTGGCCTTGGCCGGCACGATCAGGTCGAACTCCAGGCGGAAGGAGGCCGGGTCGCCGTCCGCCATCGTGAACGGGTCCCGGGCCAGCCACAAGGAAACCCAGAGCGCGGCCACCTCGCCGTTCGCTCCGGCATGGCTGATCACGCCGTGCTGACCCGCGGTACGCTGCACGATCGCCTGGTGGGCCACCGCGTTGGCGACGGCGCGCAGCAGCACGGCCGAGCCCGCGCCGGAGCCGAACTGCAGCCCGTGCAGATCGCCGAGCATCTGCTCCCAGCCGATCTTGGAACCCGCCAGGCTCGCGATCAGCCGGGCCATGTTGGCCACGGTTTCCCGCGCGGACCCGGCCACGGCCGCCCGCACGGTGAGGCCGCCGTTCAGCTTGACCCGGCCGACGCCCTGCATCAGCAGCCGGTTCAGGTCCGCCGCCCGCGCCCCGGCCAGCCCGCCGCCCGCGTCGGATCCGACGGACAGGTCCACGGCGAACCCGTAGTCCGTGCGAGCCGCCGTGTCGTCCTCGAGGACACCGTCGGGCACCAGGATGTCGACCTGCTCCCGGTCGGCCTGGTTGCGGAGGCCCTGGATCAGCGAGATCCGGTTCATGTGCTGCGCCCGCTCCAGCTCGTGGGCGATCTGGTCGCGGCGTACAGCGCAGAACCGCAGCTCAACGCCGTCTCCCAGCAGTGCCTGGCACTGCTGGCGCAGGGCGATACCGGACCCGGGATCCACGGCCAGGTAGCCAGCCGCCGGCACGGTCACGAACCCGGCGTTCAGCAGGATCTGTGTCCAGGCCGCGGGCGGCGCGGCCGGTCCGGGAAGGGTCACGCCGAGGTCGGCGAGCTGGCACTGGAACTGCAGCACCTGCGCCAGGAAGACCGGCCACGGCCGCAGTTCCGTCCGGCCGGCCCAGTAGCCGCGGGGCGGGGGCTCGATGCGCTCGCGCCGGGCGATCCATTCATCGAGGAAGGTCACGGCCGAGCCGTCCCAGGCCAGGACGCCGACCGGCACGCAATCCCCCGCGCTCGCCGAGGTCGCGCCCGCGCACCACACCGGGGCGCGCAGGCCGCTGGCTGAGAGCAGGGAGCCGCCCTGGTTCCACTCGTCGGCGAAGAACGCCGACGCGACCTGCGAACGGAGATGGACTTCGGGCCTGGTCAGCCCGGCCAGCGTGGGGAGCGGATGCTGAAGCTTCAACGGCCGCAGCGACAGCGCTACCCCGTCGATGAGGTAGGGCCGGTCGGTCGCGGTCACGCAGGCGTCATCGCAGATGCGCCCGAGGACCTCGCCCTGGCCGCACAGCTGCTGGACCTGGGAGATGCACACCACGTACAGCTCGCTGCCGCCGGCCAGCGGAGCGCATGCGCCAGCCGCGGGCTGGTCGCAGGGGCCGAATCCGGCCGGCGAGGTAGCGGCTCCTTGCGCCGTCGCGCCGCCTGGCGCCTGGGACGCCTTGATCAGGGCCGGGATTTCGGCGTCTGCCCCTTCAGGCAGGTAGAGCAGCCGGCCTCCGGGGTCGATGGCCAGCCCCGCGCGCAGCGAGAGCCGGGTGCCCTGCCGGGTGAGGTCGAAGCCGTAGACCACGCCCGCACCGCCGGCCTGGTTGCTGAATTCGGCGTAGGCCCGCTGGCCCTGCCGCTCGAGGTTCAGGTCGTCGGCGCGCAGGAACCTGCCGTCGTAATAGTTGAGCCCGGTGAGCGGCGTCGAAGCCGGCACGAAAACCTGGGGAGAGCCGTTGACCGTCATTGAGCCGCTCCTAGCGTGAGCATCTCTACCACGTCGTGCCCGTCGGCGGCGGAACCTGGCGGGTCTGCGGCCCAGCCGGCCAGCGGCACGGGCTGGCCGACGTTGGGCGCGTCCGGGTCCCCGACGATCCCGAGCAGCGGCGTGGGCCCGGTGCCGCGCAGGACGAGCCGGTAGCTGAGGTCCTCGCTGGGGGGCGCGGGCAGGTCGAAGGTCACCGCCGCGGGTACTGGCGGAGTTCCGGGCCGAACGGGCGTCACGGCCGCCTCCACCGACAGCGGATCGCTCCATCCGCGCGCGCCGGCGGTGCGGTCAAACGACCGGACTTCCAGCGCCTGTCGCACCGTGCCTTCGACCACGTTCCGGTCCAATTCGATCCGCACGTGGTCGTCGCGCAGCCTGATCCGCGTGACGCGCGGCCCTCCGGCGTCGGGTGCCGGTGCCCGGCCGACCCTCCCGGTCAGCATCTCTGCGATCAGCTCCTCGATGACCCAGGTCGGCAGGTGCGTCCGCCGGACCGACAGGTCGGGCAGCGCGGTCAGGCGCCACCTGCCGTCGTCCGCCTTGGCCAGGACGATGTCCGGCAGGTCCGCGAGCAGAAGCTCTCCTGGCTCGTCCTCCGGGTACAGCCGGGTCCGCTCGGAGGGCCGCGGCACCAGGCCGGGCGGGCCGATGGCCGCCGCGGCGCCCGCGGCCACGGCCCGGAACGCGGCGAGCCAGTCAGCGGGCGGGTACGGCAGGCCGGCCGGCAGGACGCCGTCCCTGACCAGGTCCCGTAGTCCGGCGAAGCTCTTATCCCGGTCATCATCGGGCGGCCGCCAGGTGCCGGCAGCCTTGGCGCAGACGCCCTCCGTGCGCTGGTAGGGCCGCAGGTCCAGGTGAGCGATCTCGATCACCCGCGAGTAGGCCACCGAGTCGGTGGCCGGGCCGCAGGTCGAGCTCACCGAGGGTACCGGCCGGGACAGGCACGCGGCGTGCGTCAGCACCAGCTGGGCGCTGAAGCTGAAGCGGTCCGGGCCGCCGTCCGGCTTGAAGCCGTGGTTGTCCTGCTGATCGACGAGCCAGTCATGGACGTCGAGGCACATGTCGGCGCTGGAAGCGACCTCCCGGCCGAGGCCGTCGACGGCCAGGCCGGGCCCGACCTTGAGCTGCCCGGAATCGGAGTCGACGACCACCCCGTAACCCCACACCACGCCCTTGCCGTGCTGCCATGCCTGGTGCAGCTGCAGCTTTCCGCGAGGGTTGCCGGCCAGCACCTGGAAGTCCGAGACGCCGAGCAGCATGCCGTAGTGGACGGCCAGGGAGGTGTACGGGTCGGCGGCCAGCGAGGCTGCCAGCGGGGAATCGGCGGGAGGGCTCATGGCATCTCTCACAGATCCCCGCGTACGACGGCGAGCACCCGCTGATCCGCATTGGCGGCATACCTGTCGGCGTCGGCCTGGCGGCTCGCCTGCTCATCGGCTGCCGCCTGCCGCAGCGTGTCGATCGCGCCCTGGCCCTTGAGCAATCCGGCGTAGGCGGTCTCCGCGGTGTCGAGGTCTGCGAGCAGCTTCGTGATGTCCAGCCCGGCGAGCCTGGCGATCTGCGCCTGAGCGTCGAAGGTCGTGATGGCCAGCGTGAACGCCTCGGGCGGCAGGGACAGGTCCCACTCGATCATCTTGTTGAGGAGGTCCTGCGTGCGAGCGGCCTCGGCGGCAGCCGCCTTATCGGCCGCCGCGGCCGCCGCGTCACGCTGGGCCTTGACCGCGTCGTCGGCGGCCGGGTCGTAGCCGGGGTCCACCGCCGCCTTCGGCCCGGTGGCGGCGTCCAGGTCGGCGGCGGCGGCGATCGAGGCGACCACGGAGTCGTGATAGGCCTGGTCGGCCGCTGCCGCGCCGGAGTCGGTCGCGGCCTTGGTCTTGTCGGCGATGTCGCCGGGCACTAGCGGTGGGAAGGCCGGGGTTCCGATGGCCTGCTGCAGCGCCTTCCGGGCTCCGTCGAGGGCGCCCGGACCCTCGGTGGCCCAGCGGTGGACCCTCGCGCGTACGTCGTCGTATCCAGCCGAGGCGGCGTCGAGGTCGGCGGCGCCCGGCGAGGAAAGCCGCGTGACGGCCCGTGCCGCCGCTCGTGCCCGCGCCACCGCGCTCTGCTTGTCATCGATGATGGCCCGGGCATGCCCGTACCTGGACCGCAGGACAGCCAGCATGTTCGCCCCGCCGACCAGCTTGGCCAGCGCGTCGCTCGCCGCGGTCACCTGCGCCGTGACGTCGGCGCCGCCGGCCTGCCGCGCGGCGTCGGCGACCAGCGTGGTCAGCGCGGTGCGGTCATCCCCCGTGGCGGCATCTGCCTGCTCGGCGGCGCCGAAATCGGCCTGGGCCCGGGCCAGGTCGGCCTGCAGCTTGGCGGCCTTGCCAGTTTGGGTCTGTGACTGCTGCGTCGCGGTATCGAGCTTGTCCTGATCGCGGGCGAGCTTGATCTCCGCGTCCCGCTGCTTGACCTTGTTGTCGTAGAGCTGCGACTCGATCGAGTGCTGCTCGAGCTTCATCGCGGCGGTCGCGAACTGCTGCCGCAAGATCGAGGCCTCGCCGCGCAACTGGGTGAGGAGTACCTGGTCGGCTTGGACCATTTGCTGCGCCGCGGCCTGGTCCGCCGCGGCCTTCTTGGTGAGCGCCGTGACGGCGTTGATGTCGGCCTGCAGCTGAGCGACCCGCTCGGCCTGGACCTCCTTGAGCGTAACGGTCAACGTAGTTCTCCCTTCCCGATCGGAGGCTCGGCTAGGTAGCCCGGCGGGAGACCCGGGAATGCCTGACCCGCCTTGGCGAATTCGCGGCGAATCGCGTGCACGAGGTGACATGTTGTGATCGGCTGGCCGGGTCCGGCCCCGGCGACCGCGAGGAACCCGGCCGCCACGGCCGCGTTGCGGATCTGGGCACCTGGCATCTCGTACAGCGCGGCGACTTCCGCGAGCGGCACGCCCGCGGCCAGCGGCGCCCAGCCGGGCAGGTGCAGGTGCCACAGCCGGAGCCGCTGGTCGGCGTCCGGCGGTTCAAAGGGCACGATGAACTCGATCCGCCGCCCGAACGCCGAGTCGATGTTCTGACGGAGGTTCGAGGCCAGGACGGCGACGCCGTCGAAGCGTTCGAGCCGCGACAGCAAGTAGGCCGTTTCCAGGTTCGCGTAGCGGTCCCTGGCGTCCCCGACCTCTGTGCGCTTGCCGAACAGGGCGTCGGCTTCGTCGAAGAACAGCGCGGCGTCGCCCCGTTCGGCCGCGTCGAATACGGCCGCGAGGTTCTTCTCGGTCTCGCCGATCCACTTCGACACGAGCCGCGCGAGGTCGATGACGAGCAGATCGCGGCCGAGTTCGGCGGCTATCACCTCGGCGGCCAGCGTCTTGCCCGTGCCGGGCGGTCCGGCGAACAGCAGCCGCAACCCCCTGCTGCCGGGACGTCTCGCGGCCAGGCCCCAGCGGTCCAGCAGATCCTGGGCGCGTGCCCGCTCCACCGCCTCCTGCAACTGCACCCCGCGGTCGGCAGGCAGCACCAGGTCATCCCAGGTCGCACGGGGGTGCACCAGTACCGCGCCGACCGGGACCGAGCCGGCGGTCCGGGTATCGACCGTGCCGGCGAACTCGCGCCGTAGCTCGTCGGCGGTGAACGGGCCGATCAGCGCGGCCCGGGCGCGCAGATCCCGCGCGGCCATCGCGATGTCCCTGGGCTCGGCCGACGCGGGGCCGGCGCACGCTCCGTTGCCGGACAGTTCGGGAACGGCCAGGCGCACGGCCGCCGTCCGGTCCAGCCGGTCAAGCGGGCCGGCCGGCACCGTTACCAGCGGTCGCGGCCACGTGGTGACACCCGCGGTGTGCACGGCCATGACCAGCGGCATCGGCAGGTCAGGCACCAGCAGTTCCCGGCCGCCGTCATGCTGCCCGGCCTCCCACAGCACAGGGATCACGTCGCGGACAACCGCCAGCAGCAGCACGGCCGCGACCAGGGATTCCTCCAGGGCATCCACCCGCAGGACGACCGGAACGGATCCGGCGCCGCAGGCGAGCGCGGCCAGCCGCCCGGCCAGCGCCGCCGGGCGGTGAGCCGACGCGAGGAGAGTCACGCAGGCCCGTTCGGCCAGAGCCTGTTGAGCACCCCTTACGGCGGGCAGTTCCCGCCACCCGTCCAGCCCCCACTGCGGCGCGGGACGCGGATCGACCCGCGCTCCTTCCGGCCAGCCGCCCAGCCCGGTGAGTGCCTCCCACAGCTGCGGCGCGGGCCGCAGGGTGCGCTCGGGCGCCGGGCCGTCGCCCTCGATGGCCAGCGCGCCGCAGCGCAGGAGCGCGCTGGTGCTCACGGCGTCCCTGAGCCCGGCCCTCGACGTCACGCCGGCGAGGCACCCCCGCTCCGCGAGCGTCGCCGCCAGCCCGAGGGTGGGCCAGGGCCTGCCCTCGGGATGAAGGCCGCGGAGGATGGCCGCGACCCCTTCGTGGCAGTGGCCGACCAGCGACAAGATCAGCAGGTCCCGGTCCGCGGCTTCGAGGCCCAGCGCTTTGACCAGCCGGTCAACTGGCTGGGGGTCCCCGTCTGGCAGGCCGAGAACTCCGCCGTCGGCCGCGGGGCTCCAGGGCGCCGGCCGGTCCGGGACCAGCGACCGCAGGAACCGCGCCGCCTGATCGTCGCCGACGGCGTCGAGCGCCTGGCCCAGACGGCTCAGCATCGCGTCGAGCGCGGCGTCGATCCGCGGCGGCGCCATCCCCGCGCCTGCCGGCGGCTGCATCAGGCCAAGCTCAGACATAGCGGAATCGCACCACGCATCCCAGCCAGGGCAGGTAGCCCGGATCGAGGTCGAGGCCCGCCCGGCGGACGTCGACGCTGACCTCGTCGAGCCTGAGGTCAACGTCGATCCAGCCAGGGTCAGCGTGAATGACGGCGTGGCGACGGCAGACGCCCAGCAGCAACGCGGGATCGGCGCGGTACGGGCCGGTCACGCGCGCCCGCAGGGCCGAAACCACCGAGTCGGCGGCCAGCCCGGTTCTCTTCGCCGCCGGCCCGGCTAGCGGCCGCGGTGGTGCCGAGCCGGGGCTGAGCCCGCAGAACGCCAGCAGGGCGGGATCCTCCGCGGCCGGGGGCCCGGCATCGGGTGCCGCCCTGACCAGCAGCTGGCGGCCGAGTTCGTGCAGCACCGGGCGGAGCCCGGTGCCGTCATCACCGGGTTCCGCGATCACCGACGCCGGGATGCCGAGCTCGGACACGATCGGCAGCAGGAACAGCAGCCCGCCCCAGCATGTGGCGGCGCCCGCGCCGGGGGGAACCGGCGTGGCGGCACCCGCGCCGGACGGAACCGGCGTGGCGCCGTCATCGGCGGGCGGCCGCGCCGGTGTGGCGGCACGGTCCAGGACCCGCGCGGCATCATCATCATCATCGGCGGGCGGGTGCGGGCGGGCCATGGCGCCGTCTCGTGGATCGGGGCGGTGCCCGTCGTCCGCGTGGGCCTCGCCCGGGGGTCCGGGGCGGCGTCCGGCGCCCGGTCTCGCCGGCGGTGGCCGGGGGACGTCTGCCGGAGCCGGCACCAGCCCGCGGGTCGTCGCGGCGACCACCGCCCAGGCGACTGGATGGGCGGCCATCGCCGGCTCCACTTCGAGCATGGCGAGCGCGGCCAGCGACTCGGCCAGCGGGCCCGGCCCGGTCACTGCCCCGGAGCCGGCGGCGGACACGGAGTGGCCTGACCGGGAGCCGTCAGGCCCGGCCGACCCGGCCAGGCGGGCGGCCGGCAGGCGGAGGGCGTGCGCGAGGATCTGCGAGTTGCGGCGCAGCAGGTCCGCCAGCCGGCCGGTCAGGGCCGCGTCGGCGTCGGCCCGGCCGCCTGCCGCCGGGCGCGGGCGCGTGCTGCCCCCGGCCGCCAGCCAGGCGTGCTGGGTGTATTCGGCCAGTGCCGCCGGGCCCAGGCACTCGATGAACCGGCCGAGCTGTGCCGCACGTGCCGCGGCAGCGGTCAGGGCGACCAGCGCGCCCGGCCGTTCGCCTACCGCCGTCGCGACGGCGCGCGCGATGGCCTCGGCGTCCGGCCAGTCCCCGGCGGGCCATAGGCCGAGCAGCCGCCACGCCCATATCCGCTCACGGTCTCCGGCCAGCACCGAGACGACCAGATCGGCCTGCGCGTGGGCCCGGCTGGCGAACCGGACCACGTCGCCGCTAGGGACCGTACTGGCGCGAACCGCGCGGCCGATGGCCCCCGCCCACCCGGAGACCAGCTCGGCGTCGGCCGAACCCCACCGTGCGTGATGCGGGGGAACGACGACGCGGCGGATGCACACTTCGGCCGGATGGTAATCAGGAGTGTCCGTGAGCGCATCCTCGAGCGGGCCGTCGCAGAGTTCCCGCACCAGGCCGTCGAGCCTGGCGCGATCGGCTTCCGGCATCTCGGTATCGACCCGCCAGCGCACCTTGAGCTGGCCGATCACGATCCCGGACGACGCCGGCCCCGCGTTCACGGGTCCACCGCCACGTTCCCGGCCAGCCGCGTGGCGCCGACCCGCACCCCGGCGCGGCCATGGCCGACGACGGTTCCCCCGCCCGCGCTGCTCCGGCCGACCACAGCCGCGGCAAAGGCCGAGCCGGGCCCGACTGCCGTCGAGACGGCCAGGTACAGTCCCACGCCGACCCGCATGCCCTGCCCGGCGCAGATCTCGACGACCGTGTGCGCAGGCCGGTTGAGCTCGAGCAGGTCGCGGACCACGGCGAGCTGACCGGGGTCGAGGTCTCGGGAGATGAGAACCGAGAACCTGTGCGCGTGGGTCGCGAATGCGTCGGGGGGCCCGCCGGCCCGCGGCGCGGTAGCCGGGCTGACCTCGCCGCCCACGCGCAGACTGGTGCCGACGACCGCGGACGCCGCGTCGGGGTCGCCCTCGGCGCCGCCGACGAAGGCTCCGCCGCGTCCTCGCAGCTGGAAGGCCTCGACAATGATGACCGGCGACTGGAGATACATCTCCAGCATCCGCTTGAGCCCCGGTACCGTTCCGCGGCGGCGGAACAGGCAGATGGCCTCGGCCAGGACGGCCCGGCGCGCGGGCTCCGGCCAGCGCTGGTCAAGCGTGAGCCCGATCAGCGAGGCGAGCCAGCCGAGCAGTTCGGTCGGCGCCCCCCAGGGGTCGAACAACAGGTCACGCTGCTGGGCCCGCCAGTCCATCTCGCTCAGCACGCCGTCGATCATCGCGAGATAGCGCCAGAGGAAGGCGGCGGCCACGGCGTCGTCCTGGTACGTCCGCGGAAGCCGCCGCAGCAGGTCGTGGCCTTCGCACTCCACGCGCACCGCGCGTATTCGCGGCGTCAGCGTGCTCGTGCCGGTGAGGCGGAGCCGTAGCCACAGGTAACGACCGGGCCCGGCCCGGACCGGGGCCTCGTAGACCTCGAACCGGTCGCCGCGGTCCAGCGGGGTCCAGGTGAGCTCGCGGCCGGTCTCCCGGCGGTGCAGCGGGTAGACGGTGTTCAGCAGGTCGCCCGCGGACCCCGGCGCGAACTCGAGCGCCGGGCTGGCCGAGCCCGGCCGGGTGTTCATCATCTCTTCCAGGCGGGGCAGGTCGTCGGCGGTGGCGAACCCGACCTCGACCTTGGTACCCGAGGGTATGCACGCCTCGAGGAACAGCCGTCCCCACCGCTGCCGGTAGGCCTGGCTGTCGAGCCGGTAGGTGTCCACGTATCCGGTGGCAGCGGGATAGCGCACCGTGAGCGGCCGTGCCAGGCGGAATCCGCGGGCGGTCCAGAACCCGATGCGCCCCTCCGGAGTGACGGCGATCCCCCGCCCGTCGTATCCTCGCGCAGCCAGTGGCGCGGCAGGCTCGGCGGCCTTCCCGCCGACCGCCCACACCAGCAGGTCGTAGTCGGCTGGGCCAGTGACTACGACGTCGCCGGAACCGTCGATATCGAAGTCATCCGCGCCGGGGACGCTGATCGGGTGGTCCAGCCGCTCCCCGGTCATCCGGACTATCCAGGCACCCGCCTCGCCCCGCAGCATCAGCCATACGCTGCCGTCCGGCGCGACGGCGACGCGGTGCGGCTCGGCTCCGGGCGGGACGTCAGCCAGCGGACCGTGCGCCCCGCCGTCGGCCGGCACGGCCCGCGGTTCGCCGATCGCATCGATCTCGACGAGCGGGTGGTCGCGCGCCGACGTGGCCACCGTGATCACGGGTCCGCGTGCGGCGAGGTCAACCGGTGGCCAGGCCAGGGCGATCGTGCGCAGCAGCCGGCCGTCGGCTAGGTCGAGCACGGCGATGGTCCCGGTCGCGCCGTCGAGGACGAACAGGTGGTCGTCGGGGTCGGCCGCCAGCGCACGGGCGCGCAGCGGGCGCCCCTGGTCGGCGGCGACCGCGGAGAAGCCCGCCGCAGCCTGGGCCGGCTCTGCTGGCATGGGGTCGGCCAGCAGGTCCACCGGGACGTTGCCGCCTGCCGTGGCCGCGCGGGGCCACGGCACCCGCTGGACCTGGCCTCGCTCGGGGACTCCGTGGTACAGCCAGCCACGCTGGTCGAACGCGATCCCCGCGCGCTCGGCATGCGGACCCGGCGGGTCCGGCCAGGCACCGGCGGATGCCGCCGGCTGCCCGGCCAGCGTCACCTCCGCCGTGCTCGCGTCGACCACCGTGCCGTGGTGCGAGCAGCGGTCCCACCACTGGGCTCCGAGGATCGGCGCGAAGCGGCGGCCAGGCGCGGGCGCGATCGGGGCGGCGGCCATCAGCACTGGTCCTTGGGTACCGGGACCGGCACGGGCGCCGGACCGGGTGGCGGGGTGAGCGGGCCGGCACCGGGATCGGGCGGGGAGCCGACGACGACGGTGATCTCCCGTAGTTCGGGCACTTCCCACCCGGCCAGCTGGACCGTGCCGATCACCGGGGTCTGGCCGGCCAGGTCGGCCACCTTGAGATCCTCGACGAAGTCCACGCCCTCCACCTGGAGCACCGCCGCCTCGAGCTCGGGCCCGTGGACACGATGGCCGAGCGGCCAGCCGGCCCCGTCGGGGCCGAAGGGCGGGAGCGGAGCCAGGTACTGGCGCAGGATCATCTCGACCCAGCGGCGCACCCCGATCGCGCTATAGCCGGTCTTCACCGCCAGCCCGACCGAGACAGCCACCGGGTGGTAGGCCGGCGGCACCACGTACAGCTCGGTGGTGACCAGGCGTCTGCTGTCAAGCTGGCTGCACACCGCGTTGAGCAGCGTGGCGTCGGCGACCGGGGCGTCCGGATGGAGCGGGTCGCTGGTCGGCCAGATCATGACCGTGACCACGCCGGCCGCGTCGAAGCTCTTGGTGACCGGGTCGAACCTGGGCAGGCATTCGGCCCGGCCGACGCCGACGATGCCGGCCAGCTCGCGGAAGTCGTCCTTGGTGACGGCGCGATCATGCCGCGCCAGCTCGCCCGGGATGCGCGCGAGCGCGTGCGTGATCGTCTCGCCCTCTTCACCGCCCGTGGTGGGCAGCGGGTTGGTGACCCTGACACCGGGGCCGCCGACGACCGCGGAAATGGCCTTCGCCTTCACCACTCCGGCGGGGCCGCCTCCGTAGCTGTAGGCCGCCGCCCTGATCTGGGCCCCGATCGGAAAGACCTGACCGCGCACGCTGTCGCCGCAGCGGACGACTCCGCTGACCGGGTCCAGGGTCACGTGACGGTCGGACGGCTTGCTCCCGGCGAACGAGTCGACGACCTGCCATGGTTGCCAGAGGTCGCCCTCCCGTACCTGCACGTGGAGCGATCCAGGCACGACGGGCGGGTGGGACAGGACGACTTCCTGCCCGCTGAGGCCGTTACCGGTGCCCAGCAGCTCGGGCGCGGCGTCCGCGACCTGCTCGACGTCGGCGGCGTTGACGCCGACCCAGCGCAGCCGGCCGATTTCCGGGACGCCCTGCCGGGGGAATGCGCGCAGCCAGAACCGCACCTCGGGCTGATCCGCCAGGGCCGGCGGGTTGTCATCGACGCCCGCGAGGTCGGCGTCCGCGACCTGGCCGACGCCTATCCGGTCCAGCTGCGCCGGCGGAAGCTGCAAAGCGACGACACCGTCACGGCGGAGCCCGTTCGTCGTGTCCCGCACCACGCTGACCGGCAGGTAGTCGGAGCCGACCGGATCGCCCGTTCGCCGCGCTGACACCTGCCAGACCAGCGTCGAGTCGACCTGGCTGGCCGGCCCCCCCGGCAGCTCGGGACCCGGCACGACGCCGGGGCACGTGGCAGCGATCCGCTGGTCCTCCGGCGATCCGGCGAGGCTGTCGCACGGATCGACCTGGTCCATGGCCGGGTATTCGGCGTCCGTGCCGATCCCCAGGACCAGCGGGGCGCGGGTGAGCACGCCAGACGGGGCGAGCAGCGTGCTCACCACGCCAGGAGGCGGTGGTACCTCGTGCACCGCTATCCACAGGCAGTGGTCGACCGCGGTGCCCACGTCGAGTGGCTGGAATCCCGGAGCGTCCGGATCCGCCGCGAGCATCACCTCCTCGTAGGGTTCCGCAGCCGCCTCGTCGAGGCCGGCCGCGTCGAGCACGCTGCGGTACTCGTCGAGCAGGATCGGATCCGACGGCACGTTCGCGCCCGCCTTGACCACCGCGGTGACGGTGACCGGCAGCGCCGTGACGTCGTTGCCGACCTTGAAGGACACGGAGCCCGCGGTCACCTGCGTTCCCTGGCTGACCGCGGGCGGGTCCGCGCCGGGCTGGCCGGCGTCGAAGGCCACCAGGCCCGTCGCGCGCCGCGGCGGGTACGGCGGCACCTGGAGCAGGCGGAGCAGCCACAGGCGAGTCTGGTCCGGGATCTGGTTGAAGCGGAACAGCAGGCTCTCGCCGAGATAGGCGAAGAGCTCGAGCAGGGTGATCCCGGGATCGCTCGGCCCGTAGTCGGTCCACTCGGGCGTGTAGACCGGGATCCGCGCCGTGAGCTCGGCGAGGATCTGGTCGTAGCTCCGGTCGTCGAGGACCGGCGTGGGCACGGTCATGTCGCCGGACTTCCGCTGGTCGCGTCGACCTGGACGGCGACCTGGACGCCGTCGATGCTCTGGTCGCGGGTCAGCGTGTAGCTGATCGACACCAGCACGGTGCTCGGGTCGTCGGTGGCCGTGACGTCCACGGTCCCGACCACGATCCGCTGCTCCCACGCGCGCAGCGCGGCCTCGATCTCCCCGGCGATCGCCGCGCGTGTCGCCGGAGTGTTCGGCTCCATCAGGAACCGGCGCAGCCCGCACCCGAAATCGGGGCGCATTACCCGCTCGCCTGGCTCGGTGTCCAGGATGAT
>Ga0335082_10004074_pt1 | contig 15886 bp, 13 predicted proteins | sample Lox_Sample_41_FD_206718 | JGI IMG/M metagenome (GOLD analysis project Ga0335082, IMG submission 206718) | Soil microbial communities from Loxahatchee National Wildlife Refuge, Florida, United States - Lox_Sample_4.1 | ecosystem: Environmental > Terrestrial > Soil > Wetlands | place: USA...
GGCTGCGCGGGACGATCGATCCGATCGCCACGTTGCAAGCCATTCCGAATGTCGGCCAGGGGCTCGCAAAGCAGATTCACGACACACTGCACGTAGATACGCTGGAAGCTTTGGAGGCCGCCTGCCGTGATGGACGGCTCGCCACCGTTCCTGGCATTGGTTCGCGGCGTGCAGCTGCCATCTCAGCGGCGGTCACGTCGTTACTGGACCAGCGCCGGATCTTGCGCCGACCTCGCTCACGCCCAGCTGCGGCGGGAAGAGTGCCTGTCGAGCTGCTTCTGGACGTGGACCGTGAGTATCGGCAAAAGGCGTACGCCGGCACTCTACCGACCATCGCACCCAAACGCTTCAATCCAGATGGCAAAGCGTGGTTGCCGATCCTGCACACGAGCCGTGACCCCTGGCACTTCACTGCGCTCTATTCGAATACCGCGTTAGCGCACGAGCTCTACAAAACGCACGATTGGGTGGTGATCTATGCCTACGACGACCACCACGCTGAGCAGCAGTGCACGGTCGTGACAGAGACGCGCCGCCACCTCTATGGGCGACGCGTGATACGTGGCAGGGAGTCGCAATGCGCCGCGTACTATCTAAGTAAGACAACCGATGCACTCGGCACGCCCTCTCACACGAATCAAGCGCAGTTGGGGAGCGCAGACGGATGAGGAAACTACAGGAGAACGAGAAATGCGCCCCGTAGCAAACAAGCAAACCAGAAGCACAGCATCAAGCAAGGATCCACGCAGGGCAGCGGTCAAGAAGCGTCCCCGGCGCGCGGTGTCGCCACCGAGAGCTCAGCAGCGGGCGGTGGCGTACGACATGCCGTTGGAAGGTGGCGCGCAGGCAGTGTTCGACCCAGACCTGCGTCATCGCATGATCAGCGAAGCGGCCTATTATTTGTACAGCCAGCGCGGTTATACGGAGGGTTACGATCTCGATGACTGGCTGCAGGCGGAGGCACAGATCGACGATCTGATCATGAACCCGGAACGCGAAGACACGAGGGAGGTTTCTGCGCCTTTGGCTTCGCCGTAGCGTTGGTGACCTTGTTTCTGTGCGGCTGCACGGCGGCTGTTCTATCCAACGTTTCAGACGAAGGAGTTTCTCATGACTGCTCACCTGCCTCAAGTCGGCGCCGCCGACCCGGAGCTGAAGACGTCGCCCATCTTCGATCAGGACGACGAGATCTCGCTCGACCTCGAGCTCGAGGCGGGCGTTTGCTATTTCAATGACACCGTCTATCGAATCGGCGAATACGTGTTGAGTGGTGGTGAGGTATTGCGCTGTGAGCGTCGCGGGGTTTGGATGCGCGAAGGGGAGGCGCAGCCATAGTCGCACGTGCATCCTATCGGTGCTCAACTGAATCTCCACCTGTGGCGCGAGCCGCCTCCAGCGGCGATCGGCACCCGAACTGTTTTGCAAATCGGCTGGACGATGGGTCGCCACGTACGCCCGTACTTGGCTGCTCGCTTCATGCCATGGATTTGACTCGGGTCAATGCGCTCTAGCCTGGATAATTCATGAGGGACTCGGGATGATGGCGAGTCGAGTTGCGAGTCAGTTGTGGCTCGACTGGTGCAGCCGATAGTTCACTCTATCGGCAAGACAGTCGAGCCGCAAATGGCCGCAAATCGGCCGCCAGCGCCCGAGTAGCCCGACGCAACACCTTGTACCCGGTGCGAATCGCTCACCAGCCTCAGCGCGCGCGACCTTCGTGATCTTCGGGGGCGTCTTCATGAATTATCCAGGCTAGGCCGCCCGTGGTATAAGGTTTGGTTTGATCGATCGTCTCTTTGTCGCTCGCACTGCCGAATCGTGATTGCGCGTTGGGAACATTTTCCGCATGAGGCGGACATGGGCATCCGTGGCTTCGGTGGGACCAAGGCCGAAGCCTTCGAGCAAGCCGCGCTCGCCCTGACCGCGGTTGTCACCGACACGACCGGAGTCGAGGCGCGTGAAGCCGTGACAGTCGCTTGCGAGGCACCCGATGATGAGTTGTTGTTGGCGGAGTGGCTCAACAGCTTGATCTACGAGATGGCGACGCGCAAGATGCTCTTCAGCCGCTTCGCTGTTCAAATCGATGGCACGCGTCTCGGCGCACAGGCTTGGGGCGAACGCGTGGATGTCGAACGCCATCACCCTGCGGTGGAAGTCAAAGGTGCAACCTACACAGCGTTGCGGGTGACGCGCGACGAGGGCGGTTGGGTGGCGCAAACGGTGGTAGACGTCTAAAGATGGATATCAGTCTGTTCAGCCGGCGTTCGGATTACGAGTGGGAAATCACGCGGCAGGGTGCGATGAAAGTACCGGCGCTGATCTATGCCAGCGAAGCGCTCATTCGCGAGATGGATCACAAAGTCTACGAGCAGGCAGTCAATGTGGCTACGCTGCCCGGGATAGTGCAAGCGTCCTACGCCATGCCCGATGCGCATTGGGGCTATGGCTTTCCGATCGGCGGGGTTGCCGCGTTCGATCCCGACGAAGGCGGTGTGGTCTCGGCCGGTGGCGTGGGCTTCGACATTTCCTGCGGCGTACGCTGCCTGCATACCGGGCTTGCACGCGCGGACATCATGGCCGTACAGAAGGATCTCGCCGACATGTTGTACTACCGCATCCCGGCGGGAGTCGGCAGCACCAGCAGCATCCGGCTCAATGCCGAGGAGATGGACGCGATGCTCTCGGGCGGGGCGCGTTGGGCGGTGGAGCGTGGCTGGGGCCTACCTGAAGATCTGGAGCGCATCGAAGAGCGCGGACAGATGCTGCACGCCAAGCCTGGCACCGTGTCGCAGCACGCGAAGAGTCGCCAGCGCGATGAGATGGGTACACTCGGCAGCGGCAATCACTATCTCGAGGTGCAAGAGGTCACGGCTGTATACGATGCGGCCATCGCCGAGACCTTCGGCTTGAAGCAGGGCGACATCGTGGTGATGATCCACTGCGGATCGCGTGGACTCGGACATCAGATCGGCACAGAATTCCTGAAGAAGATGGCGATCGCAGCGGCCAGCTTCGGTATCCAGCTTCCCGATCGCGAGCTCGCCTGCGCACCGATCCACTCCGACGTGGGGCAGGAATATCTCGGCGCGATGCGCGCGGCGATCAACTGCGCGCTCGCCAACCGCCAGATCCTCACCCACCTGGTGCGCAAAGTCTTCGCCGATATCTTGCCGCAGGCACGCTTGTCGCTGCTCTACGATGTGTCGCACAACACCTGCAAGGTCGAAGAACATCGGGTGGATGGCGAGTTGCGCAAACTCTATATCCACCGCAAAGGCGCCACGCGCGCCTTTGGCCCGGGCCACCCGGATCTGCCGGCGCTGCTGCGAGCGGCGGGTCAACCGGTGTTGATCGGCGGCTCGATGGGTACCGGCTCATATGTGCTCGCAGGGACGAATGAATCAGAGCAGCGCTCGTTCAGCTCGGCCTGCCACGGTGCAGGGCGGGCGATGAGTCGCCATCAGGCGTACCGCACCTGGAAAGGGCGGCAAGTGATCGACGATCTGGCCACACGCGGCATCCTGATCCGGAGCCCTTCTTCACGCGGCGTGGCCGAAGAGGCCCCGGGCGCCTATAAGGACGTTTCGGCGGTCGTCGATGCCGCCGCCGCCGCCGGGCTCGCGCGCAAGGTGGCGCGGGTGGAACCGCTGGTCTGTATCAAGGGCTAGCCTAACCATAAAGCTATCGCACAATATTTGCGTGAGGAGCAGTGCTCGCGAAGAAATTTCCGCAGTGGGCGCAGCTCTCGGCCGAGGACAGGAGGGACATCCGCTTCATCAAGGTCGTGCCTCCGGTCGAGTTTCCGAAGGAATAGGGGTAGGTTCACTAATTGGGCAAGCGAACGGGCACATAGAGAAGACTGCCCCGGCGTAAGACGAGCAGCGCAATGCTGCTCCCCGGAGCCGCCTTGCCAAGCAGTTTGTTGAACTCGGCGATGAGCTCCACTCTTGTTTCGTTCACCGCCAGAATCACATCTCCCTGTTGAATGCCGGCCTTCGACGCTGGGCCGCTTACTCCGCGAACGAACAGGCCGCCCGCGATCGCGAGGTCTTCGCGTTGACCCGGGGTGAGCTCCCTCAAGACGAGACCGAGCCGATTCACGCGCCTCTCTTGCGGTTCCGCTGCCACGTGCGGCCTCTCGGGGGGGACTTCAACGATGGTCGCCGTGAGCTCTCTCGCTGCGCCGCGGCGCCACACCTCGAACTTGAGACTGGCCCCTGGCGCTGCGCCCGCGATAACCTGCAGCAGGTCGTTCGAGGCCTCTATCGTTTTGCCGTCGACCTTGAGGATGATATCGCCGACCATGAAGCCCGCTTTCTCCGCCGGACTGGGCTTCTCGACCAGGACCACGAGGGCCCCGGCCGCATTCTTCAAGCCGAACGAGACAGCCAGATCGGGCGTCACTTCCTGGATGCGTATACCCAGGAAGCCCCGAACGACTTTTCCGTGAGCCCGCAGCTCGGCTGCCACTTTCATCGCGACGTCGATCGGGATTGCGAAGGAGAGACCCATGTAGCCGCCGCTGCCGCTTAAGATCATGGAATTGATGCCCACGACTTCGCCGCGCAGATTGAACAGCGGCCCCCCCGAGTTGCCGGGGTTGACCGCGACGTCGGTCTGGATGAACGCAACGTAACTCTCATCGGGAAGGACGCGGCCCTTCGCACTGACAATCCCGGCCGTTACGCTGTTCTCGAAGCCGAACGGCGAGCCGATCGCCGCGACCCATTCTCCTACCTCGAGCTTCGAGGGGTCGCCGATCGTCACTTGCCGCAGCGCCTTGGCATCGATCTTGATCAGCGCCAAATCGGTGCGCTGATCGACTCCGATCACCTTGGCCTTGAACTCTCGCTTGTCGAGGAGCTTGACCGTGGCTTCACCCACATCGGCAACGAGATGCGCATTGGTGAGAATGTAGCCGTCGTCACTGATAATGAACCCCGACCCGAGGTTGCGTGCCTGGTGTTCGTGCGGGCCGGGCGGGGCAAAGCGCCGGAAGAACTCTGAGAGCGGATCATCCGGGGACAATTCGGGGATCTCGGGCTCGAACTCGGAGTCACCCACCGTCCGCGCTGTGCCGATGTTGACCACAGTAGCGCCCTGCTGCTTGACCAGCGTGACGAAATCGGGCGCGACGGACGAGGGAGGCGCTGCGCACGCGCTCGTGGCTAGAAGAACGAGCAGGAAGCGGAGAAGTCGCTGGGTCACGCGAAGGGTCGATGGGCTTAGCCCGTTCGTGGTCAATGCAAGTATGCCTATGGATCCCGGTGGACCGCATGGCAATTGTGTTCTTCCCGAACCGATCGATATTGATGCAAATCAACTAGTGAGCCACATCGAGCGACCGGAAGGCATGGTCATGACGGCCGACTTGGCGACGAGCCGCGCTGTTGCTTCCCGCTCAGCCTGACCAGCGTCTGCGCCAGGAGCGGCGCAAGAGAAACGACGTGCACGCGCGGGTGGGGTGCAGTGCGCACGCTGTCCGTGGTGACGATGCGCTGAATCGATGCCGCGCAAATGCGCTCCAGTGCCTCGCTTGCCATCACCGCGTGGACGAAGAGCGCGTGGACCTCTTTGGCGCCAGCGTCGAGCAGCGCCTGCGCTGCGCCGGTAATCGTGCGTCCAGTGCTCGCGAGATCGTCGACGATCAAACAAGAGCGGCCGCGCACTTCACCCAGTACCTGCAGTGCAACAGCGACGTCCGGCTGGGGCCGCGTCTTAGCGACTACAGCCACTGGCACGTTGAGGGAGGAAGCGTACCGTTGCGCGCGCTTCAGTCCGCCGGCATCAGGAGACACCACCGCAAGATCCACAATTCCCCAACTCCGGATGACAGGAAGCATAGCCTCGTCGGCCTCCAACTGGGTGATCGGCATCGGGAATGCGCTTTCCAACGCGGGCGAATGCAGTTCCACGGTCACCAGCCGATCGGTTCCTGCGCTGAACAGTAACCGCGCTGCGATCTGCGCCGAGCGTGGCTCGCCCGTACTCTTGCGCACGTCTTGACGTGCGTAGCCGAAATAAGGCACGACTGCCGTCACACGTAAAGCGCCGGCAGCCCGCGCGGCATCAGCGAGCAGGGCCAGCGTCATGAGACGTTCATTGGTCGGCGCCGAGGTGGGCTGAACGATGTACAAGTCAGCACCTTGAACATCGGCCTCGATCCGGACGCGAGTTTCACCGTCGGCAAATGCCGAGACAGTGGCCGGTATCACCGTCGCCCCGGCCAGCCGCGCGATGTCTTGCGCCAGTTGCGGGTGTGCGTCACCCGTGACGATCGAAATCTCGCTCCTGTTCACCGTAGGGTCCATTTCTCATTGGTTCGACCAATGTTTTGTTATCTTGCGCTCATTTGCGGCGGACATCTTGCGCAAGATCAACATCTCCGCGGAGCGGGCCGCGTACGCGGAGACGCCGATATGCGGATCGGCTTACGACTTTCAGAAGCACTGATCCTGTGTCAGACACGTGCGATGTATTGGCGCGCAAAGGGCCACCCCGCAGGCGGCCCTCCAACATCGCACCGCGTCCGCGCATCAGAACAGGCTTGCGCCGGCGCAATTTGCATCCTCACCGGTGATGTTCCAGCTCGTCCCTGAGATGCAGGTCGCTGCGTTGGGTGCAAGCCCGGCTGGCGGCGCATACGGGGAGAACTGGAACGCGCCGCTGTACGGATTGCCATCGTCGATCTTGCGGTCCACTTCGGCGATCAGCTCGACCGGGATCTGGCCGCCCGTCTTCAGGTTGTGCCGGCTGGTGACGGTGCCACTGCCGTAGTTGTTGTCGTAGGCGAGCTGCACATACACGTCATAGGGATTCTTCGGATTGTTGGCGTCGGTGGGTGCCGCATCCGCGGCGGTGGCCGTGTAGCTGCCATTCAAAAAGCCGGCTGCGGTCAGATGCGTCCACACCATGATCTCTTCGTGCATGCCACCGGCGTTGGGCGCGTCGATGCGGCCATTGCCGTCTCCATCCACGCAGGTCGTGGCACCGCAGTTGATGTTGCTGCTCGCGCTGGCGTAGTCGCCGGGCAGCGCGCGGAAGCGATCCTGAAATCCGTAGAACGCGGCCTTGATGCCCTGCTCCTCGGAAATCAGATTGCGCACGCGAGCGGCGCGAATCAGCTCCTCGCCCTTGAGCACGCCACCGAGCAACAGGCCAATGATGACCAGCACGATGGCAATCTCGATCAAAGTGAATCCTCTGGCTGGCGTTCCCATGATTACAGTCTCCTTACGCTGGTTTGCTATGCCGATCCCTGATGCGATCGGTGTTGCCTCGACCGAGCCAATGCGAGGCGCGTGCCATCCGCTCGGGACCGCACCGAATCAAAGGCCTAGCGCAAGAAGTTGGCACGCGCCAGCCCATTGGCATGTCGAGGTGTCGACAGCGCTGTCGAATCTTGAACTCGCGTACGTGCGGTCGAAACTTCGGTTACGCTATCGGCTCGCTGTCCCTGCCGCCCGCCCATGCCTGTCGCCACTCTAGAGAACGTCTCGCTCGCTTACGGTCACGTCCCGTTGCTCGATCGCGTACAGCTCGTGATCGAGCCCGGCGACAAGATTGCGCTGATCGGCCGCAATGGGACCGGGAAGACCAGCCTGCTGAAAGTTCTCGCTGGCACCGCGGCGCCTGACGACGGCATCGTATGGCGCCAGCCGGGCCTGCGTCTGGGATACCTCGAGCAGGAGCCGGAGCTCGATTCAGGCGAGACGGTGTTCGATGCAGCCGCGGCCGGCCTCGGTGCAGTCCGCGAGCTCCTCATCGAGTACGAGCATGCGGCGCATGCGCTTCAAGAAGGCGGAAGCGAGGCGGCGGCCGCGTTCGACAAGGTGAGCGCGCAGCTCGACGCGGTCGGCGGCTGGACCTTCAAGTCCCGCATCGATGCGATCGTGAGCCGGCTCAACCTGCAGGCGGACGCGAAAGTCGAAAGTCTGTCGGGCGGGCAGCGCAAGCGGCTGGCGCTCGCGCGCGCATTGGTGAGCGATCCGCAGCTGCTGCTGCTCGACGAGCCGACCAATCATCTCGATGTCGAGTCGATCGAGTGGCTGGAAGGGCTGTTGCGTGATTTTGCCGGTGCGTTGCTGCTGGTCACGCATGATCGTGTGTTCCTCGATCGTGTCGCGACCCGCATCGTCGAGCTCGATCGCGGCCTGCTGTCGAATTACCCCGGCAACTACTCCGCGTTCCGCGAAGCCAAGCTGCGACAGCTTGCCGTCGAAGCCCAACAGCAGGAAAAATTCGATCGCGTGCTCGCGCAGGAAGAAGCCTGGATCCGTCGCGGCGTCGAGGCGCGTCGCACACGCGACGCCGGCCGCGTGAGCCGCCTCGAGGCGCTGCGCAAAGAGCGCGCCGCGCGGCGTGAGCGCGTCGGCCGTGTCGATTTCACGCTGGAGGAGGGCATTCGCTCCGGCCGGCTGGTGGCCGAGCTCACCCAGGTCACCAAGGCGTTCGGCAACACCGTAGTGGTCCGCGATTTCTCGACGCGCATTCTGCGCGGCGACAAGGTTGGGTTGATCGGCCCCAATGGCGCCGGCAAGACCACATTGCTGCGCCTGATCCTGGGCGAGCTGCCGCCCGACAGCGGCTCGGTGCGCCGGGGGAGCAAGCTCACTGTTGCCTACTATGACCAGTTTCGCGATCAGCTCGACGAAGAGCTCTCCGTATTCGATACCGTCGCGGAAGGTTCCGACTACGTCGAGGCGGGCGGCGTGCGCAAGCACGTGATCAGCTATCTCGGGGATTTTCTGTTCGCACCGGAGCGGGTGCGCTCGCCGGTGAAGTCGCTAAGTGGCGGGGAGCGCAATCGGCTGCTGCTCGCGCGGCTGTTCGCGAAGCCGGCCAACCTGCTGGTGCTGGACGAGCCCACCAACGATCTGGATCTGGAAACGCTCGAACTCCTGGAGAGCCTGCTGCAGGACTACGATGGCACGGTGTTGCTGGTGAGTCACGACCGCGCGTTTCTGGACAACGTGGTCACACAGGTCATCGCGTACGATGGCGTGGGTCAATGGATCGAGAATCCCGGCGGCTATCAGGAGTGGTCGCGCTTCGTGAGCCAGCGCCAGTTGCCGGCGAGCGCACCGGAGCCGGCGGTGGAACGCACGCGGTCCAGGCGAGTTGCTCGCGAAGAGCGTATGAGCAACAAGGACGCGCAGGAACTGGCTGCGTTGCCCGAGCGGGTCGAGGCTCTGGAGCAAGAGCAGGCCGAGCTTGGACGCAGGCTCGCCGATGGTGAGTTCTATCGCAGCGATCCCGACCAGGTGAAAGCCGTGAGCCTGCGCTATCGTGAGATCGAGGACGAGCTCACACAGTTACTGCTGCGCTGGGAAGAGCTGGAAGCGCGCAAGCGGGCAAGCGCGGGAGCCTCGTGAGAGCGGATGCAGATCGGCAGCCCGTAACAGGGCCGGCATACAATCGAGACTGAAACCGGAGGAGACTTTGAGCACGAACGCTTATGCAACTTATCCGAGCCTGCGCGACCGCGTGGTGTTTGTGACGGGGGGAGGATCGGGCATCGGCGCCTCGATCGTCGAGCATTTCGTAGAGCAGGGCTCGCGCGTGGCGTTCGTCGACATCGACCGTGCGTCGTCCGAAGCGCTGTGCCAGCGCCTCAACAGCAGCGCAAGTCATCAACCGCTCTACATGTATTGCGACGTGCGCGACATCGACGCGCTCCGGGCGGCCATTGCGCGCATCAAGGACTCGCTCGGCGATGTCTCCGTGCTGGTGAACAATGCCGCGCGCGACGACCGGCATAAAATGGAAGAGGTGACCGTCGAGTATTGGGATGAGCGGCTCGCGGTCAATCTGCGGCACCAGTTCTTCGCGGCGCAGGCTTGCGCCGAGCACATGAAGCGCCTGGGCGGTGGCTCGATCGTCAACTTCGGCTCGATCAGCTGGATGACACGCACCGGCGGCATGCCTGCGTACACCACGAGCAAGGCGGCGATCCAGGGTCTCACGCGCGGCCTGGCGAGAGATCTGGGGCCGTTCAACATCCGCGTGAACACCGTGGTGCCAGGCTGGGTGATGACGGAGCGGCAGCGCACGCTCTGGCTCAATGCCGAGGGCGAGCGGCAGATGGATGAGCAACAGTGTCTTCCCGGCCGGCTGCACGGACCCGACCTCGCGCGCATGGTGCTGTTTCTCGGTGCCGACGACAGTCGCATGTGCACCGCGCAGAATTTCATCGTCGATGCGGGATGGGCATAGTCAGGAGTCAGGAGTCAGGAGTCAGGAGTCAGGAGTCAGGAGTCAGGAGTCAGGAGTCAGGAGTCAGGAGTCAGGAGTCAGATGACAGACAGGTCAGCGTCTGGTTCGATCCATTGATTCTTGCGTTGCTGCCTTCACGCCTTCACTCATTCACGCCTTCACTCATTCACGCCTTCACTCATTCACGCATTCACTTCATCACGCCTCCACTCATTCACTGCCTTCCATGAAAATCACCGCGATCAAAACACTCATCTGCAACGCGCACATGCGCAACTGGATCTTCGTGCGCGTGGAGACCGATCAGCCGGGCCTGTACGGCTGGGGCGAGGCCACGCTCGAATGGAAAACGCGGGCGGTAGTCGGCGCCGTCCAGGATCTCGAGCCTCTGCTCATCGGACACGATCCACGCGATATCGAGCAGGCGGTGCGCATTCTCACCAAGCATTCATTCTGGCGCCTAGGTGTGATCGGCAACACCGCAATCAGCGGCATCGAAATGGCGCTGTGGGACCTGTGGGGCAAAGAGCTCAACGTTCCGGTATGGCGGCTGCTCGGCGGCAAAACCCGTGAGCGCGTGAAGATCTACACGCACCTGGGCTTTGGCGACATGACGATGGTGTACGAGAGCATGGACCGCAACGCCGTGGCTGAGCGCGCTCTACAGGTGGTGAGCCGCGGGTACCGGGCGCTCAAGGTTGTATTCATTCCTTACACTCACTACACGGCATCACTGAGGCAGCTCGATCATGTGTCGAACATGATGGGAGCGCTGCGCGAGGCGGTTGGCGATGACGTCGAGATCATGATCGATTTACACGGACGGTGTGCCTCCACCAGCGTCGCCTTGCAATACATCGCGGCGCTCGCTCCGCATCGTCCGCTGTTCGTGGAGGAGCCGATTCAGCCGGGCGATGCGCCGGGTATGAAGCTGATCCAGGACAAGGCTGCGGTGCCGATCGCGACCGGCGAGCGGCTGGTGGACCGCAAGGAGTTCGAAGACCTGTTCCGGTTGCGCGCGATCAACATCGCGCAGCCGGATCTGTGTCACGTGGGTGGCTTCGCGGAGGCCCGCAAGATCGCGGCGATGGCGGATACGGCGGGCGTCGGTATCGCACCTCACAATCCGCTGGGCCCGCTGGCTGGCGTGGCTGCGCTGCACTTCGACATCGCAACGCCCAACTTCGTCATTCAAGAGGAGATGTCGGGCGCTGTTCCCTGGTATCACGAAGTCGTGGATAGCCCGATCAAGGTCGAGGACGGACATTGGCTGGTACCCGACCGGCCCGGTCTGGGCGTGGAGATCGACGAGAAGGTTGCGGCCAGGCACCCGTTCCAGCAGGAGGTGCTGGCTGCGGGTCAGGCGCGTCTGGCGGACGGTACCGTGGTCGATTGGTAGTCCGGGGAAGGCGATAATCCCTCTCCGGGCCGCGTGGTGCACCATTCTTGCTTAACACATCCATGTGGCCGGCTTGAGCCCGCGGCCTCATGAGGGGCTCGCGGGTGCCCCGGCCCTTGATTAGCTTACTCTTTGCCCCCAGTTTTGGAGTATGATCCGCCCGTTCCGATTTTTAACCGTTTGACCTCATCGACTTTCCCGCCCCTTGGTAGACGCACACGTGGCCCTCGGCCAGTTCCCCGTGTCCCGACTTGCGGGAACGGTTCCGGAGTATCTCTGAGATGAATTTTGAAGACCTCGGCCTGAGCGCCGAGTTGCTCCGCGCAGTTGCGGACGAGGGCTATACCGAGCCCACCCCAGTTCAGATACAGGCGATTCCGCCGATCCTTGCCGGCCAGGACGTCATGGCCGGTGCCCAAACCGGCACCGGGAAGACCGCAGCGTTCACGCTGCCCATGTTGCAGAGGTTCAAGCAACACGCCAATACCAGCGTTTCTCCCGCGCGTCATCCGATCCGCGCACTCATCATCGCACCGACGCGCGAGCTTGCCGCGCAGGTATTCGAGAGCGTGCGCACCTATGGCAAGCACATCCCGCTGCGCGCCGCGTGCGTCTACGGTGGGATCAACATCGATCCGCAGATCGCCGAGCTGAGAGCCGGTGTGGAGATTCTCGTGGCGACCCCGGGACGGCTTCTGGACCACGTGCACCAGCGTACCGTCAATCTCGGACAGGTCGAGATCCTGGTCCTGGACGAAGCGGACCGGATGCTGGACATGGGTTTCATGCCGGACATCAAGCGCATCATCGCCCTACTCCCTGCCAATCGGCAGAACCTCATGTTCTCCGCTACGTTCCCCGACGACATCAAGCGCCTCGCCGATCAGATTCTGAAAGCGCCAGCGCGCATCCAGGTCGCGAAGAAGAATACCGTCACCGAGCTGGTCAGTCATTCCGCGTTCAAGGTCGACACCCGCCACAAGCGTGAAGTGCTCGAGCGCCTGATGCGCGAGCGCGATCTGCGGCAAGTGCTGTGCTTCACCAGCACTAAGATCTCCGCCAACCGCCTGGCACGCGAGCTCACGCGGGATGGCTTCGCGTGCGCAGCCCTGCACAGTGACAAGACGCAGCAGGAGCGCATGCAGGCTCTGAGCGATTTCAAGGATGGCAAGGTGCAGGTGCTGGTCGCGACCGACATCGCTGCACGCGGTTTGGACATCGAGCAGCTGCCGCTGGTGATCAACTACGAGCTGCCGCCCAATCCCGAAGACTACATCCATCGCCTCGGCCGCACCGGCCGTGCCGGACTGGCTGGCGAAGCGATTTCGCTGGTCGCGCGCGACGAGCAGGAAGCGCTCGCCAGCATCGAGAAGTTGCTGAAGGCCGCCATTCCGATACACGAAGCAGAGCTGCACCCCGGCCGAGCGTCCGAATCGCGGCGCAGCCATGCGCGTGCCGCCCAGCCGATGGTTGCGCCGCGCGCGCCAGAACTCGAGCGTGCCGAGCAGGCGATGGCCGCACCGCGCTCAGCGGAACGTCCGCGGGAACAGGCGCAGATGGCTAGCGCGTTGACGAGTAAGCCGGGTGCAGCGCAAGCGGAACAAGCGGCTCGCAGCAGGCGGCAGATCCCCGCCTTGTTCCTGCCGCCGGTGGTCGAAAAGCAGGACAACTGACACGACGCGGCGGCAGCATGATTTCGCGTGAGCCAACCGCCGCTGCTGCTCGCTTCCGGGATCTCATCGATCGGTCCGACGATGAGATCGACCTCGCCGAGGGCGCACTGCTCATCGCGAAAGGGGCCAACGCCGATCTCGATGTAGCGCACTATCTCTCACGGATCGAAGCGCTGGCAGGGGAGCTCGCACGGCGTTTCACCGATTCCACCAGCCAGACGGACCGCATCCTCGCGCTCAACCAATTTTTGTTCGAGGAGCAGGGCTTCGCCCCGAGCATCGACGACTACTACGATCCGCGCAACAGCTTCCTGAACGAGGTGCTGGAGCGGCGCGTCGGCATTCCGATCAGCTTGTCGGTCCTGTACATCGAAGTCGGTTGCCGCGCCGGGTTACCGCTGAGCGGGGTCTCCTTTCCGGGCCACTTCCTGGTGAAGTGCAAGGTGAACGATGGCCTGATCGTGCTCGATCCTTACTGCCGCGGCGTGTCGCTCAGCCTTCATGATCTGCAACAGCGGTTGCGCGAAGTGAGAGGCGGCGAGGTGTCGCGTGCGATTATCGCCGGCATGCTGGTGGCCGCGAACAAGAAGCAAATTCTGGCGCGCATGCTGCGCAATCTGAAAGCCATCTACCTCGAGCGTGAAGACTACAACATGGCCCTGTCGGCGATGGAGTGGATCATCACACTCACGCCCGCGGACGCGTTGGAAGTACGTGACCGCGGCCTGTTGTACGCCAAGCTCGAATGCGCGCGCGCCGCACTGGACGATCTGCAGCGCTATCTCGAGCTCGCTCCCGATGCCGAGGACGTACAGGAGATGCGCTCGCGCGTCATCGAGCTGCGGCAAGCCGCCGCGCGGCTCAACTGAGCACTTCTCCTTCGCCGGCCGGCGCGCACCGCGCGTGACCGGCATATCAGTTACGCTTTGCGGCGCTTTCCAGCAGGACCCGCCGCATCCCCGCTCACCGTGAGCGCGTCGGGCCAGTTGTCGTCCTGAAACGCACTCCACAGGTATTCGATCAGCACGCTCACCTTGGACGGCACGAGCTTCGGCGATGGATACACCGCGTGGATCTCCTGGCTCGGCAGAGCGAACTCCTCCAGCACCGTCTGCACATGGCGCATCGCAAGCGACGAGGCGGCGACGTACATCGGCAGTGCCGCGATTCCCATGCCGTCGCGCACTGCAGCCAGAATCGACGAAAGATTGTTGCTGCGGAATGTGCCGTGCACCGACACCGAGATGCGTCCGACTTTCGGATCGGAGAAGTTCAGATGATCGTCGCCTTGTACAGTGCTATACACCAGCACGTTATGACCGGTCAGATCCTCTGGCGTATGCGGTCGGCCACGACGCTTCAGATACTCCGCTGAGGCCACTGCGACCCAGGGATTGAGGCCGAGATAGCGTGCGCCCAGACTGGAATCCGCGAGCTTGCCCATCCGCACCGCCACGTCGATGCCCTGCGCGACCAGATCGACGTAGGTGTCCTCGAAGCTCAGGTCCACCTCGAGCGCCGGGTAGCTGCGCATGAACTTCAAGATCAACGGCGTGATCACGCGGCGCCCGAATCCGACCGATGTGCCGATGCGGATGCGCCCGCGCACCGGCGCCTGCCGGCCGGGCGCGAGATTCTCTGTCTCCTCGAAGGTCTCCAGCAGCGCCTTGCTCTTCTCGTAGTAGAGCTGGCCCAGCTCGGTAACGCTGAGCCGTCGCGTGTTGCGGTTGAGCAGCCGCGCGCCGAGACGCTTTTCCAGTGCAGCAACGTGACGCGTAACGGTCGGCTGCGTCACGTTCAGATCGCGCGCGGCCCTGGAGAAGCTGCCTGCCTCTACCACTCTTACGAACATTCGAAACCCGTCGAGACGATCCATGGCAAGGGTGTGCTTCAGTTGCGCCCGATTCATTGTGCCATCGATCTATACGCGCCGCGTATAAGAGATATGGACCGGCGCGTGTGGCCAAGGGCCGGCTCTCCAGCATAGTGTCGCGACAACGCGCAGCACGAGACTACGGAGGAAGCGATCATGGCGAAGATGACAGCAGCGGCAGCAGCGGTTGCAGTTCTGGAAAAAGAGGGCATCACCACGGCGTTCGGCGTGCCAGGCGCAGCGATCAACCCGCTCTACGCCGCGATGAAAAAGCGCGGCAGCATCACGCATCTACTGGCGCGCCATGTCGAGGGCGCATCGCACATGGCTGAAGGCTACACGCGCGCACATGCCGGCAACATCGGCGTATGCATCGGCACGTCAGGCCCTGCGGGCACCGACATGATCACCGGACTGTACTCGGCATGGGCGGACTCCATTCCGATTCTGTGCATCACAGGCCAGGCCCCGCGTGCGCGGTTGTACAAGGAGGATTTCCAGGCGGTCGATATCGAGTCCATTGCGAAGCCGGTGACGAAGTGGGCGGTGACGGTGCGCGAGCCCGCGCTGGTGCCGCGCGTGTTCCAGCAAGCTTTCCACTTGATGCGCTCGGGGCGTCCCGGTCCGGTGTTGATCGATCTGCCCGCCGACGTGCAGATGGCCGAGATCGAGTTCGACCCCGACACCTATGAGCCGTTGCCGATCTACCGGCCGCGAGCCAGCCGC
>Ga0335082_10004075_pt1 | contig 15884 bp, 15 predicted proteins | sample Lox_Sample_41_FD_206718 | JGI IMG/M metagenome (GOLD analysis project Ga0335082, IMG submission 206718) | Soil microbial communities from Loxahatchee National Wildlife Refuge, Florida, United States - Lox_Sample_4.1 | ecosystem: Environmental > Terrestrial > Soil > Wetlands | place: USA...
CCCATGCTGCCGAAGCCGCGAAGCACGACCACGCGCCCAGCGCGACCAGCCGAACGACTCGTGACTGCAACGCGATGCCCTCCTGGTTGCGGTACGGCCGCTACCGCTGGATGCTCGGGTTCGCGGCGAAGCAGGTGCTCGAGCCCTGCTGGCAGATCGCGACGATCGTGGTGCGCTGGCCGCAGCCCTCGATGCCGACCGTGTACTCGAGCCGCTCGAGGCCGCTCACCCAGGGGCCCTGGACGGCCGGCTGGATGAAGTCGCGCGAGAGCACGACGGCCGTCGCATTCGGGCAGTTGAGGTCGAAGCGCCCACGCGCGAGCGCCGTCTGGACGGCGGTGGCCTGCTGCTGATCGAGCATCTGCTGGCTGCTCGCGCAGCCTGCCGCCAGCCCCAACGCGGCGAGACCTGCGGCGATCCCGAGCTCGAGCCGTCGTGCCATGTTTCCCTCCTGTTCCTCGAAGACCGTCAACTGCCGAGCCCGAAGCTCATGTGGCCCGGATCGGCGAGATTCCCCTTGATGAGCTTTGGAATGACGGGAGCCATGACGAACTGGATGTTCCACTTCTGTCCGGCCTCCTCGGGGTGCACGGGCATCCACTGTCCCGCGAGCGCGAAGCGGACGGGGAGCTTCCCGAACTTGACGACCTTCGCGACCGAGAGGCCGACCGGCACGGTCCAGGTGTTGTCGTGCCGGGCCTCGAAGTTGGCGAGGATGTTGCCCGAGTAGCCGACGCTCCAACCGTCGGGCAGGAAGTAGGCCGCGACCGGCTGGAGGTTCATCGAGCCAGTCGACTCCCGGGAGTCGCTGCCCGCGAACGACCACCAGAACTGCGGGAAGGCGCCGAGGATCCACTTGTCGCCGAGGTAGCCGACGAGCGCGCCAGGCCCCACCTGCCACTTCCCGCTCCCCGTGTAGTTGGAGCCCGCGCTCGGGAAGATCCAAGTCGGCCCGAGGCCCAAGAGCCAATTGCCGACCAGGTTCGGGCTGGGCGAGACCATCTGCAGGAACGTGATGTCGCCGAAGGCCGTGGTGCGCGCGTTCTTGCGGGGATCGTTCGGGTTGGGGTGCGGCTGCGAGACGAAGAGCGGGACGACCGGCCGGTTGATCAGGTTCCAGTCGGCGCTGATCGAGACGGGAAGCACCGGCTGGAAGAGCAGGTTCGAGCTCCAGCGCGTGACCGAGTCCGGCTGGTGGAAGGTCAGCCGGTAGTTGTTCTGCTGGAAGGTGATCGACCAGATCGAGCTCACAGGGTTGGTGAGCTGCTTGTTGACTTCTGTCGTGGACATCTCGGATCCGTCCGACGACGTCGCGTTCGCGGCCGGATCCGCGGCGCGCGCTGCGACGCCCATCCCGATCGCGAGCAGCATTGCGAGAGCGGCTCCCTGCGACCTCGCAACCCGAGCGCCGTCCATGCGGCCCCTCCTCGAGATCACGCGGGATTCGTGACGATCTGGTAGACGACGCTGCTCCCGCTGTAGAAGGGCCGGTAGTAGACGCCGTTCGCGAACCAGTACGAGACGCCTCCGACCGTCCGCTGCGAGGCGCTCGGCGGCAGCATCGAGACCATGGCCCCCGCCGGAGGCGCCACGAGCTGGTAGCCGTTCGGCGCGGGCGCGTAGAAGAAGCCCTGGCAGTCCTGGTAGGAGAGGCCCTGCGCGTAGACGGTGTTGCACGAGGGCGGAAGCTGCTGCACCACCGCTCCTACGGGCGGCGCCACCACCACGTACTGCGATCCCGACGCCGCGTAGTAGGTCCCGTTCGAGTAGTAGTACGGCGTGCCGGAGACGTAGACCGTCGTGGACGCTGCCGGCGGTCGATCGATTGTCGTGCCGATCGCGAGGCCGGCCATCAAGCCCAGCGCCGCGCCACCTGCCGCCGCGCCCCACTCGCTCCCGCCGCCGCCGCCTCCGTAGCAGCACCCGCCGCCGTAGTAGTTGTTGTAGTGGTTGTAGTAGTTCTGCTGGTTGCTCTGGAGGCCGTAGGCGGTGTTCTCGCGGCTCGCCTGGAGGCCGTACGCATTGGAGGCGCGCGTCGACTGCATCTGCGTCGCCTCTGTGTCGCGGGTCTGGTTCATGCTCGTCTGGTAGCTCTGGTGGCTCGACTGCATGCTCTCGGCGCTCGATTGGCGCTGGGCCTCGTTCGACGACACCGAGCCGCTGTGCTCGCCGCTCGCCGCGGCGGCCGAACTGTGCGAGCCGCCACCCCAGCCGCTGCTGCTGAAGCTGTGAGACCCGCCGCCGCCGCCCCAGCCTCCCGAGCCGTGGACGCTGCCGAAGCCGCCGCCGCCGAAGTGGCTGTCCCCGCCAAAGCCGCCGCCTCCGAAGCTGTGGCCTCCACCGCCGAAGCCACCGCCCCCGCCGAAGCCGCCGCCGCCGCCGAAGCTGCGCCCGCCGCCCCCGCCGCCTCCGAAGCCACCGCCGCCGAAGCCCCGCGCCAACGCACCGGAAGGTGCGGCGAAGACGAGCAGGGCGATCGCAGCCGCGAGAAGGCGGTTGAAGATCGGCGGTCGAAAAATCGCGAGGGCGCTCATCTCTTCTCCTCCTTGGGCGCCGCTCCCATCTTCGCCGACGCGGGTCCGAACTGAGCGGGCAGGAAGTCGATCTTGGCCGTTCCGGGTGGGACCTTCGGCGCGAATTGCGCGTCGATCAGCCGCGCGCCGAAGTCCCAGTCCGAGAACGTCGCCTCGAACTGCGGCGCGCCCGGAAGGTTCTTGTAGGTGATCACCATCTTGCACGGCACGACCTCGCTGCCATCCTCGATCCAGATCTGCCAGTCCACGTTCGGCGCGACGAACGCCAGATGGTGGCACCGCGTGCCGTCGACGACGTGCTCGCCGAGGTAGGCGCCGAAGTCGGCGTACCGCTTCAGGATGGCGTAGGGATCGCTGTACAGGAGGTCGGAGAGCGGCGGGTTGAAGTCGTACTTCTTCATGAGCTGGTCGAGCGTCGCGTCGATCTTCGGCGGCATCGCGGCCGTGGCGTAGACATCGGCGGCAGCGTCGTACATGGTGATCGCCTTGCCGTCGTACCAGAGGCGCTTGCGGCCGGCGTCGCCGTCGTACTCGGTGTAGACGCGGTCGGGACGCCGCACGGCGATGTCCTGTACGGCGCCGAGCTGGATCTTCTGCCCGCTCGGTAGGACGTCGTCGAAGTTGATCTTCGCGCGGACGGTGAAGGACTCGGCGCCGCTCAGGTAGTCGCTCATCGCGCGCAGCAGGAAGTCCGCGCGCGTGTCGACGACCGGCTTGTTCTCGGCGACCTGGTCCTTGGCGAGGGCCGCGCCGGCGGCCACCAATCCGACCGCCAGGGCGAGCGAGGCGACGGGGTTCGCGCCGCGCGCGGTGAGGGTTTGGGCCATTGCGGAGACTCCCTTCCGGTTGCGGAGCATCAGAGATTGAAGACGAAGCCGATGAGCGGCCCGTAGAGGATCGCGTTGTCGAGCGCCCCGGGCCGCTGCACGCCGAGCGCCCGGTAGCCGGCCACGGCGCTGAAGTGCCGGGAGAACTGCCAGCGCGCCGCCAGGAAGCCCTGCCAGGTCAGGTCCGAGGAGGAGCTGAACGCGGAGAAGCCGCCGATGTCCCCGAGCGCGATCAGCGAGATGTGCTCGGTCACGTCGCCGCGGATGTGGAGGCCGATCATCGGATCGGTCCAGTCCTCGTGGCTGTTGAAGTGCTTGCCGTCGACGCCGCGCAGCAGATAGCCGGGAAGGCGCGTGTGCTGGCCGCGGAAGCGCCCCAGATCGAGGCCGCTGATGTCGATCGGAACGCCCCCCACCGTGAGCGTCGCCGGCGTGACCGTGAGGCCGGCCTTGTTGCGGACGTTCCAGTAGCGGACTCCGGCGAGGAGGTCGAAGTCGATCCGGCGCGGGTCCTCGGTCGGGATCGAGGAGAAGATCTTCGAGAGCGGGAGCGAGAGGGCGCGGAAGCCGAGCCGCGGGTCGATGATCCAGAGGGTCGAGCGCATGCTGACCTTGCCCGGGCCGACGGTGAGATCGCCGCCGGGCCCGAACGACCCGCCCAGGTTGAACGGCTTCGTCCGCTGGTCGAAGTTGACATTGTCCGCGATCTGGAAGCCCATGCTGTCGACGAAGAGGAGCGCGCGCTTGTAGCGGAGCTGGACGCCGCCCTCGAAGGCCCAGCCGAGGTTCTTCAGCAGGTCGCCGAACGAGTAGTTCCGATCGACCTCGACCCCGCGGGCCGTGAACTTGCCGTAGACCTGGGAGAGCCAGCCGTACATGAAGGCCTCTGCTCCCCAGTCCGGCTCGGGGGGAGGAAGGGCGCGGGCGATTCCGGGCGTCGCGAGCAGTGCGCTGGCGATCAGCGCACATCGGATTGCACGCGAGAGTCGGCTCTTCGCCATCGCGCCCTCCTCCCCTGGTTGCGACCGACCTAGAGCTTGTCCTTGATCCGCTTCCAGAGCGACTCCTTGGGAGCGGGCTTGCAGGCCTGGACCAAGACGGCGGTGTCGCGCTCGAGGTCGACCTCGCCCGCCGCCGCGACGTTCTCCTTGCGGTTGTAGCCGTCGAGCCAGTAGGCGACCTCGGGCTGCACGCTGCTGCCGAGCGCGAGGAAATCCTCGCACGTCATCTTGACCGGCGTCACCTTCTTCTTCCCACCGGGCAGATGGGCCTTGATCTTGTCCCAGACCGTCGCCTTCGGGTCCTGCTGGCACGACACGACGAGCACGTCGAGCTCGCGCTGCACGTCCACCGTGCCGACGTCCTCCACCTTCTTGCCGCGCTTCGAGTAGCCGTCGAGGAAGGCGGTGATGCGCGCCTGTCCCTCCGGCGACTGCGCCGCGAACTCCTCGCAGGTGATCTTGGTCGCGTCCTTCTTGGCGGCCTGCGCCGGCAGCGCGAGCGCGAGCGCCGGGATGGCGAGCCACAGTGCATGATGCTTCACGTCTCGTCTCCTGTCGTTGAGCTTTCCTTGGGGTTCTCGCCCGCGGCGGTTCAAGGCTCGTCCTCCTCGATCTGCCACGCGAGGTGCGGAGAGGCCCCCTCGATCGCCGCGCCTGCCGCACGGAGGCGGCGCAATGCCGCGAGCGCGGGAGCATCCGCGGAGCGGAGGTTAGACAGCTCGAGGCACACCGCGCCCGCGTCGAGCCCGACGACCTCGTCGAGCTCGCCCACCTCGACCGCAGTGAGGCGGCCCTCGACCCGGATCCTGCGGAGGGGCGGGTCTTCGGCCACCGTGATGCGGACGGTCATGCGCCGCTCTCGTGCGAGTCTCGTGCCAGAAGGCGACGATCTGGAAACTCTTGTGCGGGCAGGCGATTGGAAGCAGAAAGCTTCGATTCTGGCGCGCTTCGTCACGAGGGATCGTGAGACATCACGTGATATCGTGACGAATGGTCTCGGCGTGATAGCATCGCCGTCCCATGCGGGACGCGGAACACTTCGAAGAGCTCGTCGCCGACCTCTCGACCCGCTTTGCGGGCGTCGCGGCCGAGCGCGTGGATCGCGAGATCGGCTGGGCGCTCGAGCAGCTCGTCCGCTTCCTCGGGACCGACCGCGCCACATTCGCCGAGGTCGATCGCCACAGCGGGACACTGGTGGTCCGGCATTCCTGGGCGCGCCCCGGCTTCGAGGTGGTCGAGCCGTCGTTCTCGATGCACCGCGTCCTCCCGTGGATCTTCGCGCAGGTCGAGCGCGGTCAGGTCGTGTGCATCGACGACGTGAATCGTCTCCCCGACGACGCCCGCGCCGAACGCGAGTTCGCGCGCCTCCACGGCGTGCGCTCGAACGTCTCGGTCCCGCTCTCGATCGGCGGGCGCTGGGTATGCGGGCTCGCAACCGCATCGTTCCGCGAGGCGCGTTCGTGGTCGGACTCCGCGGTGCGTCAGGTTCGAATCGTCGGGCAGATCCTCGCCAACGCGATCCATCGCCGGAACATCGAGCTCGAGCTGCGTGCGAGCCTGGCGGAGGCCCGCCAGCTGCACCAGAGGCTCGACGCGGAGAACGACTATCTGCGCGAGGAGATCGAGAGCGAGGCTGGCTTCGAGCAGATCGTCGGAAGGAGCCGCGTCCTGCGCGAGGTCCTCGAGCAGGTCGGCCAGGTCGCTCCGACGCCGACGGCGGTGCTCCTGCTCGGCGAGACCGGAACCGGCAAGGAGCTCCTCGCGCGCGCCATCCACGCGCGAAGCCCGCGCTCCGAACGCACGCTCATCAAGGTCAACTGCGCTGCGCTGCCCGCCTCGTTGGTCGAGACGGAGCTCTTCGGCCACGAGAAGGGGGCCTTCACCGGGGCGACATCGGCGAGGGCGGGGCGCTTCGAGCTGGCCGACGGCGGGACGCTCTTCCTCGACGAGGTGGGCGAGATCCCCCTCGACGTGCAAACGAAGCTCCTGCGCGTGCTCCAGGACGGCGAGTTCGAGCGCGTCGGCTCGACGCGCACGCGCCGGGTCGACGTGCGAATCGTCGCCGCCACCAATCGCGACCTCGAGCGCGCCATCGCAGAGGGGCGCTTCCGGGAGGACCTCTACTACCGGCTCGCAGCCTTCCCGATCCGCGTGCCGCCGCTGCGCGACCGCCCGGAGGACATCCCGCTGCTCGTCTGGGATACGATCCGGCGTCGCGAGGGGGAGCTCGGCCGTCGCGTCGAGCGCGTCCCGGAGGCCGCCATGCAGGCGCTCACGAGCTATGCGTGGCCGGGCAACGTGCGCGAGCTCGGCAACGTGATCGAACGGGCCCTGATCCTCTCGAGCGGACCGACGCTCCGGCTGGACGCGGCGTTCGGCGCGCCGCACCGGCGTGCCGGGGAGGTGGCCGACCGGCTCGACGAGGTCGAGCGCGCGCATGTGCTCCGCGTGCTCGAGCGCTGCCACTGGCGGATCAACGGTGCAGGGAACGCCGCGGAGCTCCTGGGGCTCCATCCCAACACCCTGCGCTCGCGCTTGAGGAAGCTCGGCGTCTCGCGTCCGGCGGAGCGCAGCTCGCGACACGCCGCGCCGTCCCTGCGGATCCCGTGAGCGCGCGCCTGGTCGCCTGCCACGACTGCGACCTGCTGTGCCGGCTCGGCGCGGTTCCGGAAAACGGCGTGGCGCGCTGCAGCCGCTGTGGCGGCCTCCTGCGCAAGCGCACGCGCAACGGCCTCGAGCGGACGCTCGCCCTCGCGTTCGCCTCGGCGGTCCTCTTCGTCGTCGCGCAGAGCTTTCCCTTCCTCTCGTTCGAGATGAAGGGCAACGTCACCACCACGAACGTGATGACGGGCGTCGTCGACCTCTACAACGGAGGCAAGGGGGAGATCGCCGCGCTCGTGCTGCTGACGATCGTGCTCGCCCCGCTCGGACAGATCGGACTCCTGCTCTACGTCCTGACACCGTTGCGCGTGGGCATCGTCCCGTGGAAGCTCCCCTCCGCCTTCCGCCTCCTTCGCCACCTGCAGACCTGGAGCATGATGGAGGTGTTCATGATCGGGATCCTGGTCGGGATCACCAAGCTGCTCGGCATGGCGACCGTGGTCCCGGGCCTCGCGATCTGGGCGTTCGCGCTGCTGATGTTCGTGCTGGCGGGGGCGGCGGCGTCCTTCGATCCCGAAGCCCTCTGGGAGCGGGCGGAGGCGCTGCGGTGAGCGCCGCCGCTCCGGCGACCGCGCTCGCCGCGGGCCTTGCGAACTGCCACGAATGCGGGCTGCTCGCCCAGCTCCGGGCGGCGGGGCACGGCGCGCGGTGTCCGCGCTGCGGCGCCGAGCTCCACCTGCGCAAGCCGCGGAGCCTCGAGCGGACCTGGGCGCTCGTGATCGCCGCGGCGATCTGCTACGTGCCGGCCAACGTGCTGCCGGTGATGGCGGTGACCTCGCTCGGGAAGACCGAGGCCGACACCATCATGAGTGGCGTGATCTACTTCCTGACGAGCGGCGACTGGCCGCTCGCGATCATCATCTTCACCGCGAGCATCTTTGTCCCGATGATGAAGCTCGCGATCCTGCTCTTCCTGCTGATCTCGGTGCACCGGCGCTCGAGCTGGCGGCCGGTGGACCGCACCCGCATGTACCGGCTCACCGAGGCAATTGGGCGCTGGTCGATGGTCGACATCTACGTCGTGACGATCATGGTGGCCCTGGTGCGGCTCGGGAACCTCGCCACCATCGAGGCCGGCTGGGGCGCGGTCTTCTTCGGCGCCGTGGTCGTGATCACGATCTTCGCCGCCGAGTCCTTCGATCCGCGCCTCATCTGGGACGAGAGCGAAGCGAGGAGCACATGACGGAGCAGGGACCGGGAGGGGCGGGCCGAGGCGGCGTCGCCGAGGCGGTGGTCGAGCAGCGCGGCCGCATCTCGATCGTGTGGCTGATCCCGCTGGTGGCCGTGCTGGTGGCGGGGTTCGTGGCCTGGCGCGCCTTCTCGGAGCGCGGGCCCGCGATCCGGATCAGCTTCAAGTCGGCCGAGGGCCTCGACGCCGGCAAGACCCTGATCAAGTACAAGGACGTCCAGGTGGGTCTCGTGGAGACCGTGACGCTCATGCCGGACCTCTCGGGCGTCGTGGCCGAGGCCCGCATGGTGAAGGACTCCGACCGCTGGCTCACCGAGAAGACGACCTTCTGGATCGTGAAGCCGCGCATCGCGGGCGGCCAGGTGAGCGGCCTCGGCACCCTGCTCTCCGGCTCCTACATCGGCATGGACCCGGTGCTCGACGCGAAGAAGGCCCGGGAGTTCGTGGGCCTCGAGGTGCCTCCCATCGTCACGACCAGCGAGCCGGGCCGCTACTTCGTCCTGCGCTCCGACCGGGCGGGAGCCGTGAGCGTCGGCTCGCCCGTGCTCTTCCGGCAGATCCAGGTGGGCCAGGTGGTCTCCTCGGAGCTCGACCCCAAGGACGACTTCGTGACAACGCGCATCTTCGTGCACGCGCCCTACGACGACCGCGTGCGCGTCGACAGCCGCTTCTGGAACGCGAGCGGGATCCAGGCCTCGCTCGGGGCCAACGGCGTCAAGATCGACACCGGCTCGCTGGTCTCGATCCTGATCGGTGGGATCTCCTTCGACTCGCCGCACGGCGAGGAGGCCGCCGTCGCGGCCGCCGACGCCCAGTTTCCGCTCTACGAGAACATGCAGGCCGCCGAGGAGCGCCATTACACCAACACCGTTACGTGGCAGCTCTACTTCGACCAGTCCGTGCGAGGGCTCGCGGTGGGGGCACCGGTGGAGTTCCGCGGCATCCCGATCGGGGAGGTCACCGACGTGCGGATCGAGTTCGACCGGCTCTCGCACCGCTTCCGCATCCCCGTCCGCATCGAGATCGAGCCGGGTCGCTTCACCAGCGAGGAGGTCACCCCCGAGCAGCGCAAGCAGTCCGTGGACGCCCTCGTCGCTGCCGGGCTCCGCGCGCAGCTCAAGACGGGCAACCTGCTGACCGGCCAGCTGATCGTCGCGCTCGACATCTTCCCAGACGCGAAGCCCGCGCAGGTCGTCTGGACCACGCCGATCCCCGAGTTTCCGACGATCCCGACGCCGCTCGAGGAGGTCACCGCCAACCTGACGCGCATCGTCGACCGCCTGGGCAAGCTCCCGATCGAGCAGATCGGCGAGGACCTGAAGGGCTCTCTCGCGGCTCTCAAGGTGACGCTGCAGAAGTCGCAGGACGTCGGGCCCGCGCTCAAGGACACGCTCGAGAAGGCGAACAACGCGCTCGCCTCGGCCAACGCGCTGATCGCGCCCGGATCGCCCACGACGGCGGAGCTGCAGCGCGCGCTGCTCTCTCTCTCCGACGCGGCGCGCTCGCTCGGGCTCGCGGCCGACCAGATCCAGGCCCAGCCGAACTCGCTGATCTTCGGCAAGAAGGGGAGCAACTGATGGCGTTCCGCGCTCGCTGCGCGCGATCGGCCGCGATCGTCGCCGTGGCCCTGGCGATCGGCTGCGGAGCCGCGTCGCCGCACTTCTACACGTTGAGCTCGGCGTCGGGACCCGCATCCGGTCCGCCGCTCGCCTCGCGTCCCGAGCTCGGCCTCGCCGTCGGGCCGCTCTCGTTCCCGCAGTACCTCGACCGCCCGGAGCTCGTCACGCGCGACGGCTCCCACCGGCTGATCGTGGCCGATGCACACCGCTGGGGCGGATCGATGCGAAGCGACATCCTGCGCGTCGTCGCCGACGACCTCGGGCGCCTGCTCGGCACCGCACGCGTCGCCGTGTATCCGACGGACCCCGCCTTCGCGGCCGACTACCGCGTGCTGCTCGAGGTGCGGGAGTTCGAGGGGGTTCCCGGGGAGAAGGTCCGCCTGCGAGCGCTCTGGACGATCGCGCCGACCGGCGCGGGCGGCACCCCCACGATCCAGGAGTCGATTGTGGAACAGCCGATCGCGTCGAAGTCCTACGAGGACCTGGTCTCCGCGGAGAGCGTCGCGCTCGGCACCGTGACGCGAACCATCGCGGAGGCGCTGGTCGGGCTCCCGGGGCGCTAGGAGGCCGAGTCGAGAGTCGGCCTCCGCGTAGTAAGCCGAAGTCTGCGGAGCCGAACGAAGGTCACCAGCTAGTCCCGTTCAATACGGCCGCGCCGGCCCGATCTGCGGCGCGCGCACGGGCTTGGCCATGCCGAAGAAGATCGTGACGCCCTGGCCTCCGCAGCGGGTCGAGAGCGCCTCGTCGGGAACGCCGAAGCAGCTGTCGATGTCCTGCCAGTTGTTCATCACCCAGACATCGCCGGACGGGCTGATGGCTAGATCGGTCTGCATCTGGAGACCGCCGCCCACGTAGCCATCCGGCGGCGCGATCTGATCTCCGGTCTTGAAGCCAGGCGGACAGTTCTCGGTGCGCACGCCGCACAGCTCCGTGATCGGGCTATTCGGCATCGCGAAGTTGGAGATCCAGACGTTGTCATTTCCATCCACGACTGCCGCCCACGGACCCGGGAGACCGCCCGCCTTGAAGGGGGAGCCCGGAACCTGCGAGCCGTCGGGCTTCAGCAACGTGACGCTGCCGCCTTCGTGCGCGCTCTGCCTGCTCATCGCGCGGGTCAGAGCCTCGTCGGGGTTGCCTCCTCGAAGGGCCTTCTCTGCCACCTCGGCGATGATGAAGCCGCCGCGGTAGGAGTTCCCGAGCCGGTTCGTGACCCAGACGTTGCCCTGGCTGTCGATGGCCATCCCGCTGTTGCTCCAGCCCGTCTCGAACTTCTCGGCCTTCGTCGGATCCGACGCCGGGAACCGCGTGACGTGCCCGGCGCTCGCGTTCGACACCCAGATGCGGTTGTGTTGATCGATAGCGAGGTGAAACGGGGCGAGGAACGACCTGCAGGGCTCGACATCGTGCCCCTCGCAGACGATCCGGCCCTTCGCGTAGTCACCGCCCGGGAAGAACAGGAGCTGGTTCTTCGACACACCGAGCGCCCAGACGTCGCCGCCGGGCGTGACGATGATGCCCTGCATCAGCCCGAGCCGGCCGTCGAAGGTGATGCCCTCCGGAGGCGTCAGCGGCTTGCCGTTCTTGTCGAACACCGCGATCGACTTGCCGCCGTAGCTCGAAAGCCATGCGTTGTCCTTCGCGTCGACGGCCGCGCCGAACGTCCCGCCTTGCATCCCGCCCCCGGCGAACCCGGTCGTGATCGGGGACAGCGGCTTGCCGTTGGGGTCGAACTTCGTCGCGTTTCCCTGCCACAGGCTGTCCTGCCCCTGCCAGCCCACGGTGAAGTTGTCGCCCACCCAGAGGTTGCCCTCGCTGTCGAACATCGCCTTGCCGCCGGCTCGATAGCCGCCGCCGTCGAACTTGAGCGGCAGCACCCAGGCACTGGGCGGGAAGCTGAGATACGGCATGTACGGCACGGCGCGCATCGTCTTGCCGTGCGGAACCGGATAGAGCCGATCGAGCAGCGCGAAGAGTCGCTCGGGCTCGTACCAGGGGTAGCGGGCGATCGCCTGCGCCGCCGTCAGCGTGTCGGTCGGTGCGCCTCCTCTCGGCGGCGTTGCGGCCGCGAAGAGCTTGCTGCACGCATCGGCGGTGACCCGCGCAACGCAACCCGCGAGCACGTCGGCCAGCGTGGCGAAGTTTCCCATCGTGGGCGTCTGGCTGCCGTTGAGCGGGTCCTGGATGACGCCGCCCCAGCCGCCCGTCGCGAGATCGACGAAGCTCGGGACGTTGCCCGCCGCGATCTTGAGACCGAGCGGATGACCCCTGATCGCCGTGCCCTCGATGAATTCGTTGTGGGTCCACACCGAGGCAATCGTCGTGAACTCGTTGATCACGACCTTGGCCGGGGGTGCGGTGCCAAGCACCGCCAGGAGCGCGATGGCGGGATTGTCGCCGCTCACCTTGCCGGCGGCGGGCTGACCGCCCTGGGCGACGAGGTAGAGGGTCGAGTCCTTGCCGGCCGCTCCTGGAGCAGCGAGCGAGAAGGCACCATCCGCTCCAGATTTCGCCTGCGCCAGCTGCTGCGGACTGCCCGCGCTCGCCACCCAGAGCGTCACCGTCGAATTGGCGACCGGGGCGCCGGCGCCAAGCACCCGACCGCTGAGGTCGGCGGCGGCGGATCCCGCCCCGCCCAAAAGGCCCGAGATTGCGAGGAGAAAAGCGACGGGAGCGCTGCGCATCGAAAAGCCTCCGATGGATCGACGTCTCTCCTCGATCCAGAACCGTTCAGGCCGCCGGCTCGCCCTCGATCCGCCACGCAAGGTGGGGAGGAACGCTGCGGAGCTCGACCCCCTCCGCGCGAAGTCGTCGCAGCGCGGCGAGGCCAGCTGCATCCGCCGAGCGGAGGTTCTCGAGCTCGAGGCACGCGCCGCTCGGATCGTCTCCGATCGCCTGGTCCAGCTCGCCGATCTCCGCAGCCGACAGGTGCCCCTCCAGCCGGATGCGTCGTACGACTGGATCCTCGACGATCGTGATGCGAACCGTCACCAAATCTTGCAGTGCGAGTCCCGTGCCAGTCGCCCACGTGGTGGGGAAAACGCAGCGCTGCAGGCGGATTGCGACGAGGCGGCGGCGCCTCGAGACCTCGCGACAGTCGCGACCGAGCGCGAGCAGGCGCGGCATGTCGCGAGCACGGGCTCCCACCTGTCGATAGCATCCCGGCGTGGACGACTCCCGGCAGTCGGCGAAGCTGCTGGCCGAACTCTCGGCCCGCTTTTCCGGCCTTCCCGCGGAGGCAGTCGACGAGGAGGTCGACCGCGCGCTCGAGCTGATGATCGGGCTCCTGGGGACGGATCGCAGCTCGTTCCTCGAGCTGCTCCCGGAAGACGGGGCCATCGCCATCACCCATTCCCGGGCGCGGCGCGGAGTGACTCCCGCGGCGATTCCCGCTCGAGTCGCGCAATTCCCTTGGTACCACGAGCGCCTTGGCCGCGGAGAGACGCTGCGCTTCGACCGCCTGCCCGATGAGCTTCCGATCGATGCCGCCGCGGAGCGCGCCTACGTCGTGGAGCTGCCCCTCTTGTCCCACGTCGCGGTGCCCCTCTCCGTCGACGGACGGTTCGCGTGCGCGTTGCTCACCGGGACGGCGACGAGCCATCGCTCCTGGAGCGCGGCGGACATCGAGCATCTCGAGATCGTGGGCCACATCCTCGCCAACGCGATCCATCGCAGGAAGCTCGAGAGCGAGCTCCGGCAAACCATCGACGAGATTCGCCGCCTGCAGGGGCGCCTCGAGGCGGAGAACACTTACCTCCAAGAGACGAACGGACGACCCGTCGGCTTCGAGGCGATCGCCGGCAGGAGCCGTGCCCTTCGCGAAGTGCTCGCCCAGGCGGCGCAGGTGGCGCCGACCTCTGCGGGGGTGCTCCTGCTCGGAGAGACTGGCACGGGCAAGGAGCTCCTGGCGCGCGCGCTCCACGCCACCAGCAAGCGTCGCGATCGTCCCCTCATCAAGGTGAACTGCGCAGCGCTCCCATCCTCCCTGGTGGAGAGCGAGCTCTTCGGCCACGAGAAGGGGGCCTTCACCGGCGCGATCTCCGCCAAACCGGGGCGCTTCGAGCTCGCCGACGGCGGCACACTCTTCCTCGACGAGATCGGCGAGATTCCGCCCGAGGTCCAGGTCAAGCTGCTCCGCGTGCTGGAGGACGGCGAGTTCGAGCGGCTCGGGGGGACGCGCTCGCACAAGGTCGACGTACGGGTCATCGCGGCGACCAACCGCGACCTCGACGGCGCCATCGCCGCGGGGCGCTTCCGCCACGATCTCTACTACCGCCTCAGCGCATTCCCGATCCGCTTGCCTCCCCTGCGCGAGCGGAAGGAGGACATCCCGTATCTGGTGTGGGACCTGATCCACCGGCGGCAGGACGAGCTGGGGCGGCGGATCGAGCGCGTGCCGGAGAGCACGCTGCAGGCGCTCGCCCACTACGCGTGGCCGGGCAACGTGCGCGAGCTCGGCAACGTGATCGAGCGCGCGCTGATCCTCTCGAGCGGGCCCGTGCTCAGCATCGACGCGGCCTTCTCGGACTCGACCGGTCGGGCAGAGCCGTCGGACCGCTTCGAGGAGGTCGAGCGCGCCCACTTCGTGCGCGTCCTCGAGCGCTGCCGGTGGCGGATCAGCGGCGCCGGCAATGCCGCCGAGGTCCTCGGCCTTCGCCCGAGCACGCTGCGATCGCGGCTCAAGAAGCTCGGCGTGGCGCGCCCGACGGCGCTTCCGTAAGCCACCGATCGCTCGCGAAATGACGCGGTCTCTCACCGCCTTTCGTGAGCACCTCCCCATCCCGCTGGCCCCTCGCGTCGTATGAAAGGAGTGGAAACCGCAGCAGCGACGGTCCTGTCCGCACGACCTCGGATTCTTGGCACGGGACTCGCAGCCGCAGGGTGACGCAGCCGGCCGCGCTGGGGGCGACGGAGCGACGCTGGGAAGCGCGCCGGACCCGATTCAGTTGCCCCGGCGGTGCCCGGAGGCGTTGGGAACGCCATGGACAAGGTGCTCACAAAGATCAGGGAAGAGTTCCTGGCGGTGCTCCCGCCCACGGCATTCTTCTTCGTGGCGCTGCACCTGGTCGCCGTGATTCGCGTTCTGATGGCGAGGGGAACGGGGTACCAGCCGCTGTCCACGATCTCGATCGCGGTGGCGGCGCTGATCCTCGGCAAGGCGGTGCTGATCGCCGACCTGCTGCCGGCGATCAATCGCTACCCGCACAAGCCCCTCATCTACAACGTGGTCTGGAAGACCATGATCTACCTGTTGGTCTCCGGCGTCATCCACTATCTCGAGCGGCTCTTCGACTTCAGCCGGCAGGCGGGCGGCGTGGTCGCCGGCAACGAGAAGCTGCTCGCGGAGCTCGTCTGGCCGCATTTCTTCGCGGTCCAGATCCTGCTGTTCGTCCTGATCCTGATGTACTGCACCGCGCGCGAGCTCGTGCGCGTGATCGGCAAGGACAAGGCGCGGCGAATCTTCTTCGGGCCGCTGCCGCTACCCTCATTCGAGTCTGCGTCCGGCGGGTGAACCCGCCGCGCGCTCCAGGAGGAAACCCCATGGCCCGTCGCATCGGATCTCCGTCCGACCGCTCTTACGGCCTCGCCCTCGCCGCGGTCCTCGCCGCGTGCGTGGTGCCGTCGCTCTCCTGCCCGGCTCGAGCCGACGCCAAGCCGAACATCCTCGTCATCATGGGAGACGACGTCGGCTGGTTCAACATCGGCGCCTACCACCGGGGCATCATGTCGGGGAAGACGCCGAACCTCGACAAGGTGGCCGCGCAGGGGATGATGTTCACCGACTACTACGCCGAGGCGAGCTGTACGGCGGGCCGAGCCAATTTCATCACCGGCGAGATTCCGCTGCGCACGGGGCTCACGACCGTCGGCCAGGCCGGCGCGGACGTCGGGATCCCGGCGGAGGCCGCCACGCTCGCGAGCGCCTTGAAGGAGCAGGGCTACGAGACCGGGCAGTTCGGCAAGAACCACCTGGGCGACCTGAACAAGTTTCTGCCGTGTGTGCACGGCTTCGACGAGTTCTTCGGGTACCTGTATCACCTCGACGCGATGTCAGA
>Ga0335082_10004076_pt1 | contig 15882 bp, 14 predicted proteins | sample Lox_Sample_41_FD_206718 | JGI IMG/M metagenome (GOLD analysis project Ga0335082, IMG submission 206718) | Soil microbial communities from Loxahatchee National Wildlife Refuge, Florida, United States - Lox_Sample_4.1 | ecosystem: Environmental > Terrestrial > Soil > Wetlands | place: USA...
CCGGTGGAGCTGGCCGGTCTGGCGGAGCGCGTCTGATGGCGGTGGCGGCCCAGCCGGCCACGGCCGAGGATGCCGTTCTCGGCGTGCGGCCCTCCCGCATCTTCCGCCCCGGCACCCTGGAGGAAGCGGAGGAGGCGCTTCGCCAGGCGACCGCCGAGCGCCTCCGGCTGGCCTTCGTCGGCGGGCGAACCGAGCTCGAGCTCGGAGCGGCCCCCGCGGCGCTCGACGCGGTCGTCTCCACCCGCGGGCTGGCGCGGGTAGTGGAATATGCCCCGCTGGATCAGATCGTCACCGTGGAGGCAGGCATCACCCTCTCCGCGCTCCAGGCCACCCTGCGCGAGCGGCGGCAGATGCTGGCCCTGGATCCGCCCTGGGCCGACCGGGCCACGGTGGGCGGCGCGGTGGCCACCAACGCCTTCGGAGCGCGCCGGACCCGCTACGGGAGCGTCCGGGACCTGATCATCGGGATGACCCTGGTGCGCGCGGACGGCACCCGGGCACGCGGCGGGGGAAAGGTGGTGAAGAACGTCGCCGGGTTCGACCTGCCCAAGCTGATGGTCGGCTCGCTGGGGAGCCTGGGGCTCATCGCCTCGGTGACCTTCCGCCTCCACCCCGCTCCCGAGGCGGCGAGCACGGTGCGCTTCCCCGCTGCGCCACCGGAGGCGCTGCACCGGGTCGTCCAGGCGATGCGCAAGGAGCAGCTCGAGCCGGCGGCGGTGGCGGCGCTGGGTGGCACCGGCAGCTTCGAGCTGGGCGTGCGCTTCGAAGGCTTCGAGGCCGGCGTCCGGCAGCAGCGCGACCGCCTCCTCGCCCTGGCCCGTCCGCTCGAGCTACCCGCCGAGCTGCTCGACTCCGCCGGGGCAGACGCCTTCTGGAGCCGCCACGCCTCGGTGCGCGAGGCGCCGGCCAGCTTCCGGGCCAAGCTGGCCACCCTCCCCACCGAGGTGCCCCGGGCGGCGTCCGAGGCCTGGGCGCCGCTGCGCGAGGTCCTCCGCGCGGCGCGCTCGGTGCTCTACCCCACCCTGGGGCTGGGCTTCGTCGCCGGGGAGGTCCAGGACGCGGGCGTGCTCGCCGACCGGATCGCCCGCGCGCGCGCAGCGCTCGCCCCGCGCGGAGGCGGGCTCGTCCTGCACGCCGCCCCGGCAGCGCTGCGCTCTCTGACCGAGGTCTGGGGACCCACGCCGCCGGCGGCCGCACTCTTCGCCAGGGTGAAGTCGGCGCTCGACCCCGAGCAACGGCTCGCCCCGGGGCGCAGCGCGGGAGGAGTGTGAGGGCCATGGCCGGACGCGAGCTGCTCGACGACTGCGTGCACTGCGGCTTCTGCCTCCCGCACTGCCCCACCTACCAGTCCTGGGGCGAGGAGATGGACAGCCCCCGCGGCCGCATCGACCTCATGAAGGCGCTGCGCGACGGACGCATCGCCCTCACCCCTCGGGTGGTGACCCACTTCGACCGCTGCCTGGGCTGCATGGCCTGCGTCACCGCCTGCCCCTCGGGGGTGAAGTACGGGACGCTCATCGAGCACACCCGGGCGCGGGTGGAGGCCTCCCACCTGCGCAGCCTCGGCGACCGGCTCTTCCGCGGCCTGGTCTTCGCCCTCTTCCCACATCCGAGCCGCCTCCGGGCGATGCTCCTCCCCTTGTGGCTCTACGTCGCCAGCGGGCTGCAGTGGCTGGTGCGGGCGAGCGGCATCCTCCGGCTCCTCCCCGCCCGGCTCCGTCAACTGGAGGCGATGCTCCCTCCGGTGAGCCGGGCACACCTCACCGCCTCGCTCCCGGCGCACGTCTCACCCGCCGGCCCGGCCCGGGCGGTGGTCGGGCTCGTCTCCGGCTGCGTGCAGGGCGTCTTCTTCCCCTCGGTCAACCAGGCCACCGTCCGGGTGCTGGTCGCGGAGGGGTGCGAGGTCCGCGTTCCTGACGCTCAGGGCTGCTGCGGCGCGCTCTCGCTCCACACCGGGCGGGCGGTGGAGGGCCTGGCCATGGCCCGCGCGCTCATCGCCCGGTTCGAGGCGGCCGGCGTGGAGACGGTGGTGGTCAACTCCGCCGGGTGCGGGAGCACGCTCAAGGAGTACGGCCACCTCCTCGCCCGCGACCCGGCCTGGGCGGAGCGCGCCCGTGCCTTCTCCGCCAAGGTGCGAGACGTGAGCGAGTTCCTGGTCGGGCTCGGTCCGCGCGCCGTGCGCCGGCCTCTCCACGCCCGCATCGCCTACCACGACGCCTGCCATCTGGCGCACGCCCAGGGCATCCGCGCCCAGCCCCGCGCGCTGCTCAGGTCCATCCCCGGCGTGCAGCTGGTCGAGATTCCCGACGGCGAGACCTGTTGCGGCAGCGCCGGAACCTACAACCTGCTCGAGCCGGAGAGCAGCGAGGAGATCGGGCGGCGCAAGGTGGCCTCCGTCCTGAGCACGCGCTGCGACCTGCTCGCCAGCGCCAACCCGGGGTGCACGCTGCAGATCCAGAAGCTGCTGCGCGAGGAGGGCAAGACGCTGGCCGCGGCGCACCCGGTGGAGATCCTGGATGCTTCCCTGCGGGGAGTCACCGTCGACGGCCTCCCTGCCGCACGGGTCGAGAGCGCGCCCGCCGCCGAGCGCAAGGCCTCCTGACCGAGGCTCTGGGCGCGCTCGCTCTAGAAGCAGAGCCCGGCGTCGACGCCACCGTCGTCCGTCCCACCGTCGCCGACGCCGCCGTCGCCTGTTCCGGCGTCGAGGACGAAGGAGTACGGGCACCAGGTGGCGTCGAACGTGCCCTGGACGCGCTGCGCGGTGGTGAAGACGACGTCGTAGGAGCCCACTGCATGGCCGCCGTCGACGCGGTCGATCGAGCTCAGGGTGACCGTGCCGCTTACCCCCAGCGGAGGATTCACCGCTAAGCACGTCGAATCGGAGGAGTATTCGTAAACAGTGGACCACTTGTCGACGCGGGGCAGGTTTAGGAGAGAGATGGTCACGTTGTAGGTCCCCTGCGTAACTGGGGCCGTGGTGGCGGTGGTCACGGCATTGAGAAAGGTGAATCCCAACGAGTTGGTGTCTTTGAGTCTGTCCAGGCCGATGCCGGCGTTGAACAGATCGCAAATCCCGGTGTGGTCGCTGAGGAGCAGGCCAACGAGGTTATCCGGAGGGCCGAAGTCGATGAAGATCGAGTCGTTGACGTCGAACCCCAGACCGGCATCGCTGATCGGCTGCGTCGGCAGGGAGCTCTTGCACCCCGGCAGCGCACCGACGACGAGCGGCGCCAGGGCGCCGAGGGTCCAGAACATCCGCCGCATGCCAGAAGCTCCCGTGTTCAAAGGGGTGTCCCGCTCAGACGCTGCCCGGGCTCGGCGATTCAGACGCTCTGCGCCTGCTCACGCGCGGACACGGTGATTGCCTCGATGAAGGCCCGGTCCGCCGGCCGGGCCTCGGTCACCGGAGCCGCCGAGCCGCGCACCCGCCGGCTGTACAGGCTCAGGGAGGGATCGGTGATGAAACGCAGAAGGAGCCGGCTCCAGCTCCGGTGCCAGTGGAGCGAGTCGTAGAGCTCCGGGGCCATGGCCCTCACCTTCGGGAGCCGCGACCAGGGCACCATCATCAGATCGTGGTGCTCGTTGTGGTAGCCGACGTTGAAGGCGATGCGGTTGAGCGGGCCGTAATAGGAGAAGGTCTCCTGGTCGCCGGGCACGGTGAGGTAGTGCTCCTGGATCCAGCGCGCCCCCACCGGGTGCAGGCCGATGGCGAAGATGGAGGACAGGAAGAGGTAGAGCAGCGCCCGCCAGCCGAAGGCTCCGAGCACCGCCCCGATGAAGGCGACGTTGACCGCGATGTTGGCCGCGTACCAGCCGTCCCAGAGCTTGATCTTCTTCAGCCGGGGAACGCGGAGCGCCTGCCAGAACCAGAAGGTGAAGAGCCAGAGCGCCTTGCGCAGCGTCCCGTTCCCCACCACCCGGGCCTCGAGCGGGCCGGCCAGGTCGGCGTCCAGATCCGGGTCCCCCTGGAAGCGGTGATGGAGGAGGTGGTACTTGCGGAAGGGGATGGCGGCCGGGAAGAGGATGGGCAGGCCGGCGAAGATCTGCAGGACGGCGTTCGCCCTCGGCCGCTGGAAGATGACCAGGTTGTGGGTCAGGTCGTGGATGAGGACCCACAGGCCATGCACGGCGAGCGCGCCGAAGAGCCAGGCCGCGGCGGCGATGAGCCACCACGGCTGCTCGCGGAGGGCCCAGGCCGCCGCCACCTGGGCGGCGACGAGGAGCACCACCCACACCGCGCTCATCGGCTCGCTGCGGGACATGAACAGGGAGCGCACCTCGGGATGCGTCCGGAGCAGGGTGCGGGTGCGCTCCAGGTGCGGCTCCGGGTAGCTGACGGCGTCGAAGTGCAGTTCTGAGGACGACATGAGGGGCGCACCCTATATGCGAAAACGGCCCGTTCGTCTTCTCCTCAGCCCCAGGGAGCGGGCGTTCCAGAAAGTCGAGCGAGATCGGGGGCCTACGCCAATCGGTCGCCGGGTCAGCTCTCGGCCTTGGGAGCGCGAGTCATCAGCTCCACTACTGCCCGCTTGGGCTCCTTGCCCTCGAAGAGGATGGCGTACACCTGGTCGCAGATGGGGAGCTCGACCCCCGTCTTGACCGAGAGGTCCCGCGCGCTCTGCGCCGTCTTCACCCCCTCGGCGACCTGGTTCATCTCCCCGAGGACTTCTTGGAGTCGCCTCCCCTTCCCCAGCTCCACCCCCACCCGGCGGTTGCGTGACAGGTCGCCGGTGCAGGTGAGGACCAGGTCGCCCATCCCGGCCAGCCCGGCCAGGGTGATCGGGTTGGCCCCCTGGCGCACGGAGATGCGGGTGATCTCCGCCAGCCCCCGGGTGATCAGCGCCGCCCGGGCGTTGTGGCCGAAGCCGAGCCCGTCCGAGATGCCCGCGGCGATGGCGATGCAGTTCTTCAGCGCGCCGCCCATCTGCACCCCCACCACGTCGGTGCTGGTGTAGGTCCGGAAGCTCTCCGTCTGCAGCGCCTTCTGGATGCGGAGCGCGACGCGGTCCCAGCGGCTGGCGATGGTCACCACGGTGGGCATCCTCAGGGCCAGCTCCTTGGCGAAGGAGGGACCGGAGAGGATGGCCACGTAGGGGTGGAAGATCTCCGGCAGGCAGTCCTCCAGCACCTCGGTCATGGTCATCAGCGTGCCGTTCTCGATTCCCTTGGCCACGGTGACGATGGGGACCTGCTGGGGCAGCCACGGCAGGGCGCGCTTGATGACCTCCCGGCTGGCCTGGCTGGGGATGGCCACCACCACCAGCTCGGCGCCGTCGAGCGCGTCGGTGAGATCGCTCGAGGCGCGCACGCGCTCGCTGAGGCGGATGCCGGGCAGGTAGGCGGGATTCTCGTGCCGGCCGTTGATCGCCTCCACGGCCTCGGTTTCGCGGCCCCACACCCGGACCTCGGAGCAGTTGATGGCCAGGGTGTTGGCCAGCGCCGTCCCGAAGGAGCCCGACCCCAGTACCGCAGCACGCATGGACGAGCAGCGTACCCCAAGGCCGGGGGCCTTGCGCCCGGCCGTGCGGCCGGTGAAAACCGCCTCCCGGAGCCGCCGCCGTGCCCAACCCCTCCTACGATCTGCTCAGCTTCCGGCGTACCTTCGCCCTGCTCATGGTCCTCGTCGCGCTGCCCTCGGCCGGGCTGAGCGGGCTGGGCGTGGTGGCCATCCTCAACGAGCGGGCGGCAGTGGAGCACCGGATGGCTGCGGTGTGGCACAGCCGGCTGGACCTCCTCGCCACCCGCTTCCGGCAGGCGCTCGAGGCGTGCAGCGTGACCCCCGGTCCCGACGGCTCGGTGGAGGTCCGCACCCCCTCCGGGCGCTCCCTGGCCGAGGAGAGCTTCCAGGTCCATGGCGACGCGGTGCTCGCCCCCACCGCGGGGCTGGCGGCCGCGCTCACCCCGCTCCGGAGCCAGCTGGCCTTCCTTCCCAGCCGCCCCTCGTTCCTCTCCGTCCCCGGGCCGGAGCGGCCCTACCTCATCGTCGCCGAGCGCATCGCCGATGGCGCGGCGGGGGCCCGGCTGGACGAGACCCAGCTCGACGGCCTGCTCGACGACACCGGACGCGACCTGTTGGGCAAGGACGAGGCGGTGCACTTTGCCCTCGCCCCGGCGGTGAAGCCGGAGAGCCCGCCCGGCCTGGTGGGCCGCCTCATGTCCGGAGTGGCCACCGCCCGGACCGCCCTCGGTCCGACGCCGGTGGCCAGCCGGCCCCTCTCCGCTCCCTTCCAGGAGTTCCAGCTCCAGGTCGTGCCCCAGAGCGGCGATCCGGTGGCCGCCGCCTCGACCCGGAACCGGCTCATCTACGGGCTCCTGCTCGGCGTGTTCTACGTCACCTTCGTGGTGGGCGTGGTCTACACCGCGCGGGCGCTCTACCTGCATGCGCGGCTCTCCCGCCTGAAGACGGACTTCGTCAGCCTGGTGAGCCACGAGCTGCGCACCCCGCTCACGTCGATCCGGATGTTCATCGAGACCCTGGCCCTGGGGCGGGTGGCGGACGAGCGGCAGACGAAGGAGGTCCTCGGGCTCCTCAAGCGCGAGACGGAGCGGCTCTCGGAGATGATCGAGACCGTGCTCGACTGGTCGCGGCTGGAGAGCGGCCGCCAGGCGTTCAAGAAGGAGCGGCTGGAGGTGAAGCAGGTGGTGGACAGCTCGGTGGAGGCCTTCCGGGCGCAGCGGCTGGAGGCGACGGTGGCGCTCTCCACCGACGTCCCGGATGGCCTCCCGCCCATCGAGGGGGACCGGGAGGCGCTGGCCGGCGCGCTGCTCAACCTCCTCCACAATGCCTACAAGTACGGCGGGGAGGAGAAGCGCATCGCGCTGCGCGCGCACTCCGAGAAGAAGGGCGTGGCCATCGAGGTGGAGGACCACGGGGTAGGCATCTCCAAGCGGGACCGGAGGCGCGTCTTCGACCGCTTCTACCGCGCGGACAACCTCCTCACCCGCGACACCGAGGGCTCGGGCCTCGGGCTCTCCATCTCCCGGCGCATCGTGGAGGCCCACGGCGGCTCGCTCACCCTGGAGAGCGAGATCGGCCGGGGGAGCACCTTTACCGTTCACCTCCCCCGGGCGCGGGCATGAGCGGCGAGCCGGGCCGCATCCTGGTGGTGGAGGACGACCTCTCCATCCTCACCGGCGTGTCCATGAACCTGCGCTTCGAGGGCTACCAGGTGCTCCAGGCGCAGGACGGGAGCCGCGGGCTGGAGCTGGCGGTGCAGGAGTCTCCCGACCTGGTCGTCCTGGACGTGATGCTCCCCAAGATGAACGGCTACGAGGTGGTCCGCGAGCTGCGGCGCCGCGGGCTTCGCACGCCAGTGCTCATGCTCTCCGCCAAGGGGATGGAGCGGGACAAGGTGCTCGGGCTCGACCTGGGGGCGGACGACTACGTGGTCAAGCCCTTCGGCGTCTCCGAGCTCCTGGCGCGGGTGAAGGCCCTGCTCCGCCGGCGCTACGGAGAGGAGGGGACGGTCATTCGCTTCGGCGACGTGGCGGTGGACCTGGAGGGCAAGCGCGTGGTCCGGGCCGGGGCGCCGGTGGAGATTACCGCCCAGGAGTTTCGCCTCCTGGCCACGCTCCTCTCCCACCCGGGGCGCATCTTCACCCGCGAGGAGCTCCTTTCCGGGGCCTGGGGCCTGGACTACGAGGGCACGCCCCGCACGGTGGACACCTTCATGCGCCAGCTGCGGGCCAAGCTCGAGCCGGATCCGGACCAGCCCCGCTACTTCGTCACGTCGCGGGGCATGGGCTACCGCTTCGAGCGCGACGCCGCCCGAGAATGAGACTCCCTTGCAGGAGCCTCGGTGCAGACGGCGAATTCGTGCGGTAGAAGGTGCGTCCCCCCAGGAACATCGCAGGAGGCAAGGAGATGAACATGGTGCGTCACGTCCTCGTGCTCGGCATGGTGGTGGCGTCGGTGGCGACCGCCCAGACACCGCCTCCGGCTCAGGGAGCCCCTCCGGCCGCTCCCCCTCCCGCGCCCGCCGCTCCTGCGGCCCCCTCCACTGCGGCCGTGCAACCTCCGCTTCCGGCCCGCCAGCTGGGCCTCATCGTGTACCCGGCGAAGAACCAGGACGTGAACCAGCAGTCCAAGGACGAGACCGAGTGCTACGCCTGGGCGAAGCAGCAGACCGGGGTCGACCCGGCCACCCTCACCGCCAATCCCCAGACCGCTGCCGCCGTCCAGCAGCAGGCCTCGGCGCAGAGCCAGGGCACGGCGGTCAAGTCGACGGCCAAGGGAGCCGCCGCCGGAGCGGCCATCGGCGCCATCTCCGGGGATGCCGGCAAGGGAGCGGCCATCGGAGCCACCGCTGGAGCCATGGGCGGCGTGAGCAAGAAGGTGAAGTCCCAGAAGCAAGCGGCGGCGCAGGGGCAGCAGGCCGCCCAGGCCGAGGCGCAGGGGAAGATGGACACCTTCAAGAAGGCGATGAACGCCTGCCTGACCGGACGGGGCTACACGGTTCAGTGAGCCGGGGGAGAGGGACCGGCGCTCAGACCGTCTCCACCACCTTCTGCAGCCAGCGCACGAAGGCCTCCGGCGAGAGGAAGGTGAGGTCGAGGTGGCCGATGCGCAGGCGGTTGGCGCCGCCGAGCAGCGTCGGGACGTTGGCCTGGAGCGGCACGCCGTCGGCCATCGTCCCGTTCCGGCTGGCCGCGTCGGCCAGCGCCCAGCGCAGGGAGGTGGGCTCGCGCTGGAGGTAGGCGTGAAAGCGGCTGATGCTCTTGTGAGGGAGCACCACGTCGTTCACCGACGCCCGGCCGACGGAGATGCCCTCCTGGAACGGATTGGGCTGCGACTCGGACTTGGCCACCAGGAAGACGACCGGATTGTCGGTGGTGGGGACGTGCGCCGGCTGCACCGTCCAGTCCGCGTCGTCGAAGAGGCCGGCCTCCCAGACCAGCACCGGGGTGGTGACCGACTCGGTCAGCGCCGCCTCGTCGTCCACGAAGCGCCGGACGTAGTCGGTCAACGGAGAGACGCGGGGGAGCTCCACGGCCACGACCCGCGAGCATCGAGCACCCCTCCGCGCGCTTCAAGTTCCCGCGCCGGCGACGTAAAGAGCACCGGTGTATGTACCGTCGCTACACCATCCACCGGGACGGTGACCTTCTCGTCGAGGAGCTCGACCCGTCCGGAAAGCCCATCGACCCCGAGCCGGTGACCGCCGAGGACCGGCTTCCGGTGGAAGTCACCGTCCTCGCCGCCGACACCCTGGACGCCAAGGCACAGCTCCTCGACTTGCTCGAGCTGGCGCTGGAGATGGAGTCCGCCCCCGAGGAGCCGAAGCGCTAGCGGGCTCTCACCGCCGCCGGGCGGCGACGACCATCACCGCATCGCCCGGCCTCCACGCCTTGCCGTCGAAGCCGCCGTCGCGGGTGTGCGCCTGGAGACCGGCCGCCTGCAGCGCCGCGTCCACCTCCCAGGCGGTGAAGGGCCGGAGCAGGAGCCGGCGGATGGAAGGCCCGGCCCGCGCCTGCCCCCGCGTCTCGCGCAAGTGCGGGGTGAACACCGCCCGCTCCGAGGCCACCGCGTCGTGCGGGCCTTCCTCGTCCTCCGGCGCCAGGTACCGCCGCGGCGGGAGCGCGGCGTCGAAGACGAAGGGCGCGTCGGCGGCGAGGTGCGCGGCGGCGGTGGCGAAGAGCGATTCCAGGTCCACCCGCGAGGCCATCAGCGCCAGCGCGTTCTGCGGGGCGAACACCGCCTGGAACCTGCGCGCCAGGCGCAGGGAGCGCAGGTCGGCGCGCATCAGCTGCCAGCGCTCCTGCGCTTCGGGGGCGAGCTCGCTCCGCGCCTCCTCTGCCCGCTCCACCATGCGAGCGCTCGGGTCCACCGCCGTCACCCGGGCGCCCCGGCTGACCAGGGCGCGCACCACCCGCCCGTCGGCGCTGCCCAGGACGAGCGCCTCGCCCGGGCTCGGGGGCAGGTACTCGGCGTAGCGCCGCACGTCGGCGTCCACGTCGCTCACCAGCGAGAGCGCCCGTCTTCGACCTTCTCCGCGTTTCATCTCCAGCTCGCCCGCCCTGTCCCTAGCATGGACAGGGAGGTGTCGTGGGGCCGACGTGGGGAGCGCTCGCACCCCGCCGGCGCCCGTGGCGTCATGACCCGAAGCCCGTACAATGTGGCCTCCACCCCTCATGAGCACGACCACGGCGCCGAACCCGACGATTCCAGCGCACACCGTGCTCGGCGCTCGCGCAGCGCTCGGGGAACGGCTCGGTTTCCAGGATTTTCATCTCGTCCTCCTCAACACCGAGAACGCGGGCAAGTCCTTCCCCATCCGTGACGAGACGCTGAAGATCGGCAAGGCGCCGGAGAGCGACGTGGTCATCGACTCGCCCACGGTGAGCCGCAACCACCTCATCATCCGCCGGCAGGGTGACCGTTTCCTGGTGCAGGACCTGGCCTCGACCAACGGGACGTTCATCGACGGCGCCCAGGTCCGCGAAGCCTACCTCAAGCCCGGCCAGCTGCTCGAGCTGGGCGACGTGCAGCTCCGCTTCCAGTCGACGCTGCAGCCGGTCCGCATCGCGCCGATCAACGAGGACCGCCTGGGAGAGCTGGTGGGCAAGAGCGTGCCCATGCGCCAGATCTTCGCTCTCCTCAAGCGCATCGCCCCCACCGACTCCACCCTCCTCCTCGTCGGCGAGACGGGGAGCGGCAAGGGGGTGGTGGCCAAGGCGGTGCACCAGCTCAGCCCGCGCAAGGCCGGTCCGCTGGTGGTCTTCGACTGCGCCGCGGTGAGCGACAGCCTCATCGAGAGCGAGCTCTTCGGCCACGAGAAGGGCGCCTTCACCGGCGCGGTGGCCCAGCGGGTGGGGTGCCTGGAGCGCGCCAACGGCGGCACTCTCTTCCTCGACGAGATCGACGACCTGGCCATGGACCTCCAGCCCAAGCTGCTGCGGGCCATCGAGGACCGCGAGTTCCGGAGGCTGGGGGCCTCGGGGACCTCGGTGGCCTTCGACGCGCGCATCGTCGCCGCGAGCAAGAAGGACCTCTGGGCGGAGACGCAGGCCGGCCGGTTCCGCGAGGACCTCTACTTCCGGCTCTCCGTGTTCACCGTCAGCCTTCCGGCGCTGCGCGACCGCAAGGAGGACATCCCGCTCCTGGTGGACGCCTTCGCCGCCGAGCCGCTCTGGGAGAAGCTCCCCCAGGGGGTGCGCGAGCAGTTCACCGCCCACACCTGGCCGGGCAACGTCCGCGAGCTGCGCAACGCCCTGGAGCGGGCGCGGGCGATGGTGGAGATGCCCGAGCTGACCTCCAACTCGCTCCTGCGCGAGTTCGTGCAAGGCCAAGGGGCGGCGGCGCCGGGCGGCGACTTCCTTCCCGCCGCCTACAGCGGTCCGTTCAAGGAGTGCAAGGAGGACCTGGTACGCGCCTTCGAGCGCGAGTACCTGACCCGGCTCCTCGCCCGGGCCAAGGGCAACGTGGCCAAGGCCGCCCGCGAGGCGGAGCTGGACCGGAAGCACCTCTACTCGCTCCTCCACAAGTACGGCCTCGTCCAGTCCGACTCCGAATGATGCGCCGGCGCTCGGGCCTTCTCCTCGCGGCCGCCGTCGCGGCCGTCGCCCTCGCCGTGGGCGAGCTGGCGCTCCACCTCCGCGGTCCGGTCCCGGTGCTCCGCGACCTCGGCCCCCGGCAGGTGAGCAACCAGACCTCCCAGCCGCTCCAGCTGGTGGGGGACCACTTCTACCCGGGCATGACGCTCGTCCTCGGGGCGCCCTTCCAGCGGGAGCTCCCGGTGACCGTGCTCGATGCGCGGCACGCCTACGCCCGGCTTCCGGCCGACCTCACCCTCCCGGCGCGGACGGTGCAGGTGGCGGTCCCGGTCCATCTCTCGCGCGCGCGATCCGCCCGCCCGGTGACGCTCCTGGTGGTGAACGACCAGGGCTTCCCGGACCTGACCTCGCTGGCCACCACCCCGGACGGCGCGCGGGTGTGGGCGGCGTCGGTCACCACCGATCAGCTCCTCGGCGTAGACCCGTCCACCGGCCAGGTGGCGGCGGTGCCGGGAGGAGACGGCCCCTCCGCGCTCGCCGCCTGGGCCGCGGGGGGAAGGCAGTGGCTGGCGGTGGCCCACGCCTGGGCGCCGGAGCTGTGGGTCTGCGACGGCATCACCGGGGCCCGGGTGCGCACCCTGCCCGCTCCGGCCAACGCCACCGGCCTGCTCGTCCTCCCCGACCGCAACCTCGTACTCGTCGCCGAGCACGCCACGGACACCGTGGTCGCCCTCTCGCTCGACGAGGGGAAGGTGCGCTGGCGCGCCCGGGTTGCGCCCAATCCCAAGCCGCTCGCCCTGGCCGGGGAGGCGGTGGTGGTAGGGAGCCAGCAGTCGGGAGACCTGGAGGCGGTCAAGCTCGACGACGGTTCGGTGGGAGCGGCCATCGCTCCCGGGCCGGCCACGCCCATCCTCGGCGGCCACACCGAGCCCTACGCCAAGTACGCCATGGGCGGGAAGGCGCCCCGCGACCTGGCCTGGTCAGCGTCGCTCGGCCGGCTGTTCGTCACCTCCGTCGGCCCGAACATCGGGCCCAATCCGGACCGGATGGAGGTCTCGATGAACGGCGGGGTGGGGGTGGTGGACCCCGCCCGCGGCGTCTTCGAGCGACACCTCGGCTTCGGCTGGGGCGTTCCCCAGGGGCTCGTCCTCGACGAGCAGGCCGGTGTGCTCTACCTGGCGGACATCGGCACCGGGCTGGTGCGCGGTCTCGACGCGCGCGCCCTGGCCAAGGACGACGCCTCCGCCCGGAAGGCGCCTCTCTTCGCGCTGGCCATCCCGCCGCCGGAAGGGTTCCCCACCGCGCGCCCGGCCGAGGACTACGGCATCAAGGGACGGGCCGGCGTGGAGATGCACTCCGGGCCCCAGGCGCTGGCCCTCTCCCCGGACGGCGGAACGCTGTGGGTGCTCGACCGCTTCACCGGAACGCTGGCCGAGCTCGACGTCCGGGGCGCCCGCCAGGGCAAGGCGCTCCTCCGCCGCCAGATCCGGCTCCTGGACGTGCTCTCTCAGCCCGACCGGCGGCTGGGCCAGGTCCTCTACTTCACCGACATGGGCCACTCCTCCATGTCCTGCGACGCCTGCCACCTGGAGGGGCACACCGAGGGCGTGCTCTTCGAGAAGACGCGGCCCTTGCGCATCTACCGGAGCCCTACGGTGCGCGGGACGCGCGAGACGCCGCCCTACTTCACGCCGGCGAGCACCTTTACCCTCGAGCAGACGATGATCACTGTCGGCGACCGGAACCGGTACTTCAACCCCCGGCTCACCGAGGCCGAGGTCCGGCGGCTGTCACTCTTCGCCGCGGCGCTGTCCCTGCTTCCCAACCCGTTCGTCGGTCCGGACGGCGCGCCTCCGGCCACGGTGAGGCTGCCCGACGGACAGACCGGCGATGCACGCGCCGGTCTTCTGCTCTTCGAGGGAAAGGCCGGGTGCGCCGCCTGCCACCCGGCGCCCTACTTCACCCTCGACCAGGAGCGGGCCACGCGCGGCCAGTACATCGACGTGGGCACGCCCCGGCTGCTCCCCCTCCGCCCCGACCTCCAGGACTCCACCTACGTCGGCATGCCGCCTCCCGCGCTGGCCGGAGCGTGGGACGTGTTTCCCATGCTCAGCACCGGAGCAGCCGGCCTGAGCGTGGGCACCGACGGAAAGTTGCACGTGCGCACCAGCTTCGTGCTCCGCGACATCGTGGAAAACTACAATCACGCACCCGCGCCCAGGTCCGAGCTGACCGCGCGCGAGCGAAACGATCTCCTCGCCTACTTGATGACGCTGTAGAGTCCATGCGATGTCGCGCGCGGCCCGGGCGTCACGAAGAGCAGTGCAGCGAGCGGCGCGAGCGTAGCTGGGCAAGGCCACCTCCACGATGCGACATCTCTCGATCTTCCTACTCGCCGCGGCGGTCGCCTCCACCCTGGCCTGCACCGACGCCGGCGTTTACGCCCTGCAGGGCGGCGGCGTGCCCGGGCCGGACCGCACGGCGTTCGAGGGGGTGGTCTGCGTCCCGCTGGCGCAGGGCTCGGCCTTTCCGGTGAAGATCGTCTTCGCCGTCGAGGGCGGCTCGACGACCATGCCCCAGGCCACCGGCGCGGCGGTGATCACCGCCATCCAGGACGTGGTCGGGCTCCTGGCCACCAGCGACAGCTACACCTTCCTCACCTACCACGTCACCGCCGAGGGATTTCAGGGAGCCTTCAGCACCGCCACCGACCTCTCCGCCGCGCTGGCGCTCTACCCCACCTTCCAGGAGACCGGGCCGGTGAGCATCAGCTCGGCGCTCCAGCTGGCGAAGAGCTTCATCTCCGGGGACATGCAGGTCTCCTGCCGGGGCACGGTGAACCGGACCCGCTACCTGGTCGTCCTCATCGAGGGAAGCCGGGACACGAGCTGTCTCTACCCCTCCATCTACGCCGGCATCGACACCGCCTGCCTGGCCCTGCCCGACCCGTCGCAGTGCGCGGCCTGCGAGCTCCAGAAGCGCACCGGCGAGGTGAAGGCGCTGGAGCAGCAGTTCAACGCCGGCGAGGTGGTCGTCCAACCGATCTACGTCACGGACACCAATCCCCCCGACCCCGACCTGACCACGGTGATCAACCCGGCAATCTCCCAGAGCGGCGGCTCGCAGCCCCTGGTGGCCACCTCGGCCACCATCGACACCGTGCTCAAGCAGGTGAACTTCGCCTCGCTCCAGCGCGACCTGGCCCTGAAGCGCTTCTTCGCCTTCAACCGCAACGCCCTCGCCCGGCGCGGGCAGCAGCTGGTGGACTCGGACGGGGACGGGCTCTCCGACGACGAGGAGCGCGATGCCGGCACCGACCCGCTCAACCCGGACACCGACGGGGACGGCATCAACGACGGACTGGAGCGGAAGATGGGGCTCGACCCGCTGGTGGTGAACACCATCACCTCCTGCAACCCGTTCCTGGACACCGACCAGGACAAGCTCAACGACTGCGAGGAGCGGGTGCTGGGGACGGATGCCTGCGTGGCCGACACCGACGGGGACGGCTTCAGCGACCTGGTGGAGCTCAACTCCCAGACCAATCCCCAGGTCCCCGAGGACCTCATCGACCAGGACCGCGACGGGGTGAGCAATGCCGACGAGGTGATGGCCCACTCCGACGTGCTCAGCGCCGACCAGGCCTACATTGCCGACCGCGGCTACCAGTACCAGATCGTCGACGCCCAGCCGACTGTCGACGGCCGGGCCTGCTTCACGGTGCGGGTGGACAACGTCTCCCTGGTGCACACCCAGTCCCGCCCCAACCCGCCCCTGTCGCCCATTCCCGAGGGGAACAACGAGATCTACCTCTTCCTCCAGTCCGGCCGGCCGAACGATCCGCACGGCTCGGGCATCGCCTCGGTGCTGACCAAGGAAGTGAACTTCATCCCGCCGAGCACGAAGAGCCCCTCGGGCGTGATCTCTTTTCAGCCCGACGACTTCGTGGTGGGCCAGTGAGGAAGTGGGGGGCTGACTCCCCAGCGCGATCGGGGTGCCGGGTCCACATCCGCCAGGCCGCCCAGCACGAGAAACGAACAAACCAGCGAATTTGCTGAGGTACATCGGAAGTGCGGCACGCGGATCTGCTTTTGCAGATGCGCCCCGCCGTGAAAGGAGTAGCAATGACGAACGCACGTATCGCTTGGACTGTGGCTCTGGGCGCGTCGCTGTTCTGGGCGGTGCCTGCCTTCGCCCAGTCGCAGCCCGACAACCCGGAGTGTCTCGGAACGCAGTGTGGCGCCCCGGCCGAGGAGGGCGGCGGCTGCGGCTGTAGCTGCGGTTGCTCGGTGTGGGTGAGCTACACCGACGACGGCAAGACGCTTTCCTACACCGATGATGCCGACGGCGACGGCAAGGCCGACGGCTACGACAACTGCCCCTTCGTCG
>Ga0335082_10004082_pt1 | contig 15873 bp, 9 predicted proteins | sample Lox_Sample_41_FD_206718 | JGI IMG/M metagenome (GOLD analysis project Ga0335082, IMG submission 206718) | Soil microbial communities from Loxahatchee National Wildlife Refuge, Florida, United States - Lox_Sample_4.1 | ecosystem: Environmental > Terrestrial > Soil > Wetlands | place: USA: Florida...
AGTCGAGTTCCTTCTCTCCGGGAGTTCTGACTCTCCTTTGTTACGTAGTTTGTTGCAGCGGGGGGCGGGAGCCGTGGGGGGATTCGCGGCCAAAAGAGTCAGCGCGGGCTACACCAGTTAAAGATGAGGAAAGCGCAACTACCGCGGATTTCCTCGTATCAAGGCACAGCAGGAATGCATGCTCTGTTCGCCGCGAATCCCCCCACGGCTCCCGCCCCCCTGCTGTCGGCACAATGTATGTGGTGCGGCAAAGCGGAACCCATTACAACCGGGCAGGTTCATGGGAAAATTTCGATCCGCACTGTCAGAAATGCTCGCCTTTACCCACATCGGTCAATTCGACCGTTTTTCTCATCCCTCCCCGTTCCCAGGCGCTCGCCTGCCAATTGTCTGCCCCTCTCTCCGTCGCAATCCAGGGTGGGACGCTGGCCTGAAAGTAGGTTGCAAGGGCATTGAGATACGGTTCGTACAACAGACGCAATCCCTCCAGTTTCCGGTCGGCGGCATCTCCCATGCGCAGCTTTATGCCATCGGCCGTCAGGTGGGCGCGGAGGGCAGCCAGTCTCTCGGGAGGCAGGCGATCGTGCGTCGGCTCATTCGGCTTGGTCCTGAAAACAAGGGAAAGATCGACCAGGGCGTGGCGAGCCATGGCGAAGGTGAGCTCCGCCTGGCGCTCGCAAGCTCCCTCCACGCCTGCCATGACAAGGGCGCAGGTATCGAGGACCGCCGTCAGGGCTCCGAGCCATGACTGGTTATCGTGCTGGGAACGGAAGTAGGCAAGCACCGGATACGAAAGGTGCCCTTCGAGAAATTCGGCCGACCACTGCTCCCACTCGTGAAGAAGCTCCCGGAGCGCTTCCATGCCCCGCTCATGACCATGCCGGCGCAACATCTCCGCGGCGGTCGGCGGCGAACCGGCACGGGCATCCAGGAGAGAGATGCTCATCTCGCGGCGGGCAAACGACTGGTTGAGGGCCGGAAGGTACCCGATCACCAGAGCGAGAAAACCGAAACCCATACCCGACTCGACCACCACAAGAAAGCGCGCCAGCGTGGTCTGGGGAATGACATCCCCCAGTCCGAGGGTGAAAAAAGTAGTGCCGCTCAGGTAGAGGTCGACGGCGAAGCCTCCATTGCCGTCATGGGTCATGACTGCCGAGCCGGCGGCCCAGTGGAGGAGGCCGAAGCCGACAATCAACCCGGCCGCCCACACACTCAGAAGGAGGAGAAGCGACAGGGGGCCGAAATAGCTGAGCCAGGTTTCCCGCCGCCTGATAGGGACCAGGAAACGGACCATCCTCGACCAGGGACGCCACGAATTCCGGTAGAAAAAGCGGGTGAGCCGGAACCTGCGGGTGACCCGGCGGGGGAGAACCACGGTCTCGAACCCTTCCCACAGTACCCCGAAAATCAGTGCCGCCCCGAGTAATGCCGCTGCAATCTCCACGTCTCCTCCATCTCCTGATGCAGACACCATCCTGTATGAGCGGAATACGCTGCGTTACTCTTTTCCGGTAAGCCCGATCGACTGGACGACGCTCCCCTCCACGATACCGGTGCCGGGATGGAAGTAGACCTTGAGGATGCCGGTGCCGGAGATGGACTGGGACTCGATGCGGGAGATGCCGTTGACCGTGGTGGAGTAGGCACGCTCGGCGATGATGACGATCCGGCGCTCCATGTCCTCCGGCGAGAGACCGGGATAGTTCCAGACCACCACCACTACCGGAATGTCGATGACCGGAAAGATGTCGACCGTCATCGGGGTAAGGGAGAGTACCCCGAGAACTAGGATCAGCAGTGCCATCACGGCAACGGTAGAAGGGCGCCGCAACGCCAGGCGGACGATCCACATAGTTGGAACCTGGTGCAGCAACCTCCCTGTATCTCCCTATCCATGAATGGGCAGAACCCCTGGAGGATGTTGTCAGCTCCCGCGTTTCGCACGGATTCGGGGCATTCCTGATGCTGCGCGACGTTCTATGAACGGTTCCTAGCTTATCGCATTTCCCTCCAATTGCAACGGCGCCATCTCCCGAACGGTACCGGCCACCTGCAGTCCCGCCGCAAAGTGCAACGCGAACCTGTCACTGCCAACGCCTCTTTCGATCGCCCTGCCCGAATTCCGAATTCCCCATCCCTCCAAAAAGAACAGCCCGCAGGCACGTCTGCGGGCTGTTCACTTCATCAATCGCTAAGGGTAGCGGCCGGACTGACAACCGGCCTCTGCGCCGTCATTTTCCTTTCTTCAGTTCCAGAAGAATCAGTTTGGCAATCGCCTTCAGGGTCTCGAATACCCCTTCGCCGGTGGCGGCGCACGCCTCGAAGTCGGGCACCCCTGTCGGATTGAGTTCCCGGCGCAGTTCATCGACGGAAACGATGTTGGGAAGATCCCGTTTGTTGTACTGGATCACGTAGGGAAGCTTGTCGAGATCGTACCCCTGCTCCTGAAGGTTGAAGCGGAGGTTTTCCACCGATTCGATGTTGGCCTCCATGCGCTCTTCCTGGGAGTCGGCAACAAAGACGACGCCATCAACCCCCTTGAGAATAAGCTTGCGGGAGGCGTCATAGAAGACCTGTCCTGGAACGGTGTAGAGATGGAAGCGGGTCTTGAATCCCCTGATCTCGCCGAGAGCCAGCGGCAGGAAATCAAAGAAGAGGGTCCGCTCAGTTTCCGTTGCAAGACTGATCATCTTGCCTTTGGCTTCGGTCGCCGTCTTCTGGTAGACAAACTGCAGGTTGGTCGTCTTGCCGCACAGGCCTGGTCCGTAATAGACGATCTTGCAGTTTATCTCACGGGAGGCGTAGTTGATGAAGGACATCTGCCTTTACCTCGAACTCATCAGCTGAAAAGATTGTCGATATCGTCGTCAGTAATCTCGGCGAAGGGGAAATCACTCTCGCCGCTTTTCTCTTTTTCTTCGGCTTTCTGCATGAGTCGTTCGAAAATTGCCGTCAGCTCATCGGAGGCCTTCTTGACCCTGAGCCGTACGAGCCCGAGGGAAGAGCGGCTGTCAAAGAGTACCACCAGGATGACCCGGCCGCCGACAATGGAAATGTGGAGGTTGTCTTTCTCTCCCTCGTGAAAGAGGATTGAGAACTCTTTTTCACCGATCAGTTTCGCAAGCCCGCCCGTGGCGGCGATGTTCCCCGCCGTCAGGGAGGCGAGAGAGGTGGTGTCAAACCGCTCCGTTTCACCCACGCCGGAGATGAGCTGGCCATTCTTGTCCACCAGAAAGATAACCTTGGCATTGGCCTCACGGAGGAGCTTCTCGATGACACCGTTTATCTGTTTGAATTCCTCATCGTACATCACCAGTTGAGGATTCGACATGTCGCTGCTCCTTGCGCTGTGCGAATTTGTATCAGCCGGCTTTTTATAGCAGAATTGTTCCGTGAATTCAAGGTATTTAACGTGTCCCGCACAGGAAGGGGCGTTCGGCGCCGGCACGGAGGAGCGGCGTAACGACAAAAAAAGCCCCGGCTGCTTGTGCCACCGGGGCTATTGCCGATCGTCACCAACCGCTACTTGTCACAGGTATCGTCGAAGTTGAGGGCGGCCAGTTTCTGGTAGTAGCCGAAGTGGCCTTTGGCCCACATTTCAGCCTTCTTCATCAGCTCGTCGTATCCCTTCGGATTGTTCTTCTTGAGGACGCGGTAGCGGTTCTCGCTGGTGGCGTACTCGCTGAACTCGATGGAAGGCGCCTTGCTGTCGAGCTGGAGAGGATTCTTGCATTCGGCAGCCAGCTGCGGGTTGTAGCGGTAGAGGGGCCAGTAACCGGAGTTGACCGCCCGCTTCTGGCCATCTACGGCCGTGGTCATGTCGATGCCGTGGGCGATACAGTGGGCATAGGCGATAATGAGGGACGGGCCGTCATAGGCCTCGGCCTCCAGCATGGCCTTGATGCACTGGGCCGGGTTGGCCAGCGATACGGCAGCGGTGTAGACCGAACCGTAGGCCATGGCCATCATCCCCAGGTCTTTCTTGCCGACCTGTTTGCCGCCGGCGGCGAACTGCGCCACGGCGCCGAACGGAGTCGCTTTGGATGCCTGACCGCCGGTGTTGGAGTAGACCTCGGTGTCGAGGACCAGCAGGTTGATGTTCTTGCCGGAGGCGATAACATGGTCGAGACCGCCGTAGCCGATGTCATAGGCCCAGCCGTCGCCGCCGATGCACCAGACCGACTTCTTCACCAGGTAATCGGCCACGGTGAGGAGCCGTTTGGCTGCCGTTTCGGGACAGCCCTTGAGAGCATCCTTCAGCTGGGCGACCCGCTTGCGCTGGGCCTCGATCCCCGCCTGGGTCGACTGGTCGGCGGTCTTGATCTCCGCCATGACCCCACGGACGGAGTCGCAGGAACTGCACGTGCACTTCGCCAGTTCGTCCACCAGCTCCAGTGCCATGGTGGTGAACTTGTCCACGGCGAGCCGCATGCCGTAGCCGAACTCGGCATTGTCCTCGAACAGCGAGTTGGACCAGGCCGGTCCCAGACCGTCGGCCCGCTGGGCGTAGGGAGTGGTGGGGAGGTTGCCGCCGTAGATGGAGGAGCAGCCGGTGGCGTTGGCAATGAGAGTCCGGTCGCCGAAAAGCTGGGTCAGCAGCTTCAGGTACGGGGTCTCGCCGCAGCCGAGGCAGGCGCCGGAGAACTCGAAGAGCGGACGGACCAGCTGGGAACCGCGGACGCTGTCCAGTTTGGCGACGGTCGGGTCAACGTCGGGGATACCGAGGAAGAATTCCCAGTTCTTCACTTCCTGGGCGCGCAGCGGAGCCTGGAACTGCATGTTGATCGCCTTGTGTTCCGGGTTCGCCTTGTCCTTGGCCGGGCAGTTGTGGACGCAGGCGCCGCAGCCGGTGCAGTCTTCCGGAGCCACCTGGATGGTGAACTTCTGCCCCTTGAACTCGGGGATCTTGCAGTCGGTGGACTTGAAGGTGGCCGGGGCGCCGGCAAGGGCCGAGGCGTCGAAGGCCTTCATCCGGATGGTGGCATGGGGGCAGACGAAGGAGCAGATGCCGCACTGGATGCAGATGGCCTCGTCCCACACCGGGATGTCCACGGCGATGTTACGCTTCTCGAACTGGGAGGTGGCGGTGGGGAAAGTCCCGTCCGCCGGCATCTTGGAAACCGGCAGGTCGTCGCCGAGGCCGGCGATGATCGGCGCAGTCGTGTCGAGAACGAATTGCGGCGCTGAAGGACTCACGACCGGCGGTTTGACGATGGTGCTGGTGGCCGTGGCCGGGACCTTCACCTCGTAGAAGTTGTTGAGGCCGGCGTCCACCGCCTTGTAGTTCATTTCCACGACCTTTTCGCCGGCCTTGCCGTAGGTCTTCTTGATGGCATCCCTGATCTCGGCAACCGCCTGGTCAAGTGGAATGATGTTGGAGATCTTGAAGAAGGCTGTCTGCATGATGACGTTGATGCGGGGGCCGAGTCCGATCTCGTTGCCGAGGCGGACGCCGTCGATCACGTAGAACTTGAGCTTCTTGTCGATGATCTGCTGCTGCACGTCGGCGGGGATCTTGTCCCAGACCTCGTCGGGTCCGTAGGGGGCGTTGAGGAGGAAGGTCGCTCCCTGCTTCGCCTTGGCGAGCATGTCGTACTTCTCCACGAAGACGAAGTTGTGGCATGCCACGAAATCGGCCTCCTGCACCAGGTACGGAGCCCGGATGTACTTCTTGCCGAAGCGCAGGTGGGAGGTGGTCATGGACCCTGCCTTCTTGGAATCATAGACGAAGTAGGCCTGGGCATTGTTGTCGGTCATCTCGCCGATGATCTTGATGGAATTCTTGTTGGCGCCGACGGTGCCATCGGAGCCGAGGCCGAAGAACATCGCCTGGTACGCGCCTTCCATTGGGTTGAAGAATGTGGGGTCAACGTCGAGGCTGCAGCCGGTCACATCCTCGGTAATCCCGACCACGAACTTGTTCTTCGGCTTGGCCGCATCCAGGTTGTCGAAGACCGCCTTGGCCTGGGTCGGCGTGAACTCCTTGGAGCCGAGGCCGTAGCGGCCGCCGACGATGAGCGGATACCCCTGGAACTGGAATTTGCCGTCGGCCATTGCCTCGCCGATGGCGGTACGCACGTCCAGGTAGAGGGGCTCGCCAAGCGAACCCGGCTCCTTGGTCCGGTCGAGGACGGCAATCTTCTTGACGGTCTTGGGAAGGGCAGCCACAAAGGCATCCAGCGGGAAGGGACGGTAGAGACGGATCTTGACGACACCGATCTTCTCGCCCTTTCCTGTCAGGTGCTCGACGGTCTCCTGCACGGTGTCGGCGCCGGAGCCCATGATGACGATCACCTTCTCGGCATCCGGAGCGCCCACGTAATCCACCAGCCCGTACGTGCGGCCGGTGATCTTCGCGAACTTGTCCATCTCTTCCTGGACGATCTTCTCGCAGACCGGATAGTAGGGGTTCACCGTCTCGCGTCCTTGGAAATAGACGTCCGGATTCTGGGCGGTGCCGCGCATCACCGGATGGTCCGGCGAGAGACCGCGCGCCTTGTGGGCGGCAATCAGGTCGTCGTCCAGCATGGCCCGCATATCGTCATAGGTCAGCTCCTCCACCTTGAGGACTTCATGGGAGGTACGGAAACCGTCGAAGAAGTGGAGGAACGGCACCCGGCTGCGGAGGGTGGCGGCCTGGGCAATCAGGGCGAAGTCCATGACCTCCTGGGAGTTATTGGAGGCGAGGAAGGCCCAGCCGGTGGAGCGGCAGGCCATGACGTCCGAATGGTCGCCGAAGATGGAGAGGGCCTGGGCGGCGATGGCGCGCGCAGAAACGTGAAAGACAGTGGAAGTCAGCTCACCGGCGATCTTGAACATGTTGGGAATCATCAGCAGCAGACCCTGGCTGGCGGTGAACGTGGTGGTAAGCGCGCCGGCCTGCAACGCTCCATGCACCGCACCGGACGCGCCCCCCTCCGACTGCATCTCGACCACAGACGGCACTGTCCCCCAGATGTTCTTCTCGCCCATGGCGCTCTTCATGTCGGAAATTTCCCCCATCACCGACGACGGGGTAATGGGATAGATGGCAATCACCTCGTTCGTGGCGTGGGCCACGTGGGCGGCGGCGGTATTGCCATCAATAGTTACCATTTTGCGACTCATAGACTTCCTCCTGTCGATATTTGTTGAACCTGTTGCGAAGAAATAACGCTACCCGTGGAAAACCAGTCACCTGCCGGGCCTTTGAAACAGCACAGAGGAACGGCCCGGGATGGTGCCCTCAGTCAGGACCGGGCCACTGAGGCCTTCACAGCCCCCTAAAGCTCGGAGCGCCCTTCAACCGCCCGTTGCACAGTTGCCGTGTCGATGTACTCGAGGTCGCCGCCGAGAGGGATGCCGTGGGCCAGGCGCGTCACGCGGATTCCCAGCGGCTTGATGAGCTTCGTCAGATAGAGGGCCGTTGCCTCCCCCTCCATGGAAAAGTTGGTGGCCAGCACCACTTCGTGAACGGTCCCCGCCGCGAGGCGGTGCATCAGTTCGGGGATGTGGAGTTGCGCCGGCGTGATGCCGTTCAGGGGCGACAGCGCCCCCTGTAACACATGGTAGCGCCCGCGGAAGGCATTGCTCCGTTCGACAGCCACCAGATCCTGGAAATCTTCAACGACACAGATGACCGATTCATCCCTGTCACCTTCACAGATCGGACAGGGATCATCCTCGGTGATGCCGAAGCAAATGGAGCAGAACCGTACCCTGGCACGGACCTCCAGAAGACTTTCGGCAAGGGCGCTTACGTTTGCGGGTGATTTCAGGAGTTGAAAGGCGAGCCGTACTGCGGTTTTTTCCCCAATGCCCGGCAGTTTCTTCAGTTCACCTACCAGCTTTGTCAGCGACGCAGAATTATGTAGCATAATTTCCAGGATATTTAAAACATTTTTTTATTATATTGACAATAAAAATTTTTATTTTTGCTAAAAAATGCGCTATCATATTTATTTATCTGGCTTATTTTTTAAGGATCGCCTCCAGAGGGAGAATCCGATCCCACTCCCCCTCCGGCGGGACACCCTTGGAGGGAGGAGGGAATTTCATCCTAGAAGAGTCCCGGGATATTGAGCCCTCCGGTCAGCTTGCCCATCTGTTCCGACATATCCGTCTGCACCTTGGTCAGGGCGTCATTGACTGCCGCCATCACCATATCCTGAAGAAGCTCAACATCCTCAGGGTCCACCGCCTCTTTCTTTATGGAAAGGGAGAGGAGTTGGTTCTTGCCGTTCACCACCGCCGTCACCGCACCCCCGCCAGCCGTTCCCTCGGCGGTCTTCTGGGACGCTTCTTCCTGCAATTTCGCCATCTTCTGCTGCATCATTTGCGCCTGCTTCATGATATGGGCCAAACCTTTTGACATGCTCTCTCCTCCGTCTTTCGTTGGTGTTTTTACTCCTGGTGAAAAAATTTGCTATAACTAAAACACGGTTATACTCATTCTATTTCCTTGACGGTCCCGATCTCGCCGCCGAAGATTTCAAGGGCCGCGGTGACCATGGGGTGCCGTTCCGCCGCCATCCACAGATCCTCCTGCCGCTTGGCGCGATCAAGTCTTTTTTTTTCCGCCAAAGAGAGCGGAGCGGCACCGGACTCCGCAGCCAGCGGCACGACCTTGACCTTGGTGTCAGCCAGGAAAAAAGAGCGTGCAAGTTCCTGCAGCGCCTCCCCGTAATCGGCCTCGCGCAGCGTGTGCAGATAGTACGATCCGTCAGGGAAACCCACCTCGACTGCCGTTGCGGAAACCTTGAGGGGACGGCCATGCTCGAGAAGGGAGCCGATGCTCATCTTCTTTTCCTTCACGAACGACACGAACCTCGGCCAGAGATCGTCGCCTTCCGCCTGGCCGCGACGGGTTTCGGGATGCTGCGTCGGTGCCTCTCCGTCCCCCGCAAGCCGGGTATCCGCCGGTTGCCCTATTGGTGCCGGCCCAGCCGGATGCGGCTCACGGGTGACCCGTTCAGATCCGTCCTTCCGCTGCCGGGGAGGCTGAGACGCTCGCCAGGCGGCGTTCGCCGATGCGACCATCCCCCCTTCCCCTTTTGCCTCAAGCTGCCGCAACCGATCGAGAATTTCATCGACCGGCACAACGGGAGACAGGGTGGCCATCCTGATGAAGGCCATCTCCAGGAGCAGGCGGGGGAAGGTGGCATGGGCCATCTCATTCTCCGCCCTGAGGAGTATCACCATGTGACGCTGGAGGTCTGCCAGGTCCGCCGCAGCGGCAAGTTCTCCCAGCTCCGCCAGTTCCCCCTCGGCCATGTCCGTCAGTCCGGCAGGGCTCCCGACCGCCTTCAGCACCGTCAGGTTGCGGAAGTGGCCGATCAGCTCCTGGGTAAAATGACGCATGCTGTAGCCCACGGCATCGACCTGCCGGACGATATCCAGCGCGGCCCGGCAATTGCGGGCAAACACCGCCCGGGTCGCCTCCACCAGAAGACGGCGGTCGACCACCCCGAGGAGGGTGACCACGTCATCGTCCCTCACCTGACCGCCGCTGAAGGCCAGGACCTGATCGAGGGTCGAGAGGGCATCACGCATGCTCCCGTCCCCCTTCCGGGCGATCATCGCGAGGGCGGAGTCGCTGATGGCGACCCCCTCCTGATCGACAATGTGCCGGAGGCGAGCCAGGATCATCTGGAGGGAAATCCGTTTGAAATCGAATCGCTGGCAGCGGGACAAGATGGTGATCGGCACCTTGTGCGGTTCGGTGGTGGCAAAGATGAACTTCACGTGGGCGGGAGGCTCTTCCAGTGTCTTGAGAAGCGCATTGAAGGCGCTGGTTGAGAGCATGTGCACTTCGTCGATGATGAAAATCTTGTAGCGGCAGCGGGATGGGAGGTACTTGATGTTTTCACGCAGCTCGCGGATATCGTCGACGCTCGTATTGGAGGCACCGTCGATCTCGAACACGTCGACCGCGGTTCCTGCGGTGATTTCGCCGCAGGCGACGCACGCATTGCACGGCTCCACCGTCGGGCCATGTTCGCAATCCAGGGCCTTTGCCAGGATACGTGCGGCACTGGTCTTGCCGACCCCGCGGGCGCCGGTGAAGAGAAAGGCATGGGCCACCCTCCCCGATTCGATCGCATTTTTCAGGGTCTGACTGACGTGTCCCTGACCGATAAGGTCGCCGAACGTCTGAGGCCGCCATTTTCGCGCTAACACAAGGTAAGACACCGAAGTATACCCTCGTTACCGGTTAAGGCCGGCTGACAGGTTTGCAGGAGGGGACAACGAAGAGGATTTTGCGGACACAACTGATAGCTGGGCTCCCCTGCGGCACACGGAGGCGGTTACTGCCGCTGCTTCCTTCCGGACCTGACGGGGTTCATAACCTTCCGTTGCGCAGGACCCAGCTATCAGCTCTACCCGCAAAGCACACACCATGGAAGAATGCCGGTAAGCCGGGAGAATGGGAACTTCGCCTGACTGGCGTGACACCCGGCCACGACACCGGGATGAAGCTGATGAAGTAATGGCGGAGAGAGAGGGATTTGAACCCTCGGTACGCTATTAACGTACACACGATTTCCAGTCGTGCTCCTTCAGCCGCTCGGACATCTCTCCGTAATAGGAGACTATAGTATATCCATCTCGGTTTGTAAAGAATTTTGCAGCCGGGGAAGATTTTTTGTATCCCCCCGCGGCGGGACAAATGTTGTATGCCCGTCCGGCCCGCAATGGCTGGGACGCCCGATGGCCACCTACTATGCCGCCGTCGGGGCAGGCACGCTTTTCTTCCCTTAAACCACCCCGTCTTTCCGGGCACACCTGCAAGCTTGCTTTTTTTCTCTTTTTCGGGTTAGTATACGTATTTGTCGGAGTGTCTCCTCCCCCGTATCTCCCATGAGCAGTCCGCAAGCCGACGCCGCAAACTACCTATTCGTTGTACGCCATACAACGCAGGAGCATCCCGTTGAACGCACCATTCCCCGGCGCTGTCGCACCCCGGCAGACCCACGTCTACCCCTCGGCAGGGCAGCACCTCGTGGACGCATTGCGCCGGGTCACCTCACCCCTCTTCCTAGCCGAGCGTCAGGGGGAGCTGTTCGTCGCCACCGGCGCCGATTCCCCCGTGGCCGGCCATGCCCCGCCAGTTCTGCCGGAGCACTTGGGGGACATCGCCCTCTGCGCCGATCTGGGGATCCGTTATCCTTACCTGGGCGGCTCCATGGCCAAGGGGATCAGCTCGGTCGCCATGGTGGAGGCTTTGGGGTCTGCCGGGATGCTCGGCTTTTTCGGCGCCGCCGGCCTGGCTCCGGCGGCAGTTGAGGAAGCAATCGACCAGCTTGCATCGTCTCCCGGAGACGCACCCAGAGGTTTCAACCTCATTCATTCGCCCCACGAGCCCACGCTGGAGGAAACACTCTCCCGCCTCTACATCCGGAAAGGGGTGCGGCTCGTCGAAGCTTCCGCGTTCCTCGATCTGACCCTCCCCCTGGTCCGCTACCGGCTCCACGGCATTCACCGCTCCCCCGACGGGCGAATCATCACCCCGAACAGGGTCATCAGCAAGGTTTCCCGGGAGGAACTCGCCGCCAAGTTCTTCGCCCCGGCACCCGAGACATTCCTGAGGGAGCTGGTTGCCGCCGGTGACCTCACAGCAGACCAGGCGGAGCTGGCCTCCCGGATTCCCCTTGCCCAGGAAGTAACCGCAGAAGCCGATTCGGGAGGCCACACGGACAACCGACCGGCAGTGGCCCTCTTCCCGACTATCCGGTCTCTTGCCGAGCGCCTGCAATCGAGGTACGACTATGATCGTCCGCTCCGCGTGGGTCTTGCCGGTGGTATTTCCACTCCGGCCGCGGCCGCGGCCGCTTTCGCCATGGGAGCCGCATACGTGATGACCGGCTCCGTCAACCAGGCCTGCGTCGAAGCGGGAACCTCGGCCGACGTGAGGGAGATGCTCGCCGCAACCCGCCAGGCCGACGTGAGCATGGCCCCGGCCGCCGACATGTTCGAGATGGGCGTAACCGTCCAGGTGCTGAAGAGGGGAACCATGTTCCCCATGCGCGCGGCAAAACTCTACGAACTCTACCGGGCATACGGCGGCCTCGACGAGGTCCCTCCCACCGAGAGGGAGAAGCTGGAGAAGACACTGTTCCAGGCGCCTCTCGAGAAAATCTGGAATGAGACCCGCGCCTATTTCTTTCGACGCGACCCACGCCAGGCGGAGCGCGGAGATCGGGACCCCAAACACCGGATGGCGCTGGTATTCCGCTGGTACCTGGGGCAGGCCGCCCACTGGGCCAAGGACGGCGAAGCTTCCCGGCGATACGACTACCAGGTCTGGTGCGGACCGGCCATGGGGGCCTTCAATGAATGGGTCGCCGGCACTTTCCTGGAAGCGCCGTCACGACGGGAGGTGGCAACGGTCGCCCTCAATATTCTCTTCGGCGCCGCATACCTCACCCGCGTCAATTTCCTCCGCTGTCAGGGAATCTGCCTGCCGCCGGCAGCCCTGCGTACGGAACCGCTCGAACGTGAACAGATCAAGGAGTACCTCAGGTGAAAACGGCAGAAGAAAAACCCGACCTCTCCTCCAGCGGGGTTCCGCTGGCCATTATCGGCATCGGCTGTCTCTTCCCCCAGGCGGATGACGCGAACAACTACTGGGCACATATCCGGGAAGGGATCGATGCCATCACCGAGATCCCGCCGACCCACTGGCGGGTCGACGACTACTACGACGGCGATCCGAAGGCCGCCGACCGGACCTACGGCCGGCGCGGCGGCTTCCTGTCCCCCATCTCCTTCAACCCTCTGGAATTCAATATTCCTCCCAACACCCTGGAGGCGATCGATACCTCCCAGCTCCTCGGGCTGGTCACCGCAGGCCAGGCCCTGCGGGACGCCGGTTACGGCCCGGAACGGGACTATGACCGGGACCGGGTGAGCGTCATCCTCGGGGTTACCGGCACGCTGGAGCTGGTGATCCCCCTCGGCGCACGTCTCGGGCACCCCATCTGGCGCCAGGCCCTGAAGGACGCCGGGGTGGACGATGCGGTCGCTGACGATGTGGTACAGCGGATTGCCGACTCCTATGTCCCCTGGCAGGAGAATTCGTTCCCCGGCCTCCTCGGCAACGTAACGGCAGGGCGCATCAGCAAGCAGTACGACCTGGGGGGAACCAACTGTGTCGTGGACGCAGCCTGCGCCAGCTCCTTCAGCGCCCTGCATCTCGCTTCACTGGAACTGGCCGACGGCAAGGCCGACATGGTGGTTACCGGCGGTATCGACACCTTCAACGACATCTTCATGTATATGTGCTTCAGCAAGACCCCTGCCCTCTCACCCACCGGCAACGCCAAACCGTTCGACGCCGCCGGCGACGGCACCATTCTCGGCGAGGGGCTCGGCATCGTGGTGATCAAGAGGCTGGCGGACGCGGAGCGGGACGGCGACAGAATATACGCGGTCATCCGGGGGATCGGTTCGTCCAGCGACGGCAAGGGTGATGCCATTTATGCGCCGAGCGCCGAGGGCCAGCAAAAGGCAATCCGCGACGCATACCTGCGGGCCGGTGTGACTCCGGACGGCATCGGTCTTGTGGAGGCCCACGGTACCGGCACCAAGGTGGGAGATGCGGTGGAAGTGACGGCACTACGGAAAGTCTTCGGCGAAGCGGATGCACCGTGGTGCGCCCTTGGCTCCGTCAAGTCACAGATCGGCCATACCAAGGCGGCTGCCGGGGCTGCAGGGTTGATAAAAGCGGCCCTTGCGCTCCACAACAAGGTCATCCCTCCCACCATCAAGGTGACCACCCCCCTGGAAGAGGTTACCGCCGGCCGGACCCCCTTCTATCTCCCCGGCGAGAAGCGTCCTTGGCTCCAGCATCGGGGCGAGCCGCGCCGCGCCGCGGTGAGCGCCTTCGGTTTCGGCGGCTCCAATTTCCATGCTGTCCTGGAAGAGTACCGGCCGACCCGGGAAGCGGTCGACTGGGATGGCAACGTCCAGATCGTCGCCCTTTCGGGTCGGAGCGCCGCGGAGGTGGAGGAGGCCCTCACGGGGGTGCCGGTCAACGGCCCTTGGAACCGGCTGCGGTCTATGGCCGCTGCCTCCCGCTCAACCTTCACGGTCGATGCGCCGTGCCGTCTCCTCCTCGTGATTGAACGGGAACGGACCAACCTGACGTTTCTTCTCGCCAATGCCCGGGCGATGCTCCGGAAAAGCCCGCAGGCCCCTTGGCAAACACCGGACGGGGCATTTTTCGCCTGCGGCGGAGCTCCGGGCAAAGTCGGGTTCATCTTCCCCGGACAGGGCTCCCAGTATACGGGGATGCTCCGGGACCTTGCCTGCCACTTTCCCGCGATGCTCTCCGCCATCGCCCTCGCCGACGACGGTTTCCGTGAGGGAGACGATACACGCCTCTCCGACCTGATCTACCCCCCAACCGCCTTCAGCAAGGAGGAACAGGAGGCTGCCCTGCGCGCCACCGGTGCGGCCCAGCCCGCCATCGGCGCGGTGAGCCTCGGCGCCCTGCGGGTTCTGGAAGGCTTCGGCATCGCCCCGGACGCGGTGGCCGGTCACAGCTATGGGGAACTGACCGCCCTCTGCGCCGCTGGCAGGCTCGGGGAAAAGGAATTCACCGAGATTTCCCGGCTGCGTGGCCGTCTCATGGGCGAAGGAGGCGGTGACAAGGGAGGGATGCTGGCAATTCCCGCCCCTCTGGCACTGGTGGAGGAGGTAATCTCCGCCGAGAAGCTCGACCTGGTGATCGCCAACCGCAACGCTCCGAACCAGGCGGTACTTTCCGGGAGCACGGAGGAGATCGAGAAGGCCGCCGCCATATTCGCCGGCCGCAATCTCGCCGGGAAACGCCTGCCGGTTGCGGCCGCATTCCACAGCCCACTGGTCGCCGAGGCCGCCCTGCCGTTGCTGGCGGCGCTGGAAAAGATCGATTTCCCTGCCGGCCGCATTCCCGTCTACGCCAACAGTTCCGCCCTCCCCTACCCGAACGAGCCGGCCGCGGCAAAGGAACTCCTTGCCGGCCAGCTGGCCCGGCCGGTGGAATTCGTGGCGGAGATCGAAGCGATGTATGCCGCGGGAATCCGCACCTTCGTGGAGGTGGGTCCCGGCGCGCGGCTCGCAGGCCTCGTCAGGGCCATCCTCGGCGACCGGGAACACACGGCCCTCTCCCTCGATGCCTCGGCGGGCAAACGGCCAGGGATCTCCGACCTGGCCCGGGCCCTCTCCCAGCTTGCTATCCTTGGCCACGGAGTGCGTCTCGTCATCTGGGACGAAGGGTACCGGGAGCCGGTCCAGGGGAATGGCCGGAAACCGGCCATGTCCATACCCATCTGCGGAGCCAATTACTTCAAGCCCCGTCCTAAGAGGCCGCCGACACCCCCCGCAAAGAAAGCGGTTGCAGCCGGGATCTACGCCCCTTCGGCACCACCGGCAGCGCCCGTCTCCCCGGCAACGGACGAAGTGTCCGCGCCGGCCGTTTCGCCGTCGCCGGCCCCGGCATCACGGGAGGCCTTGGGCGAAGCGCTGCGGGTGACCCGCGACAGCCTCTCCCTCCTGCAGAAAATGCAGGAGGAGACGGCCCAGCTCCACCGCCGCTTCCTCGAAGGACAGGAAGCAGCCGGGCGGCAGTTCCAGCTCCTTCTGGAGCAGCAACAGCGCATTCTCCGGGGCGGACACACGGTGGCGCCCCTGTCCATACCCGTTGCGGCACCTGTGACCGCCTCTGTCGCGGCCGCACCCACCGTCGTACCGGCACCGGCTCCCGCTGCCGTTCCTGTCATGGTGCAGGCCTCGGCCCGGCCGGCGGCGCCGGCGGCACCTCCTGCGACGGCAGGCACCGGAGGGGATGTGACGGCAGCCCTCCTCGCCGTGGTGAGCGAGAAGACCGGCTATCCCGCCGAGATGCTC